>ENA-UOJF01000320-UOJF01000320.1-human-gut-metagenome-genome-assembly--contig:-P74-NODE-320-length-47316-cov-41.600368_pt1 | contig 47316 bp, 44 predicted proteins | sample MGYA00242344_ERZ723891 | MGnify/ENA metagenome assembly ERZ723891 | reverse complement strand
GCGACATCCGGAGGACGGCATTGCGGCAAGGGCAAAGCTAAAAGAAAAACGAGAGTTTGAAAAACAAGCGGCTCGTGAGCGGCGTGCCGAGCCTGTAAGCGACAACAGCACACAATCCGAAAATGTACCCGAAGAAAACAACGAGCCCACAGAGAGCCAATGTGAGGGCGTTGAAGAGGAACTTGAAATGAGTATGTAAAATTGCAAAGGAGTTTTTATGGAATACAAAAGATTATACATCGCTTATGGCAGCAACATCAATCTTGAACAAATGGCAAACCGCTGCCCGAATTCAAAAATCGTAAGCAAGGAGATGCTTAAAGGCTACGAGCTTGAATTCAGAGGTGTTGCGACGATCGTGCCGAATGATAAATCGGAAGTTCCCGTACTCATATGGGAGATAGACGGACGTGACGAACACAGCCTTGACAGGTATGAGGGCTTTCCGAATCTTTACCGCAAGGAGCTGTTTGAGATAGAGGTAGACGGAGAAAAGAAAGAGTGCATGGCGTACTTGATGAACAAAGGACAGATATCGCCGCCGACCAGTTATTATTACAACGTCATAAATCAGGGATATGAGGCGAACGGTATGGACACAAGCTATCTGAGGGCGGCACTTGAACGTTCAGTTTGCGAACAGTATTTTGATGAAATTCACGATGAAGAGCTTGACGAAGATGATGATCTTCAGATGAAGTTTTAAGGAGCGTGGTCAAATGAGATACAAAGGATTTTACATCAAGATCTCACCCGACAGCAACATTCGCAGGGTCGACAAGAAAGGCAGAGATATTCTCTGCGAAGGATTTTTGATACAGGTTTTCGCTGACGAGACCGAACGTGTTGAGATCGACAACTTTTCTGCGGCTGTGGGGTTTGAGATACTGGAGAACAGTTTGGGTGAGGCGGAGCAGTTGGCTAAAGATTATATTGACTGTGAGGGGCAGAAAAGTACGTAAATGTGGGGATTTGAACAAGAAATACTGTGAAAAACGACTTGATGACAAGTCGATTTCCTTGTACGATTTGTCGAAATATGTCATAATAATTTATGTATTTGAAATTATGTACAAAGCGAAGACTGGCTGATTGTGCATTATATAGAAAATGTGTTTGAGATGGTTAAATATCACTAATTCTATTGAAAAATGCTGTAAAATGGTGTATAATTATGTTAGACGGCTTGGCAATCGTGTATAATTGTATATTATTTTGTGTTGAAGTAATTAATCAAGTCTACAGATGTCGGTGTCAAATTGCAAACCTCATACTTTGGTTCCGGTTGCAAAAAAAGAATTTCGAGAACTATGATATCACAAGCAGCGTAACATTTTTGGTAATCGGTTTCAAAGTGAAAAAGAAAATCATAAGCATGGGAAAGTATATTTTTAATTACATTGAGAGGGATTGTTTTATGAAGCATGTCGATGTATCGGCAAATTGTTTCTTTAAGGAATGTGTTGTTTATATGTTTAGAAAAATGTCTAAGATCTATTATATAAACCTTGATAGCTTTATTGTTCAAAGCTCCTATGAAATTAAACAATAAAGTTTAACGCTAAATAATCGTAAACTATATTTCTGGATTTTACTATAATGGATATTACACTAGAAAAAACTCGGGATAGATCTGAATTAGTATACATATACAATAAAGGAGGATGCATTTTATATGGCAACCATAGTTTTTGTGGCAGACGGTTGGGGTTCACAATATGGTGGGATTAATTCTTTCAATTATGACTTATGCTTAAACATGCATTCAGTTTTAAATTTAGAAGAGCACGGCGTGGTATGTGTTACAACTGGTGCAACTTTGAGTGAGCAGGATTATGAAAGTGCGAAAGAAAAAGGGCTCTTGTTAGTTCATTTTGCAAAGAATGATTTTGCTTGCGATAAAATTGTGAAAAGATTAAACAATGAACATATGTTGCAAGAAACAAAATGGTGGATTGGGCATGACATTATGACAGGATTTCTTGCATCTGGATGTGCGGAAATTTCAGATGGAAAATGTGCAATTATTCATCATATGAATTATGAGGCATATTATCCTTATGTATCTGAATGCCCAGATGATACAGATAAAAAAGTAGAACAGCAATTGCAAGTCTTTAATAAAGCTGACATTATATTTTCTGTGGGTCCCAAACTTACTAAGTCGGCAAACGATATTGTAATAAAACTTAATAAAGATATAAAAATAATTGAATTGATTCCGGGCATCGCCCCCATAATTCCTTTAGAAAAAATTTTAGGTCAATTCTCTACTATGGTTTTTGGTCGAGTATCTACAGATCAACGTGATGTAGTAAAACAGTCTATGTTGGCAATTGCAGGATTTGCATATGCTAATCGGAATAGAGAATTTTCAAATAACGATCCTAATATTACTGTATACGGACTTAACAGTAATGAAATCAAACAAGTTAATTCCGAATTAAGAAGTATGGCTTCAAATTTTGCAGGTCGTATTGTGAAAGTGAAGGGATATGAATACACTAATAATAGAGAAAAATTATGGTCTTCTTTACGTTGTCAAAGTGTATGTATGATGCTTTCGTTGCATGAAGGTTTCGGACTTGCTGGTTGGGAAGCGATTTCAGCTGGAGTCCCGCTCATTGTTTCTGAGAACAGCGGTTTATATGAATTACTTTGTCAAAAACGATTGAATTTAAAAGTGTGTTCCTTAAACATATCCGGCGATTCAGATAAAAAAGATGATAGCAATGATATAAAACGGGTAGCGAAATTTCTAAGGGAAATAAGAAAAGATTTAGAGGCATATAAAAAGAATGCTATTGAATTGCGTAAAACATTGCTTAATGAAGGTTGTACTTGGGAAAATACAGCGTTAACACTTACAAAAGCTGTTGGGATAGAAACCAAAGAGGAAGCTAGAATCAGAAAAATGATGAATATAATTCGAAAACGGATTGATTCTATTCCAGAAATTGCCGCATTTTCTAAGTGGCAATGGGAAACTATAATGGATGAATTTTTAGTTTGCAAAAAATATCCAGAATGCACTTCATGTCTTAAAGATCTTGCGAAAGATGTTAAAAGAAGGAAAAGCATAAGTGTTCTTGGTATTCATTGCTCTACTTTCTGTCCTGATGCAAATAACTACGTCGCTGATTGTCTGTATAACGATGAATCGATATCAGTCCGAATTTTGTCTGCGAGTCCTACTTCAGATTATTTATTAGAAAGGCTATTAACAATTCCCAAATATAGAGACAACAATGATGAACTTAGATTTCATTATGAACAATTATGCAAAACCGCAAAAATATTCTGTGATAGAAGAGGGTATAATACGCGTTTTTTTGATTCTGTTCCTTATTTTAGATTATATTTGACTTTTGATCATTTATATTTCAGTTGTTATAGGGATGGAATTCATGCTAAGTATGAGGAGATCTTTCTATTTGATAATACTACACAGACGTATAACCTGTTTTCAAAATATTTTGATTATGCCTGGAGCAATTCTTCAGATGAGCTTCATATAGACGAAAGGGATCTACCGCCAGATAAAAAGCATCTGTTGCTAGATAGATGGTCGGTTAAACCATCATTAGTGGTAAATGTGTGTTCTAAATGCAATATGAATTGCGGTTATTGTCCTGAGGGTGGTGAGAATTTAAATAATATTTCCGATGAAGAATATTGTAATGAGCAGAAATTAGTTTCATTAGTGAAAATATTCTCTAACTATAACACTAATAAAGTAATTCGAATAACTGGTGGAGAACCGTTAATATCTGAAAAAATCCGCAGAAGAACAGCGAAAATTATGCGGGCATCTTCTGATTATAAAAAAATTATATTGTGTACCAATGGGACGTTTATCAAAGAAGCATATAATGAAAATAAAAATCTGTGGGAACGCCTTAAAAGTAAAATACTGTTGAAAATAAGCTTAGATACTTTAGATTCACAATACTTTCAATGTGTAACAGGATGTAAACAAGAACTGCATTCCAAAATTATAGAGGGAATCAGGTTTATTCGAGAAAAGGGATTTGAAATAGAATTGAATATAGTGGTACGTGAAGCTAATGTCCATGAAATTCCAGCGTTATTTGAATTTGCAAAAACCGAAAATCTCGTTGGAATAAAAATACTCACTGTAAACGACTTTGGGAATAGAGTTGATGTTTCCATAAGTGAACGAAATTATGTTACTAAGCAACTAAATGAAATTATGCAGCAAATGAGAGAATGTGGTCTTCGAGAGCATGATGCCTCTTTACACGATGGAGCAGGCATAGTGATGAAGCGATACCACGCAAAATCGCATAATGATTCAGATTGTACATTGACAATCGTTGATCATAATGTTAAAGGTGAATCTATTACGCCTCGACGTACATTTTGTGAAGATTGCCTTAATTGCAAGTTTTATCCGTGTGCAACAGGTTTACTTAATTTGACTTTACGTGCTGATGGAATGTTAAGTTATTGTAGATTGAAAGTGGAAAGTGCTGTGTCTATTAAAGAACTAAGCGATTTAAAAATGAATCGAACTATCAAAGAAATGCTAAAGCCATTTTCAAAATGTTTTGAAGGATGATGTGATATGAGTCGATATAAAACTGGTTTTGTTTGTGGTTTTTTTGATTTGCTACATGACGGACACATTGAGATTTTAAAATTTGCTAAAAGTCAGTGCGAATATTTAATTGTTGCTGTTGGAACGGATGAGTTTATGCGTGAAAGAAAACATAGAGAATCAGTGTTGACTTATGATCAAAGAGTAACAATAATAAAGTCAATCAGATATGTGGATAAGGTTGTTCCAGAAACTGATTTGGATAAAATTGCGGCATATAAAAAATATCATTTTGATGTTATGTTCGCAGGAGAAGATCACAAAAATGAAGAACTATATATTGAAGCTGTTAACGGTTTAAAATCATTTGGTGTAGACACTATTTTTGTTCCACGCAATATTACTTGTTCATCGACAGCTATTCGAGAAAAAACAATTCAACTTTTTTCGAGTAAATCAAAATAATATATGATTTAAGTTGCATAGCAATCCCTTTACAGGTTATCTATTTCATAGTCGCAACACAAAAAGCTCGCAGACTTCTGCGGGCTTTTTTTGTTTTATCTTGACAGTTTTGGCTATGGTATGATATAATCGAAAAAGATCAGAATGTCATAGGGTGGTAGAGTTTATGAAAAAGCACGTTTTGATACTTTTTGCGGCGGTCATTTTCACGCTTACACTTGCCGGCTGCTCGTCTAAATATGATGCTGAGGACTTTATCGGAAGCATTCCTAGTTTTTTCATAACCCTGTAAAGACTTTCAAGACAGCGTGTATACCCTTGTTTCCTGAGACGATGCCATAGTTCGGGAAGCTCAAGTGTCGGGTTCCGTTTGTGATACCTTTTGATAAGATCTATTTCTTCCTTGGTATGCTCATTGGGATGATGATGCGGTCGGCGTGATTTAACTGCAAGGGACTCCACACTTCCGTCCCAGCGTTTCAGCCAGAAATATATATATGAACGTGATTTATTGTATTTTCTGCTCGCTCGGCTCACTCCATATTTCTTTGCGTAATTCATTAAGGATTGACGAAACTTCATATCTTGTGTTATAGTTTAGATATTAGAGTGATTGTTGAACCAGGCGGTGAAGGGATAGTAACTGGCTTTCCTATTAATCGCTAATTATGAGAGGAGATTAAAATGGTAAAAGACGCATATGATATGTTCTTCAAAAATATCTCTATGCAATTTCATGACGACTCTCTTGTGAATGCTCTTGTGGAAGATGCTGAAGAACTGGCGAAATATGGAGAAAAACGGGTGGCTCTTGAAAATTTTTTGGAGAACGTTTTAGCTAATGAGGTTACGATTTCAAAAGAAGCTGTCACTTTAGCAGAAAAAGCATTCAGTGATGCTCCAAATGATTATGATATAGAGCTAATAAACGAACTGAAAAAAACCGATGTTACGTAAGGGGATGATTTGGATGCCAATGGACAAAAAAGATCAACTTGCAGAATTAATTTCAAATGCGGAAACTTCCTTTTATAATGGGCAATTACAAGAGGCGTTCAGTCTTTCTTTATCAGCTATAAAACTCGATGAGAACTGTGCAGATGCGTATCAGTGTGCTGCAAATGTTTGTATGTCACTCAGCAGATACGAAGATGCAATTGAGTATTATCAAAAAGTTCAAATATATATAATGTTAATAACGCAAATCGAAATGAACTTATAGTTAGTAATATTGTAGACTCAATGTCGGATTCAGATATTATGAGCTTTTTGACCTACCAGAATGCTGGTGGAATGAACACCGATTTTACGAGTGTCAAAAGTGCGTTGAAATGGGATCCGATTTATTACAGCAGAACTGCTAATGCTAGTTATGGAATTGGTTTAGCAGCAGTTATACTCAATAATGAGGCTATGGGGTATAACTCTAAAATTATTTTTATTACTGACAGCAGTGTATCAGTTGACAGTAGATTTCTTAAGCTTGCAATTAATAACAAGATACCTATTTACTTTTTCTGTATTGGTGATTTTAATACAGCTGCATTGATAGGTTATGCACAGCTGACAGGCGGCAAGGTATACTCTGCTAAGACCGCTGCTGAAATAAATCAAAGCTGCAATGAAATAGGTCCTAAGACCTTTGTTGGAGAAACAGACACTGATGGTGACGGTTTTACAGATATTGAAGAAATGAGTGGCCTTATTGTAAGCTCAAATTGCAAAATTGTTAATACCGATTATATGAAAGCTGACACGGATGATGACGGCCTTGATGACAATGAAGAAGTCGATGTTGAACTTACGAAGGTTGAAGTACCTGGAAAGCAGGGCAATCCTTCAACGTTCAAATACTATCATCATATGAATTCTGATCCCTCTAAAGCTGATACTGATGGGGATGGATTATCAGATTATATGGAAATTAAAAGTTATCATACTGATCCGCTTATATTTGATAAATCATATGATGATAAGTTTGGAATTATTGAATACAATGGAGAAAAATACGGAATAAACATACCTTCGTTTTCAGAAGAATCGGAAAATACGTCCTGGAAAATAGTCGAAGAAAAGTATGTTTCCGATTGGAATTTCGATTGGTGTAATTTTATTATGGGAACAGAATTAGAAAATTGGGAGCGTGACGCAATATATTGCGGGCAATATAGGATTGATAGACAATTTCAAAGCGGCAGGAAACATAAATATCCTAATTATACGAAACAAGATTTAAAAAACAATAAAGTAACAGGAGGTCTTGCTTTATTTACAGGGATACTAGCCTCTGCAGAAGATAGTATATCATCCGTTTATTTTAAAATTGTATTTGAAAAAGATAAGTTTCGTAGAAGGGTGACTATATACGCCGGTTCTTCAGATATAAAAAAGTTATATGATACCTACGCAAATGATATACCATATTGCTTGTATCTGGAACATCATGATGATCCGTTCCTTACTGCAACTGAACAAAAAGGGATAGAAGAACTATACAAAAAGCTTACAGGTAAGGATATGTTAACAAATTTATCGGTAGGTGCAGATATGCACATCACAATTGATAGAGAACATAAAAAAATGGATTACACGTCATATCTATGGTTTGATGGTAACACTCTAATGGAAACACCTATTTTATGCAAAAATGACAAGGTCGAAATAGGAACAACAAATATATTAGGAAACAGATTTAAACCTCTGTTGGAATTAGATATTACAGGTTCTTCATATGCATCAGAATTAATGCAAAAAACTTTCTTAAAAGAAATAAGGGGTTATTAATATGCGTTTTCTAAAAATTCTAAAAGACTCTGTATTCCCGCTCTTATGTTTTATTGCAATGCAGTTATTAGCACTGATAATAGAACCTAGCAAGAACTATTTGTCTGAAAGCTTTTTTAACGGAAAAGACGTTATCTCCAGCTTATTTACTGGGGCTATATATAATTTATTTGTGTTTTCCGTATATCTTTTGCTTTTCTGCGTTTATTTTATAAAATTCCGTATCAATAAAACCCAGATCATAAAAATTGCGATCGCAGACCTTCTATGGCTTATAGTTATAGAGTTTGTCAAAGCTATCGTATACTTTATAAATCTTGAGTATAGTATGCTGTTTTTCTTTTACATAGACTTGATCTATATTTTAGGAGTACAAAGTATCCTGACCTTTGCATTAAGAAAAACGATCACTAAGTCTAGGTCTTATATTAATAAATTCAATATCATATTATCTGTAATTTTGCTTGCTTTGATAACTGTTATTTCTATTATGCTATATGGGTTTATTTCCAAAACAGCTGAATTAAGCAACTATGATGAACTCAAAATATGCGTAGATAGTATGATCTTTAAAGAATATGTGTATGTGCTTTTAGTAACAGCCTTTTCTCAGACGCTTTGTTTTATGGTATTGCTAAATACTTTTCAGTATGAGCCTTCCGCTCCCAGACCTACGCTCTTTTTTATTGTGGTTTTGTTTGCCACCATAATATGTGCGTTGAAATTGATCGCCCCAACGGGAATGATCTGCAAAATAAATAGGCTTAGTGACCGCAGCAGTAAACTGAATGATAACGAATTTTACATTGAACATTCAGCCATAACTGTTTTGCGTAAAAGTGACGTTGGCGAATATGAAACATATTACAATGAAAGCAATTATGTTTATATTGGAGACAAGTTGATATGCAAATTTGACAGCAATTATACATATGAAAAAAATGATGTTGAAAAATTTGAATTGAATGGCTACCGCTTTTTAGTTATAAAAAATATGCTTGTGGCTTATGTCGATGAAAAGGGTAATACGGGTTACGTTTTGGCAAATGGTGAAATGTCCGATAAGTCCATAACAAATTTAATAGATTTTTATTGTATTGAAGCGCCGTATGATCTGCTTTGGAAAAATCAATAATTTATCATTTGACAGATTTGTTCGATTTGCTGCTTTGTTAACAATGTCATTAATTGGACGCCTTTTAAAAGCTTTGTAATTAAAATCAGAATATAAAGACAGCCGTACTCATAAAATGAAAGTCAAGGGTGGGGATTTTTTAGTCAAGCGCACCAAATCTGATGGGCTTCTCTCGTGGGGGATCGTCACGATGTTGTCACCTCTCTACCATAGTCCTATACTGTCGAACAAATGCCGTTGTGAGATGTTTTCGGCAACTCTTATCATTGTTTTGTCATAGTCTGACATAAAGCTGTCCACATCTTCTATGGCGGTGAAGCCACTGTTGTTCAGGGCTTCTGTGAGCTTTTGTTTATCCTTGGTATAGGCTATATAGGCAGTTTGCAAGGACCTGTTATTTTGCACTGTGATAAGCTGTGAATATGGTATCTTGCTGTTTTGCAACTGCTTTTCTACGGCTTCACTCTCGCCCGAAAAGACTTTGAGGGGCTTCCCTTTTGTGGCTGTGATAAGATAGCCTTGGCAGGTGAACTTTTTCTGAGCAGACTTTATGTGAGATATCACAAAGCTTGCGTCTGTGCGGTACGAGCGTTCAAATATCTGCACGGTTTTGTTGTACCATTCTTCGTTGTTCTTTTCAACTGATTTTGATGTTACCATAGACACTTCCTTTCGTTATTCGGTCAAGCAAGGGCGGAGTGTTTTACACTCTGCCCTTGGTCGACCGAACAAATCAGAGCTTTGTTACACTCCATATAACGATCTTTGCGCCGGTGTATCGTGCTTCGATTATTTTTCTCGCATCATTGGTGTTGTATGCTGACACGATCTCCTGCGTTCTGCGGCCGTCAATGGAAAACTGTACATTGTATTGTGCCATAACTTTCACCTCCTTTGTCTGATATAATCATAGCACAGGCTATGTGTGCAATTTTGGACATAGGAAACGGTATTATCATATTGAGGTGAATAATATGATATACAAGGGAATATTCTGGCTTATCGAGGGTGAATTATATACAAAGAAGTTAGAGTGCGACAAATTGGGAAATGTTATTGGTGACGGCAGTGGACTTAACTCAAAGTCGGGGGATAACTTCAACCACAGGCTGACTTGGGAGGGACTGCCGAAAAACGTAACACATGGGAAAGAGTACAATTATTATCCTCGGGGCAGAGTGGAGATAAAGGGCGGCAAGGCTGTGATATATCTTAATCCTGCGCTGAACAGTGAGGAAATGTTAGCGGAGCTTACAAGGCTGTTCGGGCTTGATGAGCTTGATTTTGTGAGGGTCAAAAATGACGGAAGCAGGCACTACAGAGCGTATGCTCCATAGTGCCTGCGCTTTATTTTATCTCATAGATATCGTCATAGAGAAATCTCACGTTGCCCACAGTACGATCTAAATGGAAATGTCCGCAGAGCCACATTTCATAGACTAGCTTATTTCTTATTTTGGAAAGAAACTTTTCGTTATCATAATGCCGTTTGAAGCACTTGGCGGTGTTCAGGTCAGGGATATAGCGGTCTGTTGGTCTATACTCATATCTTTATCTGTTAAAGCCTATATGCTTTGGCTCTTCTTCGAGGGTATCGTCCTCGGTGAGGTCAAAGTCACGGGCTTTTAGGGTCACGATATCGTCCATTGTCATGGTACTGAAATTCTGTCTTGTGAGCCTGAGTGCCTGACCGAACAGTGCTCCCTCTATAAGATTTCTTGCAAATCTGCCGTTGCCGAAATTCGGCTTCTTGCAGACCCTTTCAAGAAAAGGCAGGAGCGTTTCATCAACGTCGTCGGCAAGCTTATGTTCATTGTTTTTAGCCATAAGATGGACGATACTAAGAAGATCCTCGGCGGTATAGTCCTCAAAATTGACATGGAACGCAATTCTTGATCTCAGGCCAGGGTTGCGGTCGAGGAAGTCGTTCATTTCCTTTGGATAGCCTGCGAAAATGACTACCATATCGTCACGGTTGTTCTCCATTTCCTGCACGATAGTGTTTATGGCTTCGTCGCCATAAGAGCCTGAGCGGTCATCGCAAAGGGAATAGGCTTCGTCGATAAAAAGCACTGAGCCTTTAGCTTTCTTGAACATATTCTTCACCTGAACGGCTGTCCAGCCAACATATTTTCCAACAAGGTCGGAACGTCCGCACTCGATAAGATCGCCTTTGGAAAGCACGCCGTTTTCTTTGAGTATTCTTGCAAACAGCCTTGCAACTGTGGTCTTTGCTGTGCCGGGGTTGCCTGTGAACACCATATGCATGGCTGTTCGGCTTTCTTTCATGCCCTTATCGGCAAAAATTTTCTGCGCCTTTGAATATGTTATCGCTTTTTCGATAACGCTCTTGGCGGAATCAAGTCCGATAAGCTCCTGAAGCTCGCTGTAGGCAGAGCCTTTTATCTCCTTGGCTTCTTCCCTGTCATAAAGTTTTTTGAAGTTTGAATACTGGGGATAGATTTTTGTTTTCAGGACATTTGAATACCAAGTATCGTACATACCCATAAGCTCGCTTGCTCTATAGGGTGTATCCTTTGCGCACAGGGAAAGGAGGTCTTTATCGCAGGAGGTATTCTCTTCTCTGCAAAGCTTTCTGAGATATTTATGTGCATCTTCGTTTTCTACAGTATCGTCCGCAAGCTTCACGAATGTGATAGTGCCGAGCTTTTCTTCCACAGCGTCAGGGAGAGAAGGTCCGTCATTTGAAAAGGTAAAAATAAACTGTATCTCGTTTTTGTAGGCATTGATGAGGTCAAAGAGGATATCAGGGATAGTTTCATCGGCTGTACAATTATCGCTGTTCGTACACTTTAAACCACAACAATTCATTATGATGGTAGAACCGCTGCAGACACGGAACAGTTCACGGATATCTGAGCTTCGGGCTGATAATTGATAAAGGTCGAGGACGGTATATCTTGCACAGCCTAGTCTGTTATTTGAATACAGGGCGCTTACAAGGGTATCGGCAAGCCTATGGGCATTATCGCTTTGGACCAAATAATGTACCGGTATGCCTTTTGTCACACCGACGCTGTTCTTTCTGAATATTCTCTTAAGCTCAGGCTCAAAGGTTTCTGAGCAGAGATATTTTTTTGCTACAGCCAGTGCGTCTTTTTTATCAATGGACTTTGTGATATTTTCGCTTATGTACGATCTTCTATAGTTACTGAACAGGTCGTCCAGTTCATAGTCATTCAGCAGGTCTTCATCGAACTTGAAATTATCATGATAGCCGTTGGGGATCATTCTTTTGAACGTTTCCACTGTTATTTCCTCGAAGCTTATATCCACGCACTCAAGCTTTATAAATGAAAAGAAGTTCTTTACATAGGCTTTCACGTCGGCTTCAATGTCTGTCATCATTACCCCTATGGTCGCCTGATCTTTTACGGCGCTTGATATAAAGGCACAGTTTCTGTTGGGCATGGTGCGTGCCATTTCATTGAACTCGTTTATAAGCTAGTTTTTCTCATCAAAGAATGTATCGTACTCTTCTTCATTATCTCTTGTTCTTCTGATAATAGACTCTTCAAGTATACATCTTGCTCTGTAACAACGCATAAAAGTCCGCCTCCGTGGTCTTTTCTCATTCTTGTTTTTCGTCTGTATCTGCATTATAGCACCCGGAATGTTCAAAAATGTGGACATAGCGGAAGTTTTTAATATCCGAAATTTTACCCATAGTGGGTGGTATGATAAGAGCAACACAAAAAGAAAGGACTTGATACAATGGATAAGAGCAAGATATACACTGCAGAAATGGCGGCGAGGAAAATATGCTGACGGCGGATTTCGGGCACAGGCTGCCTGTTAGGGTGCTAAAGCAGGTGGTGTATCCTTTTATGATACAAAAACTTAGCGGCACACAATTGACAAAATAAAGCAAAAGTGATATATTGAAAGAAAGATATCACAGAACAGGAGGGCAAAAATGTCATATACAAAAACAGATATGCTTTCGCACAAGATCATTGAGATACTCAAAGAACACAGTGATGAAAAGCACCCCCTTACTCAGCAGCAGATCTGCGGTTATCTTGAGGAAAAGCTTGGCATAAAGCCTAACCGCAAGACGGTGGCTCAGCATTTGAAGAGCATAATAGGCGATGAGAGCTGCAATGTTTTCATCGCAGACAATGACAACGATGATGATGATAAAAGCGATAAAAAATACATCACAGATATTTACTACGCCTCTGACATCACCGCTGAGGAATATGAGTTTCTGGCAGACAGCATCATATACTCACCAATGCTCCCTGCGGACTATGTGAGGGATCTGATAAAAAAGATAAACATCTTATCTACGGGTAACACAAAGAGCAAGGAAGCCAATCTCAGAGAGACCTTTCACTATGGCAACAAGAGCATTTTTTTGGTGATAGAAAATATCAAAGAGGCTATGAACACCAACAGGAAGCTTGATGTTACCATAAGCGATTATGACAAGAACGGCAAGCTCCTCACTAAGAGCGACCCACAGAGCGGTATAAAGCTTCAACGTGTTATGCTTAGCCCTTATGGCATCGTTATGGCAGACGGCTTTTACTATCTCCTTGCAAGTGATGTTCGTTACGATGATCTTCGTCATTTCAGGATAGACAAGATCCTAAAGGCGAGTATCTGCGAAGAGGACGGCTCTATGAGAGATGTAAAGACGCTTAGCAATGTTCCGAGGGATCTAAAGCCTGTGCAATACAAAAATCTTAACAGGTATATGCTTGACGGGACTGTGGAGCGTGTACATATCAACATAAAAAAGAAAGACATAAGTCTTGTGCTTGATACATTCGGGAATGAGTTCACCTGCAATAAGGTCATAGATAATGACGATATCTATGACGTGACGTTCAGGGCAAATATCCAGACGGCTGTACGCTGGGCGATAGCTAACAGAAAAGCTGTGAAGCTGACCTCGCCAAAGAGGGCTGTGGATATTGTAAAAGAAGAGATCTCGGCATTGTCTGAGATGTATGGAAATCAAGAGAGGTGACTAAAATGAATGTAAATACAGTTAATTTCGGAGATATCATAAAGGAGATAAGTCATGGACTTATGGCGGAGAGCTATATTTCGGACAATGAGTTTACTAAGCCATGCGAATATCTAAGGCTTGTGGACATTGACGACGGCGTTATTGCGGAAAACTGCATTGAGATAGTTTATGACAGCAAGCGTTTTGAGAAATATGCCATAAAGGACGGAGATGTGATACTTTCTACCACGGACAAGAATTTCAAGGTGATATGTGCAGGCGATATGGGGGACAGAAAGCTTCTTGTTTCACCCACGCTGATAAGGATAGGACTTGACAAGGAGAAGGCTGACCCTTACTATATTGCGGCTTATCTTTCATCGGCAGAGGGAAAGGCTATGCTTGACGGCTGTCGCAGCGGAAAGGTACTAAGGATATTGCACACAAAGGGGTTGAAAGAGTGTGAGATACCTTTGCCGACTATGGAGGAGCAGAGAGAGATCGGCGAAAAATACCGACATCGTCTTCATGAGATAAGACGGCTTAAAGCTGATATAGAGGGGCTTTATGAGGATATAGAGATGATGAGATAGAAAATTGATCCGCATTGCGTACAAAAGAGTGTCGCTGTGCGGATCTTTTATATTGTTTGGAAGCGTTCTTCCACTTGAAAATTTCATAAATACGCTATATAATAAGGATATATCTGAAAAGGGGTGGGGATATGACCTTACAGCAACTTAAATATGTGGTGGCTACGGCGGAGAAAGGTACTGTCAGCGAGGCGGCACAGTCGCTTTTTATTTCTCAGCCTAGTCTTACTAACGCTATCCGTGAGCTTGAAAAGGAAATGAATATCACTATATTCATACGCACAAACAAGGGCATAACGGTATCAAAAGAAGGTGAAGTCTTTTTGGGCTATGCAAGGCAGGTGCTTGAACAGGCGAGTTTGCTTGAAGAAAAATACTGCGGAAAGCAACACGGCAAAAGGCAGTTTTGCATATCCACTCAGCATTACTCCTTTGCGGTGAACGCTTTTGTTGACCTTATAAAAGAGTTTGGCGGAGATGAATATGATTTCAGCATTCGTGAGACGCAGACCCACGAGATAATCGAGGACGTGGCGAGAATGAAAAGCGAGCTTGGCATACTCTATCTCAACGATTTCAACGAGCCTGTGCTTTCAAAGGAGATAAAGTCCAAAGAGCTTAAATTCACGGAGCTATTTTCTGCAAAGCCACACGTTTTCGTCGGCTCTGCAAATCCTCTTGCGCAGAAAAAGTCTGTGACCCTTGACGAACTGCTCCCCTACCCTTATTTATCCTTTGAGCAAGGAGAATACAACTCTTTCTACTACTCGGAGGAGATACTCAGCACCATAAAGCGACCAAAGAATATCCGTGTCCGTGACCGTGCGACCCTTTTTAATCTTCTTATCGGTCTTAACGGCTATACCATTTGCAGCGGTGTTATTGACGAAAAGCTCAACGGCAGTGATATCGTGGCTGTTCCCCTTGAAGCGGAGGGGTCCATGCGCATTGGCATAGTTACTCACAAAAAGGTACTTTCTAATCCACTGACGGAATTTTATATCAATGCACTGAAAAAATATATAGGCGAGGAAACAAGGTTGACAACATGAGAAATATGTGATATTATAAAAACATACAAAGCCTATAGGAATTATGTACAAAGGAGAATTTTCATGACAGAGCTTATAAAGCTTGAACAGAATATAACCGATACCATAAAAGAGTCGCAGATAAAACTTGGGTTTACCCCTAATGCGGTGACGCTTTTTTATCCTCTTGACTCCCTCAACGCCATAACAGGAGGCGTGCTTACTGCTGAGGAAATGATAAAAGCCATAGACGAATACAAAAGCGAGATACTTTCATGCAAGGCTTCGCTTGCTCAGGACGGCAGGATAGCTGTTACGGTATCGGAGGAAAGCGTGAGGGCTATCCACGAAAAGGTGGAGGCAAGCCCGTTCCTTGTGGAGTTTATCGGAGCGGTAAAAGAGGGGTGTTCTCTTGAAAGAGCGGCTGAGATATTCAGAAAGTACAATAAGAACGCTGTTATAACTGCTGCACCTGACGATGAATTTGACCTGCTTGCATACTTTCCAGACGGAGAGCCTGACGGCTGCCGATACTGTTTACAGGACGACTTGGGCGGCATAACATATCACAGATTCACCAAGCTTGACTATGACGCACTTTATCCCGAAAAGTCAGGAGATAACACAGAAAAATGAAAAATTTCACCTGCATAAGCGTAAATCACAAGCTTTGCGGACAAGCCTTTCGCAGCCTTTTCACATTTGACAGCGCTCAGTGTGAAAAGCTGCTTTTTGACGTAAAGGACCTTTCACCTGTGCTTATTTGCACCTGCAACAGGACGGAGCTTTACTTTTGCGGAACACCTGAGGAGGGCATAAGGCTTCTTTGTGAACAAAGCGGAGTGGAGATCGCAAAGCTCAAACGCAAGGTCATGATATTCACAGACAAGACGGCGGTAAAAAGGCTTTACAGCGTATCATGCGGTATAGAATCAGCGGTCATAGGCGAGGACGAGATACTTGGACAGGTTCGCCGTGCATATGATCTTTCAAGGGAGCGCATTGGGCTTTCCTCTGAGGTGAACATGATATTTCAGGGGGCTATCGCTTGTGCGAAGAAAATAAAGACGGAGACGGAGCTTTCAAAGACTTCCGTTTCCACGGCTACTCTTGCGGCTAAGGAAGCGGCACATTATAAGGATAATGTCAGGGTGATGCTTCTTGGAGCAAGCGGAGAGATAGGCTCGCTGGTCTTGAAAAATCTTCTTTCATACAAGAACGTAACTGTGCTTGCGACGGCACGTTCTCACAGAAATGCACTGGAATATATTTCAGACGATCCAAAGCTTGAGCTTATACCATACGAAAAGAGATATGAGCGCATTGGCGAATGTGACTGCATCATTTCGGCGACTTCAAGCCCCCACTACACTGTTACGGCGGATATGCTCAGTGATAATGAAAACAAGCTTTTTATAGACCTTGCAGTGCCGAGAGATATTGACCCTGCCGTGGAAAAGCTTGCAGGGGCTAGGCTTATAGACATGGACTTTTTCACGGAGCTTGCCAAAGAAAACAATCTCAAAAAGCTTGACAGCGTGGAGAGGTCGAAGCTTATCATTGACGAGGAAACTGACGAACTTGAAAAGCAGCTTATGTTCCATGATTTTCTTCCGCAGTTTGAGAGCCTTGACAGAAGACTTTGCGAGGTTTCGGCGAAAGAGCTGTTTTTCAGACTAAAGTCGGAGCTTGATTCACAGACTTTCGGCAAGGTTATAGAAGTAATAAAAGAATACGGAGAATGACGATGCCATACTTTCCTTTTTTTGCGAATATTGAGAATATGCCATGCCTTGTGGTGGGTGGCGGACAGGTAGCTTTGAGAAAGATCGAAAAGCTTCTTGACTTTTCGCCTATAATAAAGGTGGTGGCTTTGGAAGCTTGCGGTGAGATAAAGAAGCTTGCGAAAAGGGGCATGATAATACTTTTTGAGCGTGCTTTTAAGGACAGCGACATAGACGGCAGTACATTTGTGATAACTGCCACAGGGGACAGAGGTGTAAACAGGCACATTTCTCAACTTTGCAGGCAAAGGCACATTCCATGCAACGCAGTTGATGACCCTGAGAGCTGTACGTTCTTCTTCCCTGCCATTGTTACAGAGGGGGACGTGTGCATTGGCATTTCAACAGGCGGAAAAAGCCCTACCCTTGCTTCTCATCTGAGAAAGACGATCCAATCGCAGACAGAGGGCAGGCTTGGGGATATATGCAATGTCATGGGAAAAGTCCGTGACTATGCCCTTGAAAACATATCCACGGAGCAGGCTAGGAAAAAGGCTATGGCAGAGGTTCTGAAAAAATGCCTTGAAAGTGACGTGCTTCCAACAGAGGAACAGCTTATAGAGATGATAAAGGAGCGAAAATGAAACTGAGAGCAGGCACAAGAAAAAGTCCACTTGCAATGGCGCAGACTTATATGGTACTTGACATGATAAAGGCGGCTTTTCCTGAGTGTGATACCGAGATAGTCACCTTCACCACAAAGGGCGACAGACAGCTTGACAGACCTCTTGACAAGATAGGCGGCAAGGGTGTGTTCGTCACGGAGATAGAACAGGCTTTGCAAAGCGGTGAAATAGACTTTGCAGTACACAGTGCAAAGGACTTGCCTGTTACGCTGGGCGAGGGGCTGGAGATATCGGGAGTTTGCCCTCGTGGGAACTATCGTGATATGCTTGTGACCAAAAAAGGCGTTGCATTTAACGATCCTGATGTTTTCACTGTTGGCACAGGAAGTCAGCGCAGACGCGGGGGCTTTGCAAGGCTTTATCCTAACGCAAAGTTTGCTGATATAAGAGGCAATGTTGGTACACGCCTTAAAAAACTTTCTGATGGGCTTTATAACGGCATAATACTTTGTGCGGCAGGAACGGAGCGTTTGGGACTTTCCCTTTCGGAATACGAGGTAAAAGAGTTTGAACCCTGGGAGCTTTTGCCTGCACCTTGTCAGGCTATAATTGCAGTGGAATGTGCAAAGGAGAGCAAGGCGGCTGAGACAATTTCGCAGGTATCACACAAGGAAACTATGCTCAGGTTTGAAACCGAGCGTGAGGTGATAAGACTTCTGGGTGCGGACTGCACTGTGCCTGTGGGGGCATACAGCGAGATAAATGGGGAAAAGATATCTCTCACTGTTTCAGACGGCAAGGGGCATTTTGCTCAGGGCGAAAAAGAGATAGAAAAAAGATTTGAACTTGTTAAGGAGCTGACTGATAAGCTATGAGCGGCAGAGTTATAATAGCAGGAGCAGGCTGTGGAGATTATGACCTTATCACAATGAGAGGTTATGAGGCTCTGAAAAGCTGTGACGTGGTGATATATGACAGCCTTATAGACAGCCGTTCGCTTGACTTTTGCAAGGACGGTGCGGAGAAAATATGCGTTGGAAAGCGTGCAGGCAGGCACAGTTCCACGCAGGAGGAGATAAACACGCTTCTTGTGGAAAAAGCCGCAGAGGGCGGTGTTGTTCTCAGGCTAAAAGGCGGCGACCCTTTTGTGTTCGGCAGAGGGGGCGAGGAGATAACTGCACTCAAAGCCGCAGGCATACCATACAGTCTTATACCGGGGGTGACTTCCTCGGTGGCAGTGCCTGAGCTTGCAGGTATACCGGTAAGCCACAGGGGACTTTCAAGGAGCTTTCATGTTATAACAGGTCACACTGCGAACGACCTGCTCCCTGAGCATTTTGAAAGCTATGCAAAATGCGGTGGAACGCTTATTTTTCTTATGGGGCTTAGAAATCTCCCTGAGATAGCAGGCAGGCTCATTGAAAACGGCATGGGCGAAAATACTCCTGCGGCGGTGATATCAAAGGGGGCTACCCCTGAGCAGAGGGCTGTAAAGGGCTGTCTTGGCGACATTGCTGAAAAGGTGAAGAGAGAGGATCTGTCTGCGCCTGCTGTGATAATAGTCGGAGAAACCGCCGGGCTTGACTTTTCGCCTACCTACCTGCCTCCATTGTATGGAGTTTCTGTGGCTGTCACTGCCACAAAGGGGCTTTCAAGGCGGCTTATAAAGTCGCTCAATGCCCTTGGGGCGTATGCTCACCGCTGTGGCGGATTTGAGCTTAGGGAACTGCACGATGAGGTCACGGAAAAAGCTTTTTCACGGCTTTCAGAGGGCTTTTACAGCCATGTTGCTCTTACAAGTCCAAATGGTGCGGAGATATTTTTGAAAAGGCTTAGAGAAAGCCATATTGACATAAGAAGGCTAAGGGGAGTGAAGATAGCTGTCATAGGCAAAGGCACTGGGGCGAAGCTTGAAAAGGCTGGGCTTTATGCAGACATAATGCCTGAAAAATTCAACAGCGTGGCTCTTGGAAATATGCTCTCGGACACTCTTACCCCTGAGGACAGGCTTCTTATAGTACGCTCCTCGGAGGGGTCAGCGGAGCTTGTTAAGCCATTGTCTGAAAAATGGCTGAACTTTGATGATGTGCATATTTACGAGCCTGTTTACAGCACAGGCGAGAAGATAGATGATGACTACGCTGTGTTTGCCAGTGCAGGCGGAGTGAGGAGCTTTTTCAGTGGCGGAGGAAGCTTATCAGAGAATACAAAGTGTATCTCCATAGGCGAAGTGACGGCGGCAGAGCTAAAAAAATACGGTATAAATGGTCCTCTGCTTCCAACGGAAAGCACGGCAGAGGGAATAATACAAAAGATACTTTCAGATAAGTGAGAGGAAGATAAAAATGCGAAGATTCAGAAGATTAAGGGCAAACCCAGCAATGAGAAGAATGGTTTGCGAAACAAGATTAAATGCGGCAGACTTTATCTACCCGATTTTTGTGGCAGAGGGCAATGACATCATGAAGCCTGTTGACTCTATGCCAACAGTTTATCAGTATTCTATCGACAATCTGGAGCAGATATTGCCGCAGATAGCAGACAGTGGGATATCGGGCTTGCTTATTTTCGGCATACCAGAGAAAAAGGACGAGCTTGCAACGGAGGCTTACAATGACAAGGGCGTTACACAACAGGCAATAAGATACATCAAAGAGCATTATCCTGATATGCTCGTTATTGCGGACGTTTGTCTTTGCGAATATACGAGCCATGGACACTGCGGAGTTGTAAAGGGCGACAAGATACTCAATGACAGCACTTTGCCGCTTCTGTGCAAAATGGCGGTGAGCCTTGCAAAGGCAGGCGCTGATATTATCGCACCCTCCGACATGATGGACGGCAGAGTTGCGGCAATAAGGGCGGCGCTTGACGAGAATGCTCTTACTGATATCCCTATAATGTCATACAGTGCAAAATTTGCTTCGGGATATTATTCTCCGTTCCGTGACGCCGCAGAATCTGCACCATGCTTTGGCGACAGAAAGTCATATCAGATGGATCCTTGCAACGGACGTGAGGCTCTCCGTGAGATAGAGGACGATATCGAGGAGGGGGCTGACATGGTAATGGTGAAGCCTGCGCTTTGTTATCTTGATATCCTCAGAGCCGCCAGGGACAGATATGATCTGCCGATTGCGGCATACAACGTAAGCGGTGAGTTCTCTATGGTAAAAGCGGCGGCACAGCTTGGTTGGATAGACGAGAAGCGTATCGTTCTTGAAAATCTCACTGCTATAAAGCGTGCAGGTGCGGACATTATCATAACATACCATGCTCTTGACGCCGCAAAATGGATAAAGGAGGACAAGTAATGAACACTTCAAGGTCTGAACAGCTTTACAAAACTGCCTGCGGTTTTATGCCGGGTGGAGTGAACAGCCCTGTTAGAGCCTGCAAGGCAGTTGGCACTGTTCCGCTTTTTATCGACCATGCGAAAGGTTCAAGGATATGGGACGAGGACGGAAACGAGTTCATCGACTATGTATGCTCATGGGGACCGAACATTCTCGGTCACTGCTGTGAGCCTGTGATAAATGCTGTGAAAGCCGCCTGCGACAAGGGGCTTACGTTCGGTGCTTGCCACAAGGGCGAGATAACCTTGGCGGAGCTTATAAAAAAGCACTTTCCGTCTATGGAGATGCTCAGGCTCGTAAACTCAGGCACGGAAGCTGTTATGAGTGCAATAAGGGCAGCAAGAGGTTTCACAGGCAGGGACAAGATAATAAAATTCGAGGGCTGTTATCATGGTCACTCGGACGGATTGCTTGTAAAGGCAGGCTCTGGACTTATGACGCAGTCTATCCCATCGGGTGCAGGAGTGACAGAGGGCTGCACAAAGGACACGCTTCTTGCGAAATACAATGACACGGCGTCGGTAGAAAAGCTTTTTGAGGAATACGGCAGCGAGATAGCCGCACTTATCGTTGAACCATGCGCCGCAAACATGGGCGTTGTTCCGCCTGAAAATGGCTTTCTTGAATTTCTAAGAGAGATAACGAAAAAGCACGGCACTGTGCTTATATTTGACGAAGTTATAACGGGCTTCAGGCTTTCAGATGGGGGAGCTTCAAAATATTTCGGAGTTACCCCTGACATGACTACCCTTGGCAAGATAGTGGGCGGAGGAATGCCCCTTGCCTGCTATGGGGGAAAGCTTGAGATAATGCAGTGCGTTGCACCACTAGGCTCTGTTTATCAGGCAGGCACGCTGTCTGGAAACCCATGCGCAGTGGCGGCAGGAATAGAAACTATCAGGCAGATAGAGAGCATACCAAACTTCTATGAGGAGCTTGACAGAAAGTCGGCTATGATAGAGAATGCCATAAGGGAAAAGGGTCTGAACGTGAATCGCTGCGGTTCGCTTATGACGGTATTTTTCAATGACGAGAGAGTGAAAAGCTATGATGAGGCAAGAGCTTGCAACACGGAAAGCTACGGCAGATACTACCGCCATATGCTTCAAAGCGGCATTTACACTGCACCGTCGCAATTCGAGGCAATGTTCGTTTCCTATGCTCACAGTGACGAGGATATAGCAAAGACTATTGAGGCGATAGAGTCTTACAGATAAAAAAAGCGGAACTGTTCAAATCAAGCTGAACAGTTCCGTTTTTTATATTCCATATATGTAGGGGCGAACAGTGTTCGCCCGCTTTGTTTGCCTGACAAACTCACGATATCCGCACAATATTTGGCTCAATATTCCGAAGAAGTGGCTTATCAACATAAATTTGCGATAAAATCATGCGGGCGAACGCTGTTCGCCCCTACAATGTGCCAACGTGTTATGCAGAATATTTTTTATATCAGCAAATTCTAGGGAGAAGCTCTCCGCCCGGCTGTGGAAGAAGGGTCTGTGAGCCTATCTCTGTTTTCATTACAACTCTGCCTGCGTTATCCTCTGTGACCTCGCCTATGACAGCGGCGTTCTCTGAGTTTTTGCACTTTCTAAGGGCTGAAACAATATCCTCCGCTTTGTCCTTTGGTGCGAATATAACAAGTCTGCCCTCGCAGGCAAGATACAATGGTTCTAAGCCCAGCATACCGCACACGCCTTTCACCTCGTCTGCCACCGGTATTTTCGCTGCATCTAGGGTTATTCCTACACCGCTTTGACCTGCTATCTCGTAAAGGACAGTGCCTACACCGCCTCTTGTTGCGTCACGGATAACGTGGATATCGTTTGTAACGTCGAACATTGCTTTTACGTTTGCCCAGAGGGGTGCACAATCGCTTGTTACGTCTGCCTCTATGCCGAACTCGTCACGAGCTAAAAGTATGGTACAGCCGTGTCTGCCGATATCACCTGACACTATAACGGCGTCGCCTGCTTTGGCAAGCTTGCCTGAGGTGTTGGCGTTGTCCATTATCCTGCCTATGCCCGTAGTGGTAATGAAAACGCCGTCTACCTGACCTTTTCCTGCCACCTTTGTGTCACCTGCACATATCTCGACACCTGCTTCCTTAGCGGTCTTTGCCATGGCGGCGGCTATCTCCTCAAGCTTATCCATTGGAAAGCCCTCCTCGATAACGAAAGCACAGGAGAGATACAAAGGCTTTGCGCCCATGCAGGAAAGGTCGTTCACAGTGCCGCAAATACTTAGCTTGCCGATATTTCCTCCTGCAAATTCGTATGGGGAAACTATAAAGCCGTCTGTGGTGAATGCTATCTTGCCCTTTTCCATGGAAAGCACGGCGGCATCATCGGCGGTCAGGTCAGGGTTAGCGAAATGCTCCTTAAAAACACGGTCGATAAGCTCGGAGGTCTGCTTTCCTCCTGCGCCGTGGGCAAGGGTAACAAATTTATCTGTCATAATTATTCCTCTTTTCGGATAGTTTATTTTACAAATTGCCATACTGATAATATGCCGAGCAAGCGCCCTCATTTGACACCATGCACGCACCTATAGGGTGTAGCGGTGTGCAGACCTTGCCGAAAACTTTACAGTCTGAGGGCTTGCACTTGCCCTGCAAAACATCTCCACAGCGGCAGGCTGGGTTTGGCTTGCCTGTTATTTTCGGCAGGGCGAATTTCTTTCGTGCGTCAAAGTCAGCATATTCGTCACGGAGTATCATGCCTGACATTGGTATAATACCAAGTCCACGCCACTCGCTGTCACAGGGGGTCATGACCTTTTCCATAAGCTTTATGGCGGTTGGGTTGCCCTCGGGCTTTACTACTCTAGGATAGCAGTTTCTGAAAAACGGCTCGCCACGCTGAGAAAGTTCTATGGTAACAGCAAGAGCCGTAAGAAGTTCAGCGGCTGTGAAGCCCGTAACAACGCCTGAAACGCCCTTTTTCATAAGCTCCTCGCACACGGCTGTGCCTGTGATAGCGTTGACATGGCCGGGGTACAAAAATGCGTCTGCGCTTCCCTCCAAAGCCTTATAAGCGTTTGGCATGGTCTTGTTTGCACCAAGAATAGAGAAGTTTTCAAGCCCAAGCTTTTTCGCTTTTTCTACTGCAAGGCAGGCTGATGGGGTGGTGGTTTCAAAGCCAACGGCCAGGAACACCACCTGCTCATCTCTATGGCTTTCGGCATATGAAACTGCGTCAAGGGGCGAATAGACTGTCTTTATCACAGCACCCTTTGACCTTGCTCCTGCAAGGCTCATTTCTGTACCGGGTACTCTTATAAGGTCGCCGAAAGTGCATATCACCGCACCTTTTTCAAGAGCGAGCATACAAGCCTCGTCGATAAAGCCAATGGGGGTAACGCACACAGGACAGCCAGGACCTGAGATAAGCTCAACACTCTCAGGAAGGAGCTTTCTTATGCCAAGCCTGAAAATCTCGTGGGTGTGAGTACCGCAGACCTCCATTATGCGAAGCTTTTTGCCGTCATCACCTTTGTAGGAGCTTATTATCTCCTTTGCATTTTCTATAGTGTTCATTGGATACTCTCCATTATCTCGTCAGTTTCTTCGCTATCGTCAGAGGTTATCTTTGCGATAGCCACCCCTGCGTGTACCATGACATAATCCCCTACCTCGAGATCGTCGATAAGGTCAGCAGATACCTCTCTTTTTGCACCGCTTGCGTCAATAACAGCAGTGCCCTCGTTTACACTTACAACTTTTGCAGATAAACCTACACACATATCAATACCTCCAAAAAAAATTAAATCTATATAACAAAATCAGAAATGAGATACACAGGCGACCAAAGGTCACCTCTACAGAACAAGAAAATCATCGCCGCAGGCGATACCTTAATTCCTCACTCCTCACTCCTCATTCAGATAAAACGCTTGTCCCAAAGCTATACCACCGTCATTGGCTGGCACAAGGCTGTGGATAAGCACTCTAAGCCCCATTTTTTCAAGGCGGCACTTCACCATTTTAAGCAGAAGCTTGTTCTGAAAAACTCCCCCGCTCAAGGCACATACCTTTATGCCTGTTCTCTCGCTTATGGTCCTGCACGCCTGTGCGGTCATGTCCGCAAGAAGTGAATGGAACTCATAGGCAAGGCGGTTTTTGTCCTCACCATTTTGCATACCCTGGCAAAGACGCTTGATAAGAGTCTGAGTGCAGAGCATTATCCTGCCCTCTTTTTCGGCAGTGAGCTTTTCCATAGGCTCGTAAATACCGAAAGGCTCACGGCTGAATTTTTCTGCCGCAAACTGCAACGCCATGGAAGCTTCGCCCTCAAAGGTTGAAGAACGCCTTATGCCAAGCACCGCAGAAGCGGCGTCAAAAAGCCTTCCTGCGCTTGTGGAGCTTACTGCGTTTACTTTTTTCTCTGCCATTATGGACAGAAGCTTGTACTCTTTCGCTGTACAAATACCAAGCTTTTCACAGATCTCTCCGCCCCTTTCCCCATAGGCTGAGCCTGCTATCATTGCGGCAATACGCCAGCCTTCTTTAGAGGAAAGATCGCCGCCCACCTGCATGAAGGGCTTTATGCTTCCCATACGCTCAAAGCCTGTGCGGTCGCAGAGAAGTATCTCTCCTCCCCATATGGTGCCGTCTGTGCCAAAGCCTGTGCCGTCATATGATACGCCTATGACCTTTTCGCTATAGTCGTTTTCTGCCATGCAGGATAGGATATGAGCATAGTGGTGCTGGACTTTTTTCAGAGGCAGGTCAAGCCCCTCGGCAAATGCAACTGTATTGTATTTGGGGTGCATATCGCAGACTACGTTTTGCGGTGTTGCTTCCAGAAGTTCGCACATACGCTTCACGGACTCCTCAAGCGCCTTTACAGTGCGGATATCAGCCATATCCCCCACATAGGAAGAGAGATAATAAAGGCTTCCCTTTCTGATACAGAACGTATTTTTAAGCTCACCGCCTATAGCAAGGGTCTGACCTTTATCACTGCATGATGTCATAACAGGCAATGGTGCATATCCCCTTGAACGCCTTATTATGTAAGGCTTGCCCTCAAATGTATCCATGACAGTATCGTCTGAGCGTATCAAGATACGTCTGTTGTGGGATAATATCAGGTCGCAGAAGCCTGCTATTTCGCTGAGTGCGTCCTCGTCGCTTCGACAAATAGGTGCGCCACGGACGTTTCCGCTGGTCATAACAAGGCTGTCGGTCATTTCCACGCCGTCATCGTAATCAAAAAGAAGCAGGTGCAAAGGGGCATAGGGGAGCATTACTCCCACTGTAGGATTATCTGGTGCAACGCTTTCGCAAAGGCTTCCGCTAGTTTTTTTATCAAGAAGCACGATAGGCTTTTGCCAGCCTGTGAGAAGCTTTTCCTGCACTTCGCCAAAATCGCACTCACGCCTTGAGGCAGAAATATCCTTCAGCATAACGGCAAGTGGTTTTGCAGGGCGGTTTTTAAGCTCTCTGAGCCTTTTCACTGCGCTCTCGTTTTTTGCGTCACAGCAAAGGTGAAAACCGCCTATGCCTTTGACAGCGATTATCTTCCCTGCCATGACGGCTTCTCTTGCGGCGGTGATAGCCTCAGCGCCTTTCTTTTCACTGCCTATGATATAGACCTCCGGACCGCATTTGTTACAGCACACAGGCTGGGCGTCATAACGCCTTGTGGCAGGGTCGGTGTACTCGTCCTCGCAGTCTTTGCACATTGGAAAGTCAGCCATTGTGGTGCGAACTCTGTCATAGGGCATAGAGTCCATAATAGTGAGCCTTGGGCCGCACTGGGTACAGTTTATAAAAGGGTGGAGATATCTTCTGTTTGTTTTATCAAAAAGCTCCGCCTTACATTTTTCGCACACAGCGATGTCAGGGGACACGAAAATATCACCTTTTTCTTTTTCGCTGTCGATTATCTCAAAGTTGTCAAAAGGCGGTTCGTCGGCATGGGCGGAGATTATCTCCATTATCACCGAACGCTCAGGGGGACGGCTTTCAAGGGCTTTTTTCAAGTCCTCCACAGCCTTTTCACTGCCCTGTGCGTGTATCTCAACATAAGAGCCTTTGTTTGCCACAGTGCCGAAAAGTCCAAGGTCTGACGCTTCACGGCTAACAAAAGGTCGGAAGCCCACGCCCTGAACGATACCATAAACACGAATCATCTCAGTTTTCATCAGATAAGCTCCCTGACGGTATCCTTTATCTCGTCCTCTGCTTCACTGCTGAGAACGTCTATAAGCACGTCCTCAAACTCCTCACCGTCCTGACCCTCATCTATGGCGGCATTTCTGAGCCTGCCTAACATTCTCACAGTATGCACTGTAGGTCTGCGACGAACGGAGTCCATGAGAATGTTCTCATAACCTCTGCCGTAAAACTGCTCCATATATCTCACCACGGCACTTGTCATGCTGATATCAGCCATGGGGTGTCTTTCGAGAAATCTAAGCAAAGGCAAAACTGCGTTTATGCCCTCACCGCTTTCGTCAAGCTCCTCCATGCAGTTTTCGGCTTCATATTCAAACTCCTCTGAGCCGAGATATTCTTCAAGACGCTCTATAATTTCTTCTGTCATATCTTTTCACTCTCTCCCTGCAAAAGTCTGCCTGAAAGTCCGAAATGCGGAAAGTCTATAAACTCGCCGCTGAAATTTTTCATAACACGTCTGAGGGTCTTGTCTGCGATAACAACGTCATAGTTATCACCAACATTGTCGCAAAGGTCGCTTTCGTCTGCAAGGAAAAAATCACTCTGCTGTGAAAGCTCCTTTTTCTGCATAAAAAACGTTGCCGATGTGCAATGACACTTGCCGCTTTTTTCTGTGATAAGCTCTCTCACAGCGTCAGCCGCTGTTTGGTTATGTATCACAAGGACGTTTTTATCCGCAAAGTTATAAGCTTTTTGCACTATCTCCTCGGGCAGACAGCTTCGTGGATATTCTATCTCATAAGGCGTGCCGAACTTTTCTTTGAGATACTCCGCCGCCTTTATTGCCGCCGCTGAACAGACTATGTTCATCTCTGCCGCAGCCGCATTTTTCACATCATCAAGGGTGCTTCCCATGCCGTAGCATATAACATTCTCCCAACCCTTTGCCTTATATTCCGCCACTATCCTCTCGGGGCTTATGATACTAAGCTCCAAAGGCGTTGCACCGATAATGCCAAGCCAACCTTTCTGAACAGGCTTGCTCTCAGTGGCAAAGGTCTTGAAAAGCTCTATCCACACCGGCTCTGAGCCACTGTCGTAATAGTTCGTGCCTGTACACTCGGCTGTTATGCAAGGAAGTCCTGTTTTCTTCTCTGCCATTCGTTTCAACGCTCTCATATCTGTTGCGATGACAGCAGGCACAGGTGTGCCTATTATTGCGGTAAAGGCTGGTCTTATCTGCTCACAGGCTTTGGATAGCTTTTCGATAAGCCTGTCGTCACGTCCTAAAATTGCGTCCATATCACGCAGTCCTGCACTAAAGACTGCACTTTTTTTAGTGAACCAACGTGGTTCGTCAAAGCCACAGACGTTGCCTGCACAGCCGCCTGCGTCGCATATTACCATTAGTCCTCCAAGCTCATAGAGCACTGCCGACGCACCTGATTGGTCAGGGGCAAAGGGTGACAAAAGCTTCAAAAGATTTTTCATTTATCCTCCGCTCCTTTCCAATCAAGCGCCTTTTCAAGGTCGCAAAACAGCTTTTTTACACCTGCATAGCCAAAAGGCTGGATCTCGTCATTAAAGTCCGCTCCTGCTATGTCAGGGTGGTAATAGGCACAGTCCTTACCAATATAAACGTTCACCCTCTCGTCAGGCTCATAAAAGAGCATTGTTGGTGAGAGGTTTGAATATATTTTTGTTTTAGGGGAAAGCTGTGCTATCTTTTTCACAAAGCCGAAATTTCGCTCCCCCACAGTGCCGAATATCTCCGCCACCTTGAAGCCGTATCTTATAAGAGCCAATGCCATTTCTATAGGGTCGCCGTTTGAAAACTCTCCCACTGCAAAGCACAGCCCTTTATGCTTTTCTCTGAAATCATCTATAAGAGCCATGGTCTGCTCATAATACTCTTTATCGCAAAGCTCCGCTCCTATCGCCTGACCCAGCAGACGATACTGCGTAGATATCTTGTCAGCCTGAAAAACTCTCGCAAGCTCTATAAAAGGTATGTTAAGCTCCTGCTCCATTTGCTGGGCGGCATATCTTGCTTCCGCATTGAGTACAAGAGAAAAATTTGCTTGTGACATTTTTTCATATTCCTCGAAGGTATCGCACCTTGAAAGCTCCCTTATGGTCTTTACGCCTGCACTTTTGAGCAGGCTGTAAAGCTCGCAATCATCCTGCAAGGGTGAGAAATAACCGAGGATATTCACCTCGTCAGACTTTCTCTTGCGTGGTTTCAAAAGGGAATACACCGATTTTCGCACTGAAGCCATAGGTGGCAGACGCTTTTCCCTTGTAAGGGCATACATATAGCATGGCACAACAGGCACGCCTGCTCGGTCGCTGGATTTTCTGCACACTCTGTCCATATCAGTGCCGAGGAGAGCGTCAACGCAGGTTATACATATCATCACCGCTGAGGGAGTGTGATCAAGGCTTTGACATACCTCCTCCACAGCTTTCGGTATCTTTGTAAGGTGCCTGCCTGTGACGATATCGGTATCGTCAAGAAGCAGGTAGAAAAATCTGTCGCCGTAGCCGCTTTCCGCACTGAGCATAGTGGTGTTTCGTCCACAGCAGGCAGGAGCCACAAGAAGCATAACCGAATTTGGCACTGCAAGTCCTGCTCTTTTTACACCAAAGCCCTGCGCTCCCGGTGAATTGAACGCCAATGTTGCAGGGGAGCTGTAGATAAGGTGCTTTGCCGAAAGAAGCTCGTCAGGGATATTATCTTTTCCCTTTTGGGCAAGCTCCGCCGCTGTTATGTAAAACGCTTTAGTCATCGTTGTCCTCCTGCATAAGGGTCTGAGCAAGCTTCAAAAAGCATTTTGCCGCCTGACAATCAGGCTCGCCCTCTATGACGGTCATGCCCTTATCCTCACATCTGATGATATCGTCGCTTCTTGGTATATCCGCAACGATATCAAGTCCTGCGCTTTCTGCAAAGGCTCTGACCTTTTCTTCCTCGCCCTCAACGTTTCGCCTGTTCATGACGATACCACGGACTTTTGCATAGCTTCTGTCGGCAAAGTTTTTCACCGCACTGTTTATATTATTTGCGGCATACAATGCCATTTTCTCGCCTGAGGTGACGATAAGCACCTTTGAAGCGTAGCCCTCTCTGATAGGTGCGGCGAAACCTCCGCACACAACGTCTCCGAGAACGTCATAAAGCACAACGTCAGGCTTATATTTTTCAAAAAGCTTTAAGTCTTCAAGCAGGCTGAACGTGGTGATTATACCTCTGCCTGCACAGCCAAGTCCGGGGGTAGGACCGCCTGTTTCTATACAAAGCACTCCGCCATAGCCCTCTTTTGATATCTCCTCTATGCTCTCAGGTTCATCGTCATGCTCTCTGAGATAATTCATCACAGGCATAACAGGCTCGCCCCCAAGAAGATTTATGGTGGAGTCAGCCTTTGGGTCACAGCCTATTTGTATAACTCTTTTTCCAAAACTTGCGAATGCGGCGGCAAGGTTTCCCGTAACTGTGGATTTTCCTATTCCGCCCTTTCCGTAAACGGCTATTTTTATCATAAAAGTATCCGTGCGAAAGCACGTTCCTCCTTTTTATAGGTTAAGTATTTTGCTTACATCTTTATCTATCAGATCGGGGATATCTTTAAGAAAACATCTTCCCGAAAAAGCAACGTGTGGCAGTGAAATAAATCTTGCCCCTTTGCATATAGGACTGAAAAGCGGGTCTGCTATGACGGTCTTATGCTGTGAAAAAAGCTTTTCAAGCTCTGCTTCTTCCTCGCAGAAAATATCCGTCCCTGACAGCACCTCGCTGTTTCTTATGCCAACTGTCGCCACAGTTTTTGCGCCAAGTTCAGCCCCTAGGGAAGAAGCAAAAACGCTTTCCCCTGCAACTATCATATGAGCATTCTCTACAGCTTTTTCACCGCAGGAATTTATACAAACGCCCTCTGACACTGCTCTTTTCAGGTCAGCGGAAAGCTTTTTGGAAAAGCTTTTCCCCACAGGCACACCCACAACATATGGCACGCCATAGGTATCAAAAAGATACTTTGCTGACGCTATCCCGTCTGAGGATATAACAAGGCTTACAGCCGCCTGTGGTGCGGTAGAAATTTCATCAAGACTGCTGTCCATAGCAAAACAGCTTTGCACTGAAAAGCCGTTATCCAAAAGCCACTTTTTTATGGAGCTTACGCTTGTATTCACTGAAAAGTCAAGAGGCGTTGCACCAATAATATTCACTGAATTTGCCTGCTTTTCTTTTCCCTCACGGCAGAAAAGCTTTGCAATATTAAGGAAAGCTCCCTCTGCTCCTTGAAGATAGGAATGAGTGCCGTTGGTATCAACGAAAAATGTGGTCAGACCTGTTTCACGCTCTATCTCCTCGGCGGCTGAACTGTAGTCAAAGCCTGTCATTGCAGGCATTGGCGAACCGCAAATGGCTATGAATTTGGGTGAAAGCTCACCTGCCGCTTTTGCCACATCACGAATGAACTTGCCGTCATTGCCCATAACGGCGTCCGCTTCTGTTAGTGCAGAAATATATATCATGCTTTTGCGGTCATACCAGCGTGGCTCGTCATGAGTGGCGTAGGTGGAGTTACAGCCCGAAGCGTCATGGACGACGGTCATTCCCCCAAGCTCATAAAGCGCCGAGCATACTCCCGAAGTATCCGCCGCATATATGGATATCACTTTTGCATTCATAGACAGCTTTCACACCCCCAGCCCTTGTGTTGTATCACCTGACGTCTGTCCTTTTTGTTTACTGCTCCCCCAGCCATAAGCTCTGCAAGCCTTTTTATGCCCTCGAAGCCGTATCCCCCGCCACCTGCAACTATATCAACAAAGTTATCGGTCTGGCAGAAAAACGCTGCTTTCTGACCTACTGCAAGATATTTTTCTTCGCACTGTGAAAACTCCATTTTCACATTCACAGTAGGGAGAATTTCAAGGTCGTGGCAATGGGCTTTCAGCCACTCAAAGTCTGCCCTTTCCTCCTCTGAAAAGCTGTCGGCATAGCAACGCTTCACATTGAAGCCTTTCTCTGCAAGAAGTCTGCAAAAGCCAAGGGGCCTTGGCAGAGCGGTATAATCCACGGCTATAGGCAAATCCCCTACTACCTCAAGGGCATTTGCAAGAGCCTTGTCGGCGGCTTCTCTGTCAGCAGAAAAGTCAGGCGTTTTCACACCAAGCTGGGTGCAAAGTCTGCTGTAATTTTTCTCTATCTCATCATAGCCATAGCACAAGGGCAGATACAAATGCTTTGTGCCAAGTCGCTTTTCAAGTTCCTCTCCTGACGGCTTTGCCGTGGGTATATAGGTGATATTCAAAGAGCTTTCCGCCATGGAGAGATACTCCTCATAGGTCTTGCACTTTGTTATGTCAAGAAGCTCAAAGCCTGCTGAGTTTATTATTTTTACAAGCTCGGAGGCTTCGTCCGTGGCTCTGTCACAGCCTATTATTGCCGCCGTTTCAGGCTTCTTTTCGCACTTTTCAAGTGGCTCATAAAGCTGTTTTCTCATAAGGCTGTCGGGAGAGATAGACTTTCTCATGGTGGGCGTCATGTAGCAATCTATAAAATGCACCTGCGGAAACAATGTCGAAAGCTCGTCTATTATCATTTTGACGTCACAGCCTGCGAAAAGGTGAACACAGCTTAGAAAAATCAAAACGCATTTTGGCTTTTCCTCAAGCCTGTTTATTATATCCCTCACTCCGTCTATAACGTCCTGTTCCATTGTGCCGTCATACAGATCCTGCTCAGAAACAGTCACCCATGACATTCTGTCCATGGCATTCATCTCTGCCGCAGTGAGGATAACGCCCCTTAAACAGCCCTGTGCGCAGACAAATATCTGACGTGACTCAGGGATAAGCATACCGGTATGGACGATATTCCACACGCCCCTTGTGGGGGGATTATATTCAAGACCGCTTTCAAAAGGCGCAGGAAAAGCCGCCTTCGTTATATTTATGCCGCTCTCTTTTATCATTTTTCTTCTCCCATACCGCAAAGCTCGGCTATCTTATCCGCCAATGCTCTATACTGCTTTGCCGCAATGCTGTCAGGAAAAGCTTCCATAACAGTTTTGCGCATATCCTCAGCCTCGCTCACAAGGTCGCTTCGGTCTATCTCTGCTATCACAGAGCTGTGAAAATCAGTCGCAAGCTCTGCCGCTTTTTCCTCCTCGTTTTTTACGTTGCGTTTATTAAGGATAAAACCGCCAAGAGAAGCATATCCACGGCTTTTGAAATTTTCCACCGCCATTGCGATGTTTGCGGCGGCATATACAGACATACTCTCGCCTGATGTGATGATAAACACCTTATCGGCATAGCCCTTTCGCATTGGCATTGAAAAACCTCCGCACACCACGTCTCCGAGAACGTCATAGATAACAACGTCAGGCTGATATTTTTCGTATGCGCCCTTTTTTTCAAGCTCTTCAAGTGCGGCGATTATACCTCTGCCTGCACAGCCAAGCCCCGGGACCGGACCGCCTGCTTCAACACACACAACGCCGTTATAGCCTACCCTTACCATATCTTCAAGGTCAAAGCTTTCGCCTTTTCGCACAAGGTCAAGAACGGTGGGTATCTTCTCTCCGCCATGTAGAAATATGGTGGAGTCAGCCTTTGGGTCACAGCCTATCTGCATGACTTTCAGCCCTTTTTGTGCAAGTGCAACACTGACATTTGATGCCGCCGTTGACTTTCCTATTCCGCCTTTTCCGTAAAAAGCAAGCTTTATCATTATCTGTGATCTCCTCTTGATATCTTTATTTTATAGCCTATGGACTCCATTCGTCTTTCAAGGCAAGCCCTGCACTGTGCTGACTCGTCACCTGTGCATATCTTGTTGTCATAGAGCATATATTTTTTTCTCACTGCCACAGGGGACAGATTCGGCATTATAACGTTCGCACCTGACAGCACCCCTTGTTCTCTCCCTTTGGGGTTTATAGTACCAAGGGCTGTGGTGGCAGGCAAAAGAACGTCGGGGAGCATTATCCTGCAAATGCTCAGCAGAAAGAGGGTAAGCTCATATGAGCCTTGTGGACAGCTTCTGAAAGGCGTGTCCTTATGTGGGAGAAAAGGTCCAATGCCTATCATTTCGGGCTTGAAACCGCACATAAACTCCATATCCTCAGCAAGGCACTCCACCGTCTGGAACGGTGAGCCAATCATCATTCCACAGCCTGTTTGATAGCCTATCTCTTTAAGATCTGAAAGACACTCCATTCGGTTTTTCCAAGACATTTCGGCTGGGTGGAGCTTTTTGTAATGCTCCTCGTCGGCGGTTTCGTGCCTGAGAAGATACCGGTCTGCACCTGCATTGAAAAAGGCTTCATAGTCCTCACGGCTTTTCTCGCCTAGGGATAATGTCACCGCACAGTCAGGGTGACGTTTTTTTATCTCGCTGACGATACCACAGAGCATTTCTCTGTCATAGAAAGCGTCCTCACCGCTTTGAAGCACAAAGGTACGGAAGCCATAGCCGTAGCCCTCGTCACAGCACTGCAAGATCTCCTCAGCGGTAAGCCTGTATCTGCTCACGTTGCCGTTTGAGCGCCTTATTCCGCAGTAAAGGCAATCGTTTTTGCAGATGTTTGAAAACTCAACTATGCCCCTTATGTAGATATCCTTGCCGAACATTTCCTGCGAAATGCCCCTTGCAAGCTCTGCGGCATAGGCTCTGTCGCTCTCGACATATTCTTTTATAAGCTTCACCCACTCATCGTGGGAAAGCTTTTTCTCGCAGTTTAGTTTATCAATAAGTTCTCTGACCGCCATTGTGATCTTCAAGCTCCTTTACAAGATGTGGAAACACTTCTATGCTCCTTTTCAGTATGCCTTTCATATAGGCAATTGCAATGCCATAATTTGTGAACGGCACACCTGCGTCACAAGCACACTTCATTCTGTAAGTAAGCTCTTTTGAGCCTAGCATACAGCCGCCACAGTGTATGCAAAGCGCAAAGTCTGAAAGCTCCTCTGGAAAGCCGTGACCTGATGACAGCACTATCTCAAGATTCTTGCCTGTGTATTCTTTCAGCCAGTTTGGAAGCTTCACAGAGCCTATATCACCGCACTGTCTGTGATGTGTACAGCCCTCTGAAATAAGCACCTTGTCACCGTCTTTAAGATCGTCGATAGCTTTCACGCCCTTTACTGCGGCGTCAAGAAAGCCCTTATATCTAGCCATAAGGATAGAAAACGAGGTGAGAGGGATATCCTCGGGAGTATCCTTTGAAACTCTTGCGAAAGCCTGACTATCCGTTATAACAAGTGCCGGCTTCTCTATCCTGCCAAGCACTCCTGAAAGCTCAGTTTCTCTTACCACCACTGCACAGGCGTTTGCTTCAAGAACATCTCTTATGGCCTGCTGTTGTGGCAGGATAAGCCTGCCCTTTGGTGCGGCGCTGTCGATAGGGGTGACAAGCACCACCATATCGTCAGGCTTTATAAGGTCGCCCACAAGCTTCATTGTCATGGTGTCTGTTTCAGTGAGCTTTGCAACGGCGTTTTTAAGCTCCTCTATGCCTGTTTTCTCTTTTGCGCTGACGTACACTGTCCCCTCCTCTTTTGGGATATCAGTGAGCAGGTCGGCTTTGTTTTTGGCTATGATAAAAGGTATGTTTTTCTCTTTGAATATTGAGATAAGCTGTTTTTCGCAGTCTCCAAGGGGCAAGGTGCAGTCTGTTACAAGGACGGCGCAGTCTGTTCTGTTTAGAATCTGCTTAGTTTTCTTCACACGAAGCTCTCCAAGCTCGCCCTCGTCGTCAAAGCCGGGGGTATCTATTATCACAACAGGGCCAAGGGGCAAAAGCTCCATTGCCTTTGTAACAGGGTCGGTGGTAGTGCCTTTCGTATCGGATACCACTGCAAGATCCTGATTTGTTACTGCATTCACAACGCTTGATTTTCCTGCGTTTCGTCTGCCGAAAAATCCTATATGTATACGTTCTCCGCTTGGTGCGTCATTAAGTCCCATTGCAAAAGCTCCTCTCAAAAAAATAAGCCATACCCCTATGGATACAGCTTTGATAACAAAAAAGGCTATGCTTGCTCATAAAAAACCTAATCCACGGGCGAACGCTGTTCGCCCCTACATGAGTAGAGATAGGGCTTTCTATCTGCTTTTTACTTTTTCTGCTTGATGTGTATTCTTTCGCCTTAAAGGAGAAAACTCGTTTTCGGCGTCAGGGTCACAAATATTTATTAGATTTTTACTGTGGCGAATAAAGGGTCTTGGCGGTCACTCCCTCAAGCCTGCCTATCTTGCCTGCAAGAGAATTTATAACGTCCTGCGGAGCGTCAACTGCCACACTTATTATGTTCATGCCACGCTCTCGGTATGGCAGACCCATTCGTCCTATTATATACTCGGCATGCTCATGAAGAATTGCGTTTATCTCCTGCGCAGAGCCGTTATCGTGTGCGATTATTGCAAGTATTGCCACACGGGTATCCATAAAACACCCCCGTAATGTAAAAGTGTACTTTGTCTTACTTTATGATAGCACGATTTGTTGGCGTTGTCAATTGGAAGTTATCTATTTGAATAAAATTTTTAGATAACATTTGACTAAAATATATGGCATATACTATTGACAAGTAAAGTTAGCCATGGTAAACTTATTTTGTGAAGTTCTTTTAGATAGAACATAAGAATAAAATATAGCTATGGAGGAAAAGACAATGACTCTTGATAAGCTTAAAACGGGTGAGTCTGCCGTAATAAAAGCGGTAGGCGGCGAGGGTGCGCTTAGGCTGCGTTTTCTCGACATGGGACTTATACCCAAAACAAAGGTGAAAATGCTAAAGCGTGCGCCTATGGGCGACCCTCTTGATATAGTGCTTAGAGGCTACGAGCTGACGCTCAGGATAGAGGACGCAAAAAACATAGAGATAGAAAAAACAGAGGAGAATGACCATATATGAGATTTGCCCTTGCAGGAAATCAGAACTGCGGAAAGACCACGCTTTTTAACGCCCTTACAGGGTCTAATCAGCACGTTGGAAACTTTCCCGGTGTAACAGTCGAGCAGAAGGTCGGTGACATAAAGGGGCAGAAAAACTGCACTGTGGTGGATCTGCCGGGAATATATTCACTGCGCCCTTACACGCAGGAAGAGATCGTCACCCGTGACTACATAATAAATGAAAAGCCTGACGGCATTATAAACATTGTTGACGCCACCAATATAGAGCGAAATCTGTATCTCACTTTACAGCTTCTTGAACTGCGTGTGCCAATGGTGCTTGCCTTAAACATGATGGACGAGGTAAGAGCCAACGGTGGAACGATAGACGTAAAAATGATGAGCGACGCACTTGGCATACCTGTTATACCGGTAAGTGCGGCAAAGGGCGAGGGTATCTCAGACCTTATCGACAAGGCTGTAGAAACTGCCCGAAACAAGACAAAACCTGTTGTCACAGACTTTTGCTCAGACGATTCCGCTGTGCACAGATGTATACACGCAGTTGTTCATCTTATCATGGATCACGCAAACCGTGCAGGCATACCGCCGAGATTTTGTGCTTCAAAGCTTATTGAGGGTGATAAGAATATCGAGGATCAGCTTGAGCTTAATCAAAACGAGCTGGAGCTTCTCGAACACTGCATAGTGGAAATGGAGGACGAATCAAAGCTTGACAGAAATGCGGCGCTTGCAGATATGCGATACGACTTTATCGAGAAAGTCGTTGCCATAAGCGTTGTGAAATGCCACGAGAGCCGAGAACACAAGCGGAGCGTAAAAATAGACCGCATTTTAACGGGAAAATACACTGCCCTGCCTGTATTTTTCGGTATAATGTTTCTTGTATTTTTCCTCACATTCAATGTTATCGGCTCGACCCTTTCCGATTGGCTTTCCCTTGGTATAGACAAGCTTACCGACCTAGCAGACAAAGGGCTTACAGCCTACGGCATAAACCCTGTTGTACACAGCCTTATAATAGACGGAGTTTTTGCAGGCGTTGGAAGCGTTCTAAGCTTTCTGCCTATAATAGTGACGCTGTTCTTTTTCCTTTCCATACTGGAGGACACGGGCTACATGGCACGAGTGGCATTCGTAATGGACAAGCTTCTAAGAAAGATCGGTCTTTCGGGACGAAGCTTTGTGCCTATGCTCATAGGCTTCGGCTGTTCTGTGCCTGCCATAATGGCGACGAGGACGCTTGTATCAGACCGTGACAGAAAAATGACCATACTTCTTACCCCTTACATGAGCTGTTCGGCAAAGATACCTATTTACGCAGTTTTCTGTGCAGCATTTTTCAAGAAATATCAGGCGCTTGTGATGATAGGCTTATACATAACGGGCATAGTGCTTGGGATAATAATTGCACTGATACTGAAAAATACAGCTTTCCGTGGCAAGCCTGTGCCGTTTGTAATGGAGCTTCCAAACTATCGTCTTCCTTCGGCAAAAAGCGTAGGACTTCTTCTTTGGGACAAGGCAAAGGACTTTATACAAAGAGCTTTCACAGTTATATTCTTTGCGACTATCATAATATGGTTTTTGGAGACCTTTGACGCAAAGCTCAACGTTGTGAAAGACTCCTCCGACAGCCTGCTCGCCCTTATCGGTCAGGCTATATCGCCAATATTCAAGCCTTTGGGCTTTGCAGATTGGAGAGTGACCACCTCGCTTATTTCGGGCTTCACTGCAAAAGAGGCGGTAGTAAGCACAATGGCGGTACTGATGAACACAAGCACTGCAAATCTTGGCACTGCTCTTTCGGGAGCATTCTCCACCCTTTCCGCACTGAGCTTTCTCGTATTCACCCTGCTTTACACCCCATGTGTTGCGGCGGTGGCGACCATAAAGAGAGAGCTTGATTCAAGGATACAGACAGTAGGCGTTGTGATAATGCAGTGTATGGTGGCATGGCTTTGCGGCTGTGCGGTATATCAGATAGGAGCGTTATTATGAATACAGCCGACTGGATAGTGGTGATACTTCTGCTTTTATGGGCAGTGGCGGCGGCAATAAGTATATCAAAGCAAAAGAAAAAAGGTAAATGCTGTGGCTGTTGCTCACACTGTCACAGCAGATGCGGCAAAAAATAAGGCATAAAAATAGCGGAGAACTGCAAATAAAATGCGTTCTCCGCCATTTTATTAATATATAAGCAACACTAAGAAAATCAAAAATTTACAATACATCTGACTTTTTTCGTTAATACACCTGACAAATAAGCAAAAAAGTGATATAATATAGCTTAGGGCGAAGTAATCTACCCTGTTTTTTTGAGATATGGTTAGTTAAGTCTAACTTTATAAAGAAAACCAACTTAGAAAGGTCGGTATTATGAAGAAACAATTTTTTAGCAATGAGAAAGACGGTTTTTATGGTACATATTATGAAAACCCAAAGGGTGCAAACTGCGCAATGATAGGTCTGTTCGGCGACGATCCTAATGACTTTATGGCAAAGTGCGGAGCAAAATGGCTTCACAAAAATGGCGTGAACGTTATGTGTATGTCGCCTGACGTGAAGAACTACGGCCATGTGAACTTCCCGCTTGAAAGGATAGAGACCGCTATAAAGTGGCTCAAAAGCCATGGAAACAAGAAGATAGGCATAATGGGAATGAGTACGGCAGGAATGGATTCCCTTGTGGCAGCTTCATATTTCCCTGACATAACACTCACTTTCGGTCTTACGCCAAGCGACTTTGTATGGCAGGGCTTTGAGCAGGGCGAAAAAGACGGCTGCAAGGAATGGCCTATCCCTGACGCTTCCACACTTTCATGGCAGGGCAAGCCGCTTGCCTATATGCCATTCGTTTATGCCCACCCTGAATACTATCACAAAATAGAAGAAGAAACCAAAGGCTCGGGAGATATAACACGAAGCACGCACCTTTTTATCGACTCTGAAAAGGCAAGAGAACATACAGAGGAAGAAATGATAAAGGTTGAGAACATCAAGGGCAAGCTTATAATGGTGGGTGCTGATGACGACAGCTTCTGGGAGGCAGGAAAATACGTCCGCCGCATGGATAAGCGCTTGAAAGAACGCCCTCACGAGTGCGATTACGAAGCCCTGACTTACGAGCATGGAACGCACTTTGTGCTTCCTGAGACAATGCTCAGAAAAGCACTTCCTGTGGGACTTAAATTCGTAATGAAATTTATTTTCAAGGCTGCAAAGGACTATCCTAAGGAGTGCGAGCAGACAAGAAAGGATATCGACAGACGACTTTCTGCGGCTTTAAAACAGTGGGTAGCTGAATAAAAAAAGCCCATAAAATACGCTATTTTGTGTAGGAGCGACCTCTGTTCGCCCCTTGCTCGATATGTTTTACGATAAACAAAGACCGACTTCCAGCGAAAAAAGCTGAAAGTCGGTCTGTTATTTTTTGCAGCAGCATAAATGCTTTCAAAAAGAAGATTTTTGTGAATTTTGTGAGTTTTCTATTGACATCAGAGTGTGGATATGGTAAAATTAACGGTATGTGAATATTTTCTAATAGCAATCACATATCAAAGCAAAAAGCAATTATTTTATATAGATAGTGGTGGGTCATCGGGACCCTGACGAAGGAGCAAGCCATGTTTACAAGCGATACAGCGAAATATAAAATAATAGGTATCTGCACTTCATGCGTACAATCTGACTATGTGAGAGATATAGTATCTTCCATAAGCCGAAAGGGTGTAAAAGAGGGCTACAAGGTGCTTCTTTTTAACACCTTTTGCGACCTTTATCACAACATTTCCTACAACCATGGTGAAGCAAGCATTTTTGATCTTATAAATTATGACATTCTTGACGTACTTATAATAATGCCCGAGGCAATAAAAAGAGACAGCATTTCCAACGAGATAAGCAAGCGTGCCCATGAACACGGTGTTCCTGTCATATGCGTTGACAGTACAATGGATAATTGCTGCAGTGTGACATTCAATTACTCTGACGTTTTTGAAAAGATAGTTCGCCATGTGATCGAATTTCACGGCTGCAGAAGAGTTAATTTCATTGCTGGCGTAAAGGGCAATGCTTTCTCAGAAGAGCGTATAGAAGCATACAAAAAGGTGCTTGCGGAAAACGGCATAGAATTTGAGCCTGAGCGTCTTGGCTATGGTGACTTCTGGGATATGCCAACAAAAGGAGTATTGGAGAAATTTTTAGAAAGCAGTTTGGAATTTCCGCAGGCGATAATATGTGCAAACGACGCTATGGCGATAGCAGCTTGCAGCATACTGAGAGAACGCGGCATAAAAGTGCCTGAAGACGTTATTGTAACGGGCTTTGACGGCATCGAACTTGAACAGTATAACAGCCCTCGTCTTACAACGGCGGCTGTAGACAATGATGTGCTTGGCGAAAAGATAATAAACGCCATAGACCATATGATGAACGGAGTGCCTCTTCCTGAAAAAATAGAGGTCAGCTACACCATGAGGATATCCCAGTCTTGCGGCTGTAAGAAAATAGACCCGAGAGAAGTAGGCGACAAGATCCTTGAGCTTTACCATAGAATGAACAATTCTGATGGTCACGAACAGCATATGTTCTCTTATCTTGCAAAATCAGTGGAATGTCACACTGTAGAAGAAATGGCAAAGGTAATGGCACGTTCGGGAGATTATTATAGCTGGGTATGCACAAACTCTGATTTTCTGTCAAACACGAGGCAGAGAGAACGCTTTAATAACAGCTTTACAAAGCAGATGAGAGTTTTCATGCAGACTTTTGACAACAAATACAAGACCGGTGAAGTTTTTGACACCAAGGATCTTTTGCCTGATATGGAGCAAGTCCTTGGACGCCATAACTGCTTAATGTTCTCGCCGCTTCATTTTCAGGACGAGGTCATAGGCTATGCGGCAAATTCATTTAGTCCTATATATTTTCTTTTCCAGAACACAAGACGTTTTATAAACAACACCAATCAGATAATGGAGAGCTTTAAAAACCGCCAGCGGCTTGAAAGGGCAAATGCAGAGCTTGCAAGGATACATATGCTTGACCCCATGACGGGGATATATAACCGCAGGGGCTTTTACAAGAACGTTAGAAAGCTTATTTCAAAGGCTGAGAAACAGGGCGTAGGCGTATGGGTTTTCTCTATTGACATGGACAACCTTAAAAAGATAAATGACCTCTATGGTCACAACGAGGGTGACAAGGCGATAAAGGCAGTGGCGTCGCTGATGACAAAATGCACTGCAGAGGGTGGGATATGCTCACGCTTCGGTGGTGATGAATTTGTAGCTGTTATCGCTGAAACAGACGGTGCAGACAGCTTTTACGAAAAGGTATCCCGCAGCATTGCAGAGTACAATCGCAGAAGCAAGTCGCCATATGATGTGTCGATAAGCTGTGGCTACAAGGCGGGAAAGCCGAAAACGTTGAAAGAGATCGACGATCTTATGAAAGCGTCAGATCGTGAGATGTACACGCAAAAGCGTAAACATCATAGTCGGCGGGACTAACAGACATAACCAGAGGGCGGATAGTTTGAAAACTTCCGCCCTTGTTTTTATGCTATTTGAGTATGCCAACTCCCTCAAGAAAGATATTCAGGAAAGCGAACGTTATTCCGACTGCAAGTGCGTCGATACTTGTTGCTATGGCGAGCCAACTTTTTTTGTCAAATAAACATTTGACAAAATTGCAAAACTGTGATATAATAACGATTGTAATGTGTTTCCGTAGCTCAGCTGGATAGAGCGACCGCCTCCTAAGCGGTAGGTCGGGTGTTCGAATCACCTCGGGAACGCCATAATGTGGAGACAAAAAAGATGTCTCCTGCGAAAAGCCCGAATATATCGGGCTTTTTTGCTACCCAAAGGTAAACAAACACGAATGAAGGCGAAATGGGGTCTGTTTATGACCGAACAGAAAAAGAATACTATCATAACAAGCGGCATCGCTGTACTTGCCGTGATACTGGCATATTGCTTACGAATTGTGGGCAGGGGCAGCTTCTACCCGATGCTGTTTTCCTATCTACGTAGCTTTATCTATATCGGTCTGTTCGCCGCCTGGGGGCTCTCCGTCCGTCAGCGGATCGTGCAAAAGCAGGTGTGCAGGTTTATGACGGTCACCGCAGTACTGCTCATCATATGGATGGTAGTCCGTTCGGCAAAGTATTTTATATTCTGGCAGCCGGATGCCGTCCGTTACCTGTGGTATCTGTTCTATCTGCCCATGCTGTTTGTGCCTATGCTGGCGCTGCTGATTGCCATGTCATTGGGAAAGCCGGACGAATACAAATTTCCCAAGGGAATGTCGATTCTGTGGATCATCTCCGGCACATTGCTTCTGCTCGTGCTCACAAATGACCTGCACCAATTCGTATTTACCTTTCCGAAGGACGCCGCCGTGTGGACAGACAAAAACAACGGCTACTCGATAGGCTACTTCATTATTGTAGGCTGGCAGGTGCTGTGTGCCTTTGCCGCACTCGTAATTATGTTTTTCAAATGCCGTGTGCAAAAAGGAAGGCTCCACTTTCTGCCCATTGTTCCTATGCTGCTGACAATCGTTTACAGCGTGCTTTACTATGCGGGTGCGGATTGGCTGCTCCACTTGTTCGGCGATATTGCCGCATTCCAAAGTGTGATGTATATTCTGACCTTTGAGCTTTGCATCGCCTGTGGATATATACATTCAAACAGCCGTTATGTGGACTTGTTTGCCTCCTCTGTCGGCACATCGGCAGAGATCACCGACAAGGGCTTTACCGTTCGGTATGCAGCTGTAAACACTGCGCCTATCTCAAAGGAAACGATGAAAAAAGCCGAGCAAAGCCCGGTCACGATGGGCGGCTTGACCGTTCACACCATGCCCATTGATGGCGGCTATGCCGTATGGACAGAGGATGTGTCGGCTTTGCGTGACATCAAGGAGGACTCTGAGCTTCTTGCAGACGAGCTTGCCGACAGGAACGAAATACTCCGTTATGAATACAAGCGTGAAGCCAAGCGCCGCAAGGTGGAGGAGCAAAACCGCCTGTATGATCTCCTGCGTTCCGCTACGCAGACGCAGATCGACCGCATTGCAGAGCTCACTAAGGAATACCGCCGAATCTCAAGCACCGATCCCGACAGTGCCAAAACGCTCCTTGCCGAGATTGCCGTGCTGTGCAGCTATATTAAACGCCGCAAGCATCTGACGCTCCTTACCGACCGAGATATTAAAATAGCGGAAACGGAACTCCACCGTGCCTTCAATGAGTCCCTCCAAACGCTGAAGCTGTTGGGCGTCCGCAGCTCGCTCTATGTGGACGAATCTCTTTCCATGCTCTCCGGCAAAACGGCGACTGCTGTATTTGATTTTTATGAATCGGTTATTGAAGCCGACATTTTGAATTTAACAGGCATACAGGTAAGCCTCATAAAGGCAAACGGCTTGCGCTTGTCACTGAATGTGTGCTGCAAAGCCGACCTTTCCGCTTTGGTAAGCGGAGACAGTATCCGCTGTGAAAAAGAGGATGACGAGGAATACCAGCACCTTGTATTTGAAGCGAAAGAAGGTGACAGGAAATGAGTGCATTTTCTTCCCTTTCTGAATTTTGGCAGACCATGCTGCCGTTTATCATGCTTGTGGAGATCGTCCTTGAGATCGGGCTGTTTATGTATCAGCTTCTTCGCAGCAATAAGCCGGTGCGCAGCCTGCTGAGTCTGGCAGTTATGGCGGTGATGATCCCGCTGCTATTCTCCGTTTCTCAGGCAGATCCCGATAATATCGGGGACGCATTTCTGCTGGACGCACCGTGGCTGATATTTGCCGCTGCCATTTTCCTTGCGGCAGTTCACTTTGCCATTGCTCTGCCGCGGGAATACCGCCGTAAAAAGAACGAGCTCTCGCCGTTCTCCATTAAGGAAGCAACCGATAAGCTGCCTATGGGCATCTGCTTTGCCGACCCGAACGGCAGGATCATCCTGTGCAACAACCGTATGCGCAGGCTCTCATTTGCCCTTTGCGGCCACGAGCTGCAAATCAAAAGCGATATGGAAAATGCCCTGAGCGCGCCGGACAGATCCGTGACCGTCAAGAATGATTGCTACATCCTGCCCGACAAGACCGTCTGGCAGTTTCGCACACAAAATATCACCGTGGACAGCGATGACCGCTGGCAGCAGATAACGGCGCACAATGTAACCGAGCTGTATAACGGCTACCAAAAGCAAGAGGAAATAAATAAAGAACTGGCAGAAGTCAATCGAAAGCTCAGGAATATGTACGCCCGCATGGAGGACGATGTCAAGGAGAAGGAAAGCCTTGACCTAAAGGTCTATATTCACGATACCATCGGGCGAAGCCTCCTGACCATCCGTGACATCATAGACAGCGGAGAGGATACCGAGCGAAAGCTTGAGGCGCTGCAAAATGCCATCGGTATGCTGGCAAGCAACCGTGTAACCTCTGTCAGCACAATGGACGAGGTAAAAAGAACCGCACAGCAGCTTGGCGTGGCTGTAAAAATCGACGGCTACCTGCCCCGTGATACCGTAGCCGAGGAGCTGACCGTTGCTGCCGCCAAGGAGTGCGTGACCAACTGCATCAAGCACGCAGACGGGAATGAGGTATATATCCGCATTGCCCAGCGTGGCGAACGCTATGATGTTACCATAACCAACAACGGCAAAATACCCACAGAGCCGATAAAGGAAGGCAGCGGCCTGTCAACGCTTCGCCGCAGTATTGAAAGCTCCGGCGGTGAAATGCATATTTCGCACAATCCACGCTTTGCTCTTCTTATTACGATTCCAGCAAAGGAGATCAGCCTATGATAAACACTATACTTGTAGAAGATGATCTATACATCCAAAAGCACTTTGTCGATCGTCTTGCGGCAGACGGCGAGTTTCATCTTGTCGGCGTTTTCCGTGACGCCTTTGAAGCGGAAAAGCACTGCGACGCCACCGTAAAGCTCGTCCTTATGGATGTGCAGACGCATCATAAGCATTCCGGTCTTGCAGCCGCAGAGCGCATCAAAAAGGTTTTTCCGCAAATCAAAATCGTTGTGGCTACCTCGCTTGTCGATCCCGAAGTTTTGCAAAGAGCCAAAATGGGTGCTGCCGACAGCCTGTGGTATAAGGACCACGGAACAGAGGAGCTGATGAGCGTGGTAAAGCGCACCCTGGCAGGAGAAAAGGTATTCCCCGATACCGCTCCTGCCATTGAAATGGAGGGTACGATGTCCGATGTCTTCTCGCCACGGCAGTTAGACATCCTACGCCTTTATATAAAGGGCTTTACCTATCAGGAAATTGCCGATAAGCTGGGCATCTCCAAAAACGGCGTTCGCTGGAACCTGGACGATATGGTGGAAAAGAGCGGCTTTGAAAGCAGAGAAGCGCTGGTTGCAACCGCCATTGAAAACAAGCTCATGGTGATCACCTTAAAAGACGAATAAGCAAAACTGAACCCCTTGGCTGTACGGTCAAGGGGTTTTTCGCGCCCAAAAGGCAAAAATTTTTTGAAAAAATCGGGATTTTTCTTCTGTTACTGGCACAAGTGCCAGTGACAAACGCCAAAAAATCAGTATAATAGATAATGTAAGATTAGGATTGTGCTTTTAGAAGGTGGTGATGAATGATGAAAAAAATCGTTCTTGACATTCAAAGCGATATCCATGCGCACACCATGGAGCGAATGCTGATGCAAAAATTGGACGATTGCCAAGTTGTGATCTCCGAGTCGCCGGACGCAACCGCCGAGTGGTGCAAAACGCATCGACCGGATGTGCTTTTAATGGAAGTCAAGGCGTATTCGCCATTGATGTTCAAAGAACGAATGGCGATCCGTGACAAGGTAAAACGGAACACGGAAAGCTGTCGTGTCATTCTCTTTGTGGATGATGATACAGATGAAGATTTGACCGAAAAGGTACGGCAGGCAAAGCGCGAGGGTCTGATAGACGCTTTTCTCTTCGGTTCGGTATCCGAAAACTACTTTGCTTCGGT
>ENA-UOJF01000305-UOJF01000305.1-human-gut-metagenome-genome-assembly--contig:-P74-NODE-305-length-49420-cov-62.957926_pt1 | contig 49420 bp, 44 predicted proteins | sample MGYA00242344_ERZ723891 | MGnify/ENA metagenome assembly ERZ723891 | reverse complement strand
AGAATGAAAAATTCGCGGCGCATCTTGGCGCATTCTTATCTGGAAATAGTATAATTTCTGCATCACACGAAAAATCCCCCTGCGCATACGCTGATGCGGGGGAGGTGAGGCGGCGTGAGCAGCATGTGCTATCAGACGCTCAGCTTCGTGGAATGTCTGGAAATCCTGCGGCAGGCGAAGGCAGTCCGCGCGGCGTTCTTTGACGGTCACGCGCCGTATGTTGTGCCGATGGGGTTCGAGTGGTTCGTGAACGGGATGCAGCCGGTCGTTTGCCTGATGATGCCGAAGGAGGGCCGCAAGGCGGAGGCATTATCCGTCTGCACGCAGGTGTGTCTGGAGTTTGAAGCGCCGGATGCGGCGGCGATTCAGGTTGTTCTGGCGGAAGGAAAAGCCGTCCCCCTGCACGAGGAGGACGGCGCAATGGTCTATGCGATTCCGGTGGAAACCATGTCGGGGCGGCGTTATTTTTTGCCTGATGACTGAGCCGGGAAAGTCAGCGTGATGGTCGTACCCTCGCCCAGCGCGCTCTGCATGGCAATCTGCGCGTGATGCACCTGCGCGCCGTGCTTGACGATGGACAGCCCCAGTCCCGTGCCGCCGGTCTGCTTGCTGCGGCTCTTGTCCACGCGGTAGAAGCGCTCAAATACGCGCTGCTGATCCTCCGGCGCAATACCTACGCCGTTGTCCGCGACAGTCACGACGGCGCGTTCGTCCGCCATTTCTGCCCGCACCCGGACGTATCCGCCCGCGTGGTTGTACTTGATGCCGTTTTCCAGCAGGTTCGTCAGCATTTCTTCCAGCAGGGCATGGTCGCCGGAAATCAGCACGGGGTCATTTCCGCTGGCGCTGATGCTTACCTGCGCATTCTGCGCGGCGGGTGTCAGCTTCTGGACGCAGTGCTGAATCAGCGCGGTCAAATCGACGGGGGTCACTTCGCCGCGCACACCCTCGTCAAGGCGCGACAGGCGGATGATGTCCTCAATCAGCGTCAGCAGGCGGCGGCTTTCGGCGAGAATCTTCCGCCCGAATTCCGTCGCGTCCTCCGGCTTCTGCAGCATCCCGGAGGACAGCAGCTCCGCGTAGCCGCTGATGGTGGTCAGCGGGGTGCGCAGCTCATGGCTGACGTTGGCGGAGAATTGCCGGCGGCTTGCTTCAGCAGCCTGTGCGGCGGTGACGTCCTGCATCAGCAGTGCCGTGCCGCCGCCTTCGACATGGCTGCGGGAGAGGTGGATGGTCATGCTGTTCAATTGCATCGCGCATTCCGTACTCTGCCCGTCCAAAAGGCGGAGCAGCGCCTCGTCGCGGCTGACGGCAATCATCGGCTGTCCAACCGGGTCATTGGTGATGCAGAACATTGCCCGCGCCGCGTTGTTCATCGTCAGCACATGCCGCTTCTCGTCGAGGATGACGAAGCCCTCCTTCATGCCGCCGAGGACGGTATCCAGTTCATGCCGCTGGGCGGTCAGGGACGCCATCTGGTCGGCAATGCGGGCGTTTTGCTGTGCCATCCGGCGAAGCATGGGCGAAAGCTCCTCGTAAACGTCGCTTTCCAGCGGCTGGTCAAGGTTGACCTCGTTCATGGGGGCGGCAAGGCGCTTCGCCAACGGGCGGGAAAACGCCATCGCCGCACCGAAGCAAAGCACCGCGCCCAGCAGCAGATACCCCAGTAAATCGCGCACCTGCCGCAGCATTCCGCGCTGCGTGCCCGAAACGCGGATGACGCGCCCGTCTGCCAGCCGTTTGGCGTAGTACAGGCTCGTTTGCCCAAGGGTCGCGCTGCTGCGGGCGGTGAACGCCTCGCCGTTTTCGCGCGCCTGCTGAAATTCTTCGCGCCCGGCGTGGCTCTCCAAGCGGGACGCATCCACTTCGCTGTCATACAGCACCGTGCCGTCCGTATCCAGATACGTTACGCGCTGGGTGAATACGCTCCCTTGCAGCAGGGAAACCGGGTCATCCGACGCATCAAGGTAGGAGGACAACTGCACCGCCTGCTGCCGGAGCTGCTCGCGGTTGTCGGCGGTCGTCTGGAAGTACATGCCCGCGAATACCAGCACGCACATCAGCAGAAGGGTCAGCAGGGTTACGCCCGACAGCGTCAGGCGCAGACGGGAAGAAAGGCGGTTTTTCATCAGCTTTCACCTGCTTCCGGATGTTCGTCCATGCGGTAGCCGACGTTGCGGATGGTGGCAATCAGCCGCCCGCTGTCGCCGAGCTTCTGCCGCAGGGTGCGGACGTGAACGTCAATCGTGCGCGTGTCGCCGGAGTAGGCGATGCCCCACACGTCGTCCAGCAGCACTTCGCGTGTGACAGCTTTGCCCGCGTGCGCCATCAGGAACGCCAGCAGCTCAAATTCCATGTGCGTCAGGGCGATTTCCTGTCCGCCGGCGGTGACGCGGTGGCTCTCGCGGTCAAGCGTCACGTCGCCCAGCGTCATGACGGCGGAGGGCGTTTCCTCCTGCGTCCGCCGCAGCAGCGCACGCACGCGCGCCAGCAGTTCCATCACGCCGAACGGCTTCGTCAGGTAATCGTCCGCGCCGCAGTCCAGTCCCTTCACCTTGTCCATTTCCGCGTCACGCGCGGTGACGAGAATCACGGGCACGCGGCGGGTGCGTGCGTCGCGGCGCAGGAAGCGCAGCAGGGACAAGCCGTCCTCGCCCGGCAGCATCACGTCCAGCAGCACGCAGTCCGGCACGGTCTTTTCCAGCGCCTGACGGAACGCGGCGGGGGTCTCGAACCCTTCCGCCTCATAGCCCGACTGACGCAGCGCGTACAGCTCCAACTCGCGAACGCCGTGATCGTCTTCGACAACGAAGATCATTTCAGTTCTTCTCCTTTATACAGCCCGGTGATGGCGTACACCACCCATTCGGCAATGTTGACCGCGTGGTCGCCGATGCGCTCCAGATACTTGGCAATCATCAGCAGGTCAAGGCATTCCTCCGTCCGGTCGGGATGCCCGCGAAGCCCGGCAATCAAGTCCGCCTTCACGTCGTTGAACAGCGCGTCCACAATGTCGTCGGACAATTCCACCTGCTGCGCCAGCTCAATATCCTTATGGACGTATGCGTCAATCGCGCGGTGCACCATCGAAATCGCCGCCTGCGCCATCGACGCGAAATGCTCCGGGCGCGGACTGCGCAGATGCCCCATCGTCGCAATTTCACAGATGTCGCTCGCCTGATCGCCGATGCGCTCCATGTCGGTAATCATTTTCAGCGCCGCGCTGATGGTGCGCAGGTCACGCGCGACGGGCTGCTGCTGGAGCAGCATGTGGATGCACATCGCTTCCACCTCGCGCTCCTTTTCGTCCACAACGTGGTCGCCGTCGCGAATTGCCGCCGCTTCCGCCATGTCGTCCGTCTGCAAGGCGCGAATTGCCCGCTCAATCGTGTTCTCCACCAGTGCGCCCATCGCCATCATCTGCTCGCCAAGCTGCGCAATCTGGTCATCAAAATGCTTTCTCATCGAAAGACCTTCTTTCTATGGTAAACGGTGGTGAAACTCCTGAAAATGCTGATTTATGCGTTGATTTAGAAGTGCGGATTCCGAAAATCTGACGACTTCCAATAAAAGTCAAGCCGGGTAGGGGAAACCGAAGGGGTCAAGGGGGCGATCGCGGACTTCGTCCGTTTCCATTGCCCCTTGTCGCCTCCGCAGAGGCGAAATCCCCTGCTTGCGGAAAAGTCATGCTATGTCTGCGCGACCAACTGCGTGGTCGCACCCATTTGGCGCGACAATGTGCGAGTGGCTGGTAGAGCAAGTTGGGAGCGCTCCTGCGGGAGCGCAAAGTTACTGGCAGGGACGCTTCGCTGCCTGCGCCTTTGTTGGCGGCTTCCTTTGGAATGGTCGCCCGACCAGTAGTTGGGGCGTTGCCCCAAACCCCACCAGAGGCGCCGCCTCTGGACTCCGCAAGGGGCATTGCCCCTTGACCCTTTTTTGCGTCCCGGCTTGAGCGCGTTCCCCTGCTATCCTTTATCCCTAATCTGCCTATCCTTTCCCCTGCATTATAGCAAAAAATCCTTCCACGAACAACCCTTAGCCGAAGCGGCCCGTGATATAATCCTCCGTCCGCTTATCCCGCGGCATCGAGAACAGCTGATCCGTCGCCCCAACTTCCACCATATCCCCTAACAGGAAGAATGCCGTTGTGTCCGCAATGCGCAAAGCCTGCTGCATGTTATGCGTCACAATCACAATGGTGTACTTCCCTTTCAGCTCCATGCACAATTCTTCAATCTTGCTCGTCGAAATCGGGTCAAGCGCCGAGGTGGGTTCGTCCATCAGCAGCACCTCCGGTTCAACCGCCAGCGCGCGCGCAATGCAAAGCCGCTGCTGCTGCCCGCCGGAAAGCCCCAAAGCGCTCTTGTTCAGGCGGTCTTTCAGCTCGTCCCAAATGGCGGCGTTCCGCAGGCTGCTTTCCACAATTTCGTCCAGCTGTGCCTTGCGGTGGATGCCATGCGTGCGCGGGCCGTAGGCAATGTTGTCGTAGACGCTCATGGGGAAGGGGTTGGGCTTCTGGAATACCATGCCGACGCGCTTGCGCAGCAGGTTCACGTCCATGCTGCCGTAAATGTTCTCGCCGTCCAGCGTGATGCTGCCCTCGACGCGGCAGTCGGGGATGAGGTCGTTCATGCGGTTGAGCGTTTTCAGCAGCGTCGATTTGCCGCAGCCGGACGGCCCGATGAACGCGGTGATTTTGCCGCGCTCAATGTCGAGGTTGATGCCGTGCAGGGCGTGGAATGCGCCGTAGTAGAGGTTCAAATCCTTGATGGCAATCTTTACGTCCGCGGGCGTATCATCCGGATGTGCGGTTTTGTTCTTGATGGCTTCCTGCATGTCGATAATCATGATGCTTTTCCTCCGATTTTGCGGGAAATCAGGCTGGACAGGCTGTTCAGCCCCAGCACGAGCAGCAGCAGCACCACGCCCGTGGCGTACGCTTGGTCGTAATGCAGCCCCTCCAGCGACAGCTGATACATATGCACCGCCAGCGTGCGCCCGGACGAGAGCAGAAAATGCTTGGGCATGTCCGCGACCGTGCCGGCGGTAAACAGCAGCGCGGCGGTTTCACCCACGATGCGGCCAATCGCCAGCACCACGCCGGAGAGAATGCCCGGCATGGCGGGCGGCAGCACGATTTTGATGACCGTGCGCAGTTTGCCCGCGCCTAAGCCGAAGCTGCCCTCGCGGTAGCTGTCCGGGATGGAGAGCAGCGCTTCTTCGGTCGTGCGCAGTATCAGCGGCAGCACCATGAGGGAAAGCGTCAGCGCACCGGAGAGCAAAGTCAGGTTGATGCGCAGGGCGGTGAAGAACACCATGCCGAACAAGCCGTAGATGATGGAGGGGATGCCCTGCAGGGTTTCGGCGGTCAGGCGGATGGTGCGCACCAGCGGCGAGTTGCGCTTGGCGTACTCTGCCAGATAAATCGCCCCGCCCACGCCAATCGGGATGGCGACAAGCAGCGCAACCAGCGCAATCAGCAGCGTGTTGATGATGGCGGGCAGCATCGACTGATTTTCCGTCGTGTACTTCAGGCTGAACAGCTCCGGCGTCAGGTGCGGAAGGCCCTTGACAAGCAGGTCAATGACGATGGCAAGCAGGGCGAAAATCGTAATCAGCACCGACAGGCGGCACAGCAGCCGCAGCAGCGCGCTGGCTGGATGACGCCGCCAGCGGTTGCCTTCATTGCGGAAGAAATTCTTGATGGGATGCGCGCGATACGCGGGGGCGGTCATCATTGCTGTTCCCTCCTTTTCAGCACGGAGAAGGAAGCGTTAATCAGCAGAATAAAGACGAACAGCACGATGCCGGCGGCAATCAGCGCTTCGCGGTGCAGCCCTTCGGCGTAGCCCATCTCGATGACGATGCCGGAGGTAAGCGTGCGGATGCCGCTGAGCAAATCGGAGGTCAGGCGCGGCTGATTGCCGATGACCATCTTGACCGCCATTGCCTCGCCGATGGCGCGGCCAATCGCCAGCACAACCGACGCCAGAATGCCGGATTTCGCCGCCGGGACAGTCGCGCGGAACACACTGCGTTCATCCGTCGCGCCCAGCGCCAGTGACCCCTCGTAGTAGGAGTTCGGCACGGCTTTGACGGCGGCGGAGGTCAGCTGGATGATGGTCGGCAGAATCATGATGCCCAGCAGCAGCGACGCTGTCAGGATGCACTGCCCGCGCCCGCGTCCGCCGAACATTTCGCGGATGAGCGGCACGAGCGTCGTCAGCCCAAAGAAGCCGTAGACAATCGACGGCACGCCCGCCATCAGCCCAATCATCGGCTCGATGATTTTGCGCAGGCGAACCGGGCAGAAGCGCGCCAGATAAATTCCTGCGAGGATGCCGACCGGCGCGCCGAAGAGCAATGCGCCGCCCGTGACGTAGAGCGAGCCGACAATCATCGGCAGAATGCCGAAAATATTGTTGGCGGGCTTCCACGTCGTCCCGGACAGGAACGCGCCCAAATCATATTTCGTAAAGAACGGCAGTCCGTTCAGAAACAGAAAAACGCAGATCAGCGCGACGGCCGCGATGGAGAACGCCGCTGTCGCCGCAAAGACCCAGCGCATGACCTGCTCCTTGACTTTCATGTCGATTGATTCCTTCTTTCTTCATGCTTTCCCGCTATTCAGGATAGCACGGGAATGTAAAATGCGCGGGCAGGGGAATGTAAAGAGCGTGTAAAATCGTGAGAAGAAGGTGAAGAAAGGGGGAATGGGGACGCGTGGCATGAAAAAAGTGCAGAAGATGCGGCGAAAACTTCCGGCATTATTAATACTATTTCCAAATTCACCCGCGCCATCTGCTTGCGCCTTTTCCGCGCTTGCGTCCGCTCATTCCACTTAGTGTAGCGCTGCTACGCTGCGTTTCATTCGCGTTAGCCAGCGCGAAAAATTCGCTTCGCATCTTGGCGCATTCTCATTTGGAAATAGTATAAAAAGGAAGCAAACCGCCCATGCTGCCGTACAGCACCCCGAATTAACACAATCTTAACCCAATCCGCCTTTCTGCCTTTACATTCCCGCGGTATCATACAGGCGTACCCAAGGAAAAAGACAAGGGCAACAGGACATCAGGAAGGTGTCCCGGACAGAAAGGAAGGTTTTCTGCAATGAAGAAGTTTGCTGCCATCCTGCTCTCGCTCGTGCTGACGCTCACCGTCGCGCTGGCGGACTCCATCTACGTTGTTTCCCGTGAGGACGGCTCCGGCACGCGCGCCGCGTTCATCGAACTGACGGGCGTTGAACAGAAGGACGCTGACGGCAACAAGGTTGATATGACCACCGTCGAAGCGGCTGTGTACTCCGGCACGTCCGAAGTCAAGACCACGGTTTCGCAGGACATCGCCGCCATCGGCTACATCTCCCTCGGCTCGATGGATGCATCCGTGAAGGCACTGAAGGTCGCCCGCAACCCCGAAGATGGTGCGGAAGCCGTCTATGTGGAAGCTACCCCTGAAAACGTCGCCAGCGGTGATTACGCCATCGCGCGTCCCTTCAACATCGCTTACAAGGCGGATAGCCTCTCCGCGACTGCGCAGGACTTCATCAATTGGATTCTCTCTGCCGAAGGTCAGGCGATTGTGACCGCGCAGAAGTACGTCGCCAAAGAGCCGGCTGAATATCAGGCGGCGCCCGTGGCAGGCAAGATTGTTATCGGCGGTTCTTCCTCCGTCGGCCCGCTGATGCAGAAGCTCGAAGAAGCCTACGAAGCACTCCACCCGGAAGTGGACATCGAAGTGCAGATTTCTGACTCCTCCACCGGTATGCGCGGCGCTGCGGACAGCTCGTTCGACATCGGCATGGCTTCCCGCGAAGTCAAGGCGTCCGAGCTGGAAGCGGGTCTGACCCCTGTGACCATCTGCATGGACGGCATTGCGGTCATCGTGAATAACGACAACGCGGTCGAAGGTCTGACGCTTGCGCAGATTCGCGACATCTTCACGGGCGAAATCGTGGACTGGGACGAAGTCAAGTAATCAGCCAAGAACAAATCAAACGCCGAGCAGGTCGAAAGACTTGTCCGGCGCTTTTCAAATACCAAGCGCAATAAAAAAACAGGCCATGACCCATTCGCCATAGCCTGTTTTGCCTGTACCCCTTATTCCGCTGCCAGCTTCATCAGCGCCGCGGCATAAATCTTCATCGCCTTGACCATCTGCGACACGCGGATGTACTCGTTCGCCTGATGCGCCAAGTCCTCATCCTCCGGGAATGCTGCGCCGTACGCAACGCCCTGCTTGAGCACCTTCGCGTACGTTCCGCCGCCAGTGGCGTGCGGCGCGGCGGGCTCACCCGTCACCTCGGTGTAGGAGTCCAGCAGCGAGCGCACCAGCTTGCTGTCTGCCGGAACGTGATGCGGTTCCTTGATTTCCAGCGAATCGACGCTAAAGCCGGGCAGGTGCGCGCGAATCGCGTTCGTCAGCGCGGACAAATCCGCCGCAATGGGGCAGCGCAGGTCGAGCGACGCCGTCACCTTGCCGTCCTTGATATGCAGGATGCCCATGTTGCACGTCAGCGCGCCGGAAATTTCGTCCGAGCACGCGCAGCCCAGCGACGCGCCGTCGTGCTCCATGCCGACCGCGTCCGCCAGCGTCTTCAGCGCGCCGGTCACGCCCATCTCGCGCAGGAGTACCAGCATCATGCCGATGGCGTTGCGGCGTCCTTCGGGATACGCGCTGTGTCCGGGGATGCCCTCCGCCGTCACCCACACGCCATCCGCGGTCACCTCCGCCGTGTAGGGAAGCCCGGTCTTTTCGGCATATGCCGCCACCTTATCGGCAACCTCCTGACCGCCCGCGATAAGCGCCTTGGATTCGCCGGGGATGACGTTCACGCGCTCACCCGTCCACAGCTGCTTGACCTGCAGGCCGTCCTCCGCGAGTTTGCTCGTGAAGAAGCCGTGAATCATGCCCTTTTCGGTGTTGATGATAGGGAAGGAAGCGTCCGGGGAGAAGCCGACTTCCGGCATTTCCGTGTGCGCGCAGTAATACGCCATGTCTTCCCAGTCGGATTCCTCGTCACAGCCAAGAATCAGGCGGATGGACTTCTTCAGCGGAATGCCCGCTGCCTTGATGGCGTTCATGGCATACAGCGCCGCCAGCGCCGGCCCCTTGTCGTCGCTCGTGCCGCGCGCGAAAATCTGGTCGCCCACGCGCGTCGCGGTGAACGGCGGGGTCGCCCAGTTGTCGCCCGCCGGAACGACGTCGAGGTGTCCCAGCACGGCAATGGCTTCTTCCGATTCGCCCGGCAGGGTGATATCGCACGCATAGCCGTCGAAATCGCGGGTTTCATAGCCGAACGCCTTTGCGTCCGCCATGGCCACATCCAGCATCCGGCGCACATCCTTGCCAAACGGCGCACCAGGCGTGGCTTCGCCCTTCACCGACGGCACTTCCACCCAGCGGCACAGCTGCGCGGCATAGTCCTCCGCGTGCGCATCCAGATAAGCAAATACTTTTTCGTACATGGGAAAATTCCTCCTTATGCTGAAATCATGGGGTCGAGAATGATATTTCGCGGTTGCAGGCGAAAATTCCTGCTTGATGGAAGATAAAAAAGTTAAGAAGGGCTAACCGTACGATTAGCCCTTTCTCTTCTTTTAGTCGCCGTAGTCCGGGAGCGGGGGGAAATCCCGCCCAGATAGCTGCATCAATTCACCCACCGTCACCGGGCGCAATCCCTTCACGTTAATCCAATTATCCAGCGCCTTATCCAGCACCTCCGCCGTATGATACCCATTGATATGGAACTGCACCACGCACCCGCTCGTCACCCGGTCGCTCGTCACGCGGTACACCATCTGATACACCTTATCCTTATACGCGTCCGACCAGTCGCACGCGTCGATTGCGAACAGGCAGTCCTCTACGCCTTCCGCGCGGGCAATGGCGGTGACGATGCTGTTCGTCGCGCCCAAATGCGCACAGAACAACCGCGGCCGTACGCCGAAAGTCTCTTCGCACAGGTCGTTCAGCTCGCGGATGTTCTCCTGCACACGCGCGTAGGAGACTTCGGTCATGTTGATGAGGTTGTTGCCGTGGCTGCCAAGCTCGTGGCCCGCATCAATGATGCGCTGGATGCGCTCCGGGTTGCGGCGCACGAAATCGCCCGTGACGTAGAATGTCCCCTTCACGCCGTATTTGTCCAGCGTGTTCAGCATGTCAGTCAGCTGCTTTTCTGATGCGCCGCTGCACACAATCATCACGCCGACAGCGGGTTCAGAGGGGGTCAAACGGGTGACACGCGGAAGGCTGATGTCCGAAAACGCGGCGAAGGAATCTGTTTCGTTCACTTTCTCGCCGTCCAGCCAGACAGACAGCTTGTTGCCGCCCAGCATGTCCTCCGTCACATAGACCGAGAAGGTCAGGTCGTAGCGCGGATTGCGCCAGAACGCACGCTCCAGCACTTCGCCGCGGTGGTTGCGCAGCTCCAGATACTTCTCCGGCACAGTTGCGCTGCTTTTGTTCTTGCACGATACGGTAATTTTGATTTCGCGGTCGAGATACCCGACGTAGAATCCGCTCTTGAACGTGACAATCGGCGCAACGGCGGGGGTCGTGTCCTCTTCGTTCTCCTCCGCGAACGCAGCGCCGCCCAGCAGCATCAGCACCATCAGCAGCAAACTCAGCAGTTTCTTCATCTTTACCACTCCTTTTTATCCAACTTTCATCCGTGAAAGCTGTGTTTGCAAATGGAAAGTTACCTTAAACCTGCGGGCGCACAACCACCTGTGCGCCTTCCGGCACCAGCGTCGGTTCAACCACAAACCCCGTCGGGACGGACAAAATCCGCAGACTGTCCATGTCCTCCAGAATTCGCTGATTGAACTTCGTCACGCGGCAGCCCTCGATGAACGCGGGGATGATGAGTTCCGTATCCGAACCGATGTACTCGATGACCGAGTAGGTGCTGCCCTTCTCTGCCTGTCCCAGATACGAGCCGACGATGAGCGTATCGCCCTCTGTCATTAGCCCCAGTCCGACGCGCAGGTCACGCGCATAGGCGCTGAAGGGGGCGGGGAGGGTCAGCGCGTTCAGCCGGGAACAGCCCGTCAGTGCGTCATGCCCGATTTCGCGCACGGATGCGGGAATGGCGAGTGCCGTCAGGTGTGTGCAGCCGCGCAGGGCTTCGTGGTCGATGCGGATCAGGGTGTCCGGGAGATTCAAGAATTCCAGCGATGTGCAGTTCATCAGCGCCTGCATGGGCAGGACGGTCAGCGCGTTCGGCAGGCGGACGCTATTCAGCGCGGTGCAGCCTGAAAGGACAGCGCCGCCGACGGTTGTCACTGAATCGGGGAACACGACTTCGCTCAGCGCGGCGCAGGACGCGAACGCGCGGTACTCGATGGTTTCCAGCCCGTCATTCAGCGTGATGCTTGTCAGCGCCGAGCAGCCCTCGAAGGCACTGCCGCCGATGTGGCGGAGCGTTTTAGGGAGCGTGACGGCGGTCAGGTCGGTGCGCATGATGAACGCGCACAGCCCGACGCTCACAACGGGAAGGCTGTCGAGCGTTTCCGGAAGGGTGATTTCGCCGCCTTGCCCGTAGTATTCCATGATTTCCGCGCCGGTGTCGATGGCGCGGTAGGTGTAGTCACCGCATTGCATGGTGTGTACTTCCTCATTATAGTAGTATGGATTTTGAAGCTGATTTTTTCTCCATAATGGGCTTTAGAGCAGCAGCAAGAGGGCAATGAAAACAGACGAAGTCTGCGGTCGCCCTCTGAACTCCTTCGCCCTCTGGATGTTACTTGGATTTTATACTATTTCCAAATGAGAATGCGCCAAGATGCGCCGCGAATTTTTCGCTCTGGCTAACGGGAGTGGAATGCAGCGTAGCAGCGCTACGCTAAATGGAACGACCGGACGACAGAGCGGAAAAGGCGCAAGCAGATGGCGCAGGTGAATTGGAAATAGTATTAGCGGGAGTTTTTTAGTTAGTGCGCAGGGACGCTTCGCTGCCTGCGACCAAGGTGTCGGACTTGACTTTTCCTTTGGAATGGTCACACGCCCAACAGTTGGGGCGTTGCCCCAAGCCCCACCAGAGGCGCCGCCTCTGGACTCCGCAAGGGACATTGTCCCTTGACCCTTTTTTTGCGCCCCGGCTTGAGCGCGTTTCCTTTATGGTTAATTTTCGCGGCTGAGTGCCGCCAGAACCGCGTTGCGCATCTGTCGAACCACCCGCGTCGTACCGGAATCAACCGTGTTCTGCATCGACAGAATCGTCATCTGCTGCCCGGGGAAGTTCGCGAAGTATGTTCCCAGCCAGCCATCCCAGCCATATTCGCCCGCGCAAGCTAATCCGGCGATGCGCCCCGGTTCAGCGCAAATGCGCATCAGGTGCCCGTAGCTGTACCCGTCCAGCGAATCCCACATATCGCGGCGAACAGCGTCTTTCAGCTGCGCCTGCGTCATGCAGGCGACTGTCGCGGGCGAGAGAACCCGCCGCCCCTCGTAAGTGCCGCCCGCCAGCAGCATGTCGGCAAAGTGGCTGTAATCCTCCAGCGTCGAAACAAGCCCCGCGCCGCCGGATTCAAAGGCGGGTTCGCGGTCGTAAACACCGACGGCAAGGTGGGTGCTTGTCCACGGCACAAGTCCGTTTTCCGTGCGCTTGTAGGCGGTCACAAGGCGATTCCGCTTGCTTTCGGGAACGTAGAAGCCGGTGTCCACCATGTCCAGCGGCTCAAAGAACTCCTTGCGGAGGAACTCGCCGAAGCGCATTCCGCTGACGACCTCCACCACCGCACCGAGGATGTCCGCGCAGGTGGAGTAGCGCCAGTGCGTGCCCGGCTGGAAGGACAGCGGCTGCTGCCCCAAGCGGTTGCAGAACTCCACCGTCGGCACGCCGCCGCCCGCAAGGATTTCCTGCGTTGCTTCGTCAAATACCTTTGCGGCATACTGCCCCGCCGGGTCGCTGTCGGGGTAGCAGACGCCCGCCGTCATGCCGAGCAGCTCCATCAGCCACGGCGCGCGGGTCGCGGGGCGAATCGTGCCCTGCTTATCGACGACGCGCGCATTTCGGAAGCCCGGCAGATAGCGGTCTACGCCGTCCATCAGGTCAATCTGCCCACGCTCCGCAAGCAGCATCACGGCGGCGGCCGTAATCGGCTTGGACTGGCTGTACAGGCGGAAGATGCTGTCGCGGTGGATCAGCCGCCCCGACGCAATGTCGGACATGCCCGCCTGCGTATAGAGCATTTCCTCCCCGCAGCGCCGCACCAGTACGCTGATGCCTGCGCATTCCTGCGCTTCGACAGCGGAGGCGAGAATATCGGTGACTTGTTCGTGAAGGGTCATGGAAATAACCTCCTTGCATGTTCTTCAGCAATCATTCGTCGCTTTCGATGAAATCCGGCAGCTGATGCAGCGTCACAAAGCTGCTATCCCGATAAATCGCCCGCAGCGACTCCGGCGTGTTCCCCTTGCTGCTGTCCGTCAGCCAGCTGGTGTGCCACACCATGAAGTACGCCCACGGGGCATTCGCCGCGTCCATTTCCGCGCGGGTCGGAATCTGTCCGCACTCGTGGAACACAATCGGCATCCCTGTCGGGGCAAGCGCGGCACATCGCCGGTATAAATCCCCCTGCGCGCCGACCTTGTAGCTGTCGCCGCCGAGAATGTCCACCACGTCGTCCCCCGGATACCACGGGCGCAAATCCTCCGTCGCGTCAGAGAAGCCCAGCACCCAAATTAGATTCCGCAGACCGTGAACATGCGTGTAGCGGTCGTACATCAGCCGCCACAAGCGCACAAAATTCGCCGCGCCGCCGCGTCCCCACCAGAACCAGCCGCCGTCCATCTCGTGGAAAGGCCGCCAAAGAACGGGAACGCCATCTGACTGCAAGCGCTTGAGGTAGGGGACGGCGTGGTCAAGCCCATCCAGCAGACGGCGGTTCGCTTCCGTGCCGTCCACAAAAGCGGAGGCCCAGTCCAGTTCGCTTTCGCGGCATTCGGGGTAACCGGAGAAGAAATCCGCGCCCGTGTGCCAGCAGATGGTGGGAATGCCGCCGCGCGCCCACCAGTCCTTCGCGCGCTGCGTTACGCCCAGATAGTCGTTATCCATGAAATCCAGCCCTCGAATGGCAGGCTGACGACCGGTGACATCGGTCAGATAGCTGATTTCATGCTCAGTCGAGCGGCACCATTGGCTTTCCATCTGCCCGGTCAGGCACTTGCCGGAAAGCGATTGCAGGTATTCATAGACGCGCCGAGCGGCGGGCAGCGGATTTTCCGCGCAGAGGGGACGGAACATAATGCTTCTCCTTTGCTTTGCAGGAATCTGCTTGCAGTATAGCAGGAAATGCCCGCCTTTGCAACGGGTAGAAGGGAAAAAGGGAGGGGAAAAAGCATGGAAAATCAGGCGGCGGCAGTTGTCCAAGAAGAGGGTTTGTGCTATACTTATTATGGGTGTTTATTGGAATGCCCATGAACCAGCGGGCATCCCCGCTATGGGAGTTAATAAATGAAGCTGAAAAAATTGGAGCTGTATGGCTTCAAATCCTTTGCCCAGCGGACGGAAATCGTCTTTGATGAGGGCATAACGGGCATCGTCGGGCCGAATGGGTCGGGCAAGAGCAACATCGGCGACGCGGTGCGCTGGGTGCTGGGCGAGCAGAGCGCGAAAACCCTGCGCGGCGCGAGTATGTCCGACGTGATTTTCAACGGTACGCAGAAGCGCAAGCCGCTGTCCTACTGCGAAGTATCGCTGGTGTTTGACAATGATGACCATGCGCTGGCGATGGAAGCTGCCGAGGTTATGGTCACGCGCCGCGTCTACCGCAATGGCGAATCCGAATACTACTTAAACCGCACCGCCTGCCGCTTGAAGGACGTGGTCGACCTCTTCCGCGATACGGGCATCGGCAAAGAGGGATACTCCATCATCGGACAGGGGCGCATTGACGAAATTCTCTCCCGCAAGAGCGAGGATCGCCGGCAGGTGTTCGAGGAAGCAGCGGGCATCGTTAAGTTCAAGGCGCGCAAGGAAGAAGCGGACAAGAAATTGCAGCGGACGCTGGAAAATCTGGAGCGCGTCGATGATATTCTGGATGAGCTGACGAAGCGCCTGAAGCCGCTGGAAGAGCAGAGCCGCAACGCCCGCGTGTATCTGGAACTGTCCACCGAACTGAAGGATTTGGACTTGAACCTCTTCCTGATTCGCTCCGACCGGGCGCGGGCGCGCTTGTCCGAACTGGAAAGCGAACTGCTGACCGTCCAGACGATTTTGGCGGACACGGAAAGCAACCTGACCGACAAGACCACCCGCCGCGACGAGACGCAGAACCGCATCGATCAGCTGGAGGAAGCCATCACGAAGGCGCGCACCGAACTGATGGAATGCGCCGAGCATGTGCACGAATCGCAGAAGAAACTCTCCGCCCTGCAAAGCCGCCGCGAGACGCGCAGCGAGAACCGCCAGCGCATCGTCCGCGAGCAGGAGGAAGCACAGGAGCGGCTGGCGGAAATCGAGAAGGATCATGCACGGATTCAGGCGGACGTGGAGAAGCAGCACAGCCTGATTGCCGACGCGGAGCAAATCCTCCGGGCGACGCAGGAAGCCGCCGAAAAGGCGCAGGCGAAGGAAAAGGAAGCGGACGCAGCGCTGGAAACGCAGAAAGCCGCTGTCATTGACCAAATGAACCGCCTGTCCGATGTGCGCAACGACAAGACGCGCCTGAACACGATGCAGGCGCAGATGGAAACGCGTTTGACGGAGATTGAAGAATCCGGAGGGGCACTGCAGGAGCAGGAAGCTGCCCTGCGGGAAGCCTTGACTGCCGTCGAAAAGCAGCTGGAAACAGAAAATCAGCATCAGCAGCAGTGTCAGGAGAAGCTGGCGCAGGCGCGGCAAGCGTCGGATGAGGCGGATACCGCGTATGCCAATTTGCGCGCGGATGTCGAAAAGCAATCCGCCGATATGCAGGCGGCGGCAAGCCGTCATAACGTCCTGACCGAAATGACGCGCGACATGGAAGGCTACAACATGGCGGTTCGGCGCGCGATGACGTATGCCAAGCAGCGCGGCTTGACGGGTGTCAAGGGCGTACTGGCGCAGCTGATGACCGTTCCGCAGGCATACGAAACGGCGATTGATATGGCGCTTGGCGCGGCGCAGCAGAACATCGTCACCGACACCGAAGAGACGGCGAAGGAGCTGATTAACTACCTGCGCCAGAATCGGCTGGGGCGCGCGACGTTCCTGCCGATGAGCGCCATCCGCGGCAAAACGCTCTATGGCAATGAACGCAATGCGTTGAAGCTGCCGGGCTGCCTCGGCGTGGCGAGCGAACTGGTGCAGTGCGCGCCGGAATATCGCGGCATTGTGGAAAATCTGCTGGGGCGCACGGTGATTGCCGACAACCTCGACCACGGCATCCCGATTATGCGCGCGGGCAATCATACTTTCCGGCTGGTGACGCTGGAGGGCGACGTGATGCACTCCGGCGGCTCGATGACGGGCGGTTCGGCGCAGTCGAAGGTGTCCAACCTGCTCAGCCGCGAGCGTGAACTGAAGGAATTGACCGCGAAGCTGCAAACCGGGCGCGCGGAACTGGACAAGTGCCGTCAGGAACTGACGCAGCGTCAGCAGACGGCGCAGGAAAAGCGGCAGAAGGTCAGCGACGCGGTGAATGCCCTGCATCAGCAGGAGATTGCCGTCGCCCGCGAACAGGCGCGCCGCGAAAGCGTATCCGCCGACCTGAACACCCATTTGCAGCGGATGCAGGAGACCGAGCAGGCGCGCGTGCAGCTGCATCAGTCACTGGAGGACATTCGCCAGCAGCTGGAGACCATTGAACATCAGCGCACGGGTGCACAGGGCGACCAGAGTGCGATGGAGCAAAAGACCATTGAAATGCAGAATGCGCTGGTCAAGGCGCGCGCGGAAGCCAGCGCGGAAAACGACCGCCTGATGGTGCGCACGCTGCAATTGTCCGACCTGCGCCACGGCTTAAGCGACTTGGAGCGCGACGAAGCCCACGCGCAGCAGGATCAGGCGCAAATCCTCCGCGAACAGGAGCGCCGCGAACAGCTGCTGCACGAGATGGACGAACTGGACGCCATTGACGAGAACGACATGAAGCGCGAGGAAGCCGAATCCGCCCGCCGCCAGAAGGAGCAGCTGCGGCAGGAGAGCGCCGCGCAGGCCATCGAGCAGCGCCGCGCACAGGCGCAAAGTGACCTGCGCGACATCCTCAGCGACATGGAGAACCTGCACGAAGCCTACAACCGTGACAGCGAGAAGCTGCACAAGACCGAGCTGGCGAAGGCGCGCATCGAGGGCGACCAGAAGAATCTGCAAAACCGCATCTGGGACACCTACAAGCTGACCTACGCCGGGGCAGAGGAGTTCCGCCGCACGCCCTTCGACGAGAAGGAAAGCGACTGCCGCGCCGCCGAGCTGCAAGGGCAGATTCGCGCGCTGGGGACGGTCAACGTCGGAGCGGTGGAGGAATACGCCGAAACCAAGGCGCGCGTGGACGACCTGACCGCTCAGCAGCAGGACTTGAAGCGCGCGGAAATGGACTTGCGCGAACTCATCGAGCGGCTGCTGATTCAGATGCGTTCTACATTCGTCGAGAACTTCTCGAAGATGCAGGGGTACTTCGCCGAGACGTTCACGCGGCTGTTCGGCGGCGGTCACGCGGAACTGAAGTTGATGGATCCGGACGACCCGCTGAACTGCGGCATCGAGGTCAACGCCCAGCCGCCGGGAAAGAAATTGCAGCTCCTGTCGCTGCTCTCCGGCGGCGAACGCGCGCTGACGGCCATTGCGATTCTGTTCGCGATGCTGAAATTGAAGCCCACGCCGTTCTGCATACTGGATGAGATTGAAGCCGCGCTGGATGACGCGAATATCGGGTATTACGCGGATTATTTGAAGGAATACTCGAAGGGTACGCAGTTTATCGTCGTCACGCACCGCAAGGGGACGATGGAGCGCTGCAACAGCCTGTTCGGGGTGGCGATGGAGGAACAGGGCGTGAGCCGGATGGTGTCGGTGTCGCTGCAGGACTATCAGGAGTAAGGGAAAACTGAAAGGGGTATCACGGCGGACAAATCCGCCTGATGAAAAAGGAGGCTTTTCGCATGAGTGAGAACGAAAACAATCAGTATCGACTGCTGTCGCCGTGGGCGTATGTGGGCTATGGCCTCCTGTTCACGCTTTCGGTCATTGGCTGGATTCTCGCCATCGTCTTTGCGCTGAATGACGACAACCTGAACCGCCGCAACTTTGCGCGCGGTTACTGGTGCGGCGTGCTGGTGGCGGTCATCGTGGCGGTTATCCTGTCGATTGTCGGGATGGTGATGGGCGTGTCGATCATGGATGGGCTCAGCAGCTATCAGTATAACTACCGATATTGATGAGGGGCTTATCAGAAGCGAGGCTGCCTGCCGAGTGCGGGCAGTCTTTTTTGCTGCCCGGACGGCGCAAGCAGCGGAATCCTCTTGTGAAGTTCCACAACAATTTGGGATGCTTTTGTTAGGAATGCCAAAATTATATTATTCAAAAAGAGAACGCTTGAGTTTTTTTGAGGGGAGGGTAGAATGAAAGTAAGGAATCACAAGGGAAGGAAATGGCATGGAAATTCAATGAAAAGGGCTGAATCGGGCATTTATCGTGCTGGCGGTGGTGCTTCGGCACGGGGGGCTTCAGTGTTGACCGCTTCCACCTTGGCTACACAGCATTGGGCGTGTTGAAGCTGCTCACCGCGGGCGGCCTTGGCATTTGGGCGCTGATTGACTTCATCCGAATCGGCGCTGATTCGCTCCGCCCGGCGGATGGTTCGCCGTGGGTGGAGGAAACGCGCGACGAGAACATCCGCAGCATCGCCGCCAACATGCAGGCCATCGCCGAAAAGCTGGAGAAGCTGCAAGCGCAGAGCGTTCCGGCAGAGGCGGAAAAGCCGGAAGCGGACGGCGAAAATCAGGAGACACACAAGGTGTCGCTGAAAAAATAACTTCCTAATGGCAATAACCGCAGGGCTGTCAGGCGCAGGACGCTTGGCAGCCTTTCGCGTGGGGAAAAATCCGCTTGCAAACTGCGCGAAAAACCAGTACAATAGAATTGTATCCCTGAATATCAGCATGAACGAGGTGCTTTTGATGCCTTTGTGGAAACGAACGCTGGCGGCGCTCCTGCTGGCGGTGATGATGATACTGCCCTTCGCGTCGGCGGAGGATGCGGGGGAGGCCGTGCCGGATGACAGCGTGGAGTGGACGGAGGGCGCGGCGAACATCACGCGCGATTTAACCCTGAATGATGAGGGCGACGACGTGTCCGCCCTGCAAACCGCGCTGACGGATTTGTGCTATTACAGCGGCGACGTGACCGGGCGCTATGGCGAGGCGACCAAAACCGCGGTGGAGGATTTCCAGCGAGATTTTGCCCTTGCGGTGACGGGCATGGCGGACAAAGCGACGCAGGAAGCCATCTATGCGGCGGATTATCGCCCGCTGCGGCTGGGATGCGTGGGCGAGGACGTGCGGCAGGCGCAGATTCGCCTGATGGCGCTGGGCTACTACACGGGCAAGATTTCCGGGCGCTATCTGCCCGCGACGCAGGAAGCCATCCGCCTGTTCCAGACGGCGAATGCCCTGCCGATTACGGGCGAAGCGGATGTGCAGACGCTGGAACGCCTGTTCAGCGGCGATGCCATCAGCCGGGATTCGTCCGCCGCGGCGACGCCCACCCCTTCGCCCACGCCCGGAATGCACCTCTCAGATGAAACCACCACCCCGACGCCCGCGCCGACGGTGGCGTTCGTCAAGAAACTGCAATACAACAAGTCCAAGGGCGAAGAAGTCAAGCTCGTGCAGACCCGCCTGACGGAACTGGGGTACTATTCCGGCAACATCAGCGGCAATTTTCTGGGGCATACGCGCAACGCGGTGAAGGCATTCCAGCAGCAGAACGCGCTGAGCGTGGATGGCATCGTGGGCGAAAACACATGGAACGCGCTGTTCAACGACCCGGATGTGCGTGCCGCGACCGATGATCCGAAGCCTACGCCCGAACCGACGCCTGTACCGTTTGCCATCACGGTGGATGTCAACAATCAGGTGACGACCGTCTACGGGCGCGACGAAAACGGCGATTACACCGTTGTTGTGCGGCAGATGCTCTGCTCCACCGGCACGCGCAAGAATCCGTCGGATATCGGCACATTCACACTCAACGGGCGTACGGCGCGCTGGTGCTACTTCCCGGAGTGGGGCAGCCACGCGCAGTACTGGACGCGCATCAACTCGTCCATTGCGTTCCATTCCGTCATTTACAACACGGTCAATACGATGGATTTGTCGGTCAAGTCCTACAAGAACCTCGGCAAGCGCGCGTCGCACGGGTGCATTCGCCTGACCGTTGCGGATGCGAAGTGGATTTACAACAACTGCGGCGCAGGGACGGTCGTCACGATTCGCGCCGACATGCCCGCTGACCCGGAACTCCGCGCCGCGCTGAAGCTGCCCTCGCTGAACACGAAGAACATGCTGCCCTACGTCACGCCGCAGCCGACCGCCGAGCCGGATTATCGCGCCGGGACGATGCCGCCGCAGCCCTTCCGGACGCTGAAAGTGAACAGCTCCGGCGAGGATGTGTACTGGATGCAGCGGAAGCTGACGGATTTGGGGTACTATTCGGGCAAGTGCTCCGGCACGTTCCTGGCAGGCACGCAGAACGCGGTGAAGGCGTTCCAGAAGGCGAACAGTTTGTCTGCAACGGGGACGGCGGATGTCAAGACGCTGAATCTGCTGTATGCGGAGGAACTGTCGGCGACGCCCACGCCGGAGGTCGCGGCGGATGACCGCACGCCGGAGCCGCTGCCGACGCCGGCGGCAGGGCAGTGAGATGAAATCCTGCGCCGCAAATTTGAAAATAGTATAAAAATAGAACGCGCTCGTCAGCGGAAAGGCTGGCGGGCGCGTTTACATTTGCGCACAATTGACGATGCTTGAAAATTGTGCTATATTCCCCGGCATGGCGCAGAAAGCGGCTGTTTTCTTGCTGTCGTGAATGCCGGGGGCTGGTCGTCACTTTGCGTACGGCTGACCGCAGTATGTGCAGCGCGGCGCGCTGCCGCGTCGGCCGCTGTTCTTCGCGCCGCAGCCGGGGCAGATCCACTGCACGAATGTGCCCTCCGGCGTGTACAGCGCAACCGTGCGCGTCGCAGCGTTAATCTGCAGGTTTTGCAGGTATCCCGTGCCGATGAGCGATCTGAGCTGCTCAAGGGCTTTGCTGGAGGAGAGAACCGTGCCCAGCTGGTCAAAGGTCAGGCTTTCTTCGGTCAGCGGGAGGAGCGCGCCTGCGATACGGCGCGCGCAGGCTCTGCGGTATGCATGGCGAAGAATGCGAAAGACAGGCGTTATGAGCGCAGCGAATAGGAAAATACCCATCACGCCGGACAGCGTTTTCCCCTGCGAAAACATCTTTATCGTCGCGGAGACGGTCGCCGCCGCAAAAATGGCACAGACCAGCACAACGGGAATATCCGTTTTTTTCTTGGCGACAGCCTTTGCGCTCAAGTATGGATTGGTGATGTTTGTCATTGCGCGTCTACCGCCGCCTGACAGGTTTCAAATGCCTCGTAGGGATCGCCGCCGCTTAGTACCGCCACGATGCCGTCGCCGTAGTCTTCCATATAGCTGTGCGGCATGGCGAACAGGTAGAACAGCTCGTTCTCACCGGGGAGAACATCCTCCACCAGGTTACAGGAGCGGCAGGAGATATAGAACTCGTCTCCATCCAGATCGAGGCGGAACTGTGCATAGTAGATCTCGTTGTTGACCAGCGTGGTGAACACGGCCATCTTTTCAAAGACCTCCCGGGTTCCGTGAATCGGCGCGTCCACGGACACGGACAGCATATCATCGTAGATATAAACGGTTATAAAGGCGTATTCCATCGAGTTATCGACGGAAAAGGGCACGGTGAAGGTATAGTCGTCATATTCATAGGGAAATTCATTTTCTTCCAGAAAATTCTTCACCAGACTGGCCATTTGATCCTCTTTGCTCATCGGAACAGAATCGGCGAAGGCCACGGAAAACATCAGCAGTGCGGTCAACAGGAAAACGATTATTTTCTTCATGGGGGAAAATCCTCCTCTTTTTGTTTGATCAATGAAAAAGAAATGACGGTCGCTCGTTCCGCGTAGCACAGCGCAGTGCTTCATTCAGAAACGGCATTATTTTGCGGATTCTTCCGGCGCAAAATGGATCAGCATAGAGCCGAAATAGTCCATATCGCAGCCTTTTTCCGTGGGCACGATGTACAGCGCCTGTGTGTAATAGTTGATGACAATGCCGTCGACCTCACCCGCTTCTGTGGGCGCTTTGCCAAAAACCCATGTGAGACCGGGAATATCCGCGCCTGCTATGACCAATTTGACGGTGCCGTCCTCATGGAAGAGAAGGGAATACTCATAATTGCCCAGCTGCGCGGCGGTCATGTTGTAGCCGCTTACATCCGCGTCGGTCATGACGTACTTCTTTTCCAGCATGATTTCGGCGGCGGCGGGTTCGGGCGTGCCTGCGGGATTGAATTCCGCAGTTGGTTCGGCGGCCGCTTCGGGGGCATCGCCGGTACGCTCGTACCACAGCGTGAGGTCGCTCATTTCAAGGCTGAGCGTTCCATCCTCGCGCAGCGTGACGGCAGTCTCGCCGTTCAGGATGGAGATGAGCAGCGTGAAATTGTCCATGCGGCAGGACAGACCGTCCAGCGTCGTACCATGCAGGGTCAGGTCGCAGGTAGTGCCGTAAATAACCAGCGTATCCCCCGCCATTTCAGCGGCTTCAGCGGGCAGCGTGATGCCGTCCGCTGTGACGCGCGCAAGCGTCCAGAAGCCCCTGAAATCGTCGATAATGGCGCTTTCGTTGATGCTCGGGACGGCCGCGCTTGAGGCTTCCGGCTTCTCGCGGCTGAACGCCATGGTCACGTCGTCCATGGAAACCGTGAGGAGCGCGTCCTGCAGCGTGAACGATATGCCGTCCGCCATGAGTACGCCGCTCTGCATGGTGCAATGGATGCTGTCCACGTCGCCGTTCGTGTTCATTTCAGCCGCACCGTCCGCGCCGAGGGTGAAGGTCACATCCAGCCCCATGTCAGCCAGCGGATAGGGTGTGCCCCCTATCTCCATGCGCACGCCGTACCACACGCCCAGATATTCATCGGGAATGCCAGCGTTCTGCGCAACAGGTTCGGGAATGGGGCTGGGTTCAGCCGCGCCTAACGTGCCGGACTGCGCGGGCGCGGCGGTTTCCACGCTTGCATCCAGCTTCAGGGTGGGGAGCAGCGCAGGCAAATCGGGCAGCGTGGGCTGCGCGTGGGCGCATGGCTCGGTGATTACGGTAACCTCGCTGCGGTTTTCGCTCCAGCTCTGGCAATTCTGAGCGTGCCTGAGGTTTTCTTCGCTCATGCCTTTGGGCACGCGCACGGTCAGCTTGGGCGCGACGTTCATCATCAGTCCCATGGGGGACGCGGTCAAATCGCAGCCGTCGAAGCAGATTTCGGCAAGGTTCGGGCAGTTGACGATGCAGTTTTCGCCGAAGTCCTTCATCTTGCTGGTGAAGTGCAGGCTGGTCAGGTTCTTGCATTCAGTAAACGCGCCGTATTCCACACGCTCCGCGTCGGCGACGAAGGAACTGAGGCCGGCAAAATTGAACGCCTGCTGGCCGATCCTTATGAGATGCTCGCCAAAGTACAGGTTGCCCAGCGGTCCCGCGCTGTCGAAGGCGTAGTTGTCGATTTCGCGCACGCCGTTGACGAAGATTACGTTGTTTAGGCTCCGGCAGAGCATAAACTGATTGCCGCCGGTGCTCTCCAGGGGCGCGTAGCAGACGAAGGTCTCCAGCTGCTGGCAGTAGGCGAGCATCATGTCCGGCAGCTCTTTGATTGTTTCGGGCAGCACCAGCGTGCGCAGGCGCACCCATTCGGTACGGTCACTCGTCACAGAGGAATCTGTATAGTCATGGCACGCGTCAAAGGCGTTGTAGTTTTTGAAGCCTACCACGGTTACGCCGTTGATTTCGCGCGGCACGACCACATCCACGTCGGTTCCGATGTAGGCAGAGATCAGACCGGTATCCGGATCAAACTCAAAGTTCTCGGCGGGAGTTGGCTCGAAGGGCATCTTTACGAATTTGCTTACTTCGCCCTCGCGCAGCATGGGGTCGTACCACGGGCGCTGGAGCGTCTCGTTCCACGCGGCAAGCTGCTCATCGGTCGCGTCGGCGGGCAGACGCAGATCGGCGCTTGTGCCCTCGACGGCGGAAAGCGGGAAACTGCCGGCGGTGGGGATGACCATCTTCGTCAGCTTTGTGTTCGCGAAGGCTCTCTCGCCTACGGAAGCGGCCGCGTTCAGCTGTACACGCTCCAGCGCGGAGCCTTCAAACGCGCCCGCGCCGATGGCGGTCACGTTCTGCATTTCGGCACTTGTCAGCGCGGTGTTGGCAAACGCGCCCGCGCCAATGGCGGTCACGTTCTGCATTTCGGCACTTGTCAGCGCGGTATTGGCAAACGCGCTGTCGCCGATTTCGGTCACGCCCGCGCCCAGCGTGAGCACGGTCACGCCGCTGCCCTCGAACATATGCGCCGGAATTGCGCCGAATTCGATGGTCACGTCGCTTAAAGCGGGCAGATTTGCAAACACGCCTGCGGGGATGATCGCCGGATCGCACTGAATCACCAGCTTTTTCAGCCCTGTCAGGCCGTCGAGCGCGCCTTCGCCGATGGTGGTCAGCGAGTCGGGCAGGGTCAGGGCTTCCAGCTGCGTGCAGCCCGCGAACGCCCGCGCGCCGATGGTGGTCACGGAGTCGAACAGGTCCACGTTCCGGAGGGAACTGTTCATGAAGGCTTCCGCGCCGATGGTGGTGAATTCATCGTTGTGGGCGACGGAGAAGTATTCGATGGTCTGGCTGCCCTTGAACACGCCGTCGCCCAGACCGACCACCGCCTCCTTTGAAACGGTGAGATGGGGGTGAATGCGCGTCCTTGTGCCGGTGTATTCGGTCAACACGCGGTTTTCGTACCGATACGCGCCCTTCTCAGGCGATTGGGCAGTCGGGTCCTGCGCGCGCCACACGCGGCAGGGAAGCCCCAGCGCGTCCACATACGCCTGCCACTGCTGCATCTCCTGACGAGTGCCGTGCGCGTTCAGGTCGATGTCGTACAGATAATCGCAGCCCGCGAAGACGTCCTCGCCCAGCGTGGGCGCGGTCAGGCTTTCCAGAACGATGTACTGAATGTTGTAGTCGCCCTTGAAGGCGCGGGAGCCAATCGACTCAAGCGTCGAGGGCAGATAGAGATTGCCACCCATGTTGCTGCAGGATTCAAACGCGCTTTCGCCGATGGTTTTAAGCCCCTCGGGCAGCGTCAGAAAGCCTTTGATGCCGGCAAAATAGAAGGCGTATGCGCCGATATGCTCCAGCCCCTCAGGCAGCTCCAGAACGCTGCTCTTGTAGGCGTTGTAAAACGCGCTGTCGCCGATGAACTTCAGCGTGGAGGGGAAGTGAACGCGGGCCAGCGTTTCGCAGTTATAAAACGCGCGATCGCCGATGGTTTCCAGCCCTTCAGGCAGTTCCAGCAGCGCCAGATAGGTGTGCTGCGCGAACGCCTCGGGACCGATGACCTTTACCGGCGCGCCGCCGATGGTTTCGGGGATGGCCAGATAAGTGGCGTAGCCGTTGTAGGAGGTAATCGTGCCGGTGGAAGCATCAAAATCGAACTCCGATTCCACATAGCCGTTGTTTTCCACAATCACGGCGTTTTTGCCGCTGGGCTGGACGCTTACTTCACTGCCGGCATTTTCAAACGCCGCTATATAGGCATCCAGCTGGTCGTCCGGGACGTAAGCCGTCGCGCCCTCGGGCAGAAGGCTGAAGCAGTCAATGTCGATTGCAGGGCATACACCCTCAAAGGTAATCTTGCGCAGCGAGTCGCAGTATCTGAATGAAGTGTCGCCGATATAGCGCACGCCTGCGGGAATGGTAACTTCCGTCAGCGCATTGCAGCTGAAGAAGTTCATGCGGTTGATGACCACAAGGCTCTGGGGCAGGGAAACGCGGGTCAGGTTGTCGCATGTGCTGATGGCGTTGCTTCGAAGCTCCAGCACGGTTTCGGGCAATGTCAGCGAGGTGATGGTTTCCCCGCGGAACACGCTGACGCCGATCACATCCACCGTGAAACCGTCCAATTCGCTGGGCACAACCACGTCGCCGCCCGCGCCGTTATAGCCGCGGAGTATGCCGTAGTTCGCGTCATAATTCCAGTCGGCAGCTTCGCCCGACGCCGTGACGCAGGTCACCAGCATCAGCAGGAAAAGAACCAGGCATAGCCTTCTTTTCATGAATTGATTCCTCCATTTCTTCATCATAGTAATACTATTTCCCAATTCACCTGCGCCATCTGCTTGCGCCTTTTCCGCTCTGTCGTCCGGTCGTTCCATTTAGCGTAGCGCTGCTACGCTGCATTCCACTCCCGTTAGCCAGAGCGAAAAATTCGCGGCGCATCTTGGCGCATTCTCATTTGGAAATAGTATATTAGAGGACAAACGTGTTAAATCCGTATTCCTCCATCAGTCCTTCAAAAAATGTTTGATTGCGAAGCCTTTTCGCAGCACCCCTTGGAATCGTCTTTTCATGGCGGTCGCTCCTTTCTCACAGCGCATCCAGCGCGGCAGTCAGATAGGCGTGGGTAACGGAAGCATAGAGGAAAGCATCAATCAATCGATCCTGCCGGACAGTCATCACCCGGTGCGCCAATTCCGGATCGACGTTTTCATCACACAGCAGCACGAATTTGCAGCTCGGCATTACCTTGCGTACGCACGCGATCAGATTCAGGCGGTTTTCCAGCGTGTAGGCGGGAAGACGGCTGACCTCCATCAGCAGAATATCCGCCTGCATGGCCCGGCAGAGTGAGAAGGTATCGCTGGTTTTTCCGGGCAGAACCTGCTCCACGCGGAACTCTCCTGTTTCCGCAAGCGTCCGTGCGACGGCCTCTGATAAAAGCATGTTTTGCATACTGACAACGATGCTTCTCATAGAACTCCCCCCTTATACGTTAAGAATAGCAGAAATGAAAGTGCTGCACATCAACCAAATGGCTATTTTTCGCACCCCAAAACAAAAAAGCCGCCCGCAGGCAGCTTTTTGCTGTGATATTCAGTTTTTTCGGTTCAGGATCACCAGTCCGATTTCCCGCGCCCGCACGGCCAGCTCGGTACGATTTCTGAAACCGGTCTTTTCCAGCATATTGAGGATGTGCGTCTTGACGGTTGCCACGGACATGTGCAGTCGCTCGGCAATCTCCTGATTGGTGTCGCCGCCGGTCATCTCGCGCAGCACCTCCAGCTCGCGGCTGGTGAATTGATAGCTGCTGGCAAGCCCTAATTGCAGCTCCGGCGTTGCGTCCGGATAGACGGATTCGCCCGCCATCGTGCGCGCCATCACGTCCAGCAGACTTTCGCGCTGCTCCTCCTTGTACCAGAAGCTCTCCACGCCAATCTCTCGCGCGCGGCTCAGGTAGGAGCATTCCGGCATGGAGGTCACGATGATGATTTTCATCTGCGGGAAGGTACGCTTAATCCGCTCCGCTGCGTCCAGCCCACTCTCGCCGCCGCGCGTGACCACGTCCATGAGAATCAGATCCACGGGAAAGCGCAGGCAGTATACGTCCGCCAGCGCGGCGTTGTCGATGGACAGCGCCACCTCGAAGCGCTCCGACGCCTGAATCCGCAGTTCAAACAGCTCGCGGGGCATGGTCTGATCCTCAACAATCATGACTTTGTATTTCATGGAATCCCCTGCCTCCCCTCGAAAAATGTCAGCGTCAGTTCAAAACGCGGGGCGTGAGCAATCTCCATCGCGCCGCCAGCGGCTTCCACCCGTGCGCGCAGCGCGGTCAGACCGCTGCCTTCAACGATGGGGCCTGCCGGCGTACTGCCGTCGTTGAGATAACGAACGCGCCAGCCGGACGCGGTTCTCCCGCCGATAATCTCCAGCCGTGTACCGCCCGCGTGGCGAACCAGATTCGTCAGGCATTCATGGGCAGCGATTTCTACAAGCTGCGCGCTCTCCGTTCCCTCTGCCGGAAATACGCCGCGGCGCTCGATGGTCACGCCGATGGCGCGCGCGGCGCGGGCAAGCTGATCAAATGTGTCGACAGGCTGTTCATCCGCATATTTTCCCAGCAGCAGCCGAACGTTCTGCCGCCACGCGGCGCAGACGCTTTCCGCATTGCCCTGCGCGCCGGAGAGAAACTGCCGGGTCTGCAGGAGCGCGCGGCCAATCTGGTCGTGAACGCGGGTCTTGGCGCGCAGAATCTCCTTTTCCCGCGTCGCTTCCTGTACGTCCTGCCCATATTGCCGAAGCCGCCGGTTCATGCCTTTCAGGCGAAGATTGTCCTTTTCCACTTCCCGCTGGAGCCGCGCTTCCTCGGTGATATTCGTGCCGGTGATTTGGTAAATGCTTGTTCCTGCCATCTCCATCTGTACGCGCTCAAAGCTCCATGTCTGACCATTCTCCAGCGTGACGATAGGCTGCGATTCAATTGCTTTCCAGAAAACGTTCGCGTTGAGCAGCGCTTCTCCCGTGAGCAGATGACTCAGTTCGTCCATCTTGAGGTTCTTCAGGCAGGGCAGCCCGTTTTCCCACGCAAAACACAGCGCGCTTGGCAAATGGTCACAGCTTTCCTTGATGGAAACCGGCGAAAGCTGCCGCCTGCTTTTGCGCCGCAATAGAAGCAGTGAAGAAAGGCTGAGCACCGTGAGGAGCAGCGCCGCAGCCGTCCACGGCGCAGGCGAGAGCGCCGCGCTTTCCGGCAGCCGGGAAAGCAACATGGCCAGTGCTGCAAAATCCAGCGAAACGATGGTCAGACAAATTGCAAACACAAAGGGCCGATGGCAGCGCACGGCGCTCATGCAGCCGAACAGACCGGCAACCGTTCCGCTTAGCAGCAATGTGCACATCAAACCGGCGTAAAGCGGAGTCATGCGCGCTCACCTCCCAGGTCAAAAGCGAGCGTTGCACACAGCGCGCCGTCCGCATCGTCAATGGTTATCTTCCCCAGAACCTTGTATTTGTCCACATTCGGCAAACCTGCCGCGTCTTCCATCATCAGGCGAATGGAAAAAAGCCTGCCGCATTCCACGCGCACCATCAGCGCGCTGAGCGAGGGCAGCGCGGCCTCCAGACAATCCTCGAAGAAGTCGTAAGCGCTCTGCGCATGGCAGCTGCATACGCTGTCTGTTCCTTCCTGATGGAGCGCGCAGACAGCGCCGTACTGCGTCAAATAAGTCAGCGATTCTCGGATGCAGTGGGTCAGCTCGTCCGCGCGGACGACCGCTTTCTTATCGCAAATCAGCGCAAGATTGACCCGCCGCTTGACATACGCGCCCAGCAGACAGATCTGCTTTAATTTTTGAATATCCAGCTTTTGAACGCTTTCTTCGCCCAGAAGCTGGTTGATTTGAAGCAGCTGAGGCTGCACGAGCGCAATCATCTCGTCCATGAGCCGATTTTTTTCTTCAATCTGCGCGCGCTGACGCTTCAGCTCGTTTTCCGCCTGAATCAGCTCGTTTTCCTCCGAAAGCCAGGTGTTGATTTCGGCAAGCTGCGCCTGAATCCGATTGATTTTCGAAATATCCTCCACCCAGTACACGCGCCCGTCCTGCACCGGCGCGCTTTGCAGCCGTGTGTCCGCGTTCAGCAGAATCGCCTCGCGCGCTGCTGCATCCAGTTGACAGGCGGTGAACTCCGGCGCATTTTTCGCGCGGTAGACGGGGACGCCCTGCTCGTCCACAATCTGCGCGGCAACGGTGGATTCGGAAAAGAAATAGCGGTAATGGTCGTTGGTTGGCAGCAGCCCCACCTGCAGGCAGCTCTCCCAGAACGCCGCAAACGTCAGGCAGCAGCATTCCGGTATCTTGTGGAACGTGTAGATGTTAGCAAAACTCAGCGCGCACAACGCAAATCCGCCCAGAAATACACAGAGTGGCACCCATGCGTATCGCCTGCTTTCAGACACGCGGCACTTGCAATAGATAACAGCCCCGGTTGCCAGCAGCAGAATGACAATCCACGCCATGGCGAGATAGTACACCCAGCCGTGAATATAGTCGGCTGATAGCGTTGCAGCGCCCGGCGCGGCACGGAAGGCCATCTGGTGCAGATCGTTGGTCAGCACGCCGCCAATCAGGCATATCGCCGGAAGAAACAGCAGATACCACCGGAGAGAAAACGTGTCGCCATCGCGCCGCCCAAGCTGCAGCGCGGCGAACAGGCTGAACAGCGGCGCAAGAATCTGCGGCACATAATACAAATACCACAGATAGCGTGTAACAGTATCGTCGTTGAAAAAGCGATATTTGACCGTACGCAGGAACAGCCACAGCACGGCCATGGCGCATCCAAGCAGCAGCCAGCGCCGATCACCGCGGTGCAGAATCCTGCGAGATATGGAAAAGCCCCAGCCCATGGCCAGACCGATGTAAATCAGGTTGGTCAGCAGAAAGAAAGCGGCAGAGGGCAGCGGAGCGCCCACGCGATCCGCCTGGCGAAAAAAACCGGCAAGAACGAACAGACCAAGCGCAAGGCAGAGCTTCGCAATGGATTTTCGTTTTGCGGCAGCCATATATCCACCTCCTGCCCATAGTTGAAAGCACGAATATTATACTATTTCCAGATTCACCTGCGCCATCTGCTTGCGAATTTTCATCTGGAAATAGTATTATACCATACAAGCGACTGAAAAACCAGTGCTTTCAAGACAAACGAACGGGCAGGAGTCTTTCGTAGACTGTCCCGCACTGGTTTATCCGCATGGTATGCCTTGTTCCTCCGCAGAGATGGGCAGTGTCAGCTCGATCACGGTTCCGTCTTTGCCGCTCTCCGTGATGCGCACGCTGCCGCCGTGGAGATGAGCGATTTCCCAGACCAGCGATAAGCCCAGCCCCACGCCGCCCTTTTCCCGGCTGCGGGACTTGTCCACCCGGAAGAAAGGCTGAAACACGCTTTCTCTGAAGTTTTCCGGGATGCCGCAGCCCGTATCCCTGACCTCGATCACCGCGCTGCTGCCCCGGCGCGACGCGGCGACGCGTACGCTGCCGCCCGGATGATTGTATTTTACGCCGTTCTCTACCAGGTTGAAAATCGATCGATATACAAGCACGTCGCTGCCGGTAATCCAAAGATCTTCGCCGGATTGAGAGAGCGCCACGCCGCTCTTTTCCGCCAGCGGCGACAGATCTGCCAGCACCTCCTCAATCATGGGGGCAAGCTGGATTTTGTCCGTGCGCGGCACAGCCTTCAAGTCGCTCATATCCAGCAGCGTCCGCACCATTTTGGATAGCCGCTCGGTCTGCTCCCGCAGCATGGAAATCGTTTCTGCGGTTTCCGGACGATTATCTCCGTGGTCTGTGGCCATGTACAGATCCAGCCGCGCCTGCATCAGCGCCAGGGGCGTGCGCAGCTCATGGGCGGCGTTGCCCACAAACTGCTGCTGTGCGTCGAACGCCTGATTCAATCGCAGCAGCATCTGATTGATGGCACGGCTCAGCCGGCTGAACTCCACGGCCTCATCCTCACTGAGGGTGATTTCCGTCAAACTCTGCAGCTGCACGCGTTCTGCCTTTGCGGTAAAGCGCTTCAGCGGCTTCAGCGCCTTTCCACTGACGAAATACGCCACTGCGCCGCCCAACGCCGTCACCGCCAGCGCGATATACCAGCCGCGAATGCAGAAACTGTGCTTTGCGCCGCTCAGCTCCAACACGAACTCTCCATTGAAGCGCTCCGACAGATCCTTCCACTGCTCGTCAGGAATGTCGACGCGGATGGCCTGCGGATCCTCCTGCACATAGTGCATCACATAATTGCCGATGGAGTCCATATAGGCATGGCCAGAGGAGCACAAAAGCGTTTTCATGGTCACGCAGGCAGTCGCCAGCAGCAGAATGGTCAGCAGTGTGATTCGCCATTGCAGCGAAAGGCGTTTCAAAAGTCGTTTCATGGCTCACGGCCTCCCATCAGATAACCCTCGCCGATGCGGTTCAGAATCGGGTCATAGCCCAGCGCCGCTTTCAGCTTTTTGCGCAGGGATGAGATGTGCACCCGGATGGAGTTGCTGAAGCTGTTCACGCTGCCGTCCCACACATGCTCCATCAGCTCCTCCTGGCTTACCGGCCGTCCCTGGTTAAGGAGCAGGTATTCCAATATGCCGTTTTCCTTGCGGGTCAGCGCGACGACCTCGCCCCTTACTTGTGCCGTCCGTTTTACCGTATCGAAGGACAACTCCCCGCAGCGCAGCACCGCGTCGTGCTGCACAAAGCTGCGCCGGGTCAGACTGCGCACCCGCGCCTCCAGCTCCTCCAGATGAAAGGGCTTGACCAGATAGTCGTTGGCGCCGCAGTCCAGCCCTTCCACCTTGTCGCTGATTCGGCTGCGGGCGGAGAGAATCAGCACACGGGTTTCCCGGTCCTGCTCCCGCAGCGTTTTCAGCAGATCCATGCCATCCCGTCCAGGCAGGTTCAAATCCAGCAGAAGCAGGTCGTACTTCTCCGTCAGCAGCCAGTCCAGCGCGGAATCGCCGTCATAGCAGGCATCCACCTCGTAGCCCTTTTGCTTCAGGCTTTTGACCAGCGTGTCGCACAGTGCCCGCTCGTCCTCCACAATCAAAATCCGCATACTGCGCCTCCTTTGCGCTCGTGTGATCATGTCCAGTATAGCATATCGGCATAAAATGCGCATAAAATTTTCTGTTTTAACGTAGATTTTACCCCCGCTATCGTATAATGAGCCTGCGAGAAGACAAAAGGAGGGAAGCTTCATGAATCTCATTTCATCGGCTGCGGGCAGGCGCGTCGTGAGGCTGGGCGTGCTGATACTGGGCGCGGCGATGCTGATTTACGGCGCGCAGCGGGGCGAGGCCGCCACGGTGCTGTCCAAGGCCGTCCGAATCTGCCTGGAGTGTGTGGGCATTGGATAAGAAGAAAAAAACTTCGAAGGCTCCGCCCGTTTCCGGCTTTCTCGCCCGGTTTCGGGGATTTGCGCAGGCCTGCGCCGTGCTGCTGACAAATCCGCACCTGCCCAATCTGCTTAAGGGGCAGATTTACCGGGGAAAGGGCAAGACCGTTTGCGTGCCGGGGCTCAACTGCTACTCCTGCCCTGCCGCAACAGGCGCGTGCCCCATCGGGGCGGTGCAGTCGGTAATCGGCTCGTCCAAATTCAAGTTTTCCTATTATGTAACAGGCACGCTGATTCTGCTGGGGGTACTGCTGGGGCGGTTTGTGTGCGGCTTTCTGTGCCCTTTTGGGTGGTTTCAGGAGCTGATTCATAAGATTCCATTGCCCAAGAAGAAGCTGTCCACGAAGAAGCTCAGACCGCTGCGGTATCTCAAGTACCTGATTCTGCTGCTGACGGTGACGCTGCCGCTGATTTTCACCAACGAGGTGGGGATGGGCAATCCCTTCTTCTGCAAGTACCTGTGCCCGCAGGGCGTACTGGAAGGCGCGATTCCGCTGTCCCTTGCCAGCGAAAGCGTCCGAAGCGCACTGGGCAGCCTGTTTACATGGAAGAGCGTCGTGCTGGGCGCAGTGGTCGTCTTGAGCCTGCTGTTCTATCGCCCGTTCTGCAAGTGGCTATGCCCGCTGGGAGCGTTCTACGCGCTGTTTAACCGGGTATCGCTGACGGGAATGCAGGTGGACGCGCACAAATGCGTTCACTGCGGCAGGTGCGAGAAAGCCTGCAAGATGGACGTGGACGTGACGAAGACACCGGATCATCCCGAATGCATCCGCTGCGGCATGTGCGTCAAGGCGTGTCCCACGGGCGCGGTCAGCTTCCGCTGCGGGCTGAGCCGCGGGGCAAAGGAAAAAGAGAATCCAGCCGGCAAACAAGCCGTGGAGAAATAATCACAGAAAAGAAACGGAGGACATTTTCAATGAAGAAGACCTGGATTGCGCTGCTGCTGGCGCTGTGTATGCTGACCACCATAGGAGCGGCTTCCGCCTGCTGCACTTCCGCCTGCTGCACGAAGCCGTCCGGAACGGACGAGGCACAGACCATGGAGGAAACCTGCACCTGCATCATCGATGGCAAGGCCATGGCTGACTGCGCCTGCATGACGGGCATGTGCGATGAAAAGTGCAGCTGCGGGGAGAAATGCGACTGTGCCGAAAAGAAGCTGGAAATGCTGACTGCCGAAATGAACGCCGTGTTCGAGAAAAACATGGACCTGTGGAACCGGTTCTTCGGCATGATGGACAAGCAACCCGACATGGGCATGAGTTACGCCGATTACCTGACGGCGCAGCTGGAACTGAAGAAGGAAAAGTTCACGGAGGATGAGTACAAGCTACTTCAGCAGGACATTGAGACCATCCGTCGGCTGGACGAAGAGATGGAAAGGCTCATGCCGAAAGACGACGTGACGGCGGGCTCGGACGTGGCGCTGGAGAGCGGCGTGGTGACGGCGGGCGGCGGCATCGTCATGGGCGGCGAAGGGATGATGATGACGGACGGCGGCATGGATGACAAGGACATGCGTGTGGAAGATGATTCGTCCGAGAAGTTCCCTGCTTTCCAGGGCATGGATTTAGACGGCAATCCCGTGAGCAATGAGTTGTTTAAGGAGAATTCCGTCACGGTGATCAACTTCTGGTTCTCTGCCTGCGCTCCCTGCATCGGGGAACTGGGCGAGCTGAACGCACTCAACGAAGAACTCAAGCTGAAGGGCGGCGCGGTGATCGGCATCAACGCGGACACCATCGGCGGCGACGAAAGCATGATCATGGAAGCCAAGAACATTCTGGAAAAGAAGGGCGCCATGTATCAGAACATTTACTTCCCTGCGGACAGCGAGGCAGGAAAGCTGACCTACAGCATCACGGCGTTCCCCACCACCATGGTGGTGGACCGCAACGGCAACATGGTGGGCGAGCCAATTCTGGGCGGCATCAACAGCGAGAAGCAGATGAAGGCGCTGCAGACCATGATTGACGAGGTGCTTGCCCGAGACGCGGCGATGCTGGACAAGGACATGCTGATGAAGCCGGACGGCAAGTAATCGCCGAAGCGGCGCAGGCAGCATCCTGTGCGAAAGCAATTTCCTGCTTGTGGGGAATTATCTCTATAAACGCGCTCGTCGGCGGAAAAGACCACCGACTGGTGAACTTTTTCGATAAGCTGCGGCGTCTCTCTCAGCGTGAGGGAGACGCCGCTTCGGCATTCATCCAGAAACAGTGCCCGCAGACAATCCTGCCGCTGATGCAGGAGTCGCACAATCATCCCCCGCGCCGCCAGCATCCATCGGCGGTGCTTTTTCATCCCCTATTTGACATTTCCCGCAAAAGCAGTATAATAAAATAGAGATTCGCATCTATCGCGCAGAATCCCGCCATCAACACGCAAAAACGAGGGAACAGCATCATGCCAATCCGCATTCCGAACGACCTGCCCGCCGCCAGCGCGCTGCGGAGCGAAAACATATTCGTCATGACCGACACGCGCGCGAGAACGCAGGACATTCGCCCGCTGAAAATCCTCCTGCTGAACCTGATGCCCACCAAAATCGCCACCGAAACGCAGCTGGCGCGCCTGCTGGGCAACACGCCGATTCAGGTGGAGCTGGAGCTGCTGATGGTGAAGTCCCACGTCGCGAAAAACACGTCCGAGGAGCACATGCTCGCGTTCTACAAGACGTTCGATCAGGTGTGCGGCAAGACGTATGACGGCATGGTCATCACCGGCGCGCCGGTGGAGCGGATGGCGTTCGAGGAAGTGGAATACTGGGACGAGCTGTGCGCCATCTTCGAGTGGACGAAAACGCACGTTACGTCTACATTCCATATCTGCTGGGGCGCGCAGGCGGGGCTGTATTACCACTGGGGCGTGCCGAAGCACATGATGGAGAAGAAGCTGTCCGGTGTGTACCGTCACCGCGTCGTGCATAAAAACAGCATCCTCTTCCGCGGCTTTGACGATACGTTCATGGTGCCGCACAGCCGCTACACGACCGTCCGCCGGGAGGATATATTGGCGCATCCGGAGATGAAAATCCTCGCCGAAAGCGACGAAGCGGGCGTTTATGCCATTTCCACCCACGGCGGACGGCAGATTTTCATCACCGGGCACAGCGAGTACGACGCGGACACGCTGGAGAAGGAGTACCTGCGCGACAAAGCCGCTGGACTCCACCCCGATGTGCCCTGCAACTACTATCCCGATGACGACGACACCCGCGCGCCGATTTGCTCGTGGCGCTCGTCGGCAAACCTGCTGTACTGCAACTGGCTGAACTACTTCGTCTATCAGGCGACGCCGTACGATTTGAACAGCGTCGGCATTGTCGTCATGGATGATTTCAAGGAACAGCACGACAACACGTTATGACGGGGCATTTACCGCAGAAAAGGAGGCTGAAACAGCCATGAAAGCACGGAAAATCCTCAAAAAAGCCGGAATCCTGCTGGCGATTGTGCTGATTGTGTCTGCCGCGAATTTCATCATCTTCGGCGCGCAGACACGGATGTTCCAGCTGCCCTTTGAGCTGGCGACACGGAGCGGCGGACATGTGATTGCGTCCTATGATTCCCCGGACGGTCAGTACCGCGCGGACGTTTATCAGTATGACGAGACGTCGATGTCCCGCGTCGGGCTGCGCGTCCGCATCGAACCCGCGGACGGCAAAAGCGCCGGGTGGAATGTCGCGTACCTGTACAATTACGAACTGTACAACTTCGGCGACAACTACCACGAACTGCACTGGGTGGACAACGATACCATCAGCATCAACAACATTGTGCTGGATATTCACCACATGACGTATTCGGACTTAATACAGAATAAAGAACCGCCGCACCTCCAGCAAACGGAAGTGCGGCGGATTTTCTTTACCCTTCCTGCGCGCGAATCTTCTCCAGATAGTCTTCGTAGCCGCAGTAGTAGTCGGCAATCGTGCCGTCGGGCTTGATTTCAATGATGCGGTCAGCGATGGTCGTGATAAACTGGTGGTCCTGCGACGTGAAAAGCACGTTGCCGGGGAAGTTGATCAGCGCGTTGTTGACCGCCGTGATGGATTCCAAATCGAGGTGGTTGGTGGGCTGGTCGAGCATGAGGAAGTTCGCGCCGGAGAGCATCATGCGGGAGAGCATGACGCGCACCTTCTCGCCGCCGGAAAGCACACTGACGGGCTTGTACACGTCGTCGCCGGAGAAGAGCATCCGGCCGAGGAAGCCGCGCATGTACGTTTCCAGCTGTTCGGGCGAATACTGGGCGAACCACTGCATCATGTTCAGGTTGCAGCCGTCGAAATACTTGCTGTTGTCCTTGGGGAAGTAGTTGGTGGAGATGGTAACGCCCCACTTGAAGCTGCCGCTGTCGGGCTTGATTTCCTCCGCGAGGATGCGGAAGAGGGCGGTCTGCGCCTGTTCGTTCGAGCCAACAAGGGCGATTTTCTGCCCCTTGGTGACGATGAAGGACACATCCTTGAGCAGCTGCACGCCGTCCTGCGTGTAGTTGAGGTTCGACACTTGCAGGATGTCCTTGCCCGCCTCGCGTTCAGGCGTGAAGCACACCCACGGATAGCGGCGGGAAGAAGCGGGCATCTGCTCAATGGTCAGCTGATCCAGCAGCTTGCGGCGGCTGGTCGCCTGCTTCGCCTTGGACTTGTTGGACGAGAAGCGCTGAATGAAGGCTTGCAGTTCCTTGATTTTGTCCTCGCGGCGCTTCTTCTGGTCGTTCATCAGGCTCTGCATCATCTTGGAGGATTCATACCAGAAGTCGTAGTTGCCGACGTAGAGCTTGACCTGATTGAAGTCGATATCGACGATATGTGTGCAGATATTGTTCAGGAACCAGCGGTCATGGGACACGACGATCAGCGTGCCGGGGAAATTCATCAGGAAATCCTCCAGCCACGCGACGGAGCGGTTGTCAAGGTTGTTCGTCGGTTCGTCCAGCAGCAGGATGTCCGGATTGCCGAACAGCGCCTGCGCCAGCAGCACCTTGAACTTCTCGCCGCCCTTCAGGTCGCCCATGAGCATCGTGTGCATTTCAACGGGCAGCCCCAGACCGGTCAGCAGCGTCGCAGCGTCGGACTCAGCGTTCCAGCCGTCCATCTCCGCGAATTCGCCCTCCAGTTCGGCAGCGCGTTCGCCGTCCGCGTCAGAAAAATCAGGCTTCGCGTACAGCTCGTCCTTTTCCTTCATGATGTCGTACAGGCGCTGATTGCCCATGATTACCGTGTCCAGCACAGGATAGGCATCGTACTTGAACTGATCCTGCTTCAAGGTGGACAGGCGCTGCCCCGCGGGAATCGTCACCGTGCCGGTCGTGGGCTCCAGCTCGCCGGACAAAATGCGCAGGAACGTCGATTTGCCCGCGCCGTTCGCGCCGATAACGCCATAGCAGTTGCCCGGCATGAATTTCAAATCCGCACCCGAAAACAGCTTCTGACCCCCGAAGGTCAGGGAAACATTGCTTACCGTGATCATGGGTTTTCTCCTTACATTTCCGTGGTCGTTCCATTATATACAGACGTACCTTTCTACTATACCATATTCATCCCGGAAATGGAAGGGGGTAGGCGAAAATTCCATGGGAGTTCATGCGTTCGAGGGCGGTTGGCGCGGCTATGTGGTCGCGCCCATCTGGCGCGACAATGTGCGAGGGGGAGGAAAGAGCAGCTTGGGGGCGCGTCTGAGGACGCGCAAAGTTACTGGCAGGGACGCTTCGCTGCCTGCGCCTTTGTTGGCGGCTTCCTTGAGATTGGTCGGGCGAGGAACAGTTGGGGCGTTGCCCCAAACCCCACAAGGGACGCTGTCCCTTGACCCTGCAAGGGGCAGACGAAAAGGGACGAAGTCCCCCCCTTGCCCCCTCCGCGCGATTGAGTTGGTCTCACTCCCATAATTCTTCCGCGTGTTTATCCGTGAACTTAACCCTCCGCCAGCGGCAGTTCAAACCAGAACGACGTTCCTTCGCCCTCCTTGCTGTCAACCCCAAACGGCACATTGTGCTTCTCCAAAATACTCCTGACAATCGATAAGCCCAAGCCGCTGCCGATAATCGCCCGCTTATGCGTCTCCTGCGTGCGGTAGTAGCGATTCCATATCAGCGGCAGTTCCTCCGGCGCAATGCCCTTGCCGCTGTCGTGAATCGTCAGGCGCACCATCTTGCCGATAACCTCCTGATGGATTTCGACGGTCTTGTCCTCGCCCGTGTACGTCAGCGCATTGCCGACTAAGTTGTACACCACCTGCGCAATCCGCTGCTCATCCGCGATTGCCTTCACCTGCGCTGCCGGATGGAACACCACCTGATAGCCGTTCTGCTGCACCATGCGGCTCACGCGGTCGGTAATCGCCTGCACAGACGCGGTGAACGGGTACGGCGCGGGATTGAGCGCCAGCGCGCCCGTCTGCAGGCGGCTGAAATCCAGCAGTTCGTTGACCAAACTTGTCAGGCGCTGCGTCTCGTCGATGATCACCTGCATGTTTTCCGGCGTCGCCTCGCCGGGAATGTCGCGCATCATCTCGACGTAGCCGCCAATCATCGTCAGCGGGGTGCGCAGGTCGTGGCTGATGTTGGCAATCAGCTCGTGCTGCAGGTTCTCCACCTGACTTAACTCCTTCGCGGCGTATACCAGCGTGCCGTTCAGCTCCGCCATTTCGCGGTACTCGCAGCCATGCGGGGGAATTTCGTACTGCCCGCGCGAGAGGGAGTGCGCCGCTTCACTCGTCTCGACGATGGAGCGCGTCACCTTGCGGGAAATCAGCATCGCCAGCAGCGTTGCGCCAAGGAGGACGATGATGGTGATAAGCATCAGTTGCGTCCGCAATGTCGCGACGGTGCTGTCCAGCGGGGTGATGATGGAGTTGAGCAGCAGATACCCGCCTGTGCCGTCGGGGAGGGTGACGCGGCGCGCGCACAGCAGGCTCTGCTTCTTGTCGTCCTCCATCTTCGGCACGTTGCCGCGGAATTGATGGCTGTTGTACTGGTCGCCGCCGAATGGGGCGATGTTGAACAGCTCCGTCAGCGTATCGCCGTTTTCGGGAATCATGGAGCACCAGAAGGACAAATCCCGGCTGCTCATGCGGTGGATGAGGCAGTAATGAATGTCATCCGACGACAAAAAGACATGTTTGTCGCTGTCCAGCAGGAGGATGCAGACGTCGTTCTGCTGCGCGAGCCTGTCCATCAGCGCGGACAGCTGCGCATTGCCGATGTTGCTCTCCACCGCGTCGGCGGCCTGGGTGATTTGCCGCGTTTTGTCCCAGCGGTAGAAGTCGTCCAGCCAGACAATCTGCATCAGCCACAGGAGCGCGAGGACGAACGCGACAAACGCCGCCAAGTAAGCGAAAACTCGGCGGCGAATGCGGGGATGCTTTTTTTCTTTCGGATTTTTCGGATTTTTGCGCATAGCGAAACACCTCGTTATCACCCAGTAGGGGAAGGAAAAAAAGTCAGTCCTTCTCAAAGCGGTAGCCAACGCCGCGCAGTGTGGTAATCTTGTCGGCATAGTCGCCCAGACTCTTGCGCAGCAGCTTGATGTGCGTGTCCAGCGTGCGGTCGTCGCCGAAGAAGTCGTAGCCCCATACGTCGCTGATGAGCTTCTCGCGCGTCAGGGCAATGCCGCGGTTGCGCACCATGTAGAACAGCAGGTCGTACTCCTTGGGGGACAGATTCAGCTTTTCGCCCTTGATGGTCACTTGGCGCGCGGCGAAGTCCAGCACCATATCGCCGATGGTCACCCGCTCGCCGTCGGACGCGGCGGGCGCATTGGCGGCGGTGCGCTTCAAAACGGCGGACACGCGCATCATCAGTTCACGCGGCGAAAAGGGCTTGACGACATAATCATCAATGCCCAGCTCGAAGCCGTGGATGCGGTCATACTCCTCGCCGCGCGCGGAAAGCATAATCACGGGAACTTGGGATTTGCGGCGGATTTCGCGGCAGGCGGAGAAGCCGTCGAGTTCGGGCATCATCACATCCATGATGATGAGGTCGTAGTTCTTCTGCCGGCACTTTTCGATGGCTTCCATGCCGTTTGACGCTTCCTCGACGTTGTAGCCCTCGAAGGCGGCGTACTTGCGGATGAGGTCGCGGATGCGGGCTTCATCGTCAACGATTAAGAGTGTCATAGGTTAGCACCTCTTGCTCTGTTTTGATGTGCTGAATTGGGTTTCCTACGCCTTCATTATAGCCAAATCCGGGACGAAAAGCAACCGTTATGGGGCGGGGAGATGGATGTCAAGTGTTTTTCCTTTGCGCTGGATGGTGATGACGCAGGGCTGCTGCTGGGCGGAGAAGAAAGCGTCCAGCGCGGTGAGATCGGCGGGGGACTGGCTGTTCAGGGTGAGCAGCGTGTCGCCCGCCTCGATGCCGGCACGGTCGGCGCGGCTCTGGTCGATGACCGCCAGCACATAGTAGCCCCCTGACTGCCCGTCAAGCAGAATCAGCCCGGCGGACGCACTGCCCGTCAGCGGAACGGTTTCATCAGCCGAAGGACGAAACGCCACAAGCACCGCCAGCGCGCAGAGCAGAATGCACAGGCTGATAACGTGTTTCCGCTGCATTCGCATACCCCCCTTTCTGTCTTTTCAGCGTTTATTCTACATCCCGCGCGTGATGGGCAGGTGAAAGTCCCTTGATTCCTGCCTGAATTTGCGGTATACTGAATCAGATTCCTTGCCGAAAGGAGATTCCCCCTATGCCGTCCAAAGACTTCGCCGCGCGCCGAAACCCCGCCATTGCGGGCTGCACCGCCACCGGCGTGCTGAAAATCCTCGCGCTTGTGTTCATGTTCATTGACCACGCGGGCAAAATGCTCTTCCCGCAGATTGCTGAAATGCGGATGCTGGGGCGCATTGCCTTTCCGCTGTACTGCTGGTGCATGGTCGTAGGCATCAGCTACACGCGCTCCGTGCCGAAATATCTGGGGCGGCTAATGCTGATTGGGCTGGTGTCGCAGCCGATTTACATGGTCGCGCTCAATCACAGCTGGAATCAGCCGAACATTTTTCTGACGCTGCTCGTCGCGCTGTGGGGCGTGTGGGGCTTGAAGGCGAAAAAGCTGCTCAGCCACATTTGGGCGCCGATTCTGGCGCTCTTCGCGGCGCAACTGCTGGGGTGCGACTACGGCTGGCGCGGCGTGATGCTGGTGATGCTGCTCTACGGCGTGCGCGGCAGCCGGGCGGGCATTGCGTGCGTGATGATTGCGTTCTGCCTGTACTGGGGCGGCAGCAGCGTCGGCGTAACCCACCTGTTCGGGCAGGATGTCACGCCGCTGACCTCCTCCGCCATCGGCGCGGTGATTTCGCCGTGGCTGCGGCTGCAAACGATGGCAATTTGGGCGCTGCCGCTGATGCTGCTGCCCATCAGCCAGCAGGTGAAAATGCCGCGCTGGGTCGGCTATGCCCTCTATCCGCTGCATCTGGTGGTGCTGATTGCGCTGGAAGCGGCGCTTGCCCAGCCCATTCACACGGAGAACCTCATCAACGCTTGGAATGCGTTTGTATCCTTATTTTGACGAGGTGACGTATGGACGCTTTTCCCATCACCCCTGACCTTGACGAGGCCCTGCGTTATGCGGGCGTTCGCGCGGACGAAAGCGGCGACATGCACCGGAAAATGGCGGAAATCGCCGCGCAGTGCATGAAAACCGTCACGCCGCGCTGCACCTACCGCGTGTCCGAAATCGCGTGGGAAAACGGGATGCCGTCGCTCTTTGGCGGGCAGCTTGTTTTGCCCGGCAGAACCGCCGCCGTCATGCTGCGCTCGTGTTCCCACGCGGCGCTGCTTGTCTGCACCCTCGGCACGACGTTCGATGTGCTGGCGCGGCAGGTACAGGCGCGGGATTTTGCGGATGCGCTGCTGCTGGACGGCTTCGGCGGCGCGTATGTAGAAGCGGGCTGCAACGCGGCGGAGCGCGAAATCGCCGCGAAGCTGCCCGGCAAGTACCTCACCGACCGCTTCAGCCCCGGCTACGGCGATTTGCCGCTGGACGTGCAAAGCCCGCTGCTGGCGCTGACTGACGCGACCCGGCGGCTGGGCGTCACCCTCAGCGAATCGAACCTGATGAACCCGCTCAAGAGCGTCACCGCCGTGATTGGGCTGTCGGACACCCCGCAGCAGGCGCGGATTCGCGGCTGTGACTTTTGCGCGATGCGGACGCGCTGCAATTTGCGAAAGGCAGGAAAAACCTGTGGAACATAAGCTGACTTTTCTGGATGGCGCAATGGGCACGATGCTCCAGCGCCACGGGCTAAAGCTCGGTGAAATTCCTGAGCTGCTTGCTATCACCAACCCGGATTTGCTGACGAATATCCACCGGCAATATATCGAAGCGGGCACGGAAATCGTCTATGCGAACACGTTCGGGGCGAATCGGCGGAAGATGCAGAAAACGCCCTACACGGTCGCGGACGTGGTGTCTGCCGCCATTGCAGCGGCGAAAAAGGCTTGCATCGGCACATCCGCCCGCGTCGCGCTGGATATTGGGCCCTTGGGCGAACTGCTCGAACCGATGGGCACGCTGCCGTTCGAGACGGCGGTGGACATGTTCGCGGAGATTGTGGACGCGGGCGTGAACGCGGGCGCTGACCTCATTTGCATCGAGACGATGACCGACCTGTACGAGGCAAAAGCCGCCCTGCTTGCCGCAAAGGAGCATTCGACGCTGCCTGTGTGGGTGACGATGAGCTTCGACGCGACCGGGCGCACCTTCACCGGCTGCACAATTCCGTCCATGGCGCGGACGCTGGAAGGCTTGGGCGCGGACGCGATTGGGCTGAACTGCTCGCAGGGGCCGAAGCAGCTGCTGCCGCTCTTTCAGGAGCTTTGCCGCGTGACGACCCTGCCCGTGATTGCCAAACCGAACGCGGGTCTGCCCGACCCGGTTGATGGGCATTATGACCTGCCGCCGGAGGAGTTCGCCCGCGCGATGGTGGATGTGGTGGGCGCGGGCGTGAGCATCGTCGGCGGCTGCTGCGGCACGAACCCCGACTACATCCGCGCGCTGCACGACGCTGTGCACACCATGATGCCCGGCGCGCGCGACATTCATCACGGCAGCTTCCTCTGCACGCCGACGATGCCGCTGGAAATCTCCGGCGTGCGTGTCATTGGCGAGCGCATCAATCCGACGGGTAAAAAGCGCTTCCAGCAGGCGTTATTGGCGGGCGATTTGGATTACATCGTCGATGTCGCCATTGCGCAGGTGGACGCGGGTGCGCAGATCCTGGATGTCAACGTCGGCTATCCGGGCGTGGATGAAGTCGCCATGCTCCCGCGCGTGGTTAAGAAATTGCAGGAAGCGGTGGATGTGCCGCTCCAGCTGGATTCCACCAACGCCGCCGCGCTGGAAGCCGCCCTGCGTGTCTATAACGGCAAAGCGGCGGTCAACTCCGTCAACGGCGAAGAAAAAGCGCTGCAAACGCTGCTGCCGGTGGTGAAAAAATACGGCGCGGCGGTCGTCGGTCTGGCGCTGGACGAGAAGGGCTTGCCCAAAACGGCGGCGGAGCGCGTCGCAATTGCGAAGCGCATTGTGGAGGCGGCGGAACGCTTCGGCATCCCCCGCGAGGACGTGTTCATCGACTGCCTGACGCTGACCGTTTCCGCCCAGCAGGATCAGGCGGAAGAGACGCTCGCCGCCGTCCGCACGGTGCACCGCGACATGGGGCTGCAAACCGTCCTTGGCGTGTCGAACATTTCCTTCGGTCTGCCGAACCGCCTGCTGATGACGCAGACGTTCCTGATTCGCGCGCTGAACGAGGGCTTGACGCTGCCTATCATCAACCCGAATCAGAAGGAAATCATGGACGCGGTCGCGGCGTTCCGCGTGCTCAGCGGCGAGGACGAGGCCTGCGCGGCGTATGTCGAGCGCTTCGGCTCGGAAGCCGCGCTTGCCGCTGAAAAGCAGCGCGCCGCCGCTGTTTCGTCTGCCCCGACCGCGAAAGCAGCTGCCGCCGTCACCAACCTCGATGACGCGATTATCCGCGGTCTCAAGGCAGACGCGGCGCGCTTGGCGAAGGAAGCACTGGCGACCGAAAACGAATTGTCGCTGGTTGAAAAGCACCTGATTCCCGCCTTGGACAAGGTTGGCACGGACTACGAGCGCGGCGTGGCGTTCCTGCCGCAGCTGCTGGGCGCGGCACAGGCGGCGCAGGCGGTGTTCTCCGTCATCCGCGACAGCTTGGCGGCGAAGGGCGGCGAACCCGTCAAGAAGGGGCGCATCGTGATTGCGACGGTCAAGGGCGATATCCACGACATTGGCAAGAACATCGTCCGCACGGTGCTGGAAAACTACGGCTACGACGTGCTGGATTTAGGGCGCGACGTGCCGCCGGAAACGGTGGTGGACGCGGTGGTGAAGGAGAACATCCGCCTTGTCGGTCTGTCCGCGCTGATGACGACGACCCTGCCGAGCATGGAGGAAACCGTGCGCCAGCTGCACGCCCTGCCGAATCCGCCGAGCATCATGGTGGGCGGCGCGGTGGTCACGCCAGAGTACGCGCAGAACATGGGCGCGTTTTACGCCAAGGACGCGCGCGCATCGGTGGAAATCGCGAAAAAAGTATTGGGGTAAAGGAGAATTCGCCCATGCGTACCCTGCTGATGGCGGATATTCACGGCAATTTCGACGCGCTTCGGGCGATTCTTTCGACCCCGGAGGCGCAGTCCTGCGGGCGTATCATTTCCCTTGGCGATCAGGTGAATTTCGGCCCGGAAAGTCGCAAAGTCGTCGAAACCCTGCGTTCACTCGGCGCGACGATGCTCATGGGCAATCACGAGGAGCGGCTGCTGCATCCGGATGATTTTGCCGGCTACAACTGGGCGATGCTGCGTGTGACGGCAGGGCAATTGTCAGGCATTTCACTGGCTGATTTGCCGGTGGATATCCGCATTGGTTCGGCGCTGCTGACGCACGGCACGCCCGGCGACCCGTACCATTTGGTTTATCCGCCGGATTTGCCGGAGGTGCTGAATACGCTGCCGGAAGACGTGTCGCTGCTGATTTCGGGGCATAATCACCTCTGCTGGGATGTCACTTCCGGGCATCGGCGGGCGTTCAATCCGGGCAGCGCCGGGCTGAATGAGACGGGCACGGGCGCGCGGGCGATGTTCGCTATTTGGGATGACGACGAGCTCACGCCGTGCAGCACGCCCTACGACGTAACGGAAAACGCCCGCGCGTACCTTTCCGGCGGATTTGCGCAGGAAGCGCCGGAAATGAGCCGGATGTGCCTGCAAGAGATGGAAACGGGGCAGTATCAAGGCGTTTTGCGGCTGATTCGGCATGTGAAGCACGTTGCGGAAGGCATGGGGCTGACGATTGCCGACCGCGAAGCATGGCTGGCGGCGGACGCAGCCGCCCCGTGGCGCGAACCCATTTCAACCGCGGATTTCTGGACACGAAAGGAGAAAGAAGCATGAGCGATACCATCGCAGCCATCGCAACCGCGCCGGGACAGGGCGGCATTGCGATTGTCCGCGTGTCGGGCGACATGGCGGAGGACATTTTACGCCGCATCTTCCGCCCAGTCGGCGGGAAACATCCGCTGCCGACGCATCTGCTAACCTATGGGTATATTGTGGAGGATACGGAGCGCATTGACGAGTGCATGGCGGTCATCATGCGCGCGCCCAAATCGTACACACGCGAGGATGTGGTGGAGTTCCAGCTGCACGGCGGCGGCTGTGTTGCGCAGAAGGTGCTGTCCCTGTGCCTGTCCTCCGGCGCACGCTTGGCGCAGCCGGGCGAATTTACCCGCCGGGCATTTTTGAACGGGCGAATTGACTTAAGCCAAGCCGAAGCCGTGATGGACTTAATCGCCGCGCAGGGCGAGCAGAGCCGCAAAGCCGCCATGCGCCAGCTGACCGGGGGCGCGTCGTCGTTCATCCGCAAGGCGGCGGACGAATTGTACGCCATTCAGGCGGGCGTGGCGGCGTGCATTGACTATCCGGAGGAAATCAGCGAAGAGGAAGCCGCGAGCGACCTTGCGCTGCGCATTGCGCATCTGGCGAAAACGCTGACGGACGCCTGCGACGAGCGCGCCGCGCGGCTGCTGCAATCGGGGCTTCGTGTCGCGCTGTGCGGGCAGCCGAATGTGGGCAAATCGAGCCTGCTTAACGCGCTTTTAGGCGAGGAAAAGGCGATTGTGACCGCGATTCCCGGCACGACGCGCGATTTGGTGGAGGGCACGCTGATGCTCTCCGGCAGCGTCATCCACTTGACGGACACCGCTGGTCTGCACGACACGGACGACCCGGTGGAGCGCATTGGCGTTGACCGCGCGCGACGCGCCTTGGCGGACGCGGACGTGGTGCTGCTGGTGCTGGACATGAGCCGTCCGCTATCCGCCGAGGACGAATCGCTCCTGCGCGCGCTACACGGGCGGAACGGCTGCATTGTGCTGAACAAGAGCGACCTGCCGCCGGTGCTGACGGAAAGCGACCTGCAAGACGCGGCGGACGGCAAGCCGATTCTAACCGTCTCCGCGAGTGTTCCGGACAGTTTGCAGCCGCTGAAAAGCTACCTTGCGTCGCAAGCCGCTGTCAGCGACCAGCTCACCCTGACCCAGCCGCGCCACATCGCAGCCGCGCGCCGGGCGGTTGCCGCATTGCATCAGGCGGAGGAAACGCTTCGCAGCTATTCGGTGGACTTGGCGGGCGTGGACTTGCAGCAGGCGCAGATGGCGCTGGCGGAAATCACGGGCGACGAGGTGGAGGAAAAGCTGCTCGATGAAGTGTTCGGCAGGTTTTGCGTGGGAAAATAAACAAAATGGGCAGGCACACCGCAAAAAGCGTACCTGCCTTTTCATTTACTTCCGCTCAATCACCGTCTGGCTGTCGCTGACGCCCGGGGTCGTCGGGTCAATCACAACGCCCAGGGTGCTCAGCAGGGACAGCAGCGCCGCGCCCAGCTGCATCACCTGCTCCTGCGCCACCGTCGTCTCAATGCCGAACAAGTCCAGCAGGTTGAACACGAACGTGCAGACGACCGCCAGCAGCGTCGTCAGCCAAACCTTGTTGTGGAAACGAAGCGACCAGTTGATTTTCATGCAATCATCCTTTCTGTGCAAATCTTTTTCTTCACGCTGGAAGAAAAATGGGAGGAAAAGCGTTTTGTTTACGTCGAGGTGGGGCTGAATCTTCCCGGCAGCGTTGATGCAGAAATGACCATCATGGGCTTGGGTGGACGCGCGTTCCACCCTTTTTTTATGCCGCCATCCGCCCGCGAATCTCCTGTAAGCCATGCTCCGCCTCGTCCATGCGCCCCTCCAGGCGGTAGGTGCGCTCAATCAGGTTGTTGTGCTGGGCGACGCGCTTTTCCAGCTGCGCCAAGCGGTACTGCGTCAGCCGGGAGGACGCCAGCACGCCCGCGCATGACCCCGCCAGCGTGCAGAAACCCGAAATCAGCGCCACAAGCAGCGATTCGCTCATGCGCCGCCTCCTTCCAGCGCCGCCCACGTCTGTTTGCCCACGATGCCGTCCACCTGTAAGCCCCGCTCGGACTGGAAGCCCTTCACGCTGCACCGCGTCATCGTGCCGAAAATGCCGTCGATGGCAAGCTCGTAGCCCGCGCGGTTCAGCAGCGTTTGCAGCAGGCGGACGGAATCGCCCCTGCTGCCCGTGCGGAGGGTCGGGCGGGACGCGCTGGGCGGAGTGGACACGGCGGAATCGCCCGCAGAATTGATGCTGCTGGTTTCAGCCACATCCTTCAGCCAGCCCCAATAGCGCCATTTGCCGATTTTGCTGTCCGCCTTGACCGCCATGCCCTCGGTGGAGGCGTGGACGATGCGCAGCGGCGACACACTCGTGACCAGTCCGATGTGGCAGAAGTCGCCCAGATTGTCTGCAAAGCGCGCGGGCGTTTCGGATTTCCACTTGAATACCGCCATGCCGGGGCGGAGGTCGGCGGCGGATGCAATCGTACCCGAACGGGCGAGGTACTTGCGGAAGATGGTGTTGCTGCCGTGGTAGATGGATGCGCCCTGACGGCGGAACGCGCGGACGAACATGCCGGAACAGTCGATGCCGCGCGCGTCGTTCGTGCCGGGGGATGCGTAGGGGAAGCCGATGCAGGCTTCAAAGTCGCTGATAAGCTGCGAAAGATTGAGCAAGCCAATCACCTCCTGATAATAATGAGCAATGGGATACTGTGCGTAACCTGTGGATAAACACGCGGAAGCAGCATGAGAGCGTCACCAACTCAATCACGCGAAAGGGTCAAGGGAGGAACTCCCTTGCGGAGTCCAGAGGCAGCGCCTCTGGTGGGGTTCAAGGGGTGAAACCCCTTATGCGCCCATCTTCTCGATGACCTTTAGCGTGATGACGGAGGTCACGAAGCCGCCGGGGTTTGTGGGCATCATCAGCAGAGAGTGCTGACCGGAATCAACCGCGCCGGTAGACGTGCGGCGGAGGTAGGGGAGCG
>ENA-UOJF01000303-UOJF01000303.1-human-gut-metagenome-genome-assembly--contig:-P74-NODE-303-length-49550-cov-17.200788_pt1 | contig 49550 bp, 47 predicted proteins | sample MGYA00242344_ERZ723891 | MGnify/ENA metagenome assembly ERZ723891 | reverse complement strand
AGCTATAGGTATAATAAGTTATTAATTGTTGCGGCTTATATTTTTTCTTGTTTATTCATTTTGGCAACTATTATGAGTAAAATATGAGCAGTAGCAGTTATTTCAGAAGATACGATGATTGCGCTATATTATCTGTATGACTGCAATAGCAATAATAGGTGTAATCTAATGTTGAGATTGATTATAATAATGGTAAAATAAGAAAATCAATAAATTAAATTTTTAACCACAGCGGGATTACTCCGGTAGTCACGCTGTCTTTTTACCTAAAAACAAACATTCTCCCAATTGTTTCGTATCGTTAACCTTAAAATTTCCTTCCACATATATCTCTCCATAAATTTACCGTAGAAAATTATTAATCAAACTCATACGGTATGACAATCTTTGAACAAATCTTGGCAGGACTGCAACAGAAATTCGCTGGGGTGGACACTGCCACACTTACCCGAATTGCCACTAAAAAGGCAGAGGGTGTAACGGACGAAACTAAGGTAAACTCCATCGTTGAGGGTATCTCATTCCAGGACGTGCTGACTTCATACGGCGATTTCCGTGCCGGGGATGCTCGAATCACAGCGGTTGTAAACTATGAGAAGAAGCATAACCTTAAAGACGGGAAACCAATCGAGAATCCGGAAGAAAAGAAAGACGAAAAGAAGGATGAGAAAAAAGACGAAGTTCCTTCATGGGCACAGGCTTTGATTGATTCCAACAAGAGTCTTTCTGAAAAGCTGACTGCATACGAAGTAGAGAAAGCGCAGGCGCAGCGCAATTCCCAGATTTCGGCAGTGGCGAAGAAATACGGTATTCCAGAATTTATGCTGAAAGACCGCAACATACCTGAGAACACGGACTTGGATACTTATTTCAAGGACATGAAGCAGGATATGTCTAACAGCGGCTTCCAGTTCTCCAAAGCTCCCGAAACTGCCGATCAGAAGCGGGATGAGGAAGCAAGCGAGTTCGCCAAAATGATTGAGGCGGACACCAAGCAAATTGTCGAACAACAAAACAAGTAATTTATGGCAGCAGGATTTAAGTATAACATTGAACCCGAACCGTCCATCGAGGAACGCTATGACGTTTCTACCGGAGTAAGACGCAGAGGACCTTACAAGCTGGACACGACCAACCTTGTCGTTGGTTCGTTCCTTCCATCCTTCACACCGATTGCCGCTGACCTGGTGAAGAAAACCGCTCAGGCCGCTATTCGTGTAGAAGTTTATGAAAAGATCACTACCGGTTCCAATACTACGTTAAAGATTAAAAAGAACTCATTGGCCTATGTGGGTATGCACCTTGGTGATGGTTCACACGGGGCAACCATCAACGCCATTGACAAGTCTGACAAGGCTTTTGACAAACTGACCTTATCCGCCGACTTCGGTGCTACGCTCAACGCTGGGACAGTTCTCTTTGAAGCAACTGCAGTAAATGGTACCACTCCTAAAGTGATAGCCAATTCAGCTTTGTATGAGAGAAAGCAAGTAGAGGATGGTATTGTATTGGTTGCTTTACTTATGCGTGCATTTGAGATTGAACCGACAAAGCTGGATATGCCTTTCCATGCAAAGGACAAAGCAAATATGCCATATTTTCAGTTTAATGAATAAGAAAGGAGGGATAAGATATGATGCTAACTATTCATACACTGTTTAACGATCCCAATATCGTTAACGCCGTTATCCAGCGTGTCCTGCAAACTCGTAAGGATACGATCTACTGGCAACAGTACCTCGATTTCCGCAGAACTACTACTCGTGTGTTCAAGGATTACATTGGTACTGTAACTGGAGTAATGGCCGGTTCCATCAACTCTCGCTACGGTGAGAAACCTATCCGCGAACGCCAGAATATCGGTTCGGGATATGGAGAAATTGCCTATTTGGGTGACCGCTACCAGATCTCTATTGACCGTTTATCTGAACTTCAGGACTTGATTGATAAGTTTAATGAAGCCAAGACAGCCGACCAAGTTACAGCCATGCAGGATATTGTGAACTTCATCTACGATGACTATCGTCAAGTGCTCCTTGCCGCGCACAAGCGAATGGACATCGTTGTTGGTTCTTTGTTGATGACAGGAAAAGCCCGAGTGAAGAACAAGGATGACAACGCTGCCGGTATCGATCTGCTGGACATCGAACTTCCGTTCAAGTTCATTACTCCAGAAGCCGGAGATAAGGCTAACTTCATTACTTATCTGCAACAGAAGATAAATGAATTGAGGTCCATTTACGGTGTTTTCCCGAAGATGATTATGTCACGAGGTACTTTCGTGAAGAACATCATCGGTTCGAGCGAGTTTGGCGATAAGTTTAAGATGCAGCTTACTGGCAACGAGATGTACATGTCAACCGGATTGATCACCTCACAACTGGCTTCTACTGTCTTTACTGGTATCGGGCTTCCTGCCATCGAAATCAAGGAAGACTATGTTCTGGACCAGTCAGGCAAGAACGTACAGATTTATGCTGATGACCATATTACACTGCTTCCGCAGGATAAGATCGGTTATATGCGTTTCCACACGCCTTACGAAGCAGTGGACGGAGTGCCAGGTCGCAACTATACCCAGGCAGACGGCGATATGCTTATCTCTGGCTACAAGGATGGCAACGGCCGTTATCTGGAATACACCGCTGAATGGCTTCCGCAGATTACGAATCCGAATCTGATTGTGAATTTCGATTTGTCAACCATGAACGCATGACAGTAAAAGACTACATATCACAGAAGTTTCAGACTTTCGGCATTAACTTGTCGGAGGCTGACCTTTTGGAGATAAGTCTGTCTTCAGGAATAAGCGGAGAGGATGAGATGGACCAGTCAAACATCGGTCTTGTGTCGGTGGCTATGGCGAAGTTCATCCCCTCTCTATTAGTCCGTGCTACTTCCATCAGTGAAAATGGTTTCTCAATGTCCTGGAATACTCAGGGCTTGAAGGAATACTACTCATTCTTGTGTAAGAAGTACGGCCTTGAAGATACGTTAAGCGATAAACCTAAAGTCAGATTCCTATGATATTCGCTCCGCATACATTACAGGTTAAAGTCTTTACTCCGATGGGAACAGATGAGTTTGGCCGGCCTATTCCCGGAACTGGTGGAGAAAGTTGGCAGGACGTATGTATGTGCCGGTGTGACGATAACTCCACCAAGGAGTTTACTTCGGAGAATGGTGTGGTGTATCGACCGAACTATCATGTAGTCTGTGAGAAGAAAATCTCTCTTAAGGCTGGTGATGAGGTCAGGTGCATGGATGGTGAGAATATCCGGGGAGCTGGTACGGTTTACATGGTCAAGAATACGAATTATTTTGGTTACTCAGAATTATGGATGTAAAGTTTGATTTTTCGGATGTGGACGGATTCTTCCAACAAGGTTATGCCGAGGTGAAAGCCGTTGAAGAGAAGGTCGGCAAAGAAGCTGTCGATTATGCAGTGGAACATGGCAGCTATCAGAACCGGACCGGCACGCTCCGCAAGTCAAACAAATATTCAGTTCAGGGTGACGGATTGGAGTTGAGGAATGAAGCCGAATACGCTTCTTTCGTAGAATCCAAAGGATACGAAGTCCTGACTGGTGCAGCCCTATTTGCTGAGAAACGATTGAAGGAGGAAATCAAATGATAGTAACCACCGACATAGCGAACATACTTTACCGTGATTGCCAGACTTTCGGTATTGACATTGTTCCCCATGGTAAGAAACTAACGGGTGAACTGAAGTCTGAAAGGATTGTTATTCACGTTAAGAAGCAGCAGCCGGAGACGTACTGGAAGAAGTCTTTCGTCGAGGTGAATCTTTGTGTTCCTGATTTGAAGAGAGGAGAAGCAAACACCATCCGGCTGAACGAGCTGGAGAAACAGGCGCAAGAATTATTTGACGGAGTGACTGGACGCTATGACGAGGTAAGTTATTTATATTCGATTGATTCAATCGGGACAGAAGAAGACACAGATTTGAGGTGTCATTATGTGAATATTAGGTTATTGTTTGAAGTTTTAAATGTAAAGTGATATGCCATTAAAACCTTTTATTGGAATCAAGAAAATCTGGTACGGAGAAGTGTTTACAGCTGCCGTAACAGCGGCCACCTTGAAGACGTGGCTGGAATCAGCGACCGAAGTGAAGAACTCCCATCAGGATACATGGGGTTATACAGAGGATGATCCTACATACACCGACTATATCAATGATTTGACAGGGGGTATTTACTATCGAGACGTGACGGCTAAAGGGGCTAAGACGATCGCTTTCACTATGGGTGAATATGAATTGGAGGATCTTGTCGCTCTCCGTGGTGGTGCAAAAGTAGGAACAGATGAGGGGTGGAGTGCTCCAGATCAACCTACTATCATGAATATGGGTGTCGTTTGTCAGACCAAGACTGGTAATTATATCGTGTTCTCAAATGCGGCTGTTATCGGTAAGGGCGATCAGCAGGAGAAGAATATCGGTTTGGGAGTTGCCGCGGTTGCAATGGATAATCCGAATGAAGGAGTGAAATCCGATTATCTGTTTGACGGTTCTAAAGTTGACGCTGCGTGAGGTTAAAACAGATTGATTAGGTAATAAGATTGGTTAGGTTGGCGGTGGGTGGTTGCTCACCGCCTTTTTAGTATCAGAATATGGATGCAGCGAGAATAGTAACCAGCGCCATTTTAGGGATGGACTTTGAAATGGTAATGGTAAATGGAAAGACTTATATTGTTACCCCACCAACGATTAAAAGATTGGCTGGAGCAGGGTATTATCTGTCGTGTGTCAAGGATGGTAAATCAGTCAAGGAACTACTTTTATCTTTAGGAGATGTAGAGGCAGCCGCTCATGCGTTGTCCTGGATGATACAAGGAGATGATGGGTTGTTTGAAGAGTTGTCTCTTGGTTCGTTTGAAGAAGTTGTTGAAGCATTGGATGTGGCTTATTCGCTTATTTCTGTAAAGCCTTTCTTGATGCTGTCGGGTTTAGCAAGGAATGTAGCAAATCTGACAGCAAAACCGAAGCTATAGGTAACGATTGCCTATTGGGTCAGATCGCGTCATTCATGGAAAATCTTCATTTAACCTATGATGAGGTAGTTGATAAGATTCCATATCGCAATCTGGTAATAATGCAAAAAGACAAACTTCATGTAGCATCGGGTGAGGTTATGAGAGAGGTTTCCGATGCAGAAATGTTCAAGAATAGAAAATTCGACGAATAATGGCAACACTTTACTTTAAAATCAGTTCCAACTTTGATGAAGTTATCCGTCTGAGACAGGAATGTGAGAAGCTGGAGACTCAATTACTGAAGATGGATAAGCGTAAATCTCCAGCGGCTGTGGCTACTTTGGAGACTCAACTTGCATCTGCCCGTCAGCAAATGATGGGGCTGGTGACCGAGGCTGCTAAGGCCGGGGCAGTAATGGAGAATGATCTTAAAAAAAAGATTTCTTCGACAACAAAAGCCTCAGAGGAACTTTCTGAGGAGATAATCAAACAGAAAAAGATTATCCGGGAGACGCAGGAAGATGTAAGACGCTTGTCGGAGCAGTATTCCAAAATGAATAAGTATTCTCCTAAGTATGGGGAAACGGTCAATGAATTGAATCGTGCTAAAGCTGCTTTGAACGAACAGAGATATTCCCTTGGTGAGTTACAGGAGCAACAGGCTAAAAATCGTCTTGAGCTTCGAAAACTGAATAGGGAATATAAGGACTTTGCACAAAGTTCGGATAAGTCAACAGAAATAGTGGATAACCTTATCGGATCACTTAAAAGGACGGCGGCAGAGATTGGTGGATTTGTAGCAATTAAGCAGTTTAGTTCCGAAGTTATTGATGCTACCGGAAAGATGCAACAACTGCAGGTGGCGCTTTCTACTATCCTTCAAGATAAAGATAAGGCAAATAAACTGCTTAATGATGTCGTTCAGTTTGCCGCAAAAACTCCATTTAATTTGGATGATGTAGCAACAGGCGCGAAACAGTTGTTAGCTTATGGTTCTACGGCGGAAGAAGTGGTTAATGAACTTTCGATGTTGGGAGACGTAGCTTCAGGATTACAGATACCTATTGGGCAGCTTATCTATCTCTATGGAACATTAAGGACACAAGGCCGTGCAATGACTGTTGATATTCGTCAGTTTGCCGGACGTGGTATTCCTATTTACGAAGAGCTGGCCAAAGTTTTAGGAGTTGCAAAAGACCAAGTAGGGGAGTTTGTAAAAGAAGGAAAAGTCGGATTTGCAGAGGTTGAACAGGCTTTTAAGAATATGACTTCTGAGGGTGGAAAGTTCGCTAACCTTATGGAGAACTCGGCCGGCACTTGGCCACAACGGTTATCAAATATTGAAGACACTTTATTCCAGAAGATGAATGACTTTGGAAACAAATATAAAGAAGTCTTTGAGTTAGGTATTGGAACGGCAGAAGATCTCGTTGAGAACTTGGAAGATGTGATTTCCATCATTGGAAGTTTGGTGGCAGCTTATGGAACTTATAAAGCAGCAGTAATAGCTGTTGCTGTTGCACAGAAAGCATCCGGCTTTGTTGAAAGTATCCGGCTGATGGCTATGTTCCGAAAGGAAATGACTTTGGCAACAGCAGCGCAACAGGCCTTCAATATTGCGGCAAAAGCGAATGTATATGTCACGTTATTATCTGTACTTGTAGGTTTGGCCGCAGCCGTATATATGTTTACGAAAAGGACGGATGAGGCAACAGCGGCCCAAAAGAGGCTGAACGATGAAGAAGAGAAATTCAGCAGACTTGAATCCGAACGAAGAAGTAAAATTGAATCATTGATTCAGACGATAAAAGATGAGACGGAAACAGATCTTGCTAAAATTACAGCTTATGAACAACTTCAGAAATTATCCCCAGCAATCACTAGTGCCTACAAATTAGAGGAACTGGCAGTTCTTGATTTGGCAGAGGCAAATAAAATTCTCAATAAAGAAAGAGATACTAATACGTATGATTCTTATCTAAGAAATATTGAAGAATCAACCCGGAGGTTAGAGAAGTTACGTGCTGAAAATGGAAAGGTACTGGGTGTATCTCCATCCACAGGAATCCCATTGACAGTGAATAATGATAAAGCAATCAGAGAAGAAGAAGCTTATTTGGCTCAGCAGAAGAAAGCACTGGAAAATTTCAGTAAGAAAATTCTGCAGTCTAATGAGAAAAACGAAAAACAGACTACCTACCAGCAAGACCTAGCTGCGGCCAAAGATGATTGGGATAAGGCGAAGAAAGGATATGAGGAAATCATAAAAGAGCAGGATGCTACTAGTAAGCAAGTGATTGATGCGAGAAATGCGTTAAAGTCAGCAGAAGACAAGTATTATGATTTATTAGGAACGAAGCCAACGAAGAATAAATCTGATAAAACAAAAGAGTCCCTTTTCATCACCGTTCCTGATGAAGAAGTACAACTCATTTCCCCGGAAGAGATCGAGAAGAACATCGCTATGCACCGTGAAGCTATGGATCAGTATCTTTCCGAATATGGAGATTACCAGCAAAAGCGACTGGCGATAGCGGATATGTATGCATTGAAGATTTCTCAGGCAGAAACGGAAGGAGAGAAGCTTTCATTGCAGAAACAATCGGAAGAGCTCCTGAAAGCATTGGATTTTGAAGAGTTTAAGAAATCCATCAATTTTGCTGATGTGTTTGGCGACTTGGATACACAGACTACGGCTTCTCTTCGTGCCTTGCGTGATAAACTAGGAGATTATATCAACGAGGCAGCAAAGGATTTACGTCCGGAAGACTTGAAAGAATTGCAGGATGCTTTCAAGAATTTGGATTTTAAGATAGCAGACCGCGATCCTTTTCATGAACTTAAAGCCGGACTAGAGGAATATAAGTCAGCTCAGGAGGCGGTTAATAAGGCCCAAGAAGATCTGAATACGGTGATGGCCGGTGGTACTGTCACTGTCAATGAATATGACAAGACCAGGGGAAAGTTAGTTAAGAAAACACTCGACCAAACGCAAGCAGAGAAAAATTTGAACAAGGCTTTGTCTGAACGTCAAGTGGCATTGGCCAATTTGACAAAGGCTACCAACTCCTTTGGTTCTTATGGGGTGGAAGTAGTAAATGCTGGGAATGAAGTGGTTGATATGCTTCAATCATTGGGGGTAGAAATTCCCGAGGCCGTTTCGAATACTTTGGAAGGAGTTGGACAGGTGATGAATGGCTTGGCTAGTATAGACTTGACGAAGCCTTTTTCCGCCATTACTGGAACCATCAGTGTCCTGAGTGGCATAGGTAAGACGATCGGCGGATTGTTTGGTTTGGGTGGTGCAGACTATTCTGGATATGAGGAGATGAAGAGCCGGTACGATAATCTGATTTCTGTGTGGGATACCCTTATTTCCAAGAAAATGGAGTATATCGACATTGACTATGGCGTAGAAGCACAGAAAGCGGCTGATGAAGCGGCTAAGTTGGTTGAAACGCAGATACAGCGTCAACGCCAATTGGCAAACATGCTGGCGGGAAGTGGAGCAAGCATAGGTTCACATTCATTAGGCTATAGGATCAACGACCGCATGACCCAAAATGACTGGGCCAATTTATCGGACTTGGTAGGACAGCGGGTAAGTGGAATCAATGATGTGTTGTCTCTTGATGCGGATGTTATCGGTAAAGTGCTGCAAGATGAAAAATTCGTGTCTGTACTTACGACGGTTAATTCAGACTTTATTGAGTATATCCAGAACATTGAGAAATACGGAGAGCAGCTGGAAGAGATCGCCGAGAAAGAGAAGGAAGTATTTACCGGTATTAGTCTTGACTCTTTTGAGGACAGTTTTGTTGATATGCTTTCCGACCTGGATGCAAAGAACGAGGATTTTGCCGAAAACTTCGAGGGATATTTACAGAAAGCAATCTTTTCGTCTTTGGTCGCTAATCAGTATAAGGATCGGATTAAGAAGTTGTATGATTCATGGGCAAAGTATGGGGAAAGTGGTAATCAGTTGACTGCAGATGAAGCACAGAATCTTAGAAATGAATATCAGGATATTGTGAATGACATGCTGGAGCAACGTGAACAGATTATGAAGGATTTTGGGTGGGATTCTTCATCCTCTTCTTCTGAACAAACTGCTTCAAGCCGTGGATTTGGGACAGAAATGACGCATGAAGACGCCGGTGAACTAAGCGGACGTTTCACAGCCTTGCAAATGACAGGAGAAGAAATAAAGATCCAGAATCAACAACAGACGATCGCTATTACAGAACTTAGAGGCTCTATCACTGCATTGACAACGCAGACACAAAGTATGCATGACATAGCTGATGAGACCAGGACAATTCTGGCTAATTCGTATATGGAACTACAGGAGATTCGGGAAAATACCGGAGAATCAGCAAAATATTTGAAAGACATAAAGGCGGACATCGCGGTAGTAAAACAAAATACAGCAAAATTATGATAGGGGATTTATATATAAACAGTCAGGACGCATGGGGACAATGGAAGGTTGCTATGGGAGATGGCTTCATCGGAAACCTTCTTCTTCCTGCCGGTAATAAGGATTTTATTGAGAATAAGAGCCGCCTTGAACATGGTAAGAGGATAATTTATAATAATCCTAAAGTAGACAGCCGGGAGGTGACATTGACATTTAATATTCACGGAGACAGTGAATCTGAATATCTGAGCAATTACAAGAAATTTGTGGAGGTATTACAAGCTGGAAAGGTAACGGTCAGAGTCCCCAAGATTGATATGACATTTACTTTAGTTTATAAAAAGTCAACAAGTTTCGCTTTGAGCCGTTCCCGGATGAACAGTAAATTATCTGTCAAATTTGAGGAACCAAATCCAAAAGACAGGGAATAAACAAACATTCTCTTGATTGTTTCAAATGGGAGTTCTGATTTTTAGGGCTTCCATTTTCTATTGTTGAACTTTGGGATATGATTGACATCAAAGACATATCCGGGAAGATACTTAAATCTGTCATAGAAACAGCAGATTGCAAGAAATATGAAGAACTGATGAGTTTATGTTACATTTCGTTGTCATGGGATGATGAAAATAACATACAGTTACCAGCAGGTTCTTATATTGAATACAATGGTGAAAAATACCGTTTGATAGAGCCTTATGATCCGTCTTTCAAAGATGAAAGTACTTTTCAATATACGCCTAAGTTTTATGACAAGATAGCATTATGGAGTAAAAAACCATTGTTCCTTGTCACAGATACAGGAGAGGAAACAGACTGGTCTATGAATGCATATCCCGGGCAGTTCATGGAAGCCGTTGTTCGTGCATTGTCAAAATATACAGGAGAAACATTCACATATTCTGTTGATGCCTCAATAGCCCAATCAACGATGGAATATATATCGTTCCAAAATAAAAATATATTTGATGGCTTAACGGAGATAGCGAACAAGTGGAATGTTGAATGGTGGGTAGAAGGAAATATTATACATCTTTCAAAATGTCAGTATGGTGAACCAATAACATTGGAAGTCGGTAAAAATGTCGGTATTCCAACTGTGACCAGTAATAAGGATGGATATTTTACCCGCTTTTATGCCTTTGGCTCTACGAAGAACATTACTCAGGAATACGATGATGGGGGTTTTACGAACGGTTTGGTAAACAAGCGTCTTACCTTGAATCCTAGTTTATATCCCGGAGGATATATGGATATCCGTCCAGATCTCCATCCAGAAGAAGTTTTTGTCAAAACATTGATTTTTGATAATATTTTTCCATCATCCAAGTTAGTGATTTCTGGGGTGCGGGCAGAATTAAAGGACTACATTGACAGCGATGGCAATAAGATTCAAGTTGGAGAAAGTGAAGGGGAACCATTATATAAGCAATATGCTATATGGTATTTTAAAATAGATGGATTCAGTTTTAATAATTCGACTTACGATAAGGATGATAATCCTGAAGGGATGCTTTTATCCGGACTAGACTTATCTGTAATATTTGAATCCGGTCAGTTGAATGGTCGTGACTTTAAACTGACTTACCATGAGGAAACTCAAGAATATGAGATCAATTTTGTTGAAGAATCGGGGTCTATCATTGTTCCTGGAACTGTTTCTTTAATTCCTGCTGATGGTGACAATATAGTCCTGTATAATATCCGGATGCCTGAAGAATATGTAAGCAGTTCACAGGAAGAGCTGGCCGAAGCCTTACTTTCTGAAATGGAAAGGTATAAACGAAATATGAATTCATATTCTTTCCCTTCATATCCAGTATCATTTTATGAAGAGAACCTGGATATGAAGGTGGGGCAGTCTGTTTCATTCATATATGGTGGCAATAACCTTTCCACCCGTGTATTGAAAGTAGAAAAGCAGCTGGATTACCCTATAGAACAAACAATTACTATAGGGGAAGAAAAGATAAAAGGTAATACGCAAGAGATAAAAGAAGAAGTAATTGATGCCAATCAGAATATAGATGTTGTTAAGGCACTTGCGGATTTGAACAAAGCTATTACAGATGGGTACGGACGTGTTCAGCAACTTATCATGCAGAGCTTGTCCCAATATAAAGGAATATGGACTTTGGATCAGAATGGCTTTCCAAATGATCCTTCCAAGTGGACAATAAAAACAGATTATACGGCCATTTCTGCAAAGGACTTTATTGCCTTTGCAGATGGTGGAAGCTATGCCAGCGGTCTTCCGGTGGCCGACTTCGATACGTTTGGGTTATTCAAGGCAAAGAAAAACGGTGGATTGCTATTCGACGCAACCGAAGGATGGTATGTTGATCCGGAATATGCCGGTGGCGGTGGTATTGATGAAGAACAGCTGAGTCAATATCTTACAGACAACAACTATATCACTGTCGATTATCTGACAAAGCAGGGTTATCTCACTCTTTCTTCTCAGTTGACAGGCTATACTATTCCGGATGCTTATTCTCCTATTACTGCAAAAGACACGATTCTGTCGGCTATCGGTAAGCTGGAAAGAAACTTCGGAAACTATGTTGATTTGACAACGAACCAAACTATCGGCGGTGTTAAGACTTTCAACGAAACATTATTGTCGAAGAAAGATATAATCGCATACGCCGACGGTGGAGAATACGCAAGTGGTTTGCCTGTGGCTGATCAATATACCTACGGCCTTGTCAAGGTAGACGGGACAACTGTACGTATCAATGCTTCCGGACAGTTGGAAGCAGATGCCGGGGGTGGTATTGACTTTACACCTGGGACGGGTCTCGACCTTTCTGAAGCTTCTGTTCTTTCGGTTAAGTATGGCTCTACTTCCGGAACGGCCTGCCAAGGGAATGATTCACGCCTTAGCGACGCAAGACGTAATCCTTACTATCTCTCTTGGGCAGGATATAGCAGCGGATCATACGATGGTAGCTCTAGCAAAAGCTTTACAATACCTAGCGCAACAAGCCAGCTGACGAATGATGCCGGGTTTATATATGACGCAAATCATAACTTTACCTCATTACAGAACTCAGGGAATGCCAGCCAATATTTAGCCGGAAATGGACGATTTTACACAATATCGCACAGCGAGATTGACGGATTGTCGAGCAATTATGTAACACTATCAACTACGCAGACCATAACAGGGCAGAAATCATATACAGCCATGGGATGGTATAAGGGAATTGGAATCCTGAGGGCTGGATCGACAAGCAATATGTATATTGCTTTTGCAGAAGGAAGTGGAAACTGCATAAATGCTTATAATGCTGGTACCGGAGCTATTGGTAATATCTATCTTAATTATCAAGCAACAAATGCGTTTACTCGTGTTGATCCAAACAATAACCTTGTGACAACCGGAGATGTGATAGCATACGCCGATGGTGGAAGCTATGCCAGCGGTTTACCAGTCGCTGATTCATATACATACGGATTGATTAAATATGATGGTACGACAATTGGTAAAAATTCTTCAGGGCAGTTGTATGTAATCAATGCAGGCGGTGGTGGAAGTGGAGCAGATGTTTCTTGGGGTAGCCAGAACAATTGGGCTGGAGAGATTACGATAAATGGTACTACGTATAAGTTTATAAAGTCTGGAGCAATTAGTGCAACGGCTAATTATACGAGTGGCACTAATATCGGGAGTATAAGTATTGGAGGAAATGTAGAGACTTTCTATGTTCCAAATAAGATAGGTACAAGTACGATTGGTGCTTATGATAAGCCAATTTATTTGTCTAGTGGATCTCCTACAGCTTGTTCGGCAACTAAGGGTTCTGCATCGCTTCCTGTTTATATGAGTTCAGGAACAATTACGGCGTGTACAGCATCTTCATTATTTAGCTCCATGTCCGTAAGTGGAGGTAAGCTTTATATCACTGTGGCAGGGCAACAGCGGTCTGTTACGCTACCTTCTTCTGGGGGCAGTACTATTACCAGCGTAAACGGGTTATCAGGCGGTACAATATCTGGAAGTGTCTCTGTCGGCGGTTATACGTATTCGGGTTTAAATATAAGCAATGGCTCTCACTATTGGAATATGCACCTTCGATCCGATAATATATTGTACTTTGCATACGATGGAACATCTGCACACAAGATGTCTTTGTCTACAACAGGAGCATTGTACATAAAAGGTTCATTGACTCAAAATTCTGATATTAGGCTAAAGACGGTTATCAGAAATATTGAAAATGTGCTGGACAGCATATCAAAGGTACGTGTCTTTGAGTATTATCTGAACGACGACAACAGCCGTACGCCACAAATAGGATATTCAGCACAAGAGGTCTTGCAATATTGGCCTGCCAATGTAGGATTAAGTGACGATTATTACACATTGAATTACGGCGGTATGGGAGCGATAGCCTTCCAGGGCGTAAAGGAACTATATACCCGTTTCCTTCCGGTAGAAAATAAAGTGAAGACATTGGAAAGCCGGGTACAGAACTTGCAGCTTCGGCTGGACAATGCTTACCGTGAGATATTCGAACTTAAACAACAGATGGGAGGTGCGGCATGATGTCAATGATTCTTTCTCTGATTATCCTGATTCTTTCAGATTCCCGTCCGCTGGTGGAAGTCGATATTAATGGCCGCCCGGCGGTGATGCTCGTTGATACGGGAAGCAGTACCGGATTGATAGACATTAATCAGATGGATGAATACGGCTTTTCACTGATGGCTAAAACTGATATGGTAATAATTTCTATCGGCGAAAAGCAATGTGAATCTTACCGGGTTCGTGATCTGTGGGTGCGATTGGAAGGAATCGCTATATATCAGTTCCTTGCTACTGATATTTCTTTGGTAGTAGAATCAATATATAAAGAAACCGGTTATCGGATAAGCGGTATTATCGGCTATGATCAAATTAAGAATGCAGAGATTAAAATCGATGCAAGTAATAACCAGATAAAAATAGGGATTTAAGGGTATGGCTACTATAAGCAAAGATAATGTCGATATGGCTCAAATCATGTGTACAGTGGGAGCGCCCAAGCAGTCGACTATTAAGGTAAGGACTAGTAACGGCATAGAAACAAAAACTGTTACTACGTTAGAAAACAGTCTATACCGCTGTTGTACCCGTGCTAAGGTTGGAGGTTTAAGCGGATACGCCTTTAAAATCCCTGAAAACGGATATACGAAAAATGATGGCGAACTGATAGACGGTGCAGAACCATATTGGAATATATGGAGTGGTATGTCGCCTGGCCAATGGGATATCAAGCTTCCAGACCGCATATTATACTTGCGCCTTCGACGGGATACTCCCAGTTCGAAAGAATATGCCTGCAAGAAAGGATTTTTTGCAGGTTATAATCCGGCAGCAAAGAAGCCTTACTTGTTTCCGGAAGGAAGTACGATATACGTACCACAGAATCAGGTATCCATTGTAGTTGGTATAACAATATTCTGGGATTTTGGAGAAGTAGACTGGAAGGTCCCTTGCGGAAACTATACGCATATACATGTAATGGCCGGGAAAGAACTGTATTACGCTTATCCGGTTATCGACGAATATATTGCAATAGAAGATTACGATATACTTGGCCATTATACCGTAGAAACGACACAAGGGGCATTAGGCGGAATACCGGAAGGTGGAAAGCTATATTTCTGGGGTGAGTTTTCGATGGGTGAAGGCAATAAAATATGTGATTTTCCAACTACTTCCTATGGCATTATTCACTGGGGCGAATATTGGGCAAAGAACGTACTTGGAGACATCACAACAGTAATACAATCGACACCTAGCTTTGTCACAGCGACAAATTATACTGTTACATCCAAGGAGATGACAGATGCCGACACTACAACCCAGAATGTACGATTTAACCTGATGAAAACAGGAAACGATAGCCGGGAAATCGACACGTCAAGAAGTTATATCCGATGCAAATGGAGAGACAGAAACGACTGGCAGGACTGTCCTGCTTATAAGATTGAATTGCCTCCTGAAGTTAATCTCACACGTACTCAATACTGTACACTACCTGTTAGACCAGGTATAGATCAAGAATTTATTATTGATATACAGTTGGTGCTGGTGTATAAATGATAAGCAACTATTTCGAAAGAGTTAAGAACAAAAAGAAGCCTGCCATCTCACGACGGCAGGCAACCAAAACGTTAGCGTGATCTATTGATCACGGAGACAAAGGTAGTATTAATTTTTAGACTAACAAGAATTATGGAATCAAAAACAGTATTCAGCAACGGACGCAACACGTTCGACACCGTATTGGAAGGAGAAACAATCACTATGCGCGGTACAGCCACAATAGGTAAAGAAACGATCGAATTTAATGGGCAGATGTCAAGAATGGATAATGGGAGCTATATTGGCGATTATACAAAAACAAGTGTATCTGTAGGGGATTCATCGCGTATTGACTATATCATTGAAGCGGCCACTATGTTGAAACAATTAACCAGCGATATTAATGCTAAAGCACAGGAGGTAACAGCATGAAAAAAGGAGAGATCGTTATCATTAATAGCATCTTTGGGGGCGAAATCCGTCTCCCGAAGATGAAAGGTGAAGACTTATATAAGGTCCTGACAGCTAAATCAGAGATTTCTTCAATTGTGGAAGAAATCCAAAAGAAGGCCGAAGAACTTAAGAATGGGACCAAACCGGAATCAGTAGACCCGATGAACTTTCTGGAAGATGATCCGGATGTGATCGAGTGGAAAAAGCAGTTTATCCCGATGCAGAACAAACTCTATAACGAAGAATACGAAGGTAAGTTCCCTGATCCCTGCATCCCTCGTGATGCTTTCCCGGATATGATTGTAGGCATGTCTGCCGGAAATGCAGAATTATTATTGAAGTATTTGGTGGTTAAATAAGGACGAATTATGGAGGCAAGAGAATTACAGTTTTCCCAGCAAGGGAAAGAATGGGTAGCGGAAGAGACGGTAAGCAACGACTACTCATTGCATTTGGAGAGAAAGAAAGGAGGTTATTTCCACATCTCACAACGGAGTTCAGACACCGGGACATTTGTCCCTTGCGCCTTGCCTCCCTGGTTGGAAAGGACAGGCCAGTTTATAGATCATTCTTTCGGTCATGGTGTCTATCCCATGCACATTAAGATTGTGAGTGAGACCGAGGTAACAATGGGAACGATCAGGGAGGCAGAATCATGAAACTGAATTATATCCTGCTGAACGCCTTGGTTCTCGGTCCGACACCACTCAATACGGTCGGCACCGGTAATGGTAAGTTTGGTAAATCAGAATCACATCCCCCGCATGTCCTGTTGGAAGATGGAGGAAGTGTATTAATGGAAGATGGTGGAATGGTAATACTGGAAGAATATGGAGAAGGATAAGAAAATAAGTGAACTTGGCAAGTTGGAAACTGTCACGGGCGAAGAAGTAGCCTTAGTAGAGAAGGGGAAGAAGAACTATGGCCTTCCCATGTCATTGCTGGCGAAAGCGAGTGACCTGGAAGAAGTGAACAAGAGTATTGAAAGCATCCGGTCTGATATATCGGATCTTCAAATACAGGACAACTACGGCGTGGCGAGCTGGTCCGAGGACGACCTTGCTCCTGAATGTACCGGTTTCTTCGGTAGCTGGGAGTTCCTGAACAAGTGGAACGTGTATTTGCTTGACACGACCGATAATGCCGGGGAGACGACAACTCCAGTCGGAAAACTGATGCGTAATAACCTTTTCCGTTTCGAGGACGGGAGTTTTGCGCCGACTGTTGGGATCACTGAGGAGATGCGAGCTGAATGTGACGTTGAGTTGTACTTGGATGAGGCTCACCAACAGAAGTATTGCGACGCCGGGACGTTCAACGCTGAAACGTTCTATAATGAGCATGGCATGGCGAAGCTCTACAATGCTGAAGGTATCGAAGTCCGTGTGTTGCGCCCGTGGGAAACAACCGAGACCAAGTACACGATCGGAATAGGTCGGGATGATACTGTATACTTATTGGATAGTTTGAAAGGAAAGTCCGGCCGTGTGTGGAAGGGGCTTTTTGCCAAGCCTACGGTATGGGACGGCATAGATGTTAGCGATTATGCGTTACCACCGACTGCTATGTCACCTAGTCCGGTATGTACGATAGGCGATAAGCCAAGAAGTTTCTTCTACCTGTATGAAGGGGAGAAAAACTGCCAGTCATCGGCTGGTCAGAACAATTTGTGTACAATGTTTCAAGTTGGTCGGACCTATCCCCGGGTATCAGATATGAGCCAGGTGACAAATATGCAGCGTGCCCGCTCGATGAATGCCGATACGAGCCGTTCCTATCCGTTCTCCGAGGGCGGATTTCATGCCTTGAATACCTATGTGACTGCTCAAGAAGTACTTTATGGAACAAAATACCTTCATAAGAACACTGTTTTCGGCAGTGGTATATCATCAAACGATAGCTGTAACAACGAGGCGACGTGGAAACAGAACGGAGGCGTAAGATATAAGTTGAGTAGTAGCGGTACTTGGAAGTACGCTACGTGGAGTACTCAGGGAGATATCTATTATACGGCTGATGACCATAAGCGGACTAGTTTTTCGGTAATGTTGAACTCAGAATATCCTAAGGAGCAATGTATGGAAAGCCAGATGGTCGCCTCATTCGCTTGCGAGACCGGCATCCAACCAGGTGTCGAGTTTGAGTTCTATGGCGGTACGTATTGGTATGAGAATGTTCCGAACGCATCCGGTCTGTCAGAAGGGGGCATGAATGTCCGTGTATTTAAGCGGATGAGTACGACGTTTAACGCTTATGACTCTGCAGGAGCGGAACAAAGTTGGGATGTGGAAGTAATCCTTCGAATGTCCTTGATTGGTGGTATGAATTTGTCAGGTGACATATTTGCTTATTGGGGCGGAGGTTCAGAGAATGTCGGAACCTATGAAATTGATAAAAATACTTCTTATACAGGAAATCCGGTTGATCTATACATAGAACCGGATCAGAAGAAATGGCATAATGAGACAATCGTAAGTAAAGCAGATAAAGGAGTATTTGATTTTGAGTCTCAATATAGAAAGTTAGGAACATATACGAATTTGGGTAATAGCTATGTTCTAAAACGTCAGCCATATTCATGTTGGAAAACAGAAAATGGAGGAAGTATCAGTACCGGTGAGTGCCATTATGTTTATGACCATAACTATTGGGGCAGTGTTTTAAACACTCGGTATAGAATCGGCCTGCGTTTTCGCGGCTATGCTAATTATGGCACTTGTTCCGCGCGTTATGTGATTGCGAGCTACGTCGCCTCTAATTCGCACCGCGCTTATGCCGGGTCTGCCCAAGCCTTGATAGCAGGCGCAGCCCCGCTGCAAGCGGAATGAAGGGGCTGCAAGCCCCGGCCAAATGTTGGAAAACATGAAAAAAGGAGTAAAAAGGAATGAAAAAAATATCGAAATTTGAGGCCCGAAAATCCTGCCGTCTTGCGGCAAGTCCGGCACTGGGACCGCGACCTCCGAACCGCAAAAGACAGGTTGAAAGAATGGATGGAAGGCCGGCCTGCGTTTTCGCGGCAATGCTAATTATGGCAATTGTTCCGCGCGTAATGTGAATGCGAACAACGTCGCATCTAATTCGAACCGCAATTATGCCGGGTCTGCCCAAATCGGAAAAAGAAAAAGACACCCCCTTCCATTCATGTCCAGGAGTGACGAAATAATAAAAGACAACGCACATGTTCCAGAAAAGGATGAGATGTGTAGTAGCGTCAAGGCGCTACTTAAATGCCCGGCTTGCATGAAACGGATAACAGGAATAAGCTCAAACTTGAGCCTAGATGACATCGAGAAAGCAGCATGGAGAGCCTTTGAAGGGCACTCCGGCAAACGGGAAGTTACTGATTTTATTGAGGACTTCCAGAATCGTTGCGCAAAGTTGTACGATGCTCTTCTCGATGGTACATGGAAAGAGTTCCTGTCGTACCGTGTGCTGGAAAGGGTAAACAAGAACGGGAAGGAGCGACATATAGACAGCCCGTCTCTTGTAACCCGGATCTACCAGCACTTGCTGTTAAACTTGTTGGAGCCGGTGTATAACAGTAAAGATAACCTGAATGGCTTGAATTGTAAGAAAGGCTGTGGCATAACGGCGAAAGATTCCCGCCGGTCCGTGATATACCGAATGAAGCAAGTTTATTTTGATCGGACGGATTTGCATTACTGCCTTCTTATAGACCAGCGGAAATGTTACGAGCATGTTACTGCCAAAACATTCCGCCGATCCTTGAAACAGGTCATTGATGACAAGTGGTTGGTAGATTTCGCTGTCGATGTGTCTTTCGTAGATGGGAAGCTTCCGATAGGAACACCAACATCCCCATTCATCCATCATGTTCTGATGCTTGCGTTTGATTATTACGTCAAGGACTTTGCCCCTTTTGCGATCCGTTATGCCGACGATAACTTTATGGCATTCCATACGGTAGAAGATGCGCAAGCCGCGAAATGGCGTGTTAAGAATTATTGGTGGTATGTTCTGGGAATACGCTCAAAACGTCATTCCTGCGTCATACAGCCGATGTCCAAACCGCTTGATTTTTGTGGCTATGTGTTCCACCGGAACGAAAACAAGGGAATATGCGACCATAACAAGGGCTACGTCAGGATTCGGGAATCCATAGCGAGGGACGCGAAGAAATGCGACAATGATCGCTCCTGGGCATCATATTTCGGCCTGCTGATCCACGCAGACTGCTTTCAACTGATCAATAGAATACAAGATAATATGAAACTGAAAGATTTAACACAGAAGGTGCGCATAGACCGTACCATGGATGCACGTAATATAGAGATACGTGAACTTATCGGAGTGGTGATAACGATTTATGATTATGAGATCCGTTATAACTCACAAAAACAGCCTAATTGGATTAAATGTCTTGTAGGCTTTGATGAGGTGATTGACGGTGAGAAAACCGGTAAGGTGTTGGCTCGTGAGTTTCATGGGAATTATCAGGGTATCATTCAGTTTATGGTAGCGTGCGAAAAGGAGTTTGGGAAGAGAAATCTTTTACCCCTTGAGGACGTTGAGATCGAGAACCAGTGCGGTTACATCTTCAAGGGTAGTACCAACCAACTGACGTACATTGAGGATGAAAACAATCAATTATCAACAAGTTCCGTCAACCGAAGCTGACGACTTAAACAAGACAAGATCGAAATGGGAAAATAGCTTATATGTATTGCTTGACGAAGGGCGGTTTATCACGCGTTTCATCTGGCATAGAAATGAGATGATCACATCAGAGGACGGGAGTGAGGAACAAATCACTGTTGCCTATCCCGTCCGTGTGGAAAAACCATACACTGTAGATAAGGCTGTCTCTGCAGCCATCATGGACGCTTATGGACTACTCAGCGCTGGCGAGCTTACAGCATTCCTGGAAGACATCGCACGGAAACATCGTCAAAATTCCAATGATCCGGATGTTATGGAGTTCGATTATTTTATCGAATGGGTTCGTTGTTCGCTTGACGGTACCTACGCCACAAAGCTGGACGAAGTAAAGGCAGAGGTACTTGCCAAGATTGACGCATACGATACATCATCATCCGTCAACAGCTTTAACCTTAACGGACTCCCCGTATGGCTTGACAAGGATACCCGTGTCGGCTTGATGAACTCGACCCAGATTGAAAAGGCAGCCGGGCATGAAACCACGACCTTGTGGCTTGGCTCTGTCAGTCTGGTAATCAATTGTGATCTGGCTATACAAATGCTTTCTGCATTGGAGTTGTACGCCCTTGAATGCTATAACAAGACGGCTGAGCATAAGGCGAATGTTGGGAAGCTAATGAGCATAGAGGAAGTGGAAGCTTATGATTATACAGCCGGATACCCGGAGAGATTGGACCTTAATACTTCCGTTGTATGATCTGGCTTATGGTATTGTCATTTAGCATATTGCTAACCTATGTTGGAATAATGATAAAAAGACATGGGATACCTTATTCCGTATCGGATACATATTATTGCTTGGAGCACAGGTGGGCATTTACACTGACGATGTATTTGAGTTCCTTGTTTATGATCCCCGTTGCATTTGATGGTAGTAAAACGAATACAGAATTTCTTGTCTTTCTGTTTTCTTTCGGCCAGCTTCTTGTCGGAACTGCACCGCATTTTAAGGGGTATCAAAGGGCACTACATATCACGGGTGCGGTATTGCTTCTCGTCGGTTCTCAAGTATGGATCGGATTTAATGTTCCATTAGTTCTATGTAGCTGGATTATATATCTGATAGCTACTCTTATGGCAGTCGCAGTAAAGAATGAAAAATTTATAGCAGCATTCTTGCATACCAAGCCGCTGTTTTGGGTGGAGGTTGTTGCATTTTTGAATTTATATTTTTGTTTAACAGTTAAAATGTTTAGGTTATGAAAAAGATTGTTTTGGTTATGAGCATGTTATTGCTCTTTGTAGGTGGTGCGTTTGCACAAACAGAAGTAAGTAATGAAGGGACTCAAATTATTCTTGATCTTTCTACCTTCGGTGGAATTGTTGCTCTAATATCTTCGGCTGTAACGCAGATTTTTAAGGCATTCCCTAGCATTGATGGCAGCAAGATTGCAAAGATTGGTATTTCGGTAGCTGTCGGTATCGTTGTCTGTATGCTGGCATGGGTATTGAAAATCTCGGAACCACTGGCTGGACTTATTTGGTGGCAGACGCTCATTTATGGAGTTGCTGCCGGATTATCCGGATGTGGATTCTATGACTTGGTAAAGGTCGTATGGGAGTTATTCAAGCCAAAAGATGAAGTAATTCATTTGGATTAAGTTTTAGGTAGTTTAGGTTATCAATTGGGCGGTGTGACAGGCCGCCCTTCATTAGAGAAGAAGCATGGAGCAAGTACTACACCTGAATGTCACTCAAGACATACACCATGGAACGACAATCATTTTTATATGTTGTATCCTGATTATTATTGCCTCGTTTATTGATATGTGGACCGGCATAGATGCTGCAAGAGTGAATAAAGAACCGATAAGTAGTCGTGCACTACGGAAAACGGTGACAAAGATTATTGACTATTTGCGTGTACTGGTTTTTGCTGTCTTAATAGACGTATTAGGCTTATGCTTTACATGGTATGCCATCCCTTATTGTGCCATATTAGCTACGCTTGGAGTATTACTTATCGAGTTCCGTTCTGTCATTGAGAACAGCAAAAAGAAACGGAGCCACGCAGGTGAAGTCGTTGATATGGTTGCCAGAATAATAAGTTGTGCCCAGGAGAAGGATGCAGAGGAACTGATTAAATTAATCAAGAAAGACAAGGAGGAAGGAAAATGAGAAAGATAAATCGCAAAATAAATTTGATCGTGATCCACTGCTCGGCGACCCGAGTTGATAAGGATTATACGCCGGAACAGTTGGAACGTGACCACAAGGCCCGTGGATTTAATTCTGCCGGGTATAATTTCTATATCCGAAAGAACGGTGAGGTCGTACCGATGCGCCCGCTGGAACTTATTCCGGCCCATGTGACAGGGTACAATAAAAATTCGATTGGTATCTGCTATGAGGGTGGTTTGGATGCTGACGGTAATCCTGATGATACCAGAACGGATGCGCAACGGAGTGCCATCGTGGAATTATTGCTTAAACTGGTAGCTCAGTTCCCAGACAGTCGTATCTGTGGCCATCGTGACCTATCGCCAGATCTGAACGGTGACGGGAAGATCACACCTAACGAGTGGACCAAGATGTGTCCTTGTTTCGATGCAGAGGAGGAGTATAAGAATATTTAAGGTTATGAAAGTTTGGCAAGCTATACTCATCATATTGTTGACAGCAGCAATATGTTCTGTAATTGGCTACGGCTATGGGCGACGGGTAACATTGGGTTCTACGCCTATAGCTGGTATCATCCGCATCCGGGACACGGTTCGTGACAGTATTCCTTATCCCGTGATCGAAACTGTAGTGCAGGAAGTACCGGAGCTGTTTCCTGTCTATATAACCTTGGGTGGTGACACGATCCATGATTCGATCTATATTCCTGTGCCCATATCGCAGAAAGAATACCAAACAGAAAACTATCATGCTTGGGTATCCGGTTATAAACCGTCATTAGATAGCGTATGGATTTACCCCGAGAAGATCATTATTCGGGATAAACCTCGCAGATGGGGGATCGGTGTGATAGCCGGTTATGGAATCGGACAGAATGGATTGTCTCCTTATGTTGGTGTAGGAGGATATTGGAGAGTGTGGTAGATAAAATAGCCGTCCTAACTGATAAGCTGGGACGGCTTAGGCAACTTAATTATTCCACAGGTTTACTTATCCCCATCTCATCATCACATCCTGTTTGAGCTCAATACAATCTTGGTATTTTGCCGGGTTGTTCACGTAATCAATCACACGAGTTATAGCCATGTCTGCCTGCTTTTGTCTGACTTTTGTGTAATATCGGATAATTCCCTTGGATTTGTCTGAGTGCCCGAGGCAATAATCAATGATACCATCCGGGATACCGATCTCACTTGCATATTGGGCGAATGACTTGCGAGCAGAATAGTAAACGACTTTCTCCGTTATCCCAAGTTTTTTAGCAAGCGAAGCCAAAGATCGTGTAAGATATCTGGAAAAGTTTGGATATGAGAATTTATACCCAAAATCAAGCTTACCTGTATTTCTGTTTATCCATTTCTTGATGATTTCTTTTGCGGCTCCAGGAATAGTAAAGGAGATTGTATTTTTCCCCTGTGTTGTTGTTCTTGTTTTCTTCCTCACATATTCCAGAACCTCTATATTTCTGAAATCAATGGAAAGTAAATCTACCAGATTGATTCCACCAAGATAGAAAGACAGGCAAAACAGATCATGGGCAACTCTGAATTTCTTTTCTGTTGGTTGCGCCATTCTGATCTTGTTGAATGATTCCAGTGAGATGTCAATCTCCCTGGCAGGGGATGACGGAATTTTGAAGTTGATGAAAGGATGAACTTCATACTTGACGATCCTTCTTTTGATTCCCTTATTAATGATTGTTTTGGTTTGCCGCATTAACATGCTGTTTGTCGTATCTCCAATGCCTTTCTTGATTCGTAAGAACCTAGAATATCCTTCAATCAGTTCGGGAGTAATATCCGCAAGAAGGATGTTGCCCTTGACAAACTCGGAGAAATAACGGTTGTTTCTTTCAATCATTTTAGAATATCCAATACTACCAGCCTCTTCGAGCTCTTTAACGTATTCCAGACTGACGGCTTGGAATGTGGCCGATTCTTCTTCTCGCATTCCGTTGACAAGTATTTCCCGCAGTTGGCTGCAGTCATATAGGTTGGGGTGTTTGATAGCATCTAGCTTTTCCTGATATTCATTGAGCAGGTTTCTTAGCTTTTTATTCAAGACAGCCGCATCAGGCCGCTTTACAACCTGTCCATTTTTGAACTGGGCTTCCGAGTCAACAATAAATCGGGTGATGATGTACGAAGTCTCTTCTTTGTGGCAAACGGCTACTCTTATTTTATGTCTGCCATCTCTGAGAACTTTAGATTTTAAAAGAGTTAATTTTAGAGTCGCCATAAATTTAAAAAATTTAGGATAAGTAAAAGACAAGTGAAAATGTCCAAAACTGGACAAAATCCTATTTTTTTTAAATTCGTATTGGTGAAAATCTTCTAAAATAAAAAGGAGTATATGCGCTGATAATCAGCTATTTATATACTCCTTTCAGAACGTGATCGGGCTGGGATTCGAACCCAGGACCCACAGCTTAGAAGGCTGTTGCTCTATCCAGCTGAGCTACCTGACCATCCTTTTCAAATGCGTTGCAAAGGTAGGCATTTTATTTGAATATACAAATATTTATCCCGCTTTTTTTGTCGCTATTGCGTAAGTATAAAACAAACTCCTTATTTATCAGCGCATTATTGGTAGGAGAGAAGTTGATCATGGTGCAATCAGACTTCTCTCCCGCATATTGTTTATTCCCACGGAGTCAATGTGACATTGCGGAACTGGATCGGGCCGCCTTCGCTTTGCAAGCCGATATGACCTTCTTTCACCTTGTTTGTTCCGGTATTTTGATATACGCCATTAACATATACCGTGATCACACCGTCTTTGACGAAGATGTTGGCTTCGTTCCATTCTCCAGCTTTCACTTCGCTTGATTGGGTATGTTTCTTAACAACAGGAAAGGCCGGGCGAGGCTGTCCTGGTTTGTTCTGGTATTCAGCCAGGTCGGATCCACCCAACAAGACAAAGTCGCCTGCATCGCCGGCATGCAGCTGGCATTCGATTCCGTTCGGGAACGGACTCTTCAAGTCTTCGATCAGCAGGAAGATACCGCTGTTGGCTTCTTTGCCGTCGGGCCATCTCCATTCCACATGCAGTTTGTAGTTACTGTATTTCTGTTTGGTGTACATGTAACCAAAAGGCTGACCGGCGATCTGAATGAGGCCGTCTTTAACGGAAAAGACCTGTTCTGCCGGAGTTGAGTTTTTGTCGACGATGAATTCCCAGTTCGACAAATTCTTCCCGTTGAATAATTTTTCAGTTTTCTGAGCCTGCACAGTCAGACTTCCCATCAGGGAAATGCCTGCAATGCTTAAAATTGCTAATTTTCTTTTCATGGTTCTATATCGTTATGTTTGTTATGGATTAATCGGCTATTAACTTACGATAGCGAACGCGTTTGGGCTCTTCGTACCCCGACTGCTTGCGTTTGTATTCTTCGTATTCAGAATAACTTCCTTCGTAGAATACCACATTTGAGTTTCCTTCGAAGGAAAGGATGTGCGTACAGATGCGGTCGAGGAACCAGCGGTCGTGCGATACGACGACGGCACAGCCGGCAAAGTTTTCCAATCCTTCTTCCAGGGCTCTCAGCGTATTGACGTCGATGTCGTTGGTCGGCTCGTCGAGCAGCAAGACGTTGGCTTCGGCTTTCAGGGTAAGAGCCAGATGCAGGCGGTTCCGTTCACCGCCAGACAGAACACCACACAGCTTTTCCTGGTCGGCTCCGGCGAAATTGAATTTCGACAGATAAGCGCGGGCATTGATTTCCTTTCCTCCGACGCGGATAAACTCGTTGCCTCCGGATACAACCTGATAGACCGATTTCTTCGGGTCGATGTCTTTATGCGTCTGGTCGGCATAACCGATGCGCACGGTGTCGCCTACTTCAAAAGAGCCGTTATCAACTTGTTCCTGCCCCATGATGAGCTTGAAGAGAGTTGTCTTTCCGGCACCGTTCGGACCGATGACGCCAACAATGCCATTCGGCGGCAGGGTGAAGTTGAGATCATCGAACAGCAGCTTGTCGCCAAAGGCTTTGGCCACATGATGGGCTTCGATGACCTTGTTGCCCAGACGCGGACCGTTCGGGATGAAGATTTCCAGCTTGGCTTCGCGTTCTTTCTGGTCTTCGTTCAGCAACTTCTCGTACGAGTTCAGGCGCGCCTTTCCTTTGGCCTGGCGTGCCTTGGGAGCCATATTGATCCATTCCAGCTCGCGTTCGAGTGTCTTGCGTCGTTTGCTGGCCTGCTTTTCTTCCTGAGCCATGCGTTTGGTCTTCTGTTCCAGCCACGAAGAATAGTTTCCTTTCCAGGGAATGCCTTCGCCGCGGTCTAATTCCAGAATCCAGCCGGCCACGTGGTCGAGGAAGTAGCGGTCGTGGGTGATACAAATCACCGTGCCGGCATATTGCTGCAGGTGCTGCTCCAGCCAGTCGATGGATTCGGCATCGAGGTGGTTGGTCGGCTCGTCGAGCAATAATACATCCGGTTGCTGCAGAAGCAGACGGCAAAGCGCTACACGGCGGCGTTCGCCTCCCGATAACGTATCAACAAGCTGATCTTCGGGCGGACAGCGCAAAGCGTCCATGGCCCGTTCGAGTTTGGTATCGAGGTTCCAGGCATCTGTCGCGTCGATCTTGTCTTGCAGTTCAGCCTGGCGGGTAATAAGCGCGTCCATCTTGTCCGGATCTTCCAGCACTTCCGGATCGCCGAACCGTTCGTTGACTTCCTCGTATTCCTTTAAGATATCAACGATCTCCTGTACACCTTCCTGTACGACTTCCTTTACTGTCTTTCCCGGTTCCAGATGCGGGTCCTGTTCCAGATATCCGACGGAATAACCGGGCGAGAAAACCACTTCTCCCTGATAATCCTTGTCGAGTCCGGCAATGATTTTCAACAGGGTCGATTTTCCTGAACCGTTTAATCCGATGATTCCGATTTTAGCTCCGTAGAAAAAGGAAAGGTATATGTTTTTCAATACCTGTTTTTGCGGAGGATAGACTTTGCTCACTCCGACCATCGAGAAAATAATCTTCTTATCGTCTGCCATAGATTAGCTTTTGTTGGTAAAATGATTTTATCGCATCAAAAATAAGCAAAGTTTTCAAGCTTTACAAGCCGGTTTCTGCTTTTCCCGCCTGAGAACGAAAACAGGCAGATAAAGATAGATGCCGATTACCGACATGATGAGTCCGCCGATCGTCCCGGCTGCCAGCGGAAACCAGAAGGCTTCTTTCTCGTCGCCGATCATGAACGGGATAAAACCCAGGATCGTCGAGATGACGGTCAGGAAGATCGGGGTGATCTTGGCATTCCAGGCTTTCTGATAGGCGCGGATGGGCCGCATCCGCGGGAAGCGCTCGCGAATCTGGTTGTACTCGTTCAGAATATAGATACTGGCATTGACCGTGATACCGCACAGCAGGACGAAAGAGGCAAATCCGCCCTGGTCGAAGTTCAGCTTGAACCAGTAGAAGGTGAGGAAGACGCCGATGTAGGAAATCGGGATGACGAAGAGGATCGCCAACGGCTGCTTCAGCGAGTTGAAGAGGATGCTCGTGGTGAAGAAGATGATGACGATGATCAGGAACAACAGCAGATATTGCTTGTTGTCGTCGTTTCCCCACGACCAGTAGCTGCTTTCCACCTTGGCCGTGTAGCCCATGGGCAAGATCTTCTGGAAGTCCTTGACGATGTTCTTCTGGATTTTCTGTCCCTGGTTGCTCGACCCGATGTATTCGTATTGCAGACAGAGGCGATACTGCTGGTTAATCTTGGCAATCTGCTGCGGCATCTGACCTTTCTCGACAGTGGCCAGATCAGAGAGCTTGAAGTATTTGCCGCCGATGCGCTGGGGCAGGAACTGCATGTTCCAGATATCATATTCGCCGGATTGGCGGGAAGAGAGGCGCAGGCTTTCCATTTCATTATCGACCAGGATGGTTCCGGCATAGATATTCTTCCCGAAAACCGGATTGACCGAGGCGAACAGCTCGATCGGCTGAATGGCTTCTTGCGCCATCCGGGCTTTATTCAGGTTGAAATAGAATTCCTGATAATCATCTTTCCACCAGGAATATTCCGAGTTGATCAGTACTTCCTTGATACGGCGGTAGGTGAGGAGCTTTTCCTTCAGCTTTTCCGCCCAGGCATACAGCTCGTCGTAGTTGTAGCCATACATCTCGATGCGGTATGAGCCGGCATTCTCCCGCACGTCGTTGCTGAAGCCCTGGTCCATCAGTCCCCAGACATTCCAGCTTCCGCCGCCTAATTGAAGGGCCTTGCTGATGACCTGGCTCTTGAGGGTATAAGGAAAACCGCTCCGTTCCGCCTCGCGGGTGAAATAGACGCTGATGCTTGCCTGCTTCGCATTATAGATGTTTGTCTGGAACTGGCGGATCTCTTTATAGGTGCTCAAGAAGGCTTCCATCCGGCTTACCAGCGTATTCATCTGCTCGAGTGTAGTACCACTGGGCATGGAAGCCGAGATGCTGAGCACGGTCTCGTCGTTGCGGGTGAAGTAACTGCCTTCATATACTTTCTCGACAAAGAGGCGCAGCGTGCCGCCCAGTCCTTTGTTGAGCGCAGGCTTGATTTTCTCTTTCCACACGTCTTTCTGCACCAGCGAATTATAGGTGTCGATACACAAGGAGTCGGTATGCGAATACCATTTCTTGTCGTCGTACTCGATTTTTTCCGGCAAGAGGAAGACCGGCAAGCCGAATGCCAGCACCAGCACGGCACAGGTAAGTTTCTTCCATTGGCACAGCAGCCGGATCTGCCAGCGGTAAAACCGGTTGAAGTAAAGGACGGCATACGTGAGCCACGACGGATGGAACCGGCGTTGCGCATGGTGTGTGGATGTAAGCTGCATCTTTTCGATCAGAGCGGGCACTAGGAAAAGGGCTATTGCCAGCGAGACAGCCAGGTTGATGATCACAACGGCGGCAAAGTCCTGCAAGTTCAACCGGATGCGTTCGTCGAGGAAGAAGATGATTGCCAAGGCGCCGATGGTGGTCAGCGTGGCTGCCAGGATGGAAAGAAAGGCTTTCAGGTCGTGCCGCCTCCGGATATGATCGGTCATCACGATGGTGTTGTCGATGACAAGGCTCAGCGAGATGGTGATTCCGGCCAGCGAATACAACTGCATTTCCAGTCCGAACAGATAATAGAAGATCACGGCGATGCACAGGTTTATACTCAGGCTGATGACAATCAGAACCAGGTAACGGAAATTCCGGGTGATCACGAGAACGAAGAGCAGCAGGATCAGAATGGTCAGTCCGGTGCGCACATAAATCTTGTCCAGTTCTTCCTGGATGTATTCCGTGGCGTCATAGCTGGTATGTATTTCGTATCCGGCCGGAAGGTTTTGCTGGATGTTTCCCATTTCCTCCTTGATCTGTTGGGCCAGCTGCAACTGGTTGGCCGTCTCTTCTGCCCAGATGGAAAGATAGATGGAATTCAGTCCGTTGATGCGATAATAGCTTTGCGGCTCTTCTTCCTGCCGGGTTACTTTCAAGAGCTGGTCCAGGCGGAGCAGTTTCCCTTGCGGAGACTTGACCGAGATCTTTGTCGGATCGAATCCTTCTTCCGCATGTTGCGGGATCAGTGCCAGACGCATCCAGTGCTTTTCGTCCGGATCGTTCGACAGGTTGGCAATGCCCAGGAATTCTTTCTGGTAATAGGTCGAGATGGCTCCCTGAATATCCTGTACGGTGATGCCCAGTTCAGAAAGCTGCCGGCTGTCGTATTCCAGCCGCCATTCCATCGGAGTCGCTCCGCTGACCTGAATCCGATAGATGCCCTGAATGGAGCTCAGGTGCGGTTTGATCTGGTTCTCGGCATACCGCTGGATGAATATCGGCGTGGCCGCCGCATTGAGGGTATAAATCAGGAACGGGCTTGACTCTTTGTCGTCGGGCCGGCTCATTTGCAGGGTCGGATACGTGACGCCGTCGGGCAAGTCGGGCCAGGTCTGGCGGACGATGGTCGAGGCTTCGAAGCGGGCGGCATCCACATCGGTGTGCTTGTCCAGTTCGATGGTGATGCGTCCCCAGCCGTTGCCGGAAGTAGAAGAAATTTCTTCCACACCTTTAATGCGCGAGAGCATGGCTTCCAGGCGCGAGGTCACTTCCATCTCGATCACCCGCGACGAGTTTCCCGGCATGTTGAAGGAAATAGTCAGTTCGGGCAAGGTTCGCGAAGGCGAGAGCTTGACCGGCAGGAGCGGCAGGAAAGCCAGTCCCGCCAACGCCAGGCAGACGAAGGCGACGATGATGGTAAAAGCCGATAGGGAAGATTTATAGCTCATGTTCGTAATCAAATTCATTCGACAAAGAAACACCTGTCTCGAAATCATGCAAGGTCAGCTTCCGGATCTTGTAGTAACTCAGCCAATAGTTCTGCAAGGCGGTGATATAGTTGCGCTGGGCTTCCTGCTGTCGGTTCAGCGAGAGCGTCATGCTGTTGATGTCGGCTTTCCCGATCAGGAAGCGCTGCTTGGTCTTCTGATAGGCCATCAGGGCAATGTCCAAGGCTTCTTCCGCACTGCTGATCAGGCTTTGCTGGATGTTGAAGTCGCCCACGGTCATGATGACGTCTTCTTCCACGCTGATCTCTTTCTGCTGTGCCGTGGTCTGGGCTATGCTCAGGTTGCTCTTGGCGATGTTGTGCTTTCCTTTGCGGACGCCCCAGTCCACCAGCGGGATGGAAACAGAGATGGCGACGATGTCCTGTTGCAGCGGGTCTTTATAGACATCCCGGAACTTCGACGATACCTGGTTGAATCCGATGCTGGCATTCACCGACGCGTTGAACATGGCTTCTTTCTTCGTGCGGTCTACTTCCTGTTCTGCTTCCAGGATGCTTTGCTTCATCGCCAGAAATTCGGGGTTGTTCTCGCGGGCCAGCGTCAAGGCTTCTTCTACCGAAATGTGCAGGTCGCGCGGACGGGAAGGCAGCCGTAGGCGGATTTCCTCGCTCTTCTCGAAGTTCAGGTACGAGGCCAGGCTGAACATGGCACGCTTCAGGGCAATCTCGGCATTCTTCAGTGTGTTCTTGGCATTGACCGCGTCCAGCTTCAGGGTGAGCAGGTCTTCCTGACTGATGGCGGCTATCTTGTGCCGTTCCTGTCCGGTGCGATAGAGCGTATCGGTATTTGCCACATTCTCTTTGGCCATGTCGTATTCCACCTGTGCCATGGCCAGGGCAAAGAAGTAAGTGGTCGCCTGCTCGCTGATGCTTTCCATGTTGTATAGGAATTCTTTCTTTACCTTTTCATATTTCAGCGGCTCGATCTTGCGTTCCCAGCGGAAGGCATTGTAGCCGACCAGATCCTGACTATAGCCGATGCGGATCGGCACGGAAGTAAACTGGTTGTAGGTGTTCTCGCCGAAGTAACGCATATAGCCCAAGTCTGAATCAATGTAGAAGCTACCGCCCAGCCAGTCGAAGTTCTGCGTCAGGTTCAGGCTTCCTCCGGCATAGAAAGACTGCTGCTTGCGATAGACGTCGATGTCGGCTTCCGAGTCGTATCGCTTGGTGATGTCGCGGTAATATTGGGCCGGCGTCAGATTGAGTGTCAAACTGGGCAGGCGTTCGGCCTTGTAATTCCGGAATTCCCAGTAACCGGACAGATAAAGATTCTTGCTGCGGAAAGCCTCCAGCGAACTGTCGGCTGCCAACTGGATGGTTTTCTCCAGAGATAGAACCATCGGCTGGGCTGTCATGCCTTGTGTGAGGAGAAGCAACAGCCCGATCCAAAAGAAATGTATGTTCGTTTTCATGATGTCTGTATGTTTTAGGCTTCCTGCTTGGCGGGAAGGGTTTGTTTTCGATAGATATACCAGTAAACAAGCGGCACGACAAACAGGCTGACGGCCGTTCCGACCAGCATGGCGGCGATCATGGCAATCGACAGAGGTTTCTGTAACTCACTGCCCAGGTCGAATGAGAAAAGCAGCGGAACCATACCGAAGATCGTTGTCAGCGAAGTCATGATGATGGGGCGCAGGCGGCGCCGTCCGGCTTCGTGGATGGCTTCTATCAGCGGCATGCCGTCTTTGCGCAGTTCGTTGATGGCATCCAGCTTCAGGATGGAGTCGTTGATGATGATACCGCAAGTGACTACGATACCGATGGCGCTCATCAGGTTCAGCGTATGGCCGCAGATCCACAAGACGAGCAATGAAGCGGCCACGTCGATCGGGATTTCCGACAGGACGATCAGCGGTTGCAGGAAACTCTCGAACTGGGCTGCCAGGATGAAGTACATCAGCAGGATGGAGATGAACAGAATCACCACCAGCTCGTTCAGCATCTGCTGGTTGGAGAAGAAACTTCCCGCGAAGTCCAAGTCCCAGTCTGCCTGATAGTGTTCGTCCGCACGGACTACGGAACGGATGTTCGCCATCAGTTCTTCCGCATTGTCCACGTCGTAGAAGCGGAACGGGATGAATTCTCCGTTCTTTCCGGCCGTCAAGGTCTTCAGGTCTTCGCCCGGTGTGACGGAAACCAAGGTCCGCAGCGGAACATAAGAGACTTGATCTGCTTTCCCGTCGCCCGAAGAGGCATTCGTCCGGATCAGGGTCCGCTGCAATACCGATTCAATCGAAGCATCGTTGCCCACCAGTGTAATGGGCAGGTATTGCTGATAGGAGCGGAGCGTGGCAATCTCGTTCTCCTTGAATGCCGTCTTCAGTGCCCGGTACACATCGGCATAATCTACGTGGTACAGCAACAGCTTCTGGTTGTCGATAGAGATATTCAGCTGGTTGTCGAAGGCAACGCCCACCGGTGCCATGCCGCCGGCTTTCTCGATGTCTTTCTCCAAAGCCTGGATTTGTCCGGCTTCGGGCGTAACTTCCTTGTTCCGGCTATAAAGTTCGGCTACGATGTCGGCTTCTCCGGTATCGAAGAGTTTCTCAAAGACGGTTTCCGGCGGAGCAAAGGATACGACAGCCATCGGATAATACCGGCCGATCCACTGGCTGATGGCTTGCTGCAACGGCTGGATCTGGTCGGTCGTCTCCGTCTTGAAATACAATTCGGCTTCCGAGACCGAGAGTTCCCGCTCGGTGTTCAACAGAAATTGCTGTTGTCCGATATAGGCTGTGTGGCGGGCTCCGATCTTCTCGGCTTCTTCCATCAGGGAAGCAATGCGGCTCCGGTTCTCGTCGAGGTGGATGTTTTCATTCCATTCCAGCTGGACGATGAGTTCGTTCTGGTCGATCTCCGGCATCCGGCTTTTCGGGATGGCGTAGAAGAAATAGACACAAAGCGGGAAGGTGAGGATAATCCCGATCCACGTCGCTTTCTTGTGACTGAAGATAAAGTCGACGCCCCGGTCGTAGAAGCGGTCGAGTGTATGTTCTTTCACCAGGCTGCTGAATTTAAAGCTGAAGAGCGGATGATTGATCTCCGGAATGCTATATACCAGTTTGTATAAGACGGGCAACAGCATGATGCCGGTGAAGTAGGAGACCAGCAGACCGACGGTCACGGCGAATGCCTGGTCGTAGAAGATGGCTCCGGCAATACCGCTCATAAACACCAGCGGGAAGAACACGGCGATGGTCGTAAGCGTTGAACTCAGCATCGGCGTGATGACTTCCGATGTTCCTTTGATGCAGGCTTCTTCCAGCGAATCTCCGCGCCCGCGGTACTGGGCGATGTTTTCCGTTACGATGATGGAACTGTCGATCATCATACCCAACGCCAGGATCAGGCCGGAGAGGGAAATGATGTTGAGCGACATGTGGAAGAGATAGAAGAACGAGAAGCTTGTCACAATGCTGACAACCATACTCAATCCGATCACCAGCGGACTCTTGATGTCTCCCAGGAACAGCACGGCTACGATACAGATAAACAGGAAGCCGAGAGAGAGATTCTGCTTCAGGTTGGAAATGGTATAATCCAGCAGTTCGGTCTGGTTGCGGGTAATGCTGAAGTTGATGTCGGGATAAATGGCGGTAAAGTAATCCGTCACTTCGCCCAAGGCAGTTTTCAGCTTATCCATGCTCTCGTCGGATTGCTTGATGACGGCCAGTGTCACGGCTCGTTTCCCGTCGGCCATGGAAACACCTGTTTCCTTTTCCGGCACGATGGATATTTCAGCCAGGTCTTTCAGCTGGAAGATACGGCCGTTCTTGCTCAGATAGATTTGACGGACGTCGTCGAGCGTACGCAGCAGGGTCGAGAACTTGATGTTGTATTCGTAGTAGCCGTCGCGCACGGTCATACTGCCCGGTTCGATGTTGTTGTTGGCCAATGCCGTTTCCAGTTCCTGCAAGGTGATGCCCGATGTCTCCAGTTTGTTCATGTCCGGCACGATTTGCAGTTGCCTGCCAACGACGCCGGTCACATCTACCATGGCCACTTCGGGCAATTGTTCGATGCGGCGTTTGATGACGTTCTCGGCAAACTGGCACAGGTCGAGAAAGGCGGTTTCGTCATCCGGACCTTTCAGGGTCAGGTTCAGACAAAAGACCGGTATGTCGGTGGCGCTAGCCTTGACTACGCGTGGACGTTCCATTTCGCGGGGCAGCGTACTCATGGCAGCATCTATCTTTTCATTGACTTCAATGAAAGCCAGGTCGGTATTGGTACCGAACTCAAAGCTCAGGCGGATCACTCCGTTTCCGTCGCGGGTTTCACTCTCGATGTCTTTCAGGCCGGCCACTTGCATAAGCTGCTGGCGGATGGGTTTCACCAAGGTGTTTTCCAGTTCTCGGGCGGAAGTGTTTTGGCCGGAAACCTGTACGGTGATTTCCGGGATGGCAATGTCGGGCAACAACGATACGGGAATGGTGAAGTAAGTCACCAGTCCGATGATGAAGCAGGCCGTGAATGCCATCAGCACCGCGATAGGACGTTGTATCAGAAAGCGGACCATATCTTCAGTTATTCAACGAGTTTGACAGGTGATTCGTGGGCAAGATTGATGTTTCCGCTGGTGATGATGGAGTCGCCAACCTTTACTTCGCCGTCATCTACCAGCGTATAGCTGGTCGCATTCTCCAGTCCGGTATGTACATACACCCACATGGCTTTGCTGTCTTTCAGGGTGAATAATACCTGCTTGCCGGAACGGAGCACGATGGCTTCTTTGGGCACCACCAGTTGGTCGGGCAGTGAGCGTTGGATGCTGACTTGCACGTTCATGCCTTCAAACAGCTTGTCCGATCCGCCCACCAGCGCTTTTACCTGCACCATGCCGTTTTCGTCTACCAGCGGATTGATCTCAGAAATGCTTCCGGTGGCTTTCAGGCCGGAAACCGCGAAAGGCTGTACTTCCACGCGGTCGCCTATCCGGATAAGTGGCAGCTCATTTTCCAGGATGGTGAACGAGGCTTCCAGCTGGCTGTTGTCGATGATGGTACAGAAGGCTTCGGACGTGGAAGCCTGGTTATAGGCTTTGGCCGTCAGGTTGGCAACGATCCCGTCGAAAGGAGCGGTCAGCACCGACCGTTTCCATTCGTATTCGGCCAGTTCATACGAGGCCAAGGCTTGCTCGTATCCACTTTGTACTTTGGCCAGCTTCAGGATGTCGGCCGGAACTCGTGCCGAGTCTGCCAGCATATATCCTTGTCCGATCAATACATCTTGCAACTCCAGTTTGGCTTTCTCAAGAGCGTCGGTGGCAATGTCCAGCTGGTTCTTTAACCGAAACGGTTCCAGCTCGGCCAGTTTCTGTCCTTTTCGCACCGATTCTCCGTTTTTGACATAGATACGGGCGATGGCGCCAGCCGATTCAAAATAGAGTTTCGCCTGGTTGCGGGCTTCTATCTTTCCGTTACTGATCAGTTCGTGGTGAAATTCAGATCTTACCAAAGGAATAGCGGTTACCTCATTGCTTTCAGAAGGAAGCACTGTCTCTACGGAAGTCTCATTCAGTTCACTCGCTTTCTTCTCTTTTCCGCAGGCGGCACATAGCAACATCAGCGGGATTGTCAACAGTTTGTAGTTCATCATGATATTATCATTTAAATTGTTCCAAATATACTTATTTTTATTTTGAATTACGCATGATTTGTTCTCTATTTTTCTGGTTCGAGCAAATATAGGTGGTAGAAAAAGTCTCTTGCAAAAATAAAGGTAGACATTTTCGCCATGAACCTTCTTTCTAGTTTGATTATTATCAGTTGAATACATATTAATTATATTAATTGTTAATGGACAAATTTTCTATTTATCTTGTTTGTTAAGCCATTCTTTCACTTTCTCCCGCATTTCCCGGATGGCTTGACTTTCTACTTTGGGCTTTTTGTGCCAGACCGAATCAGCCATCTCTTGCCGTTTATCCGGTTGGTAGAAATCCGGCTCTGCGTAGAGGTTGGCCAGCAGGTAATACGGATAAATGCGTTCAGGCAATATGTCGATCGCGTGCAGCAGTAGTTTTTCTGCTTCGAGATAATTGCCGGTTTCTTGTTCGTTCTTTGCCAGAACATACCGGATCATGGGATCGGAACTGTATCGTGCGGCTTGCCGGAGATATTGGCTTCCTTCTTCCTGCCGCTCGCTGTGATTGAGGCACTGGGCAGCTTCGAACAAGTATCTGGGATTCTGTTTCAGTATGTCATAAAGTGCGACGTATCCTTCGGTGGCAGCTTCGTAGGCTTTGTTGTTGTGTAACATCTTGAGCCGGTTCCATTGTTCGTAGGCCTTGTAGCGGTCTGCCGCCGATGTGCATACGAACAGGCTGCATACAGCCATGCCGATCATCCCTATCCGTTGGACAGGAAGCCAGTTGTTTCCTGCCGCATATCCTGTCGGGATGGCCAATGTACACAGGCAGACCCATAAAATCCAGAAGTCCGGAAGTTGCAAGGGATAGGAAGAGAAGGCGAAGATGGCAAAGGCAATCAATGCCCCGGCAATCCCGGATTGTTTTGTTCGGACAGCTAGAAGGAAAGCACCGCCACCTATTCCCAGGAAGAGCAATAAGGGGAAGATGCCTAATTCTACTGCAATTTGCAGGTATTCGTTAAAGGCATATTCAGGGCATCCGGCTACCCATTTTTCCTGACTGGAGGCATGTTTCAGGTAGCTGGCCTGGGCTTCGGCGAAAGCTTCAGGGAAATGTCCTACTCCTACGCCCAAGCCCTGTTGTTCCCGGATGATTTGCGCGGAAACCTTCCACATCAGCAGGCGTCCGTCTGCTGAATCTTTCTTGAGATGGTACATGCCATAAGCCCCTCCGGCCAGCAGCAACACACCTGCCAGTAGCATGGCCGTGATCCGTTTGGGATATTGACGTACATAAGAAATGATGGCGGCTTTGTAATAGCTAATCAGTACCCAGGCAGAGCCGAGCAAGGCTGCAATCCAGGCTGAACGGCTTCTTCCGGCAGGCAATACAACGCAGATGACCAGCACGCAAAGCCAGGCATAATGCCCTGTTAATTTCCGCCTGTGTAACGCCACATGTAAAGTCCAGGGCAGCAGGATGGCGAGGAATCCAGAATAGGGCCCCGGATTAAAGAAAGTGCCGGTCAGGTTAAACAGGGTATGGTGGGAATACGTGAAACCGTATAGTTGTGCCATGCCACTGACGGCTTCCAAAAGGGCGACTGTTAACCATAGTCCGGTGAAGAGTCCCCTTGTTTCGGGACGGAAAAGAAACAAGAGGCGCAAGGTGAACCACAAGACCAGTAATGATAACAGGAAAGCGCATTTGCCGGACAGGGTATTCCCGTCAGAAAAGCAGGAAAGGCAAGCCCAGCCGATGAACAGGCTCCAGGCACCATCCAACCAGGTGATACGTAATCTTTTCCGTTCGGTCAGGTAACCCAGCAGGCAAACGGAACCGAGCAAAACGACCAAATAGGTCCAGAATGCCCGGCCCGTGACCAGTCCGTCGGCCAAGTTGTCAGCCGAGACGAACGGGGTAACTGCCAGTGCTAGGCAAAACATGCTGATAAACAATAATATGAGATATTTCATTAATCTATTCATATCGTAATTTCTATTTTACATCTAACAGAAAACGATCCCACCGGAATCGGTTTGTATAGGGATCGACCGATTTCCAAACTTTCCAGACTTTTCCGACAATGTATTCCTCGGGCAGTAATCCCCAGTAACGGGAGTCTTGCGAGTTGATGCCGTTGTCTCCCCCCATGAAATAATAGTCCTTTCTGAAACGGTAGGTTCGAATGGGATGCCCGTCCAAAAATACGGTTGAGTCGTGGTAGGAAAGCGTTTTCCCTTGTTCCCATTCGACTACCTTTTTATATAGTAGATAATTGAAACGGTCCATACCGACTTCTGCTCCGGCTTTGGGTATATAGAGCGGTCCGAAGTCTTGCACGTTCCAATTGCTTTCATTGAATGGAAATGTCTTGTAAGTTCCTTCCGGGAAATCTTCCGGCTTCATCTGGCCGATGCGATGTTGCGCTTCCCGATTTCCCAGGTTTTCTTCCGTCCCGTTGATTTGGTACATGCCGTTTTGGATGGAAAGGGTGTCTCCCGGCAAGGCGATACAGCGTTTGACATAGTATTTGAAGAGGTGCATCTCGATCTTTTCCCACGTGTGGGGATGGGGAAAGTGAAAGACCAGCACATCATTGCGTTGTATGTCGTGCAATCCAGGCAAGCGTCGGATGTTAACCTGCTTCCCATCGAGTGCCTCTGTCAGGTTGAACAGCCTCGGCCCGATCAGGAGCTTGTTGACCAAGACGTAATCTCCCGGAACCAGCGTGGGCTCCATCGAGTCGGTCGGTATGCGGAAAGACGCATACACGAAGACCAGCAGGAAGAGCCACAGGGCAACCAGTCCGGCAGCAATCAAGATCAGGTTACTCAGCCAGTCAATGCCTTTCTGTATCCATTTTTTCAGTACCATTGTATCATTCCATTTTTATACGTAAATATTCGGTCGTTCGTTCCCTCGGTACGTACACGGTAAATTGTACCTTGCGGCACGTCGTTGAATGTTAGCGTTCCTTTCTCCCAGCGTTGTGTCCCGGCTGTTATCCAGGCATTATCCCAATATTGTAGAGAGAGTTCTTTCCCTCTGATAAAATGAGGAGCGATATAAGGATAATACTTGATTTTTGCTATCGAACATGATTTTGGCAATTCCCAACAGATGAATCCTTTTTGATTTGCTTTTCCTCTCCATCCGGTTGCTGAATATCCATCCATTATCTGTCTGATATCTTCTTTGAGATTGGTTGAATGTAGATTCGTAGATATTATTTTCGTAGGTTGAATGGGCTCGTCTGAAACTGGACTGTAGAAAGCGATTTCACACAAGCCGATAGAATCTGCGGGTAAATCAAGCCGTAGGTATCGATATTGTGACGGGTTGTTAATTGTTATTTCATTACCCCATGCTTCCTGATTTCTGGGCAGACAAACTAAAGTATCCGGGTGGCTGAATTCCGGATCATTGTCTCCACACAGGCACGCGTTTTTCAGCATTGCCTCTAATTTCAGAATTTCATCAGGAAGCAAAAATGATGTATAGGTTGAAACCGTTATGGGCTTAACCTCTTTTTCCGGTTGTAAGATTATCTGCTGGCCATTACTATCTAAAAGAAATGCCGGACCAGCTGGTAATAAATTTCCATTTTGATAAAACATGGGCAAATAAACAATATCCTTTCCCATGTCTTTAAAAAGAACTTTCCCATTTTTTCGGATTTTTCCCCATTGCACGGGTATCCAGCCTTGATTTCCATAAATACAAAGGTAAGCATATTTTATATTCTTTTTAATAGGACGACTTAATGATATATTAACATCAACAGTTTTGAAATACTCATTAGAGACATCCCGCATAAAAGGATTTAAGAACAAAGGAGGTATATCTTCTCTGTTGACTTTCGGGTCTGCCAACGGGCCTTCCAGATAATATTCAAATGTCCTGCGATAAATTTTAGCAGCTCTGAATCTTCCCCAATACCGGTCAAAACTTTCATTGTTATAGACTTGTTTGTATTTCCATCTCTCCCAATCATTGAATGGCTCAAATGGATAAGTTTCTCCATTAATAATTAAGCTATTCCATGTATGTGCTCCGGATCGGTTTGCCCATGCCGGTACGAAATCAATGGCTACAGCCATGCCCAGCGCGGATAATTGCAGGCAATTATACCAAGCTTTCGTATCGCATACACCTCGTTTGATGTATTCGAAAGTTTTGGCATCATATATAGGCATGTCAACAGCTGCCATATCACAATATAGTTGGTCGCTGTACTGTTGATGTAGCGAATCTATTACAATGCTGATACTACGGGTGGTATCATTAAATATATGAGCATGACGTTGATAGAATACATCTCGACTATTGTCAATACAAATTCCTTCAGCATAACGGTAGGGCAGAATGTAACGGCAGAAATCTTCGAAAGGCGCATTGCGTGTATAGGCATTTTCCTGCCAGGCTTTAAATGAACGATCTATTTCTCGTATCAGCCAATCTGCTCGTACCACCCGAATATCTTTTTGGGAAGATACATGTAAAACTTTGTATCTGTTTTCCGACCATAACCGGTCTATTTCTTTTTGCCATTCAGTAGCTACATTCCAGTTATACTTTTCAGAGATGGCAACATATTTGTCATATACGGCTTGGAATTGTTGTACTGCGGTTGAATCATGGCCGGAATGTCCGACCATGTTCTCGATCAGGAAGCGGGCTGCCCGGTATTTCATTTCGTCGCCCTGATAGTGTTCCAGTACTTTTTCCAATTCCGCCCGGTTGTCGCCTGCGTATTCCAACGCCATGTCGAGCTTGTCTTTGGATTGGCAGGCAGTCAAAAGCAATAGAAGTATATAGACCGTTGTTTGTTTCATTGTTTTATGATGAACTTTATATTAGATATTCCCCATGTCGTTTTTTAAGTATTTACTTTGCTGGTATGACCAACCAGCGGCGGCTATCACTGTAATAGCGGCAAGAAGCCCAAAAGTCTTTTTGATTTTCATAATGTTATAAATTAAATAGTTAATAATAAGGTAATCACATCTCTCTAGGATGTTTTTACCGTTTTGTTCATTTATACCTTAAAAATCCCCGGTTTTTAGCGAAGCCGCCCTTCGGTTATCGGCGAAGCCACCCTTTGCTTATAACCGAAGGCATCGTTCGCTTATAACCGAAGACTGGCTTCGCTTAGGTGCAAAAGCTTCATTCGCAACGGGGCGAAGACCGCCTTCGCTTACTTAGTGGTTATTCAACTTTCAATGGCACCGGGCAAACGAGGGTACGCGGATTCTTTAATAAGCTGTTCCCACTGGCGAAATAGGTTTCAATCTCCAACCGGTAGTTGCCTGCCAACAGGCCGGTCGGGAAGATGAAGATGATTTTCGACGGGTCATTCACTCCTAATACGGTTACTTCCTCTGGGGATTCACTGTCGTTATACAGGCGGAAATGGCCAATGCCTGTGCCATCAGCATTGAGGCATTTGATCTTCGAACCGGTAACTTCCACCATGCCGCCCGGCGTAACGGTTCCGTCAGTCTTGCCGGTGGTGAGGTCTTTCACGCGGTTGATCTTCGCGCCGCCCAGTTCCTGCACGCTGTCAATGTAAAGTTTCACGCCGGCCAATCCATCTTTCACAATCTGGTTGACGGTCACATTCACCCCGCACTTCATGCTTTTGTCGTCCAGCACCTCGCCGTGCGAGTCGAACGAGCCGGTGATGGTGGGCGAGAAGCGCACGTTCTCAGTCATGACCGGATAGCCGGAATAGAGGACGTGGCGGATCTTCTCTTCCACCAGCTTCATGATGCTGAGGATGGTATCCTCTCGATATTCAGTACGTTCGCGTACAATCTCTTTGGCGATGTACTCCAGCGACTTGGTATCACTGAATGTCTTGACGGAAGCGGTATAATCGTCCGTCCGTTCCGTAATCTTGTTTTCCCGCAGTTCCACGGGCCAAACATACTCTTGTTTTTTGTTTTCGTCAGCCATGATGTTATGATTTTAAAAGGTTTATACTATAGCAGGCACACGATTGTGTTCCTGCCGGTTGTCTGTTCTTAATTTTTTAGATGCAAGATTTGGATTACCGGATTGTCTTCGATATTTGTAGATTTCCGGTAATTTGTAAAGGTATTCCCTGATGATGTTGATAGAAAATATGGAGACTCTGTTCCATCGATGTCATTCCATAATTTTTTACCTAAGAAATATTTATCTGTTTCTTTGTTATATACCAAGAATCGAGTACCCTTTACCTCTGACCAGTAACATAAAAGAATCCACTTTTCGCTTTCTTGATAAATGGTCCGAAGATAATCTTCCTTTAATCCCCAATCATTTGGTTTTTGTGTATAATGATCCTTGGATATTTTCGGGCAGATATCAAAATTATAAGCCAATCGCAGAGTGTCTTGATTCCACGCATAGATTTTATTTTCAATCTGAGGGGAAATGAAATGTACTTCGTTCCCGACTTTTAGTAATTCTTGTTCTAAACTTGAACGGATCTTATAATCTGGATTTCGTGTATAGAGAGTCTGTATCTTTTTTCCGGTAGAATCTACTTGAATCACGCATTCAGATAAGTCTGTACTGCCTAATCGGGAGAGTATGTAATTCCCATTCGTCTCTTGATAAACGCTGTTCATGGCATAATATCCTAAGTTAAACTCGTTTTTGAGATTGCCGTAAAGATCGAATTCCATTACTTTCGGTCCGACAAGCGACAAACTCTTACGGCCTTTATTATAATACATTTGAATAACAAATGAATATTCTCCTGGTCCATTTCCAAGTCGAGCTATTTTACGTAAATACTTCCCTTGCCGGTTAAAAAAATAAACGGCATCTCGAGTTCGTGGTAGTACGATTATCAACGTATCTTCAATGATCACATCCCGAATACTACCCAACAGGCAATCATCTGTTGTTTCTAACGGAATAGATGTCATAGAATCCGCAAACAAGGAAAAGGCCAAACTGTCTTGTACCTGTTCACTTTCCAAGTTGATTTGGATGGATGGACTTTGAGTTTCTTTTCCTGTATGTTGGCAGGCATTTAAGCCCACCAACATAAGTAGAATCCATGTTAATTGAATTAGTCGCATTTCCCGTTCTGTTGATTATAATTACACTTATCCCAATATTGTCCTGGTACACAGTGCTGCCCTGTTTGGACTCCGTTCGTTCTACATGGTTCCATGACTTTTCCGCTTGCCTCATTGGGATCACCTTCCCCCGTAGCCAACGCTTCCACATTTGCCAGTGCCAATTCAGACAATTCTTCACTCTGTTTACACTGCTGGTAATTCCAACCAGCGGCTGCTACCACTGCTACAGCGGCAAGAAGCCCAAAACTCTTTTTGATTTTCATAATGTTATAAATTAAATAGTTAATAATAAGGTAATCACATCTCGCTAGGATGTTTTTACCGTTTTGTTCATTCATACCTAAAAATTCCCCTGTTTTAGGGGAAGTGTCCGATAGGGCGATGGGGTCAAATAAATTGACAATTGAGAATTGAAAATGAACCCCTCAGGCCTTCGGCCAGCTCCCCTATGGGGAGGGGAGCTTTTTATATTATATTCGTTCCGCATCTCCTAACTCCCGGCTACCCTTCCCACGAAGGTGAGGGTAATAGCTTTTTCGGGGATATTCCCGTAAATAGTGACGGTGCGGAGGAAATCGCCGGATTGTTCGGCCCGATAGCTGACAGTGATTCTCTTCGTCTCGCCCGGATGTATTTCTTGCCAGTTGTACTGAGCGGTAGTGCAGTCGCACGAGGTGGTGATGCCTTTGAGCCGGAATGTCTCCGGGCCGGTGTTGCGCAGGCAGACGGTTTGCTCTTTCGTGCCGTTGGCAGGCACTGTGCCTAAATCGTATTCCAATGTATCAATTTGTAGGTGTGTGGCGGGCAGGGAAGAGGCGGCGGCTCCTGTCAGTTCCTTGAGGTAGAGATCCCGGACAGACAGGTTGTGTATCGGATTACCGATTACTTTCACGTGGTTGTCCCGGTCAACGAGGAAGGTCTGGAAACTCATCTCGCCGGGAAAGTGGTTTAAGTTATAAAAATGATTGTCGGTATCGACACAGACGGGCAGGGTGAAGTTATCCCGTTTCAGGATATAGCGTAATTCGTTGTTGTCCTTCGATTGGAAAAAGAACAGGAAGGGGACGTTCCCATCCGTGGCAGAATCCACTTGGGCGATAAACTTTTTCCACTCCCGCAATTGCAGTTTGCAACTGACGCACCCGATGGAATCGACATAGACCACGACCTTATAGTCCGCCGCAGCCGGGATGCGGAAATCGGTTGTGTCCGTTACAAACCGGGTAAATATCGGTTTCTTCGGGAAACGGATTTCTTTTCCTTGCCACTCTTTGACCATGTGGAAAAACTGTTCTTTACTATTCTCTTGGCAGGAAGCGAGGAGAAATAGCAATATAAAAAATGATAGTTTCATTTTAGTTTGTTTGTTTTGTGAATTTATTGGAAAGATCGAATAGGACTAATTCAGGATCAGGATTATCTGATATAGCATATAACATTTTGTCATCTTGGCTAACACAAATATTACTACATTCTACATCTAAAATAAATGATTGTATTTTATTTCCATTCCAATCATACACACGAACAATCGTTCCATAGAATTCTTTTCTATCCTTTGCGAATTTCTCCAACCTTTCACCTGAACATAATAAATAGATGTATTTTTCTGTTGTGGCTGAAGAAATACAACCTACTATATTTGATTTGCTTAGGGGTGCTGAGTATCCTTCACTGTCTTGTTGGGGTACATATGATGGATAGATATTTTCTATTTTTTTTATCACTTCAATACTATTATTCTTGATGTTGTATATGTGGATAATATCTCCCCAAATAGAAGTATATATAAATTTATTCCTTTCAGGATTGAGATTTAAGCGACCTTGGTATGCCATGGCTCGTAGATAATTCTTTATATTTTTTTCATCCTTATCCTTATTAGGAAATTCAAAAAATGAAGATTTAATGTTTGCTAATGAGTCAAGAATGATATACATATTTTCTTTATATGGACCAAGCCCTAAATAAGAATTATTGGAAACTTGTTTAAAGTCAAAAGACATTGAAGCCTCATCGTTAATAACGTTGTATTGCTTTTCTAAGTTCGTACTTTCATTCTCTATTGCAAATTGTGTATACTTTCCTGAATTTAGATCAAAAGATCCAAAATGCCTTTCGTCGATATACTGTAATGTAAATGGGTATATAAATTCACTAGGCCCATTACCTCTTGAGCCGAAACGGTAAATACTGTCATTTTTAGTGTTTACACAGAAAAAACAAGAATCTAATCTATAATCAATTCCAATAACATTATTATCAATTAATATGATAGGACCAGGTTTCCCCAAAAAGTCATTTTTCAACTGAATAGATTTGTGGGAAATCGCAACATTATTTTCTTCCACCTGTTTTTTGTTGCTGCAACAAATTAATAACGTGGCAAGGATTGAATAAAAAATGGAGTAAATGTACTTTTTCATGTGTTTTATCATTTATCATCTATATCGCAAGGATATTTATCCTTACGATATAGATGTTATTATTATTTTGTTATTCTGTTACCTAGTATAAAATAGCCATCAGCATAAATAATACAAAATACATTTGGATTTGCCATACAAAGAGCAGGAAACTCAACTTCACCTTCAGCTAAAGCTTCTATATTCTCTAATAATAAATTAGAATCAGCATTTGTTTTCTCCTTTTGAACAAAACAAAAACTTCCTATTATTAAAGAAACTCCTAATAAAATACTAATTAACTTTTTCATAATCTGACTTTTTTAGACTTCCACTATTGGTAATTTATATCCTAAGCATCCATCATATAGTGTTCTTTTACAAATAGTCGTTGTTGTAGGAATACACTCTTTACAAAATTCTTCTATAGATTCTCCACTAGCCAACGCTTCCACGTTTTCCATGGCCAAATCAGATAATTCCACTTCTTTATTCTGCTGGTAGTTCCAACCAGCGATAGCGACTGTAGCGATAACTGCTACTGCGTATAATGCTTTCTTCATTATCGTTAATGATTAAATTTTGATTTGTAAAAAATATCGGCGAACCATTCTTTCTACAAACCCACCCTTTATCAAGTGTGGTTGCACATGGCAGAAGATTCTGTATGCCATTCCAAAATAATTACTACTTTTGTATGCGCTTTGCCTCCTTTCTTTATCAGTGAATGAATCGGGGAGCAAGTGTAGGGAGTTGCTGCTTTATCGGGATGGTTAGTCGTAGATTGGTTTGCAACTCCTTTTCTTTTGTTCCCGGCTCTTTATTCCAGACTGAAATTTTCTAATTTGTATAAAACTTTATGTCCATGACAGTCTATATCGCCTGATTTGGCACAAGCATAATTTCCTGTTTCGTTTTCGGCTAAAGCCTCAATGTTTTCCCAAACCATTTCGTCCATGACGGTTTCTTTGTCTTGAACATAAAAACTACCCACGGCAGCTACGGCTAAAATAACCCCGCATAGGATGCCTCTCATTCTTTTTCTGATCATGTTTTTTATCGATTTTATTTATTAAATTTGCACGCATTTCCGGAATGCGCTTTGTCTGTTTTTCAGACGAAGGCAAATGTAAAGTCGGTTTGGAAGAGTGCCAAATAAAAATGGCGATATTTTGCTGAAAAGACTCTGAAATCCACACTGATCAAACACTGAAATTTTACTGATGATGTTAAATGTCAGAATTATAGCAAATTACATAAAAGCGGTGGTGGTATGAATAGTAAGATTAGTTTTGTATGTAAAGTATTTGGAATCGTTTTTGCAGGCTTGTTGGGTGTCTATTTCATGTGTTCAGGGCACAACCATGAACAGGCAATTCTCCAAAATGCTAAAGTTTGTTTTGAGGAGGCACTGCAGGAAGAAAAGAAAAATAGTACGGCCCAAGTACATATATCATACGATGCCTCGAAAGCTACATATACTTTAGATGATGCGTTGGATTGGCTTGCACTGATTGTATCCATAAAAGAGGATAGCTGTCGTCAGGGGTTAGACAGTATATACCACGCCAAGTTAACACAAGCCGGATATCCCGTTCAAACCGCTATTAGCTATACCCGGAATGGACGTACCACAGTGAGCAAGCCCAATTTGGATTTATTACACATGTACCCTGTAGGAAACAAAGTTTACTCGATGAAGCATGATACGATTCGGTTGCAAGCCTATGTACCCATCGCTTTCGTGCATACGCAAAAATATAAATTCAGCATAGGTTTGGGATTGGTGGTTGGCAGCATTTTACTGGGCTTTGGCATTTGGTGGATGGCAAGAAAAAAAAGAAAAACAGACAAGGCTGCTTCGTTTTCGCAAAGAGTACTCATTGGCAAAAACTGTTATTGGGAGTCACGGAGCGGTATTTTCTGTTGTGCAGGCGAATCTATAATATTAACCGGAATGCAGGAAAAGTTTTTTGATCAACTTGTTAAATCCCCAGATTACATTGCGATGTATCAAGATTTTTTAGTTTTCTATCCAGAGCAGGAACTTACTAAAGCTACAATAGATAAAATCCAACACACCATGCAAACTCTGAAAAAAAATCTGAAAGCATTTCCTGTGGTCATTGAGCCTATTCGGGGTAAAGGTTATCAACTTTGTTTTAGGGTAGAGGAAATGACAGAATAACTCAAAACCGGGTTATTATTATCCAAGCTTGTCGTATATAACCGCTCGCCTTGCAATGCCAATCCGAACACCGAATGATCCAATGCCAGCTTCCTGAGCGGTTTCCCTTCCAGATCGAACACATAAACGAAATACCCGCCATCTGGTAATTCTTTACCTTCCTGCATATTCCGTATCCGCTCTTTAAACGAAACCCCGTCGAAAACAGTGTAGATGCAACTGTCGGCTACCAAAACCTCATTGAATCCTTTGATACCTTTCGGGAAAGCTTCGCCGCCTTGCCGGGAAAAGACCGGTTCGCCGTTTGGTCCGAAAAGCACGGTGTGGAAACCAGTCTTCAGGTTGAAAATCTCAACCGTCTCGCCCAATTGCGTCACTAAAACCAATACCTGGTTTTTCGGGTTATAACTCATAAACGTACGCCATGCCTGTGCCAATGCCGGCAAACTTTCCCGCAGGCTTTCGTCTTCGGTCGGGATGTTTCCTATGCTCTTTTGTATTCTACCTTTGGCATCCAGTACATGATAGCGGTAACTCCCTGTATAATCTGTCACCAAAAAGCCGGAATCCGTCTTGCAAAAGTCGAGGGTTCGCAGCAGTCGTTTGTCTAAAGGAATCTCTTCCATCCGTTCCGCTTTTTTATCGGCAACAGACACTTTCCAGCGGGTAATTTGTGCCCGGTTGGAATCGAGCACCCAAATGGAATCCGGCGAACAAATCCGCATCCTTTCAGCCGAAAGTATTTCGTCCGGTCCTTCACCGCGCTTGCCGAAAGGCGTAATCGGTTGCCAGTCAGGAAACGTAAACGCATATAAGAAATGGCTATCGTTATGCAGATCCAGCAGGATCACCAAACTATCTTTTATATCGATCCGGTAGGGATAACGGAAAAACACGGAGTCGTTCCCGATTTCCTGCACACAAGATTTGTTGTATGTCTCCGGGAATTGTTCGTATCTCGGATATATATGTTTTGATGAATCCTGGCAAGCTGCGAATCCGATAGCCATCCAAAAAAGGAAGAAAGAAAATTTCCAAGTTTTCATATTGATTTGTGATTTTTCGGATACAAAAGTATTTATAATGTATTTACCTACTTTTTATTTAGAAAATATTAATAATTTTTTAGTTATGGTAAGTATGGTTTGTTAAGCCATTCTTTCACTTTCTCCCGCATTTCCCGGATGGCTTGACTTTC
>ENA-UOJF01000277-UOJF01000277.1-human-gut-metagenome-genome-assembly--contig:-P74-NODE-277-length-52446-cov-28.153500_pt1 | contig 52446 bp, 40 predicted proteins | sample MGYA00242344_ERZ723891 | MGnify/ENA metagenome assembly ERZ723891 | reverse complement strand
CATAGCAGCCGCCCTCGAAGTTGAATACTCCGTTGTCGTCCCAGCCGTGCTCGTCGTCACCGATAAGAAGTCTCTTAGGGTCTGTAGAAAGTGTTGTCTTACCTGTACCGGACAGACCAAAGAAGATAGCTGTGTTCTCACCGTTCTTATCTGTGTTAGCTGAGCAGTGCATTGAAGCCATGCCCTTGAGTGGAAGGAAGTAGTTCATCATTGAGAACATACCCTTCTTCATCTCTCCACCGTACCAAGTGTTGATGATTACCTGCTCACGGCTTGTGATGTTGAACATAACAGCTGTCTCGGAGTTAAGACCAAGCTCCTTATAGTTCTCTACCTTAGCCTTTGAAGCGTTGTATACAACGAAGTCAGGCTCAAAGTTCTCAAGCTCCTCAGCAGTTGGCTTGATGAACATATTTGTTACAAAATGAGCCTGCCAAGCAACCTCAACGATGAAACGGATAGCCATTCTTGTATCCTTGTTAGCGCCGCAGAATGCGTCAACTACGAAAAGTCTCTTATTTGAAAGTTCCTTGATAGCGAGATCCTTAACAGACTTCCAAGCCTCCTGTGAAGCAGGGTGGTTGTCGTTCTTGTACTCGTCAGAAGTCCACCAAACAGTGTCCTTAGAATTTTCGTCCATAACGATGAACTTATCTTTAGGTGAACGGCCTGTATAAACGCCTGTCATAACGTTTACTGCGCCAAGCTCACTCTCCTGACCCTTTTCATAGCCTTCGAGTGTTGGCTTTGTTTCTTCCTCGAACAGCTGCTCGTAAGAAGGGTTGTAAACAACTTCTGTAGTTCCGGTGATACCGTACTTGCTCAAATCGATCTTTGACATGTTGCAATAACTCCTTTTCAAAAAAAATATCGTTAATAGGCGCTATAATGAAACAGCACACGCCGGCACATTCATTTTCTTTCCTTATTATAAAGCATAAGCTATACAGAAATTCATCTGACAATTGAAAACACACTGCCAGCATTTCATGCTGTGCTCCTATTACAGCAATATAATTATACCACATATTTTTCTGAATTGCAAGGGTAAACGCAGATTTTGTGAGCTGATTTTTTACATTTCGCTTAAATCTATAACGATTTTTTATGAATAAATGTAATTTCATGGTATAAAATAGATAATAAAAGATATTGACTATTATCAATAGTTAGTCTGAGCTTGTGCGGACGATTTTGCAGTATCAATATAAAATAATTGCATTTTTATGCTTCTTTGCAAAAAAACGACCTAAATTATGCAGGCAAATTTCGCTTTCCTGCAAACAGAAAAAAGGCAGTCCATAAGGAACTGCCCTTCTCCGAAATATCAACAATAGGGGAGATCTTATTTACTTTTTCCTCTTAGCCATGACCACAGCCGCACCGCTCAGAAGTGCAAGAGCGAATGCTCCTCCAGCAACACCGGTCGATGGGTTTGTGTTTGAAGCGTTTGAAGCTGCCTTTGAGCTGCTGTCTGACTTGCTGTCAGTTGCCTTGCTGTCAGAAGATGAGCTGTCGGAAGATGAACTGTCAGAAGCGGAACTGCTCGTATCTGACGAAGCATCAGAACTGCTTACGCTGTCAGGCTGTGAAGAAGCAGGTGCTTTCTTTACAAGGTTTGCCACAGCGTCATTTATAGCCTTAACCATAGCGTCCACGTCAGCCTGCTCTGTGATGTTCTTTGTTCTGTCAATAGCGGCAAGAGCCTTTTCGACTTCTGAGAAGTCCTCATAATCGTCTTTGTTGAGAGCCTTTGCGGCTTTCTCTGCCTTGTCAAGCTCTGTATAGTCTGCTGACTTGTAAACAAGTGCCTCAACAGCGTTGTTTATATCATCTGTCATTTTGTCAACATCTGACTGCTGTGTAAGGTTTTTAGTTCTGTCGATAGCTTTAAGTGCCTTTTCTACGGCTGTAAAGTCCACATAGTTGTCCTTATTAAGAGCCTTTGCAGTTTCTTCTGCCTTGTCAAGCTCTGTATAATCTGCCTTTGCATACTCAAATACAGCCGAACTGTCTCTATGAACTGCGAATGGTTTTTCACATTCATCAGTATGGAATGTACCGCCCTTTATCTCGCACTTTTCGCAATCGTTAAGGAAAATTCCTATGTCACCACCGAGTGTGATATCTCCTCCCGAGATAAGACCGTTCTTTATATTGTCTGTACCAAGATAAATATCCGCAAGCTTGGCATTGATATCTACCTTTCCGTCCTTTATAATCAAGCCTGTCTTAGGCTCAGGGGCACCTATACCAACTACTAATATTCCTGCTCTTCCTGCATTGATATTCACATCTCCGCCGTATATCTCAACAGAGCCGTTTGCATACAAACCGTCATTCCAGCCACCATCGGCAACTTCACTTGTGTCAATATTAAGAGTTGCGTCCATTACCTTTATGGAATAAAGTGTTATGACAGCACCGCCCTTTGCGTTGACAGTTCCTGACTCAAAAGTAACATTAGGCTGATCCATTACTGGAAGGTTGCCTGTTTCTTCAAGATTAAGCACACTGTCCTTAGTCTTTCCACTTAGTACTACACCGGTATCTTTTGCGCTTCCTTTTCTCGAAATAACTGTAGTGCCTGAGGTCATCTTGTTATCTCCTGAGAAAACTATATTAGTAACTTTTTCTCCGTCAACAATGACACAAGACTTTTTCGCCGTCGAAAAATCAACATTGTCAAGTGTAAGAGTAGAAGTTGCTGCGTCCCAGCTCCAGCCCTCGTCTTCATTTTTCTGATCGTTCTGAAATCCTGCCACTGTAAGGTCAAGAGTTGTAGTTCTCTGCTGATTTGCCGCAAAAACATTTATTGCAGGCAAAGATGCCATACATATGACCGTTGCGAGCATTGTGCTAAAAATTCTTGTCTTTTTCATATTTATCCTCCCGAAATTTAAGACTTCATATCATATTTGCATTGCGATATAAAACCACCCTGCTTACAATTATGATAGCAGAGCGGTAATAATTTTTCAACTATTTTGACACAAGCGGTCAAAAATCAGCACAAGCGGTATTCATTTAAACAAATAATGTATGAAAGTCCCACTTAATTGCTTTATATATCTATTTAATGGATATATTATTTTTTCTTCTTAGCCATTACCACAGCCGCACCGCTCAGAAGTGCAAGAGCGAATGCTCCGCCTGCAACGCCGGTTGACGGGTTTGTATTTGAAGCGTTTGAAGCCGCCTTTGAGCTGCTGTCTGACTTGCTGTCAGAAGATGAGCTGTCGGAAGCGGAACTGCTCGTATCTGACGAAGCATCAGAACTGCTTACGCTGTCAGGCTGTGAAGAAGCAGGTGCTTTCTTTACAAGGTTTGCCACAGCGTCATTTATAGCCTTAACCATAGCGTCCACGTCAGCCTGCTCTGTGATGTTCTTTGTTCTGTCAATAGCGGCAAGAGCCTTTTCGACTTCTGAGAAGTCCTCATAATCGTCTTTGTTGAGAGCCTTTGCGGCTTCCTCTGCCTTGTCAAGCTCTGTGTAGTCTGCTGACTTGTAAACAAGTGCTTCAACGGCATCGTTTATGTCTTTCGTCATTTTGTCAACATCTGACTGCTGTGCAAGATCTCTATACCCTCTTAAAGCCTCAACTGCACTGTACAAGTTTGCAACGCTTTCATCTGTGTAGATAGAAAGGTCGGCAGGAATATTACCCAGCACTTCATAAACATTGCTGTAGTCAGCAGGCTCAGCACCGCAGGCAGGAGTATCGTTATCACGCTTAGTCCATACGTTTGATGAGCCGTTGAGCATATTTAAAAAGCTGTCTGTTTTCATATCGTCAATAGTAAGAGAAGCTGCTGATTCCGTATTTTTTGCTGTATTTTGTATGTTGTAGTAGCAATTTTGAATCGTACTTCTCTTCATCGTATCTTGCATTGCAAAAGCATAAGCGAAAGAAGAAATATCAGATACAAGACCTGTTGCATAGCAATTCTTTACAGTGCCATAATAGTTATTGCTTGCAGCGTCAGTACCCATGAATGACGCACCAACAAAACTGTTGCTTACATTGCCCTTTGCATAGCAGTTGCTGATGTTAAGACCTGAGATGTTTCCAACAAATCCGCCTGCATATTCTGCACCTGTTATATTGCCTGTGGCATAGCAATTTTCTATCAAAGTTTCATCAGTTGTCACTCCATTACCTATTCCAACGAAGCCGCCTACTGCGATGCCACGACCGTTTCCTGTTACCTCAACAGAAACGTCTGCACCGCAATATTTAGCAGATGAGCCTTTTGCGAGCGTACCAACAAAGCCACCAACATTGCCCTTTTTTGTTGATTCCTCTATCTTTCCGGAAACACGGCTGTGGCTCACTGTTGTACCTCCGTCCTGAACGCCTACTAATCCGCCTATGCTGTTAAGAGCAACATAGCTGCCGTCAGAGCCTGCTTTCATGTCAAGACCAGTAACCGTACAATTTACTATATCGCCCATAGAATAACCTACAAGCGCACCTCCCATGCGGAAGCCATATCCACTGCTGTGATTTCCGCCAACATAGTTTATAGAAACATTTTCAAGAACTACGTCCTCGATAGTGCCGCTGGTCGCACCGAACAAGCCGCATACATCGCCACTGTATGGCGATGTTTCTGTTCCAATGGTAAGATTTTTGATAGTATAACCATTTCCGTCAAAGTTGCCAGAGAAAACAAAATATTCATGACCACCCATAATAAGATCCGCCACAGTTTCTCCTATTGGAGTCCACTCTTTTCCACCGAGGTCGATATCCTCTGTAAGCTCAAAGTATGTGTCCGCATATTTTTCACCATATTCCTCTGCGTTCACTCTTTTCGCAAAATACGCAAGCTGTGAGCCAGTAGCTATTTGATAAGGGTCATCTTTTGTGCCTTTTCCTCCTGCAAAAGACTCCGCTATAGAGCCGTCCCAGACCTCTGTACCGTCAGCAAAAACAGAAACAGGCACTAAGCTTGCCGCAAGACCCATCGTCACCAAAAGGCTCAAAATCTTCTTTTTCATTCTAATTCCTCCATTATATTTTTCGGGGTTGATATTTCTTTTTTACTCAGAACATAAATTTTTCACGATTATTTTAACACAACCCACACACTTGTCAACAAGTTTGACACAAACGGTCAAAAATCTGCACAAATGGTATTCGTTTAAACAAATAATGTATGAAAGTCCCACTTAATTGCTTTATATATCTATTTAATGGATATATTACTTTTTCTTCTTAGCCATTACCACAGCCGCACCGCTCAGAAGTGCAAGAGCGAACGCTCCGCCAGCAACGCCTGTTGACGGGTTTGTATTTGAAGCGTTTGAAGCCGCCTTTGAGCTGCTGTCTGCCTTGCTGTCGGCTGATGAACTGTCAGGCTGTGAAGAAGCAGGTGCTTTCTTTACAAGGTTTGCCACAGCGTCATTTATAGCCTTTGCCATAGCGTCCACGTCAGCCTGCTCTGTGATGTTCTTTGTTCTGTCGATAGCGGCAAGAGCCTTTTCAACTTCTGAGAAGTCCTCATAATCGTCCTTGTTAAGAGCCTTTGCGGCTTTCTCTGCCTTGTCAAGCTCTGTGTAGTCTGCTGACTTGTATGCAAGTTCAAAAGCCTGTGTATGTGTTGCGATATCTGCTGAAATAGTTATTTCCTTGCTGAGAGGCTCGCAATCGTCAGCAGTTACCTCTACTGTGTAAGTGCCTGCTGTAAGCATGGCAGTATTGTTTGTTATCTCTTTTCCGTCTACCTTTATTACAACATTTTTCAGGTCAGCAGGTGTTACTTCAAAATCAACTGCATATTCCTTAGTTGGCAGGACAGGCGTTTTTCCCTCAACATACTGATACTTTGCACCGTCGGCTGTCAGCTCGTCATAAAATTCTTTTGTTGTCATATAGTCATATGCTTTAGCCTTGCCTGCTTCTTTATTTGAACCGCAAGCTTCAACATCTTCTGTTTCTGTGAAATAGTTGTTTTTAAAGTCAGGTGTAGACGAGGAATCTTTTCCCACTATTCCGCCGAAACGTGTATATGGCTTTCTGGCTGAATACTGTGAAAGGTCAATTTCTCCTGCAAAATAGCAATCACTTACAGAACCGCCGGCTACTGAACCAACAATACCGCCTACATCTGTGGTTCCGTTGCCAACCGGCGTGAGTTTTCCTGTAACATAGCTGTTTATGACCTTGGAATCGCCATACAAACATCCTACGATACCGCCGGCGTCTGGTGCAGCATATACCATATCGCCTGTGCTTGAACAATAGCGGACTTCCGTTCCATTCTGTGCATATCCAACTATACCGCCCACATAAAGACTTCCGCTGTCGCCTGAGATAGTTATGTCTGCTGTGTTCTCACAATACTCAAAAGTTGTGCCGTCTGCCTGACCTACCATACCCATTAAGCCATAAACATATTTGCCGTTATTGTTGAAAGATACGTTTGACACACAATCAGTAATAGTACAATCACCTGCAAATCCTGCAATAGTGCCATAAAAAGTATAGTCGTTATCAGTATTTGTCACATCCAGATTTCCCTCTATAGTCAGACCTGATACCTCTGCTTCCTCAATATCGCCAAAGAAACCGACCAACACGTCTTTACCATAAATAGACGTAAAATCAATGTTTGAAATAGTATGACCGTTTCCGTAGAATTTGCCGCTGAAACAATGTTCAATATAGCCGTTTTCATCGAAAACGTTTCCGATAGGCGTCCATACAACACCTGTCAAGTCAAGGTCATTTTCAAGAACAACAACTGCGTCCTTATTCTTGTCATAATCTCCGTTGTTTACCGCTTTTGAAAACGCCAACAGGTCGTCAACAGTTTTTATTACCGTCTTATTGTCGTCTGCAAATGCCGTTGTCGGCACAAACAAAAGACAGCCCGTCACCAAAAGACTTAAAATTTTCTTTTTCATTCTAATTCCTCCATAATATTTTTTGTTGCTGATATTTCTTTTTTTACTCAGAACATAATTTTACTCGATTATTTTAACATGGCCTACACACTTTGTCAATAGATTTGGCACAAACGGTCAAAAATCTGCACAAGCGGTAACAAAATAAATGAATAATGCTTGAATTTTGCTTTGATGTGTGTTATTATATATTAAGAAATCATGTATAAGAAAGGATTTTTACAGTATGAGAGTGGCATTGGTAGACGATAATAAAAACGACCTTGCACTTCTTCATGAATATATTTCCGAACAAACCGCTCATAGCTGTCAGATAGATACGTTTTCAAGCGGAGAAAGCTTTTTGTCATGTTGGCAGATAGGAGCTTATGATCTGGTGGTGCTTGATATATTCATGGGGAAAATGACAGGGATAGAGGTCGCAGAAAAGCTTCGTGAAACAGACAAAAACGTGCATATCGCATTCGGCACCTCAAGCAACGAGTTTGCAAGCGAAAGCTACGACCTCAACGCCTGCTACTATCTTTGCAAGCCCTTTCAGGCTGACAAAGTAAAAGCCATGCTTGACCGTATCGGTTCTGATGAAATTGATCGTATGCGTTCCGTTAAGCTTCCCGACGGTCAGAACGTGATACTCAGAAATGTTATCTACATAGACTGTGCGTCACATATCGTGACAATCCATTGCACAGACGGCGAAAGCATAGTTTCAAGAAATTCTTTTGCTGAGATCGAGAGCATTTTTTGCAGTCATTCATACTTTTATACCTCCACCAAAGGCGTCATCGTGAATTTCTATGAGATAGCCCAGCAAAAAAGCGACCTTTTCATAATGAGCGACGGCACACATATCCCCATAAGTCGCCGAAAATCCAGAGAAACATTAGACGCCTTCGCTCAGTTTCGCTTCAGTGATCTGCGAAAAGGCGGTGAGCAGTAATGCCTCCGTTATACCGCCTTGTGGAAGTGGGCATATATTCCCTTCTGAATTTTCTGCCACTTATGGTGCTTGCCCTTTATCCCTTCCGGCATAGGCTTCGCTTTTCCAAAACAGCTACCGTGGGACTTGTTGTGGCTCTTTCACTGGTGCAGATATTTTTAGGCTGGCAGGCGGCATTTTTCAGCACAAATGCAGGTCTGCTAAGTGCAGTCAGCACCCTGCTCTATGCGGCTTTTTACTTTTTCGCTGTGAAGGTAAAGGTCGGCAAAACAGGCTTCACACTGCTTCTGCTTTCAAATAACGCAAGCTTTATCGTCATTACCTCAAAATGTCTGGAGGGCATTCTGTTCCCGTCACTTGCCTATGAATCATACCGCTGGTCGTTTTCCCTTTGTATGCTTATGACAGAAGCCGTGGTATGGGGACCGCTCTTTATCTACATGAAAAAGGTCTACACGCCTGCGGTGGAAAGAGAGCCGTCAGGTCTGGAGTGGCGCTATCTTTGGCTTATCCCATTTACGTTCTATATAATATGGTACTATACGCTCTACGGCAACTCTACGAAAAGCAGCTTAGAGCTTGCTCTGGAGCCAAAGAACACCATAGCTCTGTTCTTTATAAACGCAGGGGCGTTTCTGGTGTATTACATCGTAGCACGGCTGGTCATCGAACAGCAGAAAAATCTGCGGCTTCAGGAAAATAACCACCTGCTTGAAATGCAGAACCTGCAATATGACTATTTGCAGGATAAGATAAAAGAAACAAGACGCTATAAGCATGATGTCAGACATCATATCGCTCTTATGCAGGAGCTTCTGAAAAAGGGCGAATATGATAAGCTTTCGGAATATCTCAATTCTTTCAGGGATTCTATGCCCGATATATCAGAACGCATTTACTGCAAAAACACATCTGTAAGCGCACTTCTTGCATATTTTGCTCAAATAGCGGAAAGCAGCGGCATTGAATACAAGGTGAGCGCTGACATACCAGATGATATAAAAATAGACATAACCGACCTCTCTGTGCTTTTCGGAAATCTTATCGAAAACGCCATTCACGGCTGCGTGTCTGACAGTGCAAAGAATAAAAAAATAATAATCAGAGCAAAGGCTGACAGCTATTCCCTCTGCCTGGCGGTGGACAACACCTTCACCGGAACTATCCTCACCGACCCAGAAGGCGGTTTCCTTTCCTCAAAACGCAAAGGCAAAGGGATCGGCACAGAGTCTGTCAAGAACATTGCCGCCAAATACAATGGCGTAGCTAAATTTGAATACGGTGACGGAATGTTTTACGCTTCCGTAATGCTGAACATATGAAAAAGGCGGACAGCTCGCAAAGAGCCTCCGCTTTTTCTGTTATATATAGTATATCCGTTTTGCTGTTCTTAATTGTCGCTTATATCACACACTGCCACGCTTGTAACAGGGTCAATGTCAGAGATGTCAACGCCGTATTGATATGGGTTGAGTTCAAAAGTCTCGCTGTCCGTCTGAGCCTGCATTCTTTTATATGTTTCATCAAGCTGTTCGTCAGTGAGGTCAAAGCCGAACCACCATGTTCTGCCGTTTATTGTCGCTGATACGATTCGGTTTCTGTCTGTATTTGAAAGATACATAAGTGGCTTTTCACCCAGAGCGTTGCAAAGCTCGTTGTATGTCATGCCCACATAGATATTCTTTGTGATGTATGCACCATTGTAAAGCTCCACCCTTGTGACAGGCAGGCTTTCGTCAACATAGCCCTTGCCTGTTTCGGTATTCAAAGCCGCCCTGCCGAAGTGATACTGCGGAAAAGCCGAGCACTGATACATAGAATCATAGCCGTTTTGAACGAATGTTGGATAAACAAACTCATAGTTGTTGTCTGCCATTTTGAGCATATCCCCCACTGTATTTGAAAACAGCTCCTCGCCTGGTTTGTCTGCACTTGGGAGGACAGCGCTTGTATTTTCGCCTTGCGTATCTGTAACAGGAGTATCGGTTTGCACAGGTGCAGGTGCAGTTGTCACGGCGGTGTCTGTTACCTTTTCAGGCTCGCTTGACGGCTCAGATATGCTGTCTGTTTCAGCTTTTGACGAACTGATTTCAGATATCTTCTCTGATGAAGCGTCTGCCATACTGCTGTCAGAAAGGTCAAGGCTATCGTCATTTAAGCTGTCTGAAACACTGCTGTCATCGTGAACGCCGAAGCCGTTGTTGTTCACTCCACGGAGAGCCAATGGTATGCTCACTGCCACCACCACAGCCGCCGCAGTTCCCACTATCTTTATAGCAGCGGAAGAGGTTTTCAACGCTGTAACAGGTGAAGCCGCTGTCATTGCATACTTTTTCGGCAGAGCCGCTCTCATCATTGCGCTCATAGGCACAGTCGCAAATGCGCCGCCCTCAAAGATACGCTCTATCTCTTTCTTTATCTTTGCCCTCGCCTTAAAAAGCTTCTGCTTGGCGGCATTCTCGCTTATCTCCAAAATCTCGGACACTTTTTTCAGCGGCATGCCGTCATAATAATAAAGTATCACCGCCGACCTCTACTCAGGCTTCAGCCCCTCTATGACCTTTTTCAGACAGCGTTTAAGCTCCTTGCTATCGGCATAATCCTCAGGGAGCATAACAGTATCGTCAGCATGGATATCCTCGCTGAGGTTTTCGTCATCAAGGCTTATGTTATCCTCTCTGCCCTTTTGTCTGAAATACATTCTGCACTTGTTGAAAGCGATAGAGTGAAGCCACGTTTCATAATGCTCAGGCTCTTTCAGCGACCCTATCCCCTCCATTGAAGCCAAAAAGCTGTCCTCGGTGATATCCTCTGCGGTATGCTTATCCCCAACGTTTTTCAGCACGAAGAAATAAAGCTTCTCGTGGAACTCTTTGTACAGCTTCTCAAAAGCTGTCTTTTCGCCATTCTGAGCCTTTTCTACAACGGCTCTCAATTCATTCTTGTTCATTCACATATCCCTCCAAGACAAGTATGCGTATCAACCTTTTCATCTGCGCCTCTGCCTCCTCGTCTGTCTGACGAGTTTCCTCGTTCATGGACCTTAGGACAAAGGCGATGACATCTCCAAGCTTTGCATTTTTCATTTTTATCTCCGTTTCATGCTCTCTCGTTTTTGCCCTTTCATATACTTAGTTGCAGTTATCCCGATATGGTTATCATAACATCACACTTTTGTATATCTGCACAAAAACGCACCCCACAGCCTATGAAAAATACACAACCTTATGACGCATACTGTCTTAATACTCATTATACTATATTTATGTATATTAAGCAACTATTTTTCAAATGTTGCCACCACAAATAATTCACATATCATTAATAAAATGTTTCTTGTATCTTTTGTGCAAAATGCTATAATCTAATTGAAAATACGGAGAGAATTCCGTATAAAGTTAATAAATCAAACAAATCGGAGGTAATTCATTATGATGGGAAGACTCAGAGCAATGCGTGAGCCGCTCAAATATGTTCAAGGCAGAGATGCTACACTTAAGTTTCATGAAGAAATGGGCTATATGGGCAAAAGGTGGCTGTTTGTATGTTCAAACAGTGGCTACAAAGCCTGTCATGACAAGATAGAGAAAAGCTTTGGCGAGCTTGACGATTACAGACGCTATGAAGTATTTGGTGGTATATCAAGCAAGGGCGAGATAGCCAAAATGGAAGAGATAGTAAAGGCTGACAACATCGACACAGTAGTTGCAGTTGGCGGCGGAAGCGCAGTTGATACTGCAAAAGCTACAGCATACTACACAGGCAAGCACATTGTTATCGTGCCTACAGTTGCGGCAACAGATGCGCCATGTACAGGTCTGTCAGTAATATACAATGATGACCACAGCTTTGACAAATATCTTTTCTATCCTACCAATCCAGACGCAGTAATGGTAGACACAACAGTTATCGCAAACGCACCTGTAAAGTTCCTTATTGCAGGCATGGGCGATGCACTTGGTACATATTTTGAGGGCAGAGCTTCCATAAGAACAGAGTCTGCAAGCCTTGAAGGCACAGGCATCACAAGAGCAGGACAGGCACTTGCAAGACTTTGCTATGACACGCTGAAAACATATGGCAAGCAGGCAGTTGAAGCTTGTAAGGTACACGCAGTTACACCTGCCCTTGAAGCTATCTGCGAGGCTAACGTATATCTTTCAGGTGTTGGAGCAGACAACGTAAACTGTGCGGCTGCACACTCGTTCTACAATGGCGTGACATCATTGGGAATCAAGCACGCAGACCACGGCTGTTGTGTAGCCCTTGGTACACTGGTTCAGCTTGTACTTGAGGGTGCGCCAAAGGAAGAGTTTGAAGAGGTACAGAACTTCTGCCTTGAAGTGGGACTTCCTGTCACACTCGAGGAGATCGGTGTAACTACACCTGAGCAGGTAGAAACTATCGCAAAGAACGCTTGTATCCCAGGCGAGACTATCCACAATCTTGCAGGCGATGTACAGCCAATCGAGCTTTATGACGCTATCATGCAGGCAGACGCTATGGGCAAGATCGCGTTGGGCAAATAAAGAATAGTGTATATTTAAAATGATATTGCCACCCACGGCTGATTTGGCTGTGGGTGGTTTTTTGTGCGAAAAAAAAACAGAGAAACCCGATCAATGGGTTTCCCTGTTTGGATCAACTTATTAAATCATAATATTTTAGTAAAGTATATCTTCCTGCGAAGCTCAGTTGTCTGCAACGTCCATAAGCTCAACAGCGATATCGTCAGACCCGGTATCATCTGCATCAGCCTGAATATCGTCCGGCTTATCGTCCTCTATGAAAGCTCCTGTAAAATCAATACAAACATTCTCGCTTTTACCAAAACGAGCCATTGTCAGCAAATCGGTGACAGTCGAGCGTGTGACATGAGCACCTGTGAAATCCATCACCACATTTGCAGAATTATCCTCGCTGGTTTTGCTGTTGATCTCATCACGAAGCTGGTCAAAATTCGTATCCTCAAGGTCTGCATAAGCTGAAAACTTTTTTGGCGCATAGAGCGTTGCAACAGCGTGCATAGCAATGAATACAAACCTGAAATCTTCGCAATCAAAGGTGCTGAAAGGTATCTCAAAAAGTCTCAGCATACCCTCGTCGGTCTTTTTGCATAAAACAGGCTTATATCTGTTCTGAGCCAGATCATAGGTGTATCTGTCTTCGTAAGCTTCATCGGTTAAGCTGCCGTCTGGCATAGGCACGATCTCAAAGCGAGAAGTTTCATTGCACGTATTGCAATAGCCTCCGACTATCACAAATCTGAAAACATAGTCGGTATTTTTCTCAAGTTTTTTGTCACAGCATATCTGCGTCCAGTCCCAATTCCAGTTTCCAATAGAATAGGCAATAACGTTTTCGCCGTCCTTATCGGTCACAAAATATTTAGCTATAACATTGTTTTCGCAGGACTTATCAGCCTTAAAATCTCTAGGATCAAAATCTATTACTTTACCCATATTGTTTACCTCCGTAACATCCACGGTCGGCTTATGAGTATCTAATATTCTTATAGTACATTTTTCACAGTCGCTTGCATACTCTGCCCGACCGTTCTTAACAAGCCCCTTAGCCCTTTTGGGATAGGTAGCTCCGATTCGTTTTCCGTTTATGTCTGTAACAATAACGTTTTTTTCTATGGGTATCTCCCCCTTGCACAGCAACATCAAATTAGCGCCTGCATTATACAGGCTTGCGTTTAGCTCCGACGCTGTTATTTTCTATGGGTGTCGTCCCCGGTCTTTGCTTAGGATAAGTTTAACAGACGTCCAGCCTTTTGTCAAGACTATCTGCACCTTTTTGACATTACATACAATTGCGATCTTGCGGGCTTAGCACATATGCACAAGGGGCATGAGTACATAAAATGCCCGTCACGGCGAGTGATTTCAAAATTTATCATAACGCAATTCTATCTCACTGGGAACAAAAAAATCCGTCCTACCCAAAGTAAGGCGGAATTAGGTGCAGGGTCGAAACTTTCGGAAAAAGACCAGCGATTGGTGCTTGAAGTTTCTGAAAGACTAGGGAAAGAATAATTTTTGAGGCCTCGAACTGCAATATCAAAGTAAAAATAAAACAGCGTACCGCAGCCCCCTGCGATACGCTGTTCTCATATAAAATTATTTCTTAGTAGTAACACTCTTTGAAGCCGACCAAGCACCATAATACTTAGTACCCTTTACAGTTGTGTACGAACGAACACGAACGTAATATTTCTTTTTGCCTGAAAGCTTTGAAATAGTCTTGGTGTCGGTCTTATTGTTTGTTATGGTAACTTTCTTTGCACTTGTGAACTTTGAGTTGGTAGCGTACTGAATTTCATATCCAGTAGCCGAGCCTTTCTGCGCCCAGTCCACAAAGAATGCCTTACTCTTTGCCGTGAGCTTCTGTATCTCCTGCTTGGCAGGATTTATCTTGAACGTCTTTGTGATAGTGCCTGTGTAAGAGCCTTTTCCTGTGATTTTTACAGTGGCAGTACCTATATTCTTGTTGTTTGAGTAGGAAACTGTATAGTCAGTGCCATTTTTCAGCGTTTTGCCATTGTATTTAACAGTAATGCTCTGAGTGATGTTCTTGCCAGTGAAAGCCTTTGTGGAAATGCCCGAAACTGTGGCTTTCTTGAAGTTATTTTTGATACTGTAGGTCTTAGAAACTAAGCCTGTGTAATTGCCCTTGCCTGTGATAGTGACCTTTGCTGTGCCTACCTTGGTGTTGTTTGAATAAGAAACTGTGTAATCTGTACCATTCTTCAAAGTTTTGCCGTTTAGCTTGACCGTTACACCAGGCTTCTTTGCTTTGCCGTCATATGCGTAGGTCGAAGTGGAAAGTGTCACGCTTGCCTTTGAAATGCTAATTCTTGAAAGTGCAGGGATCTCAGCCGTTTCAAGAACTTTCTTGCAGACTGTACATTCCTTGTGTTTTGAGCCTTTAACTCCGATAGAAGCCGCCTTGTCAACTATCCAACCGCTTGACTTGTGACCTGTGGCATATATCACTGCCTGAACCTTGATAACAGTATTGCAAACTGAGCAATGTGAGCCGTCTGTTTTGCCTGCGGTGGTGCAAGTAGCAGGGTAGCCCTTATCGGTAACTGCAGTGTGACCCTTTGCAGGAAGCTTTTCTGTAACTGTCGCATTGCACTTTGTGCAAGTCTTTATAGCAGTACCCTCTGATGTGCAGGTCGGCTGTTTTGTTACAACAGAATTTCCGTAGCTGTGACCTGTTGCTTTTGTTGTGTTGTCCTTGTATGAAGTACCGCAAACAGAACACTTGTGGAGTGTGTAGCCGTCAGTAGTGCAAGTAGGTGCAACAACTGTGGCTGTGTAGCTGTGGGAAAGCTTTGCAATTGTTTCTGTTACTGTCGCATTGCACTTTGTGCAAGTCTTTATAGCAGTACCCTCTGATGTGCAAGTTGGTTGTTTTGTTACAACAGAATTTCCGTAGCTGTGACCTGTTGCCTTAGTTGTGCTGTCCTTGTATGAAGTACCGCAAACAGAACACTTGTGGAGAGTGTAGCCGTTAGCAGTGCAAGTAGGTGCAACAACCGTGGTTGTGTAGCTGTGGGAAAGCTTTGCAATTGTTTCTGTTACTGTTGCTCCGCACTGTGTACAAGTTTTTGTTTTTGTACCCTCTGATGTGCAGGTCGGCTGTTTTGTGATAACAGCACTGCCATATGTGTGGCTCGTGCATCCGCAGGTGAATTTGTATGTCTTTGCTACAGACGGATTGTATGTAGGATAAATTTTTACAGTGAGTGAACCGCCGTTTTTGAATGTGATACGTCTGATATCATTAGCATAGTTTTCAAGCTTATTTACACTTACCATGCTGCGATCAGAAAATTCAACTGTGTAGTCTGTATCGTCATAAAGCCAGAAATCAATGCTGTCGCCCACACTGAACTGAGTTTTGCTCAATACGCTTGAAAAGGACGTATTCGAAAGGTCTGTGCGCCAATAAACAGTGGTAGAGGTCGGAACTGTGAACTTATTCACATAACCGCAAGACTTGCAGGTCTGTGTTACAGTGCCGTCAGTTTTTGATGCGTACTTTGTTTCGTAGTCATGACCTGTTTTGACGTCAACCGTCTTTATATCGTCAAGATTTGAAAGGTTCAGGGAGTTGAATGTCACGTTATTTTTATCGTAAACATACCAAACTGCTCTGCCGTTTTTGATAACAGGCTGGCAATCTGAAAGGCTTCCCTCAAAGGTGTGTATACTGCCGTTTACTGTGCCGTCAGCGTTTAGCTTCGCACAGCTTACCTTTGTATCTCTGGCCCACAATAGCAAAAAGCTGTTATTATTTATCTTCACAAGCTGTGGAGCAGAAGCTGAAGCTGTACCCTCTGCATAAGAAGTTATCTTATTGAGCTTGTTTGTGGAAAGGTCCTTTGAAACAGCGGAAACGTAGACGTTTCGTGTTTCTGACGTATTGATATAATCAAGGTCAACTGTACTCTGTGCCACGATATAGCTTGATGATGACACATCAAAGCCGCCTATAGCCGCACCTGTATAGTTATAGTGACCGGCGGTATATTCAGGGTATGTTACAACGTCGATATTGCTGACCTGTTCAAAATAGCTTGGGAAGAATTTGCCTGTAGTAAAATCAGAATTATACTTCACCAGAACGGCAGAACGTGGATGAGCGTCACCATGGTCGAGGGCGACTATATGGTTGCCGTCGGTTTTTATAAACTGATTGAAGGAGTGGCTAACATAGCCATAATCAACGTTCATGATGCCGGTATACGAATCAGTGATAGTCATTGAAGGCATATCCACTTCAATGGTAACATTAGCCTGATGATTATTGCCGTCGCTTGATTTATACATTTTGTGACAGGTTCTCACAAGCAGGTGGTCACCGCTATGGGTCATTCTTGCCGAGCCTGCATCGAATGGAACTGTAGTGTTAGCTCCATACAGACCGCAGGACTTTATTTTGTTCCAATTCTTATCATACTTCGTTATACGGAAAACCTCGAGGAAGTCGTTTTGTTTCGGATTTTCCTGACCGCTAAGGACATAATAATTATTGCCGGAGTCATAGAAAGCACCAAAGACCGGCAGTTCATTGTCGATAAGCTTAGTGCTGAGCGGTTCAAAATCAGAGCTGTAATATTCCACAAGGAGCTTGCCCTTGATAGCGCCTGACTGGACACGCATATAATTGCCGTTGTCGCACACTGTCAGGTAAGATTTCACTGTGTCAGACCATTGCACATAGTCCTGATCATTCACATTAGAGCCTGAATACGCAACACATTGCGCCACGGCAAAGGCACTGAACGATCCAGCAGACACAGCAGTAGAAACAGCCATTGCGCCAGACAGGACAATGCTCAACATTCTTTTCTTCATATTCATCGATTTCATCACCTCATACAAAAACTTTTAAACGAGAACACCTTTATATATATAATATCACAACGCAAGGCGTATGTCAATGAAAATAAGTTACAATGAGAATGATTTCAATAAATTCGTCATACGCCAAAGGTCAACGCAGTAAAAAAAGCAAAGTGGATACAAAACAAAAAAACGCCTTGACAAGGTTTGATGGGTGTGATATAATATTACAGTGGTATTTCGAGGTGTGGCTCAGTTTGGTAGAGCGCTGCGTTCGGGACGCAGAGGCCGTGGGTTCAAGTCCCGTCACCTCGACCAGTAAAAAGGGTTATGCTTTGAGGAACCGAAAAGCGTAACCCTTTTTATTTTGGTCGAAACGCAGGCTTGAACCCACTGTTCAACGTCCCGTCACCTCGACCAGTCACTCGCCGTGACGGGCATTGTCCGTCATGGCTTTTTTTATTATCAGAACTTAACGCCGCAGGGGGAGTTTTTGTATTACCTAAAAAAGTAGAGTTATGCTTTGAGGAACCGAAAAGCGTAACCCTTTTTATTTTGGTCGAAACGCAGGCTTGAACCCACTGTTCAACGTCCCGTCACCTCGACCAGTCACTCGCCGTGACGGGCATTGTCCGTCATGGCTTTTTTTATTATCAGAACTTAACGCCGCAGGGGGAGTTTTTGTATTACCTAAACAAGTAGGGTTATGCTTTGATAAACCGAAAAGCGTAACTCTTTTTTTGTATGCTCCACATAGCAAACGTGCCTTATGACTAGCATTAAGGCACTTTATCAATTCAATCTTTCCCCAACCTCTCCGAAATCTCCAACACAAGCTTCTGATCCTTCTCAGAAAGCCTCGATACGCTGTCCACGATCTTCTGTGTGAGAGCTGGATTTTTGCTGCCATCGTCGAAAAACTGCTGATGATAAAGATATAGAGCAGATAAAACGAACCATGCTTGAACGTGTCGAAAGTATCGAGCCTAGAATAAGAGATTATGCAGAAGAATGGCATATCAACATATTCAGACAAAAAGATCTCCGTTGGAGATATAAGAAAAACTCAGCTTATCACTACATATGGTGTTGGCGCTATAGTTGACTTTAAGAACGATACTGTTGTTATCGCTTCTACAGACGATTGGGACTATTCCCCTAATGACGCTGATGAGGTAGAAAATCGAAAAATATTCAGCTTTTTAAGGAGCTTCATCAGCTTTATGCTGCTAAGCGTTTGTAGATATCCGCACCACATTGCATACAGCGCTCTGATTTTCACTTGTCCTACTTCTTCTTTCCCCCAAAAACAAATCAAACAGAATATCCACAACGTCTTTTACAAGAATGAATATCACCGCCGCCTCCTGTCCCCCAAGAGAGCGGCGGTATCTACACTACGCTACTTTTCAGTAAGATATTCATTTCTGTCAAACAACTGCTCAATTGAAAGATTTTTAAACCTCGGAATGTTGTATCCAAACGGCGAGTTGAGAGCCTTTACAAAGTCTTTCGTATAGCCGTGATTTTTTAAAAGATCGTCCTCATACTTTATTTTATCTTCTTGCTTTGTGTCATCTTCCCTTTTCGTGATACAGCGCTGCATAACATAATGATAAATGGAGAAGTAAGAATCCACTGTACGAATATCTCCTATGTATTCTTTCAGTTCACGAACTACAGTAAGATGAGCAATACAGTTGCGGTATTTTCTTGTCATGCTGCTGTCTGCATTATTGATATCAACTTCAACGCACTTACGCAGCCGCTTGTTCTTTTTCAAGAACAAATTCGGCGACTCATCACGATCATCACAAAGTTCACAAAGCGTCTGTGAAAGTATCCTGTAGTCATTTTTCAAGTTCTTTGAAGCCAACTCAGGAATTATCTCCTTATACAGCCCAAAATCACGTTCAAGGCAGTGTATCGCAATAACATACCTTGCATTGACATTTACAAGATTTTTCACCAGCAGATACATGACCGTAAGATAAAGCCCGATAACAGCCTTTGCCCTCTCCTTAGCCACGTTTTCTCTGCCCTTTGCCTGCTGTTTCACATTTTTGAAATCATCAAAGCTGATGTTCTTTATCATTCTCGCAAGCTCACTGCGCTTTACTTCCAAAGAACTGTTCATGTCAGGAAATTCCACACAACTCTTGTAATAACGCTCTATCTGCGTGTCAGGGATACCCCCAAGAACAAACATGACAACTTTCTCATTCTCAGCCACTTCTCTTATCTTCTGAGCGTTCGCATACTTGATAAGGTATACAAACCGAGAGGACTCGATAACATTGTTTGTTATGAAATTTCTCAGACCATGTATGCCCTTGCCTTTTTCTTTAAGCTTTAAAATCTCGCTTATCCTATCGTCCGTGATCTTGTCGTCTATACCGAGTATAGTCAGTGCGTCACGGAACATCGTAAGCTTCGCTGAAGCCGCAGGCTTTCTCATGGAAGCAATGTTCTTTACGATAAAAAGCTCGTTGGTTATCCTCTGGCTGTCATTGAACAGCTTGTAGCCCGCCGTAAGCTCACACTCAACATCAACAGCAGAGCTTTTCATTATCTTCAAAAACTCCTTAATGTTATCAAACTTGCTGATAAGCGTTGTAAGAAGATCGTTTATCTCCTTGCCGTCAAGAAAATATGTGAGCATATATATCATTTTAGAGAAATACAAAAGGTCAGACGCATTCTTCTTTTCACTGTCAAGAATTTTCTCATCAAAATCCATGTCAGCCTTGCCAAGCTCCTTGATAACGTCACCGTTCATGTGGTCGGCGATATTTTCAAAATCATTCCTGAATTTGCCCCAAAGCTTTTCCGCTTCATCAGCATATATCCCCTCTTTTTCATCATCGGTCATTGAAAAACGCAGTTTGCGCACAAGAGCTTCGCCTGCGGCAATGTCATTTCTGTAGTAGTTGCAGAAAAGCAGAAAATCCATAAGCTTGTACATCTTTGAGCGCACAGAGTCATATTGCTTGTCCTTAAATCTGAAGCCGTATTCGTCCAGCATTTTCTCACGAAGCTTTTTGATAGAAAAACCGAGATTTTTCTGAGATTTAAGCACAATGAAATCATAATAAAGGCGTATGATATCATCAGCCTCATAGCCTTTCATCATATCAATAAGCAAGCTGATATTGACCTTGTTGCCCTGGACAAAGCCCTTATTTATAGAATCAAATCTCTCATCTACAAGATAGTCAAGAGTGTCTCTGTATTCGGAATCAATAATGTCAATAAAGCTGTAAAGGTACTCATCAAGCTCATTTGACTTATCATGGAAAACACTCTGCCTTATCTGCCCCACAATTGCAAGCATATGATAAACACGCTTTTTGTATGCCTCCGAAACTCTTTTATCTTTCGTCTTAGGCTCTTCAAGACCAAAATAGCCAAGGCGCTTTGTTTTCAGCAGGTCATTGAACTTGCTGAGGCTTTTCTTGATATTACCCTTTATATTCTTGGAAAGATCGCTTTCATCAGGATCAGTGAAAACATCATAAGTATTTTTGGCAGAAAGATACCCCATAAAATCGTCATGACTTTCATCGCCGCCTTCCCCGAGCATATTGTTCAGGGCATAAACGATATTCGTCACATACACCGCAAGTATCTTTTCGATATCCAGAATGTTGTAAATAAGCTGGATATGTATATTATCATCAAAAGTTTTGCCGAAAAAGCGCTTTTCAAGCTCTGATTTAAGCCCCAGCATATCCCCTCTTACAGGCGAGCTTTCACCGCTTCTGTGAGTAGGGTTTGAAGTGTTTATCTCCACTCCGCTCTCAAAGCCATGCTTGCTTGAAAAAGTGATGTTTACTTCGTCTACATCACAGAGTTCGATATTGCTGTTGTCCTCAGAGGAAAGCTGAGTTTTGTTGTAGTCATTATTATCCACCTCATATTCAAGCACAGCAGAATTGCCCTTGCCGAAAGAGGTTATGTACATTTTATTTTCGCTGACAAGAATAGACTTCATTCCTGCCGCCTTGACGGAGGATTTTTTCTTCTCTACCGCAGGTGCAGCAGCCTCTGCAGCAGGCATGGCAGCGATCGCAGGAACAGCGTCATTTTTTATCTCAGCCGCTTTGAGCTGTCTGGCTTTTTTCTGAGCCTCACGCAACTCTCTAGGCTTCATTTTATTCTTTTTTGCCATAAATATCACTCCTTATATTAGTTATCCCTTAGCGCATTGAGCGTTAAGGGATTTTTTTATTTGTTGGTTTTAATGTTAAACTTTGCCAACTAGTGCAAATTCGCACCAGTGTAGTAGCCCCAATCGGCACATACAACGTAATCGAGGAGTTTTAGACTAGTGCAAATTTGCACCAGTGTAGTAGGATGGCTGGACTGTCAAGCCAGTGAGCATAGTTTTAGACTAGTGCAAATTCGCACCAGTGTAGTAGCCGATGACGAGTGTAAAACATGGTTAATAGTTTTAGACTAGTGCAAAATTGCACCAGTGTAGTAGTGTGAAAAACTAAGTTCAATCACATGGAACGTTTTAGACTAGTGCAAATTCGCACTAGTGTAGTAGTATATGGCATATCGAAACCGATATTCCATAGTTTTAGACTAGCGCAAATTTGCACTAGTGTAGTAGAAGTGATGGAAAGAGGTTTTGATTATGGCAGTTTTAGACTTGCGCAAATTTGCACTAGTGTAGTAGGTCAAAGTTGACAAAATAATCAATGATATTCTGTAATAAAACACCAAACTTATTTTATCGACGCTTTAATACGTATATATTATACCATTTTCAGACACAAATGTCAATAGAAAGTGGCTATTTTACATAAAGCATTTTCATCACCTCCCGTCTGTTGTTATTTCATCTCATTCCCCAATCTCCTTGACAGCCGCGATAGCGCAGTCAAGTACAGCTACAATGATAGCCGTAAGGATCGTCTTGCTCATTTCGTCACCCCCTAGTCTATTGTGATCTCGTCACAGCTCTCAATTTCCTTAACAACTGCTATCGCACAGTTAAGTGCCGATAAAAGGATAGTTGTAAGTATCTTTTTTCTCATTTTCATCACCTCCCGTCTGTTGTTATTTCATCTCATTCCCCAATCTCCTTGACAGCTGCGATAGCGCAGTCAAGTACAGCTACAAGGATAGCCGTAAGGATCGTCTTTCCCATTTTTATCACCTCCTGTCCTTTGTTCTGTATACATTATACCACCTTATCATCGTCAACAAAAGTGTAATTTTCAAAAATTTTTTTATCTATGTTTTTGCACATTTATCACTTTTTTACGGCATTTATATCACAATTTCAGCAAAATAATTTTCTATGATATTGACAAAAAGTACATTTGTGATATAATGGATACAAGAGGTGATAAAAATGCTCATACCCCCAAGCACATTTCTGCCCAAGCGTGACAAAAATGCAACATATATCGCAGAGGTGCAATCCATACCCCTCTCACCCTCTGCATATTCCGTCATTATCAAGGACAAGTCCATATTTGAAACAAGCCTTTCCCCTAACGGCAGCGTATCAATGTCCTCATTTCTCACAAGTATATTTGATTCAGCATATATCGCATCATTAAAATACAAAAGTGAAAAATATAATGGTATCCCACTTCTGAACGCATTCGTAAAATGGCAGATCGAGGAGATCGATGACGGCCTTGATGATAAAAGCAAGGAGATAATAAAAAGCTATCTTATCTCAAAGCTCTCTGCAAAATACGAAAAGACCAAGACCGAAAATGCAGTGCGAGTAAGGCTCAGCATATGCCGTGACCTTTACGATACACTGAGCAGTGATGACCTTTATTATGAAAACAAGGTGTACAGCTCGACCCTAAGAAGATTTCTGAAAGCCGTGTATGAGGACTATGCCCTGCTGTCAGATTGCGAACGTGAAAGGCTCATTTTCGCCGACAATATCATAAAAATAAATGAAATCATCAAACAAAACGGCAGCAGATATTACAGCTTCATTTACGCATATTCTAATATGTACAGCCGTGAAAAGCGCCGCATAAGGCTTATCCCCTACCGTATCGTCAGCGACGAATATAAGATGTATAATTATCTTGTCTGCCTGTCCGACGAAAAAAGCGCAGGCAAAGAGTTCAAAGCCGACAGCTATCGCATAAGCAGATTGAGCGGACTAAGCATCGCAGAAAAGCTCAGCCAAAAGGAATACTCCTCCGTCACCGAATACGAACGGCTGAAAGAGGGTCACGTCAAGTCCGTGAAGCACCTACTCAGCGACCCACGTTTTGGCAGTGATGAGAGCGATATCTCCAAAGTGTACCTCACCGAAAAAGGCGTTGAAATGTTCGGCAAAATACTCTATCAGCGCCCCATACTGAAAGGCAATGAAAAGCCCAAGCCCAACACTGTCAACGAGTTCATCTCCCCGCCTATCCAAGTCAAATACTATTTCAATAAGTTCGGCAAAGACGGCGTTATCCTATCCCCAAGCGACTCGTTTGAAGAAATGAGAACGCTGTATGTCGAGGGGGCAGAGGCGTATAACCGAGAAGTTGAGATGTGAGAATATAAATGAAAATTATAGCAAAAAAACACCCCTATACAGAAATATACTCATGATATCATAAATAGTCAGGCTCATGAGAAGAGTGAATATATGAAATTTATCTTTGTAAAATAAACCGACCCCATTCGCTAGACTTTTTGACCTAGCAAACGGGGTCGTTTCAAATATCAATATCATTAACTAAAAAAATCAAGACATAAACGCAAGCGTAATATGCGGATCACTTTACTTTTCTGCCGTAAACCTTGCCCACTCATATTCCGCTGTAAGCGGAACTGTGCCGTCAAAGGCTTTCAGCCAGCTGTCAACGCCAATGCCGTTCCACGCATTCATCATTATTTTACCAGGCGTAACAGGCAGATTTTCAGTAGCCTTGTATGCTTCCTTTCCGTCAACATACCAAGTTATGCTGTCCTCTTTCCACTCAAATGCGTAAGTGTGAAAATCCTCAGAAGCGTCAAAGCCAAGATCATACATATATTCGTGCTTGCCAACACCATTGGTGTAGTAATTGAACTGCACCTTTGTTGTATCCTTGCCAAGGACTTCAACATCTATTTCGTCCCAAGGATTATCCTCCGATGGACCTGTGTATGTAAAGAACGATGATACAACGCCATCATTCTTTATGGCTTTCATCGAAACCTCATAAAGTCCATAGCCATAGTTCTCCTTTGAACGATACTCGCCGCCTCTGTACGCTTCGGAATCGCCCATACTGTCAATGGTAAGCTGCATTTTTCCGTCATTGAAAGTTACGTTATCTTCGCTCCACGAACAGTTGAACGGATCACCATTTGACCAGCCTGCTGAAATGGAAAAATCACTTGACGCTCCCTTGCTGAAATCCGCCTCAACCGTGTATGGAGAATTGCTTTCCGTTTCCGCCTTGCTGCTGACATCTTGCGAAGAACTGCTGTCAGATGAAGCACCGCAGCCACCCATAGACATAACTATCATTGTGAGAATCGACATAGCCAAAACTTTTTTCATTTTTCATTACCTCCGAATAAATATCAGAATTTTATCTTCTATAAGTATTATAATTCAACAAATGTGATATTTATATCAGAAAAGTAATGCAAATATCAGATTATTAACATCAACTTATATTTTCGATCTGCTTGTGCTATGCTTGTTCCAGTTTGCACGGAAAAACTGATCTCTATACTGTTTCGGCGTAAGTCCTGTCTGTTTCTTAAAGCAGGCAATAAAATGGCTGTGCGAGCTGAAAGCAAGATAATTGGCTATATCAAGCGGACTATATTCAGAATATCTCAGCATATTTTCAGCCGCCTGTATCCTTTTTGACATAATGAAATCAGAGATCTTTACGCCAACTTCCTCTCTGAAAAGCTTTGAAAGATACTGAGGCGTTATGTTCAGTTCATCAGCTATCTGATTGACGGTCACGCCCTTGTAAATATTATCGAAAATGCAGTCAAAGCACATAAGGATATGCTTTGAGTAAACGTTCTGTGACGCAGCCTTTTTCATTTGCTTTGTATAATAAACGATGACTTCTTTGTGTACAGCCATAACGCTTTCTTCATTGCGGCACTCATCACATTTATTAATGTATATATCGCTTATGGTATACGCAGTTTCCGGGTCAAGTCCACCCTCAATGCAAAACCTGCACAGCATAGCTATGGTTATGACAAGATGATACTTGACGTTTCTAAGGTCGTCTTTGCTGAGTCTGCCCTTTCCGTTTGTATCCAGCGGCGTATACAAACGTTTGACCGTTTCAAGGTCGCCCTCCCGCACCGCAGAATAAAATTCCAGTTCCGTTTCATATGGTGAATGATGATAGTCATTTTCCTTTTGCATAAACTGCCGCTTAGACAATTCTCTGTTTATTTCCATAGCTTTCACCCCCTGCTTTTTAGCTTATTATATCATATTTACAGACACAAGTAAAGCCTCATATTTATAGAAAAAGGACGGCAAATCACCCTGCCGCCCTTTTTTCTGATAATTAGATATTATTTAGCCTCTTTCATTGAAGTCATAGCCTCGTCGATGAGATAATCTATAGCCTTTTCATTTTCCTGAACGACCTGTGACCAGCTCTTTGACTCCTGCGGATTCATTGTTCCTCTTATGGCAGTATCGCAGATAGAGTTAAGGTCGGCAGATACGCCCTGTTCAAAGTCAAATACAGGATTCTGTGCAGACAGATCATAGATAGTTTCTCTCATTTCAAGCATCTCATCTGTCCAGCCGTAATCGTCCTTGTACTGATCAAGGGTTATCTGATGTGCAGCCTCGTCAAGCTCTGCATAACGGCAGCATTCAAGGAAAGCTGCCACGCCCTCAGGATTTTGAGCGTTCTTTACAATGCTAAAGCCGTGTACTCTTGAAGGGATATACTGTTTATCACTATCAGCTGAGCAAGGAACAGGAACGAACATTACCTCTCCCTTTGATACATCGCCATAGTTTACAGTTGTTGACGGAGCATTCTCAAGCGCCCAAAGTCCGATAGGATAGAAAAGCGTCAGACCTGTTGCCATTCCGCTGCCCTCTGCGTCGCCTCTGAGTTTCCAGTTATTCTCGTGCTTTGGATAAACAACATTGTTCTTCTGCAGCTCATACATCATATTCTGAGCCTTTGCTATCATAGGGTCAGAAATATTATTTACAAGCTTGCCGTCTGTGATACCGATGAGCGGCACACCTGAAGACTGCTGCAAAGCTTTTTCATAATACCAGCCGTCAAGAGCGTATTTATCGCTTTCAGCGTCAGTAAAATCAAGACACATTTCTGTGAATGTATCCCAGTTCCACTTGCCTTCTTTGAAAAGCTCAGCAGGATCATCATAGCCGTTGTCTTCCATTGTCTGCTTGTTGTATACAAAAACATATGCAGGGTCTGTTCTGATAACGCTCACATAATGCTTATCGCCAAGCATAAACTGATCTGTCGCACCCTTTATGTCTGTCCAAAGAGGCTTTGAAAGATCAATATAATCGTCGATAGGCTCTATCATTGACTTTATAGCACCCTTAGGGAAAACGTCCATATCATCAGCACCGATGAAATCAGGTGAATCATTTGACATTACAAGTGCCGCAAGATCGTCAAACTTAGTTTCCCAAGTGGTCTGCACCCAGTTTATCTTACCATTATACTTTGTCTTGAACAAAGCAAGGTCAGCACCTATCTCCTTGTCCTCTGCCTCAGTAGGGTTGATATCCCAATGTGAAAACCACTTTATTTCGTTACTCTTGAGATCTCTCACATCTTTCATATCATCAGCAAGTCTTTGAACTATCTGCTGCTGATCTTCTTTAAGCTTTTTGTCAACGACCTTGCTTGATGAATCACTTGAACTTCCGCAAGATGCAAATGCTGAAAGCGAGCAAACTGCAAGGGCAAATGTCAAAACTCTTTTTGCATTATTCATAGCCATACCTCCGAATATTACTTTCTTCTCTTTGCAACGATCACTGCTGTGCCTGCAAGAGCAATAACTGCAAGTGCTCCGCCAACAGCCGCACCTGTTTCTGCTGCCTTAGATGTATTGTCAGATGCTTTTGAAGATGTAGCCGCTGCTGCGGAAGTCTTGCCTGCACCCGCCTTAGATGAAGAAACGTCTTTCTTTGACGTATCAGCCTTTGAGCTTGAAGCATCAGACTTTGAATCTGCCTTTGAAGCATCTGTTTTTGACTCTCCGCCCTCGGCAGATGCAACACCGAAATCAAGCGTCATTGAAAGTGTGCCGCCGTTGAAAGCGCCTTCCTTCTCCCAGCCTGCGACCTCAGGACGAGATTTCTTTGTTACCTCGCCTGTTTCATCATCGACCTCTTCAGTTGGTCTGATATGTATTCTTATTCCACCCTCTGGGTCCTCGTCCAATGAAGTGATAGAATTAATCGAATCAAAAACCGTTGTTGTGCCGTCCTCGGCAACGAACTTTGCGTCAGATATCTTAACGTCCACAGGATAAACACCATCAGGAAGATTAGCCACCATAACGCCCATATCTCCAAGAGTTCCCTTGCCTGACATTGTCTTGTCGGTGATAACTTTGCTTATCTTATATTCAACAGTTATCTTGCCAGCATCATCAATGCCTACCCAGTCGCCCTGATTCCAGGTCCAGTCCTGACCCATATAAAAGCCCATTGCTCCGATAGAGTAATATGAGTCATTCATTTTTGAGTCCTCCTCTGACGGGTGAACAACATCGCCTAGCTTTGCTGCCGAAACAGAAACTGACATCATTGTTGCTGCGAGAACCGCTGCTGAAAGACCTGCTACAAATTTCTTGATCTTCATAACCTTTTCCTCCTATTTTTCAATAAAATTTTTCGCTAAAAGCAATTTATTTTGTTGTTTCTGTATATATTATAACCATGTAAACGTTTTGTTTATATCAAAAACGTAACATAAATATCATAAAAGTGTTTAATATCAAATTTATGAAAGAATATAAATATATGAAAACAGACCCACTTGATATTCAAGCAGGTCTGTTTATTCGGAAGTTATTATAAGAAAGTGACTATGAATTAATATGTTTATATTATACGCTTTGTTTCAAAACTATTATATCAATATTCAATTATTTATATCAAATAATTATCGTAAATAGAATTTTATGAGCAAACATCAATTTATGAAACTAAGCATAAAAAAACAAGCTCGGCAAACGTGACCGAGCTTGTCCAAAAATGGAGTTATATTAAGAAATGATCTATTAAAGATACTTTACCAGTTCATCAAGAACGCTGTCAAGATGTCCGTCAATAAAGCCATAGTCAACGCCCTTGTATGACCAAGCCGCTCTTCCGATAGAACATTTCTCAAAGGCACTGCTTATATCCTTGTACCAGTTAAGAGTATTTTCAGCAGATGCAAGATTTATAACACCGTATTCGCCACAATACATAGGAACATTTCTTTCCTCTGCGACCCTTACAGCCTCAGCAAATCTTCCCATAAAATAATCAGGCGTAAATTTCTCTGTCTTGACCTCCTCATATGTCTGCATATATTCAAGACCAAGACGCTTTATCTCAGTTCTGTATTTTGGGACGCTGCCAGGATAATCGATCCTGAAATCTCTCGGCATCTCATCTACCCAATAGGCAGCCTGATGAGTGAAAAGAAATGGGTCATAGCAATGGAAAGTATAAACTATATGCTCGTCATAAGGCTTATCAAGGTCTTTCATTGAATCAATAGAGTTGTTCCAGTAGCTGCCCACAATAATATTTATATCAGAGCTGTATTTTCTAATAAGCTTTATGGCATTTTCAACGATAGCATTCCACTTTTTGCTGAACTTAGGATCAGTTACCTCATTGAGAAGTTCAAAAGAGACCCTGTCAGAATATTTGCTGAAACGCTTTGCAAACTCTTCCCAAAGGTCATAGAATTTCTGCTGAAGCTCAGCGTTATCAAAGAATCCGCTTTCAGCCTGAGCCTTGTCAAAGAAAAAGCCCATTGTCTTATGGAGGTCAAGTATCATATTGATACCGTTATTTCCGCACCAATCGATACACTTCTGAACATAGTCGAAGCCGCTCTCTATAAAGCCGTTTTCGTCCTGAAAGATATTATAATCCACAGGCACTCTAACGTGGTCGCAGCCCCAGCCCTTTATACGCTTGATGTCCTCCTCTGTAATAAAATTATCAAGATGTTCCTTACTGTAATCGCATTGTGACAGCCAGCCTCCGATATCGATGCCGTGCATATAGCCATTAAATCTTCTCATATTTTTAACCGTCCTTTCTGATATACGTTTTGCTTACAGCTATATTTTAGCACTATGCGATCGAAAATTATATCATAATTTTAATATTCGTGTAAAAATCGTAACGTTCTTATGACGTTTTAAAAATAATTATCTAAACTATTGACATGCATTACGTTGCACATATAAAATTGCACTCCTCAGATTAGCGGATAGACTGTACATAAAATAATGCAAGACCGCCGCAGGTCACGAATTAATGTGACCTGCGGCGGTGACTTCTTTTATAGTTATCTGTGATCTAATTACCTTGAAACATAGCTAACATACTATTTCATATCCAGCGGATAAACAGGTCTTCTTATCTTCTTAAATTCACCGATTTTTGTAACGTCAGGATTATTGACACCTATACTCTCTGCTGTAAAATATACATATTCCTTGTCGCTAAAATTTGTCTTGTATGAATGGCCGAAGCCTTTGAGAACGAGAACTGAATATTTGTTGCTGTCAATGTCAAGATGTCTAAAAATATTTATCATCTCCGTTGGAACTTTATTTTCAGTTACAACAATATCTGCTTGTTCCGTGCTAATAACAGCTATGCGACCATAATCAGTATATGTTTCCCCATAATCTGCAAATTCTTCACCATTAGCTTCGCACATTGGTATTGGTTTGCAAATGAGTTTAGTGACCACCGCCGTTATCGGTAAAGGTCGTCCGTGCTTATTATCAGTTTTTCCACCAAGAAGTCCCTTTATAACAGCACCCTCTCCTGCTGCAAAAGCCATTTCCGTGATCTCTCTATCACAGATAGTTGATACCCCTATTTTATTTATACCGCCCTCAATAAGTTTATCAAGAATATAAGTACCATCAGCAGGACCGCCGCCGAGCGGGTCATCACATTCATCGATAACGGCATATTTCTTTGAAGGTGCACTCTTTATTGTGCATATTATTTTGTCAAGTGGATCAAGGTGCACAAAGAAACTATCTTTTTTGTCTATAAACATATTTGATATGTCATTACATATCGCCTGTGCATCGGATACATCTGTTGTCACCGTACAAATAATAGACGGACCTGCATTATATTTGTCAGAGCCATAAAAGCCTGCAAATGGTGATACATTGATAACGCCTGCCTGTTTCTCATATTCAAAAGCTTGGGCTATAAATGGCGTCATAGCACCACCATTTGTATCTGTATTGATCGCAGGCAAAAGGAGCGGTGGCTGAGCATATGCCGTTTTCATTACAAAGCCTTCTTCAAGCTGTCTATGATATATCTCCACACATTCCGATTCACGTTTCCTTATATCAACGTGAGGTTCTGTATTATAACCCAGAAGAAGTTCTGCATTCTTCACCATAAGAGGAGATACATTTGCGTGCAGGTCAAGTACAGCATATATCGGCGTACCTTCTCCAACAAGTGCCTTGATTGAGCTGAGCAAGTCCCCCTCACAATCATCAAAGCCTTCAACTACTGCTGCACCATGGAGATTGAGAAACACAACATCAGGCTTAGTAAAAGCGATCCTTTCAAGCATTCTCTCTTTTATAGCGACATATACATCTTTTTCAATAAGTCCCGACGGCGTAGCAAACGCAGCTGGCAGAGGTAATACATCATCATTATACTTTGCCAATGTCCTCAAAAAGCCCGTTATCTCACGAGCGTCGTTGAAATACTCCGTAAACTCCTTAACATCATCAGTATCAATGTAATCACGAGCTTTAAAGCTGTCAAGGTCTGTGCGTATAGCACAGAATGTATTTGTTTCGTGAAAAAAGCCGCCTACCGCCGCTCTCATAAAAATCATCTCCAATAGTCATTATTAAGGGTTTAACATTACCTTATAAAAATTATATTAAATTATAAAAGAGATTTCAAGGTCATAACACCACAATTGTCTCTGTGTTTTTTGCACAATTACTGATTATTGTGCACTCGCAACAACATTATTTGTAACTTGCACAACTTGATTAATCTTGTTTATTGTGATATACTTAGGGCATAGAAAGACAAAACAGAATATTTCAAAGAACAAAGACGTTATTTCCTTTTTAAAGGCAAATGGCGTCTTTTTTATTCAGGAGGTTGGATTACATGAAAAAAATCGAAATTATCACAAGAACGGAAAAGCTAGAGATTATCAAGAAGATCCTTGTCAATCACAACTGCCTTGGTCTCACCGTTTATTCAGTAATGGGTTGTGGACGTCAGAAAGGTCATATCAGCAAAGCTGAAAATGATGATGTTGCAACTAATCTTCTCCCTAAGATATATGTTATGACAGTTGTAAAAGACAGTGAGCTAAAGCTCATTATGAACGACATCTACAATGAGATTGGTACAGGAACACACGGCGATGGCAAGGTATTTGTATCTAACATCGAAGATGCCATGAGAATCCGTACAGGAGAATGTGGAGAAAATGCTTTGTAAGCAGTAAGAGAGGTAACTATGAAAGAGAAAAAAGTAATAGTGTCCTTAAAAGGCATATCAAAAACATATGACAATGATGTCAAGGTCGTCAAGAATATTGATCTGGATATTTATGAGGGCGAGTTTTTGACTATTCTTGGAGCTTCTGGCTGTGGCAAAACCACCACGCTGCGTATGATAGCTGGCTTTGAGGACGTTTCCTCCGGCGATATTTGTATCGACGGCAGCTCCGTGATAGGTGTTCCGCCTTATAAAAGGCAAGTAAATACGGCTTTTCAAAGTTATGCTTTGTTTCCTCATCTTAGCGTTTATGACAACATTGCATATGGTCTGAAATTAAAAAAAGTTTCCAAAGCAGAGATACACGAAAGTGTTTCACATATGCTTTCGCTTATCAGGTTAGACGGATATGAAAAAAGGAAGCCTGCTCAGCTTTCAGGCGGACAAAAACAGCGTGTATCTATTGCAAGAGCACTCATCAATAATCCAAAGGTATTGTTGCTTGACGAACCATTGGGGGCTCTTGACCTTAATCTCAGAAAGCAGATGCAGCTGGAATTGAAAACAATGCAGAAAAAGCTTGGCATAACATTTATATACATCACTCACGATCAGGAAGAGGCTCTGACGATGAGTGACAGGATTGCTGTAATGCACAAGGGCATACTTGAACAGGTCTGTTCCCCAAAGGAACTTTATATGAAGCCAAAAACAAAATATGTTGCAGAATTTATCGGTGAGTCAAATATCTTCGAGGGCGTAGTAAAGGACAGAAATAGCGACAACTGCACAGTTGCGATCGAAAGTGGAAACATCCTGTGCAGCGGTGATGGTTATGTTGCAGGACAAATGGTATATGTTTGCATTCGTCCAGAAAAAGTACGGATCACAAGAAAAGCAGGAAGCGGCAATTCACTGCCAGCCGAGATAAAGGAGCAGATATTTACTGGCAATATGATGAAACATATTGCCGTGCTTTCTAACGGACACGAGATAAAAGTTGCAGACATTGCTTCCTACAACGATATAAATATCGGTGACAAGGTATATCTTGAATGGGACGCAAAGGACGCTGTAATGATCAAAAATCCGACAGGCCCTATGGCCGAAAATTTTGACACATTGCGGGGGGTGCAGTAAATGACAACATCACGCAGCAGGTTCAATTTCACGGCACTTGTATATATTCTCCCACTAACTTTGGCACTTCTGCTGCTTGTGGTACTTCCACTTTTATATGTTGCAGCAATGAGTTTTATGGGACGTGGCGCATACGGCGGCACTATCAGAAGATTTACAGTTGACGCTTATGAGTCTCTTGCAGATTTTACTTATCTCAAAGCCGTAGGAAGATCAATATGTATGGCTCTTAAAAGCTCTGTATTATGCATATTGCTTGGATATCCATTTACCTTTATTGTGGCAAGAAAGTGGAAAAAATCAGGCAAGCTGCTTATGTTTCTGCTCATGATACCTGTTTACACCAGTAGCCTTGCAAGACTATATAGCCTTGTTATAATGTTTAATTCATCTGGCTTGATAAATACTGCTCTTATGAAGCTTCATATCATAAGCTCACCTTTGCAGATACTTTATACAAACGGCTCGATCACAATTGGGCTTGTACAATATCTTCTGCCGTTTGCAGTAATGCCGTTATATTCATCTATAGAAAAACTTGACGAAGCAACTATCGAGGCGTCTTATGACCTTGGAGCAGGCAAGATAAAGACCTTCATAAAGGTAATTCTCCCTATGACTTTTCCGGGAATAATCGCAGCATTTATCATTCTTTTTGTTCCTGCTATAGGCACATATTTTATTACAGATGTTATCGGCGGTGGAACAGTATATATGATAGGTAACATTATATGCAACCAATTTCTCAGTGCAAGGAACTGGCCTCTCGGTGCAGCACTCTCAGTGTGCGTTGTAATATTCATTCTGCTTATGCTTTATCTTTACAGTAGGATAGGAAACCTTGATGATTTGGGGGCGATGTAAATGAAAAACAGCAAACTTGTAAATAAAATAACGAATGCTTATATGATGCTGATATATGTGTTTGTATTTATCCCTGTAATAGTTATGGTCGCATTTTCATTCAACAGCCTGCCTTCAAATCAGCATTGGGAAAGCTTCACGCTTGATTATTACAGCAAACTGTTTTCTGATAGTGAAATGATCCAAGTACTTATAAACTAAACTCACTTACACTGGCAGTAGTAAGTACGCTTGCCGCTATCTTTATCGGCACCCTTGGTGCATATGCGCTTTGCAGGCTTAAATTCAAGGGCCGTTCGTTTCTGAATTTTATGGTTTTTGTACCTATGGTGATCCCAGAAATAGTTATAGCGGTAGCATTTCTTGGGCTTACAGGTGCAGCTGGCATATCAAAAGGCTTTGGGGTTATGGTATGTGCGCATACAATATTCATTCTTCCGTATATTATTGTTACGCTAAAGTCAAGATTTGCAGACTATGATGTTTCTATAGAAGAAGCTTCACTTGACCTTGGTGCAAACCAGATATATACATTCATACACATCATCTGTCCTATGATACTTCCAGGTATTTTTACTGGCGGACTTATGGCATTCTCGCTGTCATTTGACGATCTTATCGTATCAAATTTTCTCAGCAACACGGGATATACCACACTTCCTGTAAAAATATACTCAAATCTGAAGGTAGGTATCTCACCTGAATATAACGCATTGTTCACCATAATATTTGCGGTAATGCTTATAGCTACCGCGGCTATTGCAATAAAAAAGAAAAGAGGAAAGTAAAATGAAAAGAAGAAAATTTTTGGCGTTGACAGCAGCATTGGTATTGGCGGCAACAACCGGACTGGCTTCCTGTGGAAACAATTCAGGCAGCAAAGGCGACACAAAAGAACTTAATATGATTCTTTACCCTGACTATGTCCCTCAATCTGTCATTGACAGCTTTGAAAAAGAAACAGGCATAAAGTGTAATATCGACTATGTTGACAATGATACTCTCATCTATACCAAGTGGTCAGAAGATCCCAAGGGTTATGATATTGGTCAGCCTGCTATTTCTACTCTGCACGCACTTATCGATGCAGATATGCTTCAAGAAATAAGCTATGAAGATATTCCAAACAGCAAATATATTTCCACAGATAAATGTGATATCTCACTGAATGACAATGACAAGAAGTACTCTATTCCATATAACACCACCGGCGGTTACACTTGGATATACAACACAAAGACCTGTCCTGTCACTATCACAAAAATGGATGATCTTCTTGATGAAAAGCTTCGTGGTCAGATCGTTACAATGCCTTATTCGTTCATGTGGTATCCGTCAGCACTTATGCACCTTGGATATTCAGACTCCTCTACAGACGAAAAGGAGATTGCTGAAGCAACAGAATGGGTCAAGAAGCTTACTGCGAACGTAAAGGTGTTCGACGGCGCAACACCAAGTTCTTCTGTGAAAAATGGCGAATGCAGTGTCGCTCTTACATTTGCAAGTGACGCTTCAAGAGCGCTTCTTGATGACCCTGATCTTGATTACCTCAAGGTAGAAGACCAGACATTTATGCAATGCACACAGTATTGGGTTATTGGAAAGCAATCGCCTAACAGTAAGAATGCTGAAAAGTTTATTGATTATATATGCGACCCTAAAATTTATGCAGAGTGTTTGAATACATACCCTGCTATATCAAATAATGAGGAAGCGCTGAATTATGTTTCCGATGATTATAAGAAAATAGAAGGTATGTTTGAGATCCCTGATGATAAAAAATCATACATTCTCAATTCGGACCTCCCTACTGACGCACTTTCCGCATATGATGAACAATGGAATAAGATCATGTCAAACTAAGGAGTGATCCTACAATGAGCAAAGATTATTCTGAGATAGCATACAAACATACACGTTTTTTTGTTGAAGAATGCGGAGAGCGTATCGCAGGCACTACACCGATGAACAAGGCAGCAGAACACGCTGTCGAAGTGTTCAGATCTCTCGGCATGAAATATATCCAGCATCATTTTCAAGTACCTGTTTGCAGAACTGAAAAAAGCGTTGTTGAGTTGATCTCAAACAAGCAGATCACACCTCTGCCACATACTAATGTGTGCTTCTGCACAGATACACCAGAGGGTGGCTTAACAGCGGAAGCTGTACTTATACATTCAGACGTCAAGAAAATGGGTGTTATCGGCGAGATCTATCCTATCAGTGACAAGTGTATAAAAACAGATATCAAAGGAAAGATCGTAGTTATAGAGCGAAGCGTTCTTATGGATTACCCAGATATAGACACCTACAAGGTACTTGAAAAATATAAGCCCGCTGCCGTAATATTCACAACAGACGAGTCACAGCAAGGCATACCATATGTGTATTCAAATTTTGAGTACAGAGAAGCACAGTATATGCTGCCGTCATTCATAATGAACAAAAATGATGTGAATAAACTGTTCAGCCAAAATGATAAGGTCATACTGCACGTTGAATTAAAAACTCAGGTTCAGAAAAAAGAAAGCACCAATACGATAGGTGTGATAGAGGGTACAGACAAGCAAGATGAAGTGATCTTGATCTCAGGTCATCTTGACTCGGCAGTCAGCAGCAAAGGTGCTGTTGATGATGCAGGTGCAATAGGCACTGTTATGGCATTAGCAGAAAAATACAAGGCTCTATCCGACAAGGGCGTCAGAACACATAGGACCTTGTATTTTGCCTGCTGGTCGGGTCACGAACCTGGTCTGCACGGAAGCAAATACTTTTTGCAGCAAAACCAGGACATTTACAAACGTATAAAATATAATATCAATTACGATATCATTGGAATGGCAACGCCTTATTCCATAACCTATGCAGGCGTAAAAGACTTTGAAGCGATATTTGAAAAAATATTTGAAAAGTGCGGCTCAACGTTGGACATTTTTTCCGGACCTGTTCCCTGTGACACACTAAATCTCACATCAAACAAAATCCCTAGTCTTACTATGTCAAACGGTGGATTCGTATGGGGACATACGCCTGCTGATGATATGAAAAACATTGACAAAAGGGGCTTTGATCAGCCTATTGATTTCTCAAGTGAGTTTATAAACTATCTTGACAGCCTTGAAAAAATACCTCAGGGGTATACTGATGATATTGAAAAACAGCTTGATATATATGCCACACGATATGGCTGGGATTTCTGACAGGGGCATATGTTATGAAAATAATTGATCTGAGCGGCGAATATACAGAAAAAAATGTGGTATTATGGTGAGCCATATACGCCATACAGCGTAAAAGATCTTGCGTGTGTCGATAAAAATGGCTATATTGCAAGAGAATATACACTGACAGCCCACACAGGCACTCACATAGAAAACAGCGCTCATTGGAGCGAAAACGCACAGGGAATAAGCGAGACCCCTATTGAGAAATTCGCAGGTAACGCTCGGTTACTTTACCTGCCGTTCTCAGAAAGCAAAGAGATAACAGTGAAAAGACTAAAAGCAGCAGGTGCTGATGGTCTTAAAAAAGACGAGATATGTATTATCCGAACAAATTGGGATAGCTTTTGGAACAAAAAAGAATATGTATCTGAAAGCCCATATATTACAGTACCTGCGGCAGAATATCTTGTATCAAAGGGAATAAAACTCGTGGGAATGGACAGCCCTATGATAGGCGATCCGAATGACGGGATCTCATCAGTAGGAGCTGACCTCGTTCTTCCCGACTATAAGTTTTCAGAAGCAGGGATACCGATAATACTTGGCCTTGTAAATTTATCATCTCTGCCTGAAAAGTTCTTTTTTACAGCCTTTCCACTAAAACTGCATAACGGTGAAGGAAGTCCCTGCCGTGCAACCGCAATAACATTTTAAGATAAAGGAGCTATTTATTATGGAATATGAAATTCAGAAACATCTGCATTATGCAGGAATACCAAGTTTTAATCTTTATCCGTACACACAGGATACTGAATGTGCTGACATAACTATAATGGGTGTACCTTTCGATAGTGGTGTTACAAATCGTCCAGGTGCAAGACTTGGACCAAGAGCTATAAGAAATATGAGTCAGCTCACAAACTGCTTTGCCTACCCATGGAGCTACAAACTCAGCGATAAAGCAAAGATCGTTGATTACGGCGATGTAGGATACTACGTGGGTGCAAATACAACGAAGGTAATGCTTGAGGAAACGTATAATACTGCCAAAAAAGTTTTTGAATCTGGCAGCAAACTTCTTACCCTTGGCGGAGACCACACTATTCCGTATGGTATGGTCAGAGCTGCAAGCGAAAAGTTTGGAAAACTTGCTCTGCTGCATTTTGACTCTCATCAGGACAGCACTCCGTCCACTGATGGAAATGTATCCCACGCAAACTTCGCATATGACTTACAGGCTGAGGGGTGTATCGACCCGTCACATTCGGCGCAGGTTTTTATAAGAACTGAAATGACTAAATGTGGATATAATATTTTCTATGCTATGGACGCTGTAAATATGGATATGAAAGAGCTAGCTAGACAGTTGAAAGCCATTGTGGGCGATATGCCTGTGTACATAACCTTTGATATCGACGCTCTCGATCCCTCGGCTGCACCAGGTACAGGTACGCCTGTTATCGGCGGTCCTACCTCAGCTCAGGCAAGGCGACTACTTTACGAACTGCGTGGTATCAATGTTGTAGCAGCAGATCTTGTAGAGGTGCTTCCCGCATATGACCACAGCGAGATCACCGCACTTGCGGCGGCAACGATTGCACAAGACCTTATGTATCTTATGTATAATAAAGATTAAATCTCGCATCTCCAGCCCATAGTTTTACCTATGGGCTAAAGGTGTTTTTAGGAGTGATAGCAAATGAACTGCGAAGATCTAATGAATATTCCCAAAATATATTCAGGAATGAAGCTTATAGCGGGTGGATCAGGAATGTACAGAAACATACGGTGGATATATTTTGCCGATTGTACACAATGTCTTTCAGATGATTTTAAAGTCTCACAGTTGATACACGGAGGAGAACTTGTTATTGTCACAAATGCAGCACTCACAGACAATGATGACAAAATGCTCAGTATGATTGTGGAAATGAACCAAAAGAATATAGCTGGGCTTGTTATAAATGTCGGACAGATATCACCTATGCTGACCGAATACTGCAATGACAACGAACTACCGCTGTTTGAACTGTCCTATGATCTGCACCTCATTGATCTTTCACAGATCGTATGCAAGGCATTGGTGGAAGAAGAAAGCAACACAAACTCGATAGATCAGCTTCTTGCTGCAATAATTTATTCCTCTAATATAAATGACGCTGATATAAAGATACGGGCAGGCTATCTAGGCACTAATATATCGGATAAAAATCATATAGTCGTCCTGAAGTTAAACAAAAACAACAAACTTCAGGACTCTTATGAAAATCTGCAAAGATATATCAGATATGAATTTAAAAACTATGGTTTGCAAAAAATGCTGATGCTCTGGCAAATAGATACAGGCATAATGCTTATCCCCTCGGAGCTATTTAGCCGCGATCTGCTCTCCAATATACTCACAAGGATAATAGACCACATTAGTTCTTACTACGGCATTGACGCAAAGGCAGGGATAGGATCTGCATATGAATACATATCGGAATTAAAGAAAAGCTTTCAGGAAGCTCTGAACTCCATTAAAATATCACACTCTGAAAGTAAAAGTCAGAAAGTATTCTTTTACGATAATCTCGGTATCTACTCGCTTATCGCGCAGATAAAAAATGATAAGTTTCTTGATGAATATGTAAATAATCATATAGGCAAACTGATACAATCTGATGTTTTGCAGGAGGGCGACCTTTGCAAAACGCTTGAAGCCTATCTTGATCATAACTGCAACGCTGCCGCAGCAGCAGAGCACCTGTTTATCCACAGGAATACAATGCGCTATCGTATGGATAAGATCAAAAAGATACTTTGCTGCGAACTTGATGATCTTGACGTCTATCTTGAACTTAAAATGGCGTTTGAGATCAAAAACTATCGTGAAAGTCAAAAAGATCAGTCATAATTTATTGTGTGCATACACCACAATAAAGATTATAAAGGCAACACATTGCTGTTATACTGTTTTTTTCTTATAATTATATCAAAGGAAAAAACTTTCCGTAATAAAAGAACAGGAGTGACTTTATAATGCTAAGAAATTCATTGCCAACTATAATTACAGATAAGGTTCCAGGACCAAATGCCTGTGTACTTTTGAAAAAAAGGGACAACGCACTGCCTAAAGCGCTCTGTGGCTATACATATCCTATATGTATCAAGCGTGGAGAGGGCGCAATGCTCGAAGATGTTGACGGAAACATCTTTCTTGATTTTATCGGAGGTGTCGGCGTTCTCAACATCGGCTACAGCAGACCTGAGGTCGTGAAAGCTGTTCAAGATCAGGCAGAAAAATATTTTCACTGCATTTTCAATGTGGTGGCACACAGTGGTTACATTGAACTTGCTGATAGGCTCAACAAACTTATGCCATGCAAAGGTGATAAACTGAAAACATTCTTTGCAAACAGCGGTGCAGAGGCAGATGAGAATGCAGTAAAGATAGCCAAAGCATATACAGGAAGAAAAGGCATCATCTGCTTCTCTGGTGCATTCCACGGAAGAACAAATCTTACAATGGCTCTTACAGCAAAAAAATCTTATGCAAAGGGAATGGGTCCTTTCCCGTCTGATATTTACAGAGCTGAGTTCCCTTACCTTTATCATGCACCAAAAGGATATTCTGAACAAGAAGCAATAGCATATTACCTAGACAAACTCAACACTCTTTTTGATGAAGCTGCACCTGCCAGTGATATTGCAGCAATGATAGTCGAACCTGTTCAAGGAGAGGGTGGTTTTGTCCCCGCACCTATCGAATGGGTAAAAGCCGTCAGAAAGATATGCGACGATAATGGTATTTTACTTATTGCTGATGAAGTACAGTGTGGAAACTGTCGAAGTGGCAGATACTATGCCTCAGAATATTGGAAGGAAGCAGGTGCTGCACCAGATATTATAGCAACAGCAAAATCTCTTGGCGGCGGCGTTCCAATAAGTGCAATAACCGCCCGTGAGGAAATTATGGATTCAGTACCTGTGGGAACTATTGGCGGAACATATTGTGGAAATCCTCTTGCCTGTGCTTCTGCACTCAAGGTAATGGATATAATGCTGGAAGAAGATTATGCAGGCAAAGCTGAAGAAATAGGTAAAAAGGCAACTATATTTTTCAGCGGTCTTAAAGAAAAATATGAAGAGGTAGGAGATGTAAGAGGTCTTGGCTCGATGCTTGGCGTGGAATTTGTAAAGACTAAAGCAGAAAAAGAACCAAACGGCGAACTTGTTTCTAAGGTGATACAGAACGCCCTTCAAATGGGACTTATGCTTGAAAATGCTGGCACACACGGAAACGTTATAAGATTTCTTGTCCCTCTGTGTGTAACAGACGAACAACTTGAAAAAGGCTTTGAGATATTTGAGACCGCTTTGGTAAAAGCAAAGTCTGATAAATAATACAAGAAAAGAGGTATTAAACGTGAGTATGGATTTTAATTACTACTTGCCTGTAAATATTGTTTTTGGAAGAGGAAAAGTCAGCTCTGTTGGAATCATCGCAAGCGATCACGGCAAAAAGGCACTTGTTGTCACAGGAAAAAGCAGCACAAAGCGCTCTGGGTTGCTTAACCGAATTTGCAGTCACTTAAAAAAATCAGGTATCGAATATACTGTTTTTGATAAAGTACCACAAAATCCTCTTACAACGACAGCTGAGCAAGCTGCACGAATAGCAAAAGACAACGGCTGCGATATGGTCATAGGCGTCGGCGGTGGAAGCGTTATGGATTGTGCAAAGGCAGCAGCATTTATCGCAGTAAATGACGGTGATATAAATGACTACATATTCAATCGTCTGAAAAGCGGCAAAGCTCTGCCGATAATACTTATCCCAACGACCTGCGGAACAGGCAGTGAGGGAAACGGATTTGCTGTATTAACAAACCCGGAAAACGGAGATAAAAAATCACTAAGATGCAATGCAATAGTTGCAAAGGCGTCTATCATTGATTCTGAATGTATGATGACTATGCCGAAAAATGTTTTGGCAAGTGTCGGTTTTGATGCCTTTTGTCACTGTATGGAAGCCTATATAAGCCGCATTGCTCAACCATTTACGGATATTATGTGCGAAAAGGCAATGAAGCTTATTGCAGATGATCTTCCAAAGCTTTTTAAGGGTGACAATAACCCAGAGTACTGGGACAAGATAAGTCTTGCAAGCACAATGGGGGGAATGGTCATAAATACCGCAGGTGTTACACTTGCACACGGTATGGAACACCCTGTCAGCGGTTTCAAGAATGCCGTACACGGCAAAGGTCTTGCAGCCATAACCCCTGCAGTAACAGAAGCAAGCATAAAAGGTGACCCACAGAAACTTGCATTTATTTCAAAAGTGTTAGGCGGCAATAATGAGAATGATTGTGCAGAACAGATAACAAAATTTATCGACTCACTTCGTCTTACCTGTACGTTATCAGATTTTGGAGTAAAAGAAAGTGATATCGATATGCTGACAGACAGCTGTATGATAGTTTCAGCAGCAGGTATATCCTATCATCCCGTAAAATTTGACAGGTCACACATAAGAGATCTATATTTAAAGTCACTGTAAATCAAGCCAAAGGAGTTCTTTCTATGCGCAGATATAAAACATACATTAACGGAGAATGGTTTGAAGGCGCTTCGGGAATCGTTCTGAGATCTGTTGATCCTTCAAATAACAAAGAGTTAGGCGAGATAGTGCAAAACAGCAAGGAAGATGTGGAATATGCAATAGAAAGTGCCTCACGTTCCTTTTACAAAACCAGAGAATGGCGTGATCTTGATGTTCAGCAACGAAGCGACAAGCTTCTAAAGATCGCTGATATGATAGAGAGCGAGATTGATGAAATAGCTAAGACAGAGTCAATGGACAACGGCAAGCCCTTGCGTGAAGCGCAGGCAGATGTTGACGATGCTGTGCATTGTTTCCGTTATTATGCAGGGCTTATCCGTACACCAAGCGGTCAAACTTACAATGTAAACAGCAATTTCGGCAATATGCACTCATACACAGTGAAAGAACCAGTGGGTGTCTGCGCACTTATCACACCTTGGAATTTTCCATTTTTGATGAGCGTATGGAAAATAGCCCCTGCACTTGCGGCTGGCAACAGTATAATTTTCAAGCCAAGCTCTGAAACGGTACTTTCGGCATTGAAGCTTTTTGAGATACTTGATAAATGTGATCTACCAAAAGGCACTGCAAATCTGGTCATCGGTTCAGGAAGCACAGTTGGAAATCTTTTAGCCGAAAGCAAAAAGGTAGATATGATTACATTCACAGGCAGCACATCCGTTGGGCAAGGCATAATGCGAGCTGCTGCTGGCAACGTAAAAAAAATAGGGCTTGAACTCGGTGGAAAGTCACCTAATATCGTCTTTGCAGACACGGATATCGACAAGACCGTTGAATGGGTAATGATGGGTATATTTTTAAATCAAGGAGAAGTCTGCTGTGCAGGATCAAGGCTGATAATAGAAAAATCGATAAAGGATAAATTTCTAAAAAAACTTGTCGAGAGAACTGATAAGCTTACCCTTGGCGCTCCTCTTGATAACCCTGATATGGGTCCGCTCATATCAAAAAAGCATATGCAGGACGTACTTGGATATATTGAAAAAGGAAAGGCAGAGGGAGCAAAACTTCTTTGCGGTGGATACAAATGTACAGATGACGATCTTGTCAACGGAAATTTCATCAAGCCTGCCATATTTGACGATTGCACCCCTGATATGTCAATAGTTCGTGAAGAAATATTTGGTCCTGTACTTACTGTGCTGACTTTTGAAACAGAGGAAGAAGCAATAGAATTGGCAAATGATACAGATTATGGACTCGCAGGTGCTGTTTTCTGCAATGATACCGCAAAAGCTCTAAGGGTGATAAAAGAAGTTCGTGCAGGTATAACGTGGATAAACTGCTATAACCCAGCCTTTTCAGAAGCCCCGTGGGGTGGCTACAAAATGAGTGGCATTGGCAGAGAACTTGGCACAAGCGGTCTTGATGAATATCAGGAAACAAAGCAGATAAACATAAATATATCTGGTACACCTCTTGGGTGGTATAACCACTAGATTATACAAACCGCCGCAGGTCACGAATTAATACGACCTGCGGCGGAATTTTTTATCCCCCTTATTTCAAAAACTCCCGACTTTTTGAAATAACACCCCTCGCTCCCCACTCCTTATTTCAAAAGCACCCCCTATCAACGTTTACATCTGCAAAATTTACACTTTGTTTACAAAATGTAATCGTTATCCTAAGCAGCCAGCTTAACAAATCGTGGAAATAAAGTGGTATAATGACAGTACAAAATAAATAGTGTCAAAAAAAGCACTATAAGGAATATGGAGGATTTCTTATGAAGAATGGTTATTTAGTATTATCACTTGTTATTTCAACATTGATTTTAAGTTCTTGTGGAAACAATACTAAAAGCAGCAATGAATCAACCGATAATTCACAGCAAACCGATTTCACAACAACAGCGATCTCAACAACAACGTCAGATGAGGTTGCGACCACCACGCTAACCACAAGCGAGGTTACGCAAGATGTCCATGAAGATACATTTATAACAAATGTAAAAAAGAATTTAGATTATGCAAAAGAAAATATGTCTGTTTTTGATTATGACGAAAACAGCATTAATGAAACTGAAACGAGAAACATTGAGGTTATCTGCACTATAACTGTCAACAACACACCAACAAAACTTAAATGCACTATTACCGGCTCAGATGATAACAGCATTGAAAGTATGTCTATCATATATGATGATCTGGGAGAATGGATAAGGGAATATTACGAAGACGCAGACTGTACGATTGAAAAAACGAGTGATGAAATTTCGGAAGTTGATGCTTTAAATATACTCAGAATGTTTTATGCCAGTGCAATTTTATACACTGATGTTGGTCTTTCTTCTGAAGATATAAGTGATTCGTGTGATATTCTCGACACTTCTTTAGAGAGATACAGGTACACTGGAGATTATTTAACGGACGATTCTGATTCAATCTCAGTAAAATGCGGAAATTATGTCTATCTGTTATCCATAACACCAAATGGAAGTAAAGCAATCGCATTGTCAGTATATAGTATTGATTATTATAATGAAAACATGGATTTAGCTGGTTTACCACATTATAACGGTCCAGAAATATAATGATTTTTTAATCACGAAAATACAAATCATAGAAAGAAGATGTTAAACCATGAAACAAATCGTATGCGAAGTTTGCGGTAGCAATGATTTAGTCAAAGAGGACGGCTGCTTTATCTGTCAGTATTGCGGTGCTAAATATTCACCTGAAGAAGCTAAACGTCTTATTGTCGAAGTTAATGGCAAGGTCGATGTGTCAGGAAGTAAAGTCACAGTCGATAACACCTCTTTTGTTGAGCGTTCCCTCGAAAACGCACGCCGTGCAAAAGCTAAAGAAGATTGGGAAGAATGTGAAAAATACTATAACATGGTAGAGCAGTATGAGCCAACAAATATTGAGGCTATTTTTTACTCCAGCTATGGAAAAGCAAGAATGGCACTTGTAGATTCTGACCGCTTTAAAAGAGAACAGAAAATTAAAGTGTTAAAAAATTCGATATCTGTAATTGATGACAATTATGATAGCTCACCAAAAAAATACGAAGAAAACAAAGCTTTGATTCAAAGAATCAATTCTGATTTGCTTGCTTTTTTAAATAGTTCATTTGTAATGAATACAACGACTGAATATGGTAAGAATGGCAGTTATACAACTAACGATAGTGAATACACTTATGATATGTTCGTGGAACTATCATTGGGAATGATCGAATCAATAGAACATATCATACATACTATACCGGACAAATATAAGACAACATATCTTTGGAAAATCATACGCCAACAATATGCATATATATATTCTGTATGTCGAAAAACGTCCTACCGCCATAACTATAAAAATAAAAGGCAATGGCTTGATTCAATAAATAGAGTTGACGAAAAATTGAAACAGTTAGATCCTAATTATTTAGAAGCTGATCTTGAAGAACTTCCAAGAACAACCAATGAAGTAAATGCCATTATAGCCGCTGCAATCGTAATAATAATGATAATCGTATTAGTTATATACTACATTTCCCAATCAATGTGATAATGAACAATAAAAGCTAAAATCCATACGATTATCACTCGCTTTTTTTCCTGCATAAATTCCCCACCTCTGCAAATAATATTACTGCAATTTTGAAAAAACAACGGAGGTCATAAATATGAAAGCAACAGGAATTGTCCGCAGGATCGACGATCTCGGCAGAGTTGTCATACCTAAAGAAATAAGGCGCACCATGCGTATCCGTGAGGGCGACCCGTTGCAGACAACGTTGAAAAGCGAACTTGACTACCTGCTTACACTCCTCAGATTGGCGGATAGGCTGTACATAAAATAATGTGAGAAAAAATATGTAAACAGCTTGACACATTGATAAAAATATGTTATTTTATATTTGTAACTTAAAATACGTTACAAATATAAAAAGGTGAGCATATGAAAGAATACTTAGAAAAAACTTTAAGACAAAGAGTTACGATCAAAGAAAATAACGACTTGTACGATAAACTTCCGCTGGCTTTTAAGGGACGATATGATATCTTAAATGTCGAAACCAACGGAATGGGCTGGCTTGCAATTCAGCCAAAGAACGATATTGGGCTTATTGCACTCCGAAAGGACAGGGCTAAAGTCCAGAATATTTCAGGGCTGAACTGTGCCTTATTTCTTAGATCCACCACCCCTTATATAAAGGAAAAACTTATTGAGGACGGTATCCCTTTTGTGCTGAAAGACAAGCAAATATATTTGCCGTTCATTGGCTGTCTGCTTTCAAATTCGGGCGAACGTGATATCGCACCTGTCGAGCTTATTTCATTTCTGACGCAAAAGCTGATACTTACTGCGATATATGAAAAGTGGGATAAAGTAACAGTATCAACAGCTGCCGAAAAATTGGGTGTATCAAAAACGTCAGTAAGCAGATGTTTTGATGAAATAGAATACCTGAATGCGAATATCATTGACACAAAAGGCAAATCAAGAGCTATTACAATACCGACTGATATAAAGCAGTTGTGGAAACAGATACAGCATATTTTGAGAAAACCTGTTATCAGAAGATATGCTTTTCCAAATGACATTCACTTGGAAAAAAAGGCTGGCATTACTGCTTTGTGTGAGTATTCATTGTTGTCAGATAATGACTTTCCTACCTATGGGGTGACGAAAAAAGAGCTGGCTGACACAGAAATAAAAAAGCTTAAACAAATCCGCAGAGGAGAAGAAATTGGCTGTGTAGTTCTTGAGCTTGGCTATTTCATTGACTATGGACAGAAGTCGATACAAGACCCCTTGAGCATAGCTTTATCATTGACCGATGAAGAAAAGCAGGACGAAAGAGTAATGATATCTATAAATGAAATGTTGGAGGAATATGTGTGGTAAAAGGATTAGACACTTTCAGAAATCATTTTGCTGGATATGAAGAACAGTATGTGCTTATAGGCGGTGCTGCCTGTGATATTGTATTTGAAAGCAACGACGCATCTTTTAGGGCGACAAGAGATCTTGATATGGTTCTTATCGTTGAGGCTCTCACGCCTGAATTTGGAGAAAAGCTTTGGGAGTTTATTGAGATCGGCAGATACAGAAACAAGGCCACGAATGGTCAAAAGCCGCAGTTTTACAGATTTGATAAACCTGAAGATGACACATATCCGAAAATGATAGAACTTTTTTGCAGGAATGATTTTGAACTCCGTGAGATGACAGGGATAACGCCGATTCACATAGATGATTCTGTTTCAAGCCTATCAGCAATACTGCTTGATGATGAGTATTACAAAGCCTTGATGGACGGAAGAGTTGTGAGAAATGGATTGTCTGTTCTCCGTCCCGAGTATCTTATTTTGTTTAAAGCAAAGGCATATCTTGATTTAAAGCAGAGAAAAGACAACGGTGAATCTGTTGATTCCAGCGATATCAAGAAACACAAAAAGGACATTTTGAGAATAGCTGCTGAACTTGTACTTGAAAGCATATCAGAATTACCTGCAACAGTAAAAGCAGATATTGACGCTTTTATCGGCACGCTAGAGCAAGAACCATTTGACAGCAATTCTTTGAAAAGCTATGGGTTAGAAAATGATGATGTGATAGGGGTGTTACATAGGGCTTTTGGATGATAGAGTAGTTCTGAAATGTTATGGCAAACCTTTTATATACGTGTATTATTCCGATAAAAATGATGACCGTGGTCTAAACCGCAGAGTGAGTGTTCATATTATGGGTGCAAAGACCGGGATAAATCCACTTCACATTTACTGACAAAGAACGATTTGGCAGTTGAAATCTGCAAGGAAATGGTGTATAATTATTGTAATATATGTCATTATGACGGAAAGGCTGATTAAATGAGCGATCGCCGATCTCTTGTTATTATCAAAGGTGAAGTAAAAAATAATGTAAGTGATTATGATGATTCTTCTTTGTACACAGTTGATGTTTATTTTGGAAATGGCAAAAAATACACGTATAAAAAAGACAATGTTCAAATACTCACTGATCCTGTTAAAGTTGATCCTGATGACTTAAAGTTTGTCACAGCTGCTGGAAAGGAGCTTGACCACATACAGCATGCAGAATGTTATTCAGGGAATTTTGTACGTTATTACAAATTTTATTTCTTGGGTGGCAGGAGCGAGGTATATTCATCGAAAGAGCTTAAAATTTATGAAAATGCTGCGTCAACCCCTGCAGCACGAAATTTGCTGGATTATTACAAACTGATATCAAAGAAGATAGGTTTGCATGCTAATGACGGAACAAATATACTGTACAATCAACTTAATAAGATCTCTTTTGTGGATAAAAACACGGTACTGGCTCGGTATATTGAGCCCCAAAAGATATATGTAAAAAGTCCGAAAGATACTGTTATATTTCCGTTTGGCTGCAATTCAAGCCAGATGACAGCGGTCAGCAATGCCGTTGCCAACAAGATAAGTATCATTGAAGGACCTCCAGGGACGGGCAAAACACAGACTATTTTAAATATAATAGCCAATGCTCTTATAAACGGAAAAAATGTTGCCGTAGTTTCAAACAACAATTCCGCTACGGATAACGTATTTGAGAAACTTCAGAAATATGGTTTTGATTACATTGCAGCTCAGCTTGGAAACAGCAGCAACAAAGCTGATTTCATAGAAAACAAACAGTCTGATTATCCTGATTTTTCAAAGGATATACTTTCAAAAGATGAGATGAAAGCTCTAAGCAATGAAATATTTTCTTTGGAGGCTGATCTAAAAAAGCTGTTGGAATATGAAAATCTCATTGCACAGCACAAACGTGAGCTTTCTGAACTACAGACTGAAAAGACTTACTTTGATAACTATTATTCCTCCACATACGACAGCGATGTTGTTAAGGTTTATAAGAAACATTTTAATTCGTCAACGGCTATTGAGATGTGGGCAGAGCTGGAGGATATGCAGAAAAAAGGCAGGCATATTGGATTTTTCTTTAAGCTGAGGCTAGTGCTGCATTATTTAATATTAAATTTTTCGCTCTTCAAGCGGGATATAAATGATATTATCCCTGTGCTGCAAAAGCTGTATTATGAATACAAAGAGGAAGAGCTTACAAAAGAGATACACAAGCTGGAAAAGAGTCTTGTTGGCTGTCATTTTGACGATAAGCAAAAGGAGCTTTCGGGAAAGTCTGTTGCTCTGCTGAAGGCTGCTTTGGCGAAGAGGTATTCGGAAAACGGTAAGAGAAGAAAATTTACGACGGACGATCTGTGGCGGTCACCGAAAGATGTGCTTAATGAATACCCTATTATACTCAGTACCACTCACTCTGTTCGCAGCAGTCTAAAAGATATTGTATATGATTATGTGATAGTTGACGAATCATCTCAGGTGGATCTGGCAACGGGAGTACTTGCAATGTCAAGTTCAAAAAACATTGTTATTGTGGGAGATCTAAAACAGCTGCCAAATGTCATAACTGAGGAAACAAGAAAAAAGATAACTGCAATATCGGACAGTTCTGCAATCGAAGAAAAATACAGATATGAGGATAACAGCTTGCTTTCTTCTGTAATAAAGGTAATTCCCGACGCTCCGAGAACGCTGCTGCGAGAGCATTACCGCTGTCACCCAAAGATAATAGATTTTTGCAACAAGAAATTCTACAATGATCAGCTTATCATAATGACGGAGGACAATGGCGAAAAGGACGTTCTAAGGGCTTATGTAACCGTTAAGGGAAATCATGCAAGAGGACGTTACAATCAACGACAGATAGACGAGATAAAAAACACTATTATTCCTGAGCTGAACTCAGACGATCTGGGTATAATCGCTCCGTATAATGCACAGACCTCTGCACTGACAAAGGATCTTGCCAATGACATGGACATATCAACGGTACATAAATTTCAAGGCAGAGAAAAGAATGATATAATAATTTCGACGGTAGATAATGAGATAACAGCATTTACAGATGACCCTAATATGCTGAACGTTGCAGTATCGAGAGCGAAGAACAGGTTAAGGCTTGTTGTTTCGGAAAACGAGAGCAATGAAAAGACCAACATAGGCGACCTGCTGAAATATATCCGCTATAACAATTTTGAGGTCATAAACAGCGAGGTGTACTCTGTGTTTGATATGCTATACAAGGGGTATGAGCATAAAAAAAAGGAGTATTTATCATCTAAGAATAAGAAGAAAATATCCGAATATGATTCTGAAAATCTTATGTACTCTGTAATAGAAGATGTTTTGTCACAGGACAGATTTTCAAAGCTTGATGTAGTTGCACATCAGCCTTTATGTGCTCTTATATATGACCCGCACAGATTGACAGATGATGAATGCAGATACGCTATGAATTTTGCGACACATATTGATTTTCTGATTTTCTGCAGACTGGACAAAATGCCGGTTCTGGCTATTGAAGTAGACGGATATGCTTTTCATGATAAAAATTCTGATCAGCACAAACGTGATATGATGAAGAACGCTATACTTCAAAAATACGCAATACCGATAATGAGATTCAGCACGACAGGCAGCGGTGAAAAAGAGCGACTTGAAACTGAACTGGATAGAATATTATTTGATGTAAAATCTTAAAATAACGAATATATGAGTTTTCACACGAAAATATCCGCCGCAGGACCCACAAGTCCCCTGCGGCGGTTTATCTTCATATACAAACCCAACCCCTGCACAAATTTTCTCGCTCTCCCCTACTTCGATAACCTCCGAAACTCCGGCGAAGAAACACCATAAGTGTCTGCAAAGACCTTTGCGAATTTTCCTTGATTTTCATACCCCACCGCACTTGCTATCTCAATGACCTTGAGATTGGTGGTCTCCAGCAGTTCAGCTGCTTTTTCCATTCTCTTCTTGCGGAAGTAATTCAGATAACTGTCGCCAAGGATACCTTTCACATAGAACTTGAAATTGCTCTCACTAACGCTGAATCTTTCCGCCAATTCTTTTGCCGTTATGCGAGTTGTCAAGTCGCTGAGTATCAGCGTTTCAGCCTCCTTGACCATAGCTATCTGTGAGCGTGTGAAATAGGTGTCCGTTTTCATCACGCAAAATATCAAGGTCTAGATAGAGCTGTATCCCCTCGTACAGACTTCTTGGATAGTAAAAATCCTTTGTGGGCATTACTGTACTTATGCAGATTTGATTTTCCTTAACAATGGCATACCGATTTTTGGCGAGAGAAACATCACATCGGCCGTGAATACAAAAATTGACTATCAGCATTCGCTCGCCAAAGATCGAGCTGTCTCCTTTTTCCCAGCTGCTTGTGTAAATCTCATTGAACGAAAGTCGAATAACAGGTGCCAATGTGTAAAGAGCCAACTGTCCCTCGGCTCCTAATCCTGTATAATAAAACTTGACACATACAAAACAATCAAAGTATAATAAAAACAAAGGAGTGTGTCATCAATGGGAACGGGAAAACAATATGATGAAGAGTTTAAAAAGCAGGCAATAAAGCTCGCAAAGGAGATTGGCACCAAGGCAGCAGCAGATGAAAGAAGAGCTGTTCTACAGCCGCAAAAACAAGCCGGAGGACTACACTATGAAAGAGTTGAAGACTATGATCTGGAGAGGCCAACATAAGAATCTGCACCGCCAACGGTGGGCTGCCTCCGGCAGACCGAAGAAAGCTCTACTATGATCATATCCTTCTCGCTGCATAATTCTTGTTCGAATAAAATGTGTCAAGTGATATTGACAAAACCTTTTTTCTATTGTAGCTTTGCATAAACCTGCCGGATACGATCAGTTATTCCTGCGTCTGAC
>ENA-UOJF01000263-UOJF01000263.1-human-gut-metagenome-genome-assembly--contig:-P74-NODE-263-length-53899-cov-33.437022_pt1 | contig 53899 bp, 67 predicted proteins | sample MGYA00242344_ERZ723891 | MGnify/ENA metagenome assembly ERZ723891 | reverse complement strand
GTGAGCGGCTCGCTTTTTGCCTTACTTCTTTTCCTCCTCGGCGGGCGCGGCGGGCGCCTCGGCGGCGTGCTTGGCCTGCTCCTCTTCCTCCAAAACGCGGTAGGCGACCTTGCCGACGAGCGTCTTGGGCAGCTCGTCACGGAACTCGATGTCGCAGGGCATGGCGTACTTCGCGATGTGCTTGGAGCAGTAGCTCATCAGCGCCTGACGGGTCGCGTCGTTCGCGGGGATGCCGGCGGCGAGCTTGACAAAGGCCTTGACCTTCTGCATCCGGTAGGCGTCGGGGATGCCGATAACGCAGCTCATCTGCACCATCTCGTTCGCGTCGAGGATGTTCTCGATCTGACCGGGATAGACGTTGTAGCCGGACGAGACGATCATGCGCTTGGCGCGGCCGCGGAAGTAGACGAAGCCCTCCGAGTCCATCGTGCCGAGGTCACCGGTGTAGACCCAAGTGAGGCCGTCGGCGTGACGGCGCAGGGTCTGCGCGGTCTCGTCGGGGTGCTTCATGTATTCCTTCATCACGGTGGGACCGGCGAGCAGGATCTCGCCCTCGGTGCCGTAGGGGACCTCCTGATCGGTGCCCGGCTCAACGATCTTGATGTAGGTGTCGGGGAAGGGCACGCCGATCGAGCCCTCCTTGAACATATGCGGCGGCGTCAGGCAGCAGGCCGTGACGGTCTCGGTGGTGCCGTAGCCCTCGCGCACCTGCACGGGCGCGCCGTGGGCGTAGAGGAATTTATCCAGCTTCTTCTTCAGCTCGATCGACAGGCTGTCGCCGCCGGAGAACACGCCCTTGAGCGAGCTGAGGTCCGCGTTCTCCATGCTCGGCAGGCGCAGCAGCGCCTCGTAGAGCGTGGGCACGCCCGCGATGAAGTTGCAGTGATACTTAGTGATGAGCTTCGCGTAGCTCTTGGCGGTAAAGCGCGGCACGAGGATGCAGCGCCCGCCCTGCGAGAGCATGGTGTGGATGCACACGCCGAGGCCGAAGCCGTGGAACAGCGGCATGGCGGCAAGCATCTTGTCTCCGGGGTTGAACATCGGATTCGCCGCGATGACCTGCTGGCCGAGTGCATTGAAGTTCTTGTTCGTCAGCACGATGCCCTTGGTCGTGCCGGTCGTGCCGCCGGAGTAGAGGATGACGGCGGGGTCGTCGCCGGTGCGCTTGACGGAGTAATTCCAGAAGCAGGCCTTGCCCATGTTCATGAATTCCTTCCAGCGAATGACCGGCGCGTCCTTCGGGATCTTGGCGATCTTGCGGCCCTCGGTGAGCATATAGCCCGCGCGGACGGGCTTGCTCAGCTCATCCTTGACGCTCGCGATGATGATGTTGACGACCTTTGTGTTCTGGCGGATGCTCTCGAACTTGTTGTAGAACTGGTCGAGCGTGATGGCGGTGACGCTCTCAGACTCGTTAAGATAGAACTCGATCTCCTTCTCCGCCGAGAGGGGATGGATCATGTTCGCGATGCCGCCGACGAGGTTGACAGCGTAGAACATATAGATGGCCTGCGGGCAGTTGGGCATAGCGATGGTGACCTTGTCGCCCGCGCGCACGCCGATGGTCTTGAGGGAGCGGGCGCACTTCTTGATCTCCTCGATCATCTGGGGATAGGTGGTGGGCTTGCCCATGAAGTCGAACGCGATGTTCCTTGGGTACCTCTTGGCGACCAGCTCGAGCGCCTCAAACATCGAGCCGTCAAAGTAGTCCAGATGCAGCGGCACGTCGCCGGTGTGACCCGCCCACGGGGTCTTGGCAGTGATCTCAGTCATAATCGACCTCCTGTTCAAATGGCAGCTCGAGCAGCTCGGGGTGCGCGAGCAGGTGCTTGAAGAGCCGAATGCTCTTGGAATAGTAATAGCCGTCGGCAATGCGCTCGTCGACCGTGAAGCCGAGGTCGACCGTCTCGCGCATGGCGACGAGGCCGTTCTGATCGTAAAGCGGCGTCCACTTCTTCTCGCCGATGACGCAGAAGAACGAGCAGGTGCCCCAGTTCGTAAGATGGTGGTAGCCGCTGCGCAGGCGGATGGAGCCGAGGTTGGAGAGGAACACCGAGGCGTAGTTCGGATCGTCCCCGATGAGAACGTCCGGACACCAGCCGTGGCGGTCGAGCCAGCGGATGAAGCGGATCGCCGCCTTGGAGAGAAAGCGCGGCAGCTTGTTGAGAATATCCATGCTGTTGTCCGTGGTGTTCAGCTTCTGCTCATGGCGCGTGGCGTAGACGCGGCGGCGGATCTCCTCGTGAACGGTGTCCACGGTGTCGGTCGGTGCGGCGTCAAGCAGGGCGACCGCCTCCTCGCTGCCGTCGGAAAATTCCTTCTTGATGATAAAGCCCGCCGTGACCTTGTTGCGCTGGTAATAATTCTCGTTCGCGTAGAAGCGGTTGAGCTTGGGACGCAGGGTGATGGTCTTGACCAGCGCTGCCACGATGACATGGAAGAAGGTGTACTTGAACTCGATGCCCTCGACGTTCTTTTTCGCAAGGTAGGCCTTGATGGGCTCCAGATCGATGCGCTCGGCGATGTAGGCATCGTTGTCGGCGCGGTGGGGGTAGATGATGCCCATGATAAAGTGCAGGGCGTCGGTCTCGCGCAGGAGCACCGCGTCTCTGCGGTCGCCCCGGCGTCTCTTCGGAGTCTCGCTCATGGAGTGTCCTCTTTTCTTTCTGATTTTCTCTCTGCCCCGTCCGGGTCGAAACCCTCGAAGATTGCCTGCGCGCCCTCGCGCTCGGCGGCCTTCAGGTCCTCATAGGTGCGGACGGTCCAATAAAACATATGCGCGCCGTAGAACGCGCGGCAGATGCGCGGCGCGAAGCGCCGGCGGTCCTCAAATTTATAAGCGATGAAGTCGGGCGCGGTGAAGGCGTTGAACAGGAGGTTCGAGAGCAGGAAGCCCACGAAATGCTCCCATCCCCGCGCGTCCTTGCGGAAATTTTCGGAGAGCTGACCGCGGATGATCTCGGGCCGGAAGGCGCGCAGCCACATCAGGCAGCGCGGGTCAAAGCTCTCCATACAATAGGGGATCTGATATTTGTCCAGCTCCTTCGCCGTGCGCTCGGCGAGCGCGCGGTGGTTGCCGCGATAGCTCTTGAGCTCCACGACGAGCGGCAGGCCCGTGCCCTCGTAAAGGGAAAGGACCTCACACAGCTGTGGGATCGTTTCCGGCGTACTGGCAAGATGGAGCGCGGCAAGATCCTGCGCCGTGCAGTCCTCAAGCACGCCGGTCACGCCGGTCATGCGCTTTAGGTCGCTGTCGTGAAAAACGGCGAGCGTGCCGTCGCGCAGCAGATGCACGTCCAGCTCCGCGCCGTATCCGTGCCGGATGGCGCGGCGAAAGGCCGCAAGGGAGTTTTCCGGCACGCTGTCGGCGCTGCAATGCAGCCCGCGGTGGGCGTAGCGCCGATGCTCCAGCGCCGCCCAGCTCGGATGGTTGGCACGGCTGTTGAGAAAAAAGAGCCAGACGGTGAGCAGAAACAGTGCGTAAAGGATAACGAATTGTAGAGTCTGCACGAAATATCACTTCTTGTTATTGGAAATTGCCGAATTCAGTCGTCCATATCCTCAAAGGCAGCCAGGCCGCTCTTGGCCTCAGCTCTGGAATCGCCGTGGCGCACGAAGCACATCGTGACAAAGGACGCACCGACGAAGAGCGCCGCGTAGGGAAAGAGCACGCGGTAGCTGATATGACGCATCAGCGTGCCGGCAAGCACCGGCGTGACGACCTGCGCCGCCATGGAGAAGGTGTAGTAATAGCCGGTGAATTTGCCGATGTCGCTGCCGCGGCACATCTCCAGCACCATCGGGAGCGAGTTGACGTTGATGGCCGCCCAGGCAAAGCCCACGAGGGCAAAGCAGACGAACATGACGGGATGAATGGTCGAGTAGAGCGTGGTGAGGAAATAGAAGGTCAGGAACATCGCGGCGAGCAGGGCGCAGCCGAAGAGGATGGTCTTTTTGCGGCCGATGCGCGAGGCGAGCTGACCGATGGGAATGTAGCTGACGACCGCGCCGGCGGTGGCAATGAGCAGGCAGGTGGACGCGCCGCCGAGCCCCTGTCCCATGACCGCGCCGACGTAGGTGGACCACCAGGTCGTTACACCGTTGTAGCCGATGTACCACAGCGCGATGGACACGAGCAGGAAGCCAAGGCTCCGCTTGACGGGCTTGGGCAGCACCTCATTGCCGCTGCCGTCGTCCTCGGTGAGGTCCCACTCGGGATGCTGCGCCTCGAGCGCGCGCGTCTCCGCGGCGAGCTTCGGCTCCTTCACCGTCAGGAACAGCACCGCGACGCTCACGAGCATGACGGCGGAAACGACGAGGAAAAGCGGCTGATAGTTGACGTGGGCGAGGCCCGCGATCTTGGCGTTCGGGTACATCACCGCCGCGACAGCCAGATAGATGATGCCGCCGATGGCGCCCATGAGGTTGATGATGGCGTTCGCGCGTGAGCGCAGGGGGTTGGGCGTCACGTCCGGCATGAGGGCGACGGCGGGCGAGCGGTAGGTGCCCATCGCCACGAGCAGCAGGCCCAGCACGGCGGCGAAGCCGACGAGCTTCCCGGTCGAGGGAGCTGCGGCGTAGCGGTTATCCAACACCGGCAGCAGGTTCATCAGCACGGCGGCGCAGGCCGTGCCGAGGAGGATGAAGGGCATCCGGCGGCCGATTTTGGTGCTCGTGCGGTCGGAGAGCGCGCCGAACAGCGGCAGCAGGAAAAGCGCCAGAATGTTGTCCAGCGCCATGATCGCGCCGGAGATCGTCTCATTCAGACGGAACGTTTCGGTCAGGATCTTGGGGATGACGCTGTCGTACATCTGCCAGAACGAGCAGATGGACAAAAAGGCGAGGCCGACGAGGATCGTGCGGCGATGATCGAGCTTCATGCGCAGGGTCTCCTTTTGTAGCTTTCTCGGGAGAAACGCGGTGGCCGGAGCGGAAAGGGAAGGCCCTTTCCACCTTGACCACCCGTTAGGATAGCACAAAAGCGCGGCGTTGACAAGCGCCGCGTTTCCGTTTAACACTTTTACAAAAGTCAAGCATTAAATGCGCACAATTTTTCACTTCTTGTTTTGTCTAATTTTGACAAGCCAACATGGCCGCCGTCATGTCCCATGGTCGGCAGCCTGCGTGTTTTCCTGTTCTGTTCCCCGTGTTCCGCTCCACTCACATCCTCTCCCTTTGATTGTCCTCTGTGCTGGTTTCTTCCTGTTACGCGATCAGCCCGATCTCCCGCAGGCACTCCCGGAACATGACCTCGCTGCTCTTGTACCCGAAGATTTTCCGTGGATAGTTGTTAATCCATTCCTCCGTTGCCGCGATCTCCGCCGCGCTGACCTTAGAGAAATCTGTGCCTTTCGGATGCCGCCGCCTGATCATGCTGTTGGCGTTCTCGTTGCTCCCCCGTTCCCACGAAGAATACGGATGGCAGAAATATACCTTGGTGCGCGGGATGGTCTTGTTGACAGCGCTCCGCTCCAACTCCTCCGCCGCCGAAAATTCTGAGCCGTTGTCAAAGGTGATGCTTTTGAAGATTACCCTGAACCGCTTGGCTCCGCATTTCCGCTCCAGCGCATCCAGCGCCTTGACCACGGTTTCCGCCTTTCTGTTCGGTATTCCTATGATGATGTCTTTCCGCGTCTTGCGCTCATTCAGGGTCAGCAGGGCGCTGGTGGTCTTGCATTTGCCCTTTCCGCTGTACACGGTGTCGCCCTCCCAATGCCCGAACTCCTCGCGGCTCTCCACCTCCGGCGGGCGCTGTTCAATGCTGTCGCCTGCGGAGGCTCTGGCCTGATCGTCCTTGGTCTTGACCTTTTTATAGCCCTGCTTGTGCTTCCCGTGGCGCGGCAAGTCCACCTGCGTGATTTGTAGAAAGAGGCCCTTTTTGATGTAGCTGTAGATCGTCGTCACAGAAACCGAGGTCTCGAATGTCCGCCCCTCCATCATCGCGTAGCCGAGAACGGCAGCGGGACTGCACTCTTTTTCAACGATTGTCGCCTCGATGTAGTTTGCAAGCTCGTGATCTTTGCCGATTTTCAAGTCTGGCCCTTTCTCCCGCAAGTGTTCCTGATACCGCGCTTCCGCAATGTCCGGGCTGTACGCCGTCACCATTTCCCACGTCGCCCCGTCCAGCCGCTCATACTCTCCGCGCTTCAACTCCCGGTAGATGGTGGAAACGTGGACGCGCAGCTTCTCCGCAATCTGCGGCGGCTTCAAGCCCCTGCGCTGCCATTTCTCAATGCGCAGCCTGTCGTTCTTGGTCAGATGCTTAAATGTTCGCCCTCCGGTCTGCACCGTAAAGCCTCCTCTCTCATGCTTTTGCGCGGGCGGTGTCAGGTCTTGCCCGTTCCGCTCCGCCGGTTTGCTTTGTCGCTTTTTGTCTTATTATGATACCTGTAAATCCCTTGCCGCGCAACTGATTTTTCGTTGCGAACGCGCAAAAAATCCCCCGACCGCTATATCTATGAGTATAGCAGCCGGGGGATAATTTCAGTTATTCAGTTCCTTTTCGCCGTCCGTCTTGCCGGTGGTTTCCTCCACAAAAATGCCATCCAGCTTACCGATTGCGCTGTCCACGGCGATGTCCAGTTCCTTAACCGCCGCCTCGATCACGGCCTTTACCTCCGCCGTGACCTTAATGCCCTTTGCTTCAAGCATCTGCACCACATAATCGTACTTCGGGATGGTCAGCGTACCTGCCTCGCGCTGCTTCTCCGCCGCCTTGACCAGAACGGTGACAATGCCGTACAGGCGCTTGTCTTTCAGCCAAGGGATGCCGGTCTTGACCAGCCACGGAATGGCCACGCCGGTGAAGAACAGGCCGAGGATGGCGAAAATGGCCTCAATGACAATGTTGATGATGTCGGGAATGATCTGTGTCATGGTGTGTACCTCCTTACACTTTCGTCAGATATTTCTTGTCCACGTTTCCTGTGATTGCGCCGCTTTTCAGCGTGGAAACTGAAATGCGGTCGCCGCTGATTGCCCGGACATACAGCTTTGCGCTGTACACCCACGAGGAAAACTTGCGCGTGGTGCCGTAGACTGTGGCAGCCTTGTCCATCTTCACCTGATCGCCCACGGCCAGCGCCGCCGCTTCGGTCTTGATGTCTGCCGCGTCCACCCAGCCGTACACGGTGCTTCCGCCGCCGCTCACGGCGACAAGGTGATACGGATGCCTGCTCACAAGCGGCTGATACACCTGCGTCACCTTGGCCTTGCCCGGCTTGCACGGTTTGCCCACGGTGCTGTTTGCGCTGGTGTAGTGCCTCTCGCCGGTGAATGTCACGATGTCGCCCACCTTGCACCCGCCGCCCTTGGTCGGTGCAGCGTCCGTCGCAGTCCCGCCGCCGGTCGCCTCCTTTCCGCCGTACTTCGGTACGCCGTAGCCGCGAATGTACCGTCCGTTCACAGAAATGGTGCGGCGCTTCACGCTGTCGGAGTAGTTGCCCTCAATGACGGTGATGCTTGTCCCGCTGACCTTTTCCACGATGCCCACATGATCGGCGCTGCCGGTGCAGTCTCCCACGCCGCTGTCCTGCCAGTCGTAGAAAATATAGTCGCCGGGCTTCGGCACATAAGCGTCGTCCTCCTGCCAGCTCCCCAGCTTCTTGAACAGCTCGATGTGCTTTCCGCAGCCGCACTCCGTCGGGATGATGTCGGTCATTCCCGCCGCGATAGCGACGGCGCTTGCGAACGTGCTGCACCATGCGTCCGTGTACTTCACGGCGTAGCCACGGGCCAGCGGCTTGTGACTGTTGTACAGGTCGATGATCTTCCTGTGGCTTCCGTCGCTCTCTTTGCATCCGATGTAGCTCTGGGCGATGCTCACGATCTTCTGCCGCTGTTCCTGTTCCGTCATAGGCTTTCCTCCGCTTCCTGCGGCGCTCCCTGCCGCATACTTGTCGTAATACTTCTGGCCGAACGCAGCTCGCCTGGCCTGCGCCGCCTCGCTCTGATCTGCCGGGCGCTCAAATTTCAGCAGCACCGCGTCCGATGCTGCCCGGACGCTTCCAGCCGTTTTCAGCACGGCCAGCACCGCCTTATAGCCCTCCCGCAGCTCTTTCATCAGGAAATCAAGCTGCATTTCCAGATCGCCGATGCTCTTTCGGCAGCATTGGGCATAGTCCAGCAGCTCTGCCTTGCGGGAGCAGTATGTCCATTGGGCGAGGCCATAGCCCGCCTTATCCGTTGCGAAGAACTGATACTTGCCGCTGTCCACCGCCGCCGTATAGCTTGCGTCGGTCACGCCAAGTCTCTTTTCGTATAGGTTCTCCACGTTGTTCGGGATAAGGCCGCTCTCCGCATACAGGTTTCCCATCAGACCGGCGGTGCCAAAGTCGTTCAGCCCCGCTCCTTTCAGATAATTCCAGATTTTCTCCTCGTTGTTTTTCCCTGCCAGCATGATCTATCCCTCCTCACGGTTCCTCTGTCTGCTGTGCAATCCGTTCCGCCTCCTCCTTTTCCCGTCTCATGTCCGCAAGCTGCCACCGCCTGTCCTGCTTCTTCTCCTTGGTGGTCTTTATCCAGCCGAGGATGCCGCACTCGCCGCCCAGCGTGGCGAACACGCAGGTGATCAGCGTATCCGGCACGGAGCCGTACACGGTAAACAGCGCGATCATGGCTATCGTGAATACCGTCAGACACAAAAAGACGATCAGCAGAATAAAGTCCATGGTTCCCATGCGCTTCTTCCGGCCTTTCGTCTTTGTCTGCGTTCGCTTTCCCGCCATGTCAGTCCTCCTTGATGTGCGGATGCGCGTTTTTATTCAGGTGCTTATTCAGTTTGTCCAGCGCATCCTTGCACGGCCCGTTGCACCCCTGCTCCACAAGCCCCTGCAACGCGCCGCGCAGGCCATAGCAGATAAGCGTCTGCTCCTCCTGAATGGCGTTGATGAACTCGCTCTGCTTTTTGTTGCTCTCAATGACCTTGTACACGGAAACAATGGCGGCGACCAGCGCTCCGATTGCTCCCAAAAGGCTGGCCGCCTTAATGATGGTGTCCGCGTCGATGTACATTTTCCTGTCCTCCTGCTTTCACTCCGGCCATTCGTCCCCGCCGATGGCCCTGCGGTATGCCTCGTCGGCCTCCGCGATCTCGTCTCGCCCGGTCACGGTGTCGCCCAGCTCCGCAAGGCGTGTCGCCAGCACCCGAACGGTACGCGCCTGCATTTCCACAAGCGCCTCCAGCTCTGCGATGATCTGCAAATGGCTGCTCACGCCGTCGCCTCCGTCCAGCCGTATACCCCCGGTTCCCACACATTGGCATCCGCCGTTGATGTCCAATGCTTTCCATTGTGGCTCACCTTGTCGCCCTTTGCGTAAGCGTCATGCGCCCCCACCGGCTGGCTCCATTCCGGCCATTCTTCCGCCGGGTCAGATGCCGCCGACCAAAGCGACACCGCCTTGTCCGGTTCCCATCCAGCCTGTGAGGTGTGCGCCTGTACGCATTTGTACAGCTTGTCCCCCCAGTTGCGTAGCTGCCCCACCGTGTAAGCAACGCCGGTCTGCCACGTTTCAAACAGGCTCTTATGCTCCCCCGCAGTCACAGCGTCGATGCTTCCGCTCTCCGCCAGCGTCACAAAGGCGATCTCCGTTGCTTTTCTCGTTTCTTCCATCACCTTTATCCTTTCCACATACCGGTAATGCTCGCTAATGGTATAGAAGTCGTACCGCGTCCCGTCCTCGTCCGTGTCGCTGTGATAGTGCCGGTCGATGCGGCAGCGGTCTGTGATGCTGCTGTCGTCGTACTCCCGCACCGTGGTCAGGTATTCGCCCTCCCGCAGCGCGGGGCCGCCCACGATTTTCAGGTTTTCCCGTTCTACGCCGCCGATAACGCTTGTTCCGTAGACGTATTCCATCTTGCCCGCTCCTTTCTTGCGTGTTCTCTGACCACGCATTTCAATTTCCGCTGCAAACCCGCCTCCACATAGCTCTGGAAAAAGTGAACGTGATTGCAGTGCTTCATCTGGCCCAGTCTGGATAAAAGCCCCTGCGCCAATGCGGGCTTGATCGCGTGGTGCCGCCGCATGGCACGGCGGCAGGCGGAAAGAGAATGTTTCAGGCGCACCATGTTTCGTTTCCGCAGCAGGGTATACCCTCGCCCGAAGCGATACCCCAGCGCCGCCACCGTCCGCTTTGCTGTCGGATAGAGCTGCCACTTGCCGTTCAGCCGCAGGCCGTGTGCCGCCAGCCATTTCTCGATCAGCTCCCGCAGCCGCCGCAGCTTCCGCTTGTTCCGCCCGAACAGGGTAAAGTTGTCCATGTACCGCAGGTAGTGGTCGCACAGACCGCTTTCCCGTATCAGCCGGTCAAGCGGTTGCAGCACCGTGTTGGCAAACCATTGGGAAAAGTAAGCGCCGATCAGAATGCCGTGCTTCATCAACCGTTCGCATACCTCCAGCATTCGCCGGTCTTTCACCAGCCGCCGGAGCCGCTTCATCACCGTCTCCGCCGTCAAACTGTCGTAGAAATGGTGGATGTCCAGCTCCTCGGCGTACTTCGTCCCTTTTGGGTCTGTCCGCATCCACTTCTTGATGGCTCGAACGCCGTAATGGATGCCCCGGTTTCGGATGCTCCCGCAGCAGAAATTGTCCATGCCCCGCATCATGATCGGCTCCAACACCTGAATGACCGCGTGATGCACATACTGGTCAGGCCACAGTCTCGGCTCCGATATGTCCCGCCACTTTCCGGCGCTCTTGTCCCAGCGTCGCGCAAGCCTCGGCTCGTTCGCCTCGTAACCGCCTGTAATGATCTCCCGCAGCTCTTTTACATAGCGGTCAATGTCTGCCTCCACCCGTGCCACCGTCCGGTTCGGTCTGTGGTGCGGATGGAAGCGGTGTGTCACGTTCACGGCGAAGATCGCCAGCCGCAGGTTTTCTTCCGATACCAGCTTTGGAAATAGGTTGTTTGCTCGTTTCATCAGGAATGTTTTCCTCCTTTTAGCCTCACGGCCTTTCCATCGCCTCCACGGGTTGTGGAAGTGTACTAAACCGTGTCCTGATGGCTTATCTGCACCAAGGGGTGCCGAGGATGTCCGCGCCCCGGCGCGGGTCTTTGCGTTGCCGGGTGTGGAGGTGGGTAGCCAGTCCATAAAAGGACGCGGCAGCCGATGTTCGCGTTCGAGTTGGACGCGCTGGTGTAGTTCACGTAGAACAGCCCGTGGTTCCCGTTCTGGTTATAGTTACCGCCGAAGTACAGACACGGGTTGGAAGCATTGAAGTTCCAGTTATCCGCCGAACCAAGAAGCAAGGCACCGACTGCGTGCGCGGTCATCCCCTGTATTTTCAAGCCGCCTGTGCGGCTGAAAACCCGTTAGCCTTTTGCGCGGCCTGCGGGCCGCAGGATACGCAGAGGGGGATGCGTCCCCCCTCTGCACTCCCCCGTCAGGGGAGTTTTTGGAGGCGGCAGCCGACGCTCGCGAACGAGTTGGACGCGCTGGAGTAGTACACGCAGAACAGCCCGAGGCTCCCGTACTGGCCATAGCTACCGCCGAAGTACAGACACGGGTTGGAAGCATTGAAGTACCAGTTATCCGCCGAATATGTCGTCTCACTACCGCCCGATGCCGTGGGATAGATAACCCATTCCAGACCGGCCACCGTTGCCACGGTAAATGCGCTGGGCCATCCGCTCGACGGAACGCCCACGGCGATGCCATTAGAAGTATCGTTGAACTGACTGGGTGTGTTGATGATATTCAAGCCGTTGCTGTTGTTGTAGCAGCCGTCGCCCCAGTCATACACGCCGTCCCACAGACCCTCGATGTAGCGATACTGCGTACCGATGCCGTAGCTGTCCCGGCTCGCGAGCGTCGTTCCGGTGTGATAGGGCATACTGTCCGTATAGCCCATATTCTCCGTTGCGCTGTTGTTGCCGCAGCCCTTGCCGATGGTTTTTTGGCTGTTCCAGTCCGCGAACTCCACAAGGTACAGCATCCAGATCGTCATGCGCATCTGAATGTCGCTCTGCCAGATGTTGCTCCCCAGATTGTGGATGCTCGTGCGGGCCGTACTGCGTGTGATATTCGCTTTCGGCTTTACGCCGGACTGGCTCTTGTAGTTGTTGGTATTGCAGTGATAGCGGCCAACGTACACAATGTCTCGCTCTCCCTTGCCGTCCCCTCGGTCGGCGTGGGCGGGGGAGACGTGAAAGCCGTCCGTTTCCTTATCCGCGATCTGGAGTTTCAGGCTGTTCCCGCTCTTTGTCCACTTGTACCAGAACTTCGGGATAGCCACCAGCTCACCGGCCACCGCATCCGTCACGCGCACCATCCCGCTCCACGGGTACAGGTTGTCAAATGGGCTTCCGTAACTGGTTGCCCCCGCCCGGTACGGGGTCGGGTTCACGAAGCTGGCGGCCTCGTCCGTCCGGCTCCACACCGTCGTGCTGGTTCCATCCCACACCACGCCGTAGATGTGCCGATAGGCCAGCTTCACATTTACCGTCTGTCCGTCCGCCGTGATGGTTGCGGTATCCTCCGCCGTCTCTCCGTTCTTGGTGGCGGTGATGGTGTAGGTGCCGCTTTCCGTCACGGTGAAGTCCACCGTCCCCGTTGCAGATGCCGTTTTGCTCTGCGTCTTGCTTCCCTTGGTGCAGGTGACGGTGGATCCGCTGTCAATGCTCACGCGGATGGTCGCTGTGAAGTAGGATAGCGTCGCCGTGTACTGCTGCACCACGGAGACCGTCACCGTATCCGTGGCAGTCTGCCCGTTCTTGGTGGCCTTGATGGTGTATGTTCCGTAGTCCTCCACATCAAACGTCCATTTTCCGCCGCTCTCCGTTGCAGTGTATACCTTGGTTCCCAGCGTGGCCGTCACCGTGGAGCCGGTGGGCGCGGTCACAACGATCTGCGCCGTCATGCCTACCTGCGGCAGACTGTCCGCGCTGAGCTTGCCGTCTGCCCCCAGCGTCGGGATGCCGTTCGGCACGTTGATGGGGAGCTGGCCGGTGCCAACCTTGCCGTCCTCTCCCAGTCCGGCCACTCCGCCCGGTGTGTTGACAGGGAGCTGGCTGACCGGCACCTTTCCGTCTGTCCCCAGCCCCGCCTTTTTGGCAAGAGCCGCCGCCACCGCACCGCTGGTCAGCAGCTTGTCGCTGTTCTCCGTCGGCACTGTGTCGAACGTCTGCGCCGTAACGCCGCCCTTGCCGTCGCCTTTCAGGATACCGCTTGCGGTGATCTTGTCCTGCTTGTCCGTAATGGCCTGACGGATACCCTCGTGCGCGTTTTCATCCTCGTTGTGTGCCTTGATGGCAGCCGCCATGCTTTCTGCTGTCACCAGCGCCGAAGCGTCGATGGTCACCTGCAGCGTCCCGCCGCTGCCCGTAAACTCCAGCAGCCCGTAGAATGTGTACACATAGTCCGGCACGTCCGTCTTGCTGGGGATTTCCACGCCCGCGTCCGTATCCGTCTGAAATAGGGCGATCAGCCTTGCCGCGCCGCTGTCCAGCTTTGCCCAGATACCGAGCTGGTTCAGGGGGTAACCTGTTGCCAGCGGGGTAACTTGCAGTTGCAGCTTTTGCCCCTGCGCCGTTGTCTTGTTGGACAGGATGCTTGCCGTCTGCTTTTCGCTCACAAGCGCCGTCTGTGCCAGCATCGCCGCCTCACTCACACGGCCCGTTCCCGCCGCCGCGCGGGTAATTGTCAGCGTCTTTCCCGCTGTCCATTGTGCCAGCAGCTCACTGCCGCTGTTGGTGATAACGCCTTTCCATGCCACTTTTCGTTTCCTCCTGACTTAGAATTTCGATGCGCTTCCGAAGTCAACCACCGCCGCGCCAGCCATAGCCGCGATGCCGTAGGCCGTTGCGGTGCCGCCCGCATCGTAATATTCCACTTCCTCCAGATGTGCGCTGAACCTCTTGGCAGCGGCGAGCCTGCGTTCGATCTCCTCGATAGTCATGGCGGCGAACTTCTGCCGCTCCTCCACGGTGGTGATGTTTACCCGCAGTCTGAACTTTCCGTGGGTGCCGCCGTACTCAAACCATTCCTCCAGCTTTGTTCCCGGATAGATTGCGTCGGCCTGCGTTCTTGCAGCTCCCGCAGTTCCCATTGTTCGCCGGATGTTCAGCGCCGTCTTGACGATGCGCCGCTTCTGCTCGATGTCGTACCCTGTGTCGTACCAGTCGATCTTCCAGTTCACGGCCAGCGCATCCAGCACCTCCTCGGCCACGGTGTCGATGGCGGTATAGACTTGGCTTGCGTCGATGTAGTCCATCGTTTTCCGGTGCAGCTCCAGCATCGCCAGCGACAGCGCCCTGACCCACGGCTGCTCCGCAAGGACGCGCGGCAGGCCGTCCGTGATCTGCGCGTCTTTCAGCCCCTTAATCATCCTCCAGTCCTCCATAGGTCACAGTCGCGCCGGTGCATTTCGGCAGCTCCGTCGCCTCGATCACGGTATCCGCCGGAGCCGCCAGCGTCACTCGCTTAGCTCCCGCCTCCCGCAGCCGAGCAATTAGCTCCGTGGGGTTGATGTCCCGTCCCAGCTTTCTTTGCCATGTCTGGAAGTCCGCCACCGCCGCCGCGATGCGGCTTTGTATCTCGCTCACGCTTCGCTGGTCGCTTTCCGCAATCCAGTATTTCACGGTGATGGCGTATTCCACCTCGTCCGGGGCCAGCGCCGTCACCTTGTCGCACAGCGGGCGGATGGTCTCGTCGTCCAGATAGACCGCCATGGCCGTCAGCTCCGTGCTGTTGGGGACGCGCAGCCCGTTCTCGTCCTCGATCACGAAGTAGATATTTACCTCGTCCGGCAACGGGCTGACGATGCGCACATCGGCTACATCGCCCCGCCACTCCCGCGCGTAGTATTCATAGGCATCGCGCGGCCCGGCGCAGCTATATACGCTGGGGGCGAGGTAGATGCGCCGTGTCAGGCTGTCGTCGTCCTCTGCGTCCAGTCCGCCGGTGCTTGGTGTGGTGTTGCTCACGCTGGCAACATAGGCGATGGGGTCAACCAGTATCTTGATGCCGCCGGTCAGAATGCCGTTGCTGTCCGCTCCGGCCTCCTCTGCCTGCACCACCACGTCGGTGTAGGTCTCTCCCGCCGCTATCTCGCCGTATTCCACGGTGTTGAAGTATTTCCCGTCCTCAGTCTTGACCCGTGTTCCCGTCGGAATAGCCGTTGCTCCGTTTTGCGCTTCCGAAAGCGTAAAGCGCACCGTCGCCGTGGCCCGGTTTGCCTCCTTGCGCGTCAGCCCCACAAGAGCGGCCAGCGCATCCAGCGCGTCTCCGGTACTGGTTTTCAGCATTTCCATCCGTCCCTTTGCGTCGGCGTACTGCATCGTCTGATACTCCATCGCGCAAAAGGCTTTCATCAGCAGGTTCAGCGGGTCGGCCTCGCCGATCTCCGGCTCCTTTCCTGTGGCCTCCCGGTAATACTTGGTGTACAGCTCGCGGAGCTGTTCTTCCGTCTCCTGCAAAGTCATGCTTTCGATGAAACTCAGCTCCGGGCAGTTTGCCAATTCAGCGATATTAGACAAGCTCGATCACCACCTTTGGTATCATATTCCCGTCCTGCGATTTTTCCGCAGTCCATTCCACACGGACGACACGCGCCCGTGGCTCATACTGTTCTGTCTTGCGCACATACTCCGCCGCCAGCAGGACTTGCGCATTTTCCTGCGGGCAGTCGATAATCGTCCCGTCGATGCCGAACTCCCGGTCAAGTGCCTGCTCTCCGGCCCTCGTGGCGTAAAGCACCTGCAAATTGCGGTACACCTCCGCCGCCGTACTGTCGTTTGCGCTCCCCGGCAGTATCTCGATCACCGCGTTTTCCGTCGATAACATGGCTGCCTCCTTACAGGTATTCCTCGATGGTCAGGCTCACCTTGCACTCCACCATCGCTCCGCCGTGCAGCACCGCGCCCCACTCGTCGCTGATGTCCGTGATCTTGAACGGATACGGTGATACTGGCGAGCCGCCCACGATGAACCAGTCCGCCGCGTTGGTCTCCGCCATGCGCTGAAAATGCCGCAGAACACTTCGCGGGTTTACCCCGTCCTGCGCCCGCAGCAAAAGATCGAACTGGTATTTCCGCAGCTTCGGGGCAATCCACTGGCTCCGCGCCCGTGCGCCTGTCCGGTTGTGGGTCGCCCAATCGCTGCCCCCTTGGCCTTTCAGCCCGCTCGGTGTCAGGATGCGCCGGTCGCTCACCGTGAACGTCATGCCCATGTAGCTTCCCAATGCCACTTTTCGCCCCTCCTTACTTATCCGGCTTTCCCACCGCGCCGCTCATGTGCGTGTGGTTCACAAGGCTCACGCCGTTGATGGTGATGTCTCCGCTCGCCGCCGTGGCGTTGATCTCCGGGGCTGTCAGGCTGATTTTGGTGGGGCTTCCGATCTCCACATCCCCGGCCTCCGTCACCTTTACAGTTGCGCCGTTTATGGTGATCTCCGCGTCGCCACCCTCTACCTCGATCTTTGCGCCTTTTTTTGCGGCGAATGTGTACTTGCCTCCCGCCGTCACACTCAAAGCGCCTGCGGCCTCGATGCTCACAAAGGTTCCTGCCTCGATGCTCACCGTTGTCCCCGCCACGATGCCAACGCCGGTTTTGGCGTTCAGGCTCATGCTGGCGGCGCTGCTCTTGGCCTGAAACTGCCCGCCCGCCACAAGGCTGATTGCGCCTTTCGCCTCGTCGTATATCTCGCCGTTGCAGTTGCGCCCCGTCCGCCGGTTCACATACTGTGTGTAAACGCCGGTGTTCTCGTCGTAGCGCTCATAAGCCAGTCCCCTTCGTGCGGCGTACTCCTTTCGGAACAGGCCCTTGTAGCCCTCCGCCGGGGTGTTGGTCTTGTTCCACACCGTTCCGGTGGTGGTTCCCGCCGCAGCTCCGTTGCTGTTGTGGCTCACGCTCACCACCTGCCCGATGCTGGGCATCTTGTACTCGCCGTTGCTGATGGCGTTGATCTGGCGGGTCACGCTTTTCCCCCGGTCAAAGTAGGTCACCTCATAGGTTCCCGCCTTATAGTCGATAGCGCTCACGCGCCCGGTTCTGTTTGTTCCCGCCATTACTTTTTCGCCTCCTCGCTGGCGATGCAGTAGCTCGCAGGCACCCAGCCCGTCACGTTCTGCCCCACCGGCAGCTTTCCGCATCGCGCCGCGCTGTTTGTCACGCGGTAGCGCCCGTTGATCAGGATACCGTCGTACAGCCAGTAGGTGCCGGTCTTGGTTCCCGCCTTGTTCTTTGCCGTGCTGGAAACATACAGCGGAGCCTTGTTCAGCGTGATCGCCTGTCCCGCCTCGCCGCCTGCCGCCGCGCTGGCTGCGCCCGCCGCCGGACTGGTGGTAGCGTAGGTGCTGTCATAGCTCACGCCGCTGTCCGCCGTCTTTTCGTGATACACGATCTTGCCGCCCACGTCCCACGAATGGAACGCCGGGCCGATACCGCTGCACTCAAAGTCGGTGGTCAGTCCGTTGCTGCTGACCTTGTGCGTCACCTTGTCCACAAAGTATTTTCCGTTCAGGTTTCCAAAGCCTGTCAGCGCGATGCAGTTTCCCGCGCTTACCCTCCAGTCTCCGTCCACGCCGAAGCGCAGCTTCACCGTCCCGTGGTTGGCGCTGTTCAGCTCCGCGCAGAGCTGGACGCTGGCATCGTATACGCTGGTAGCCCGCCGGTTCACGCTCTTGGTGTGCGAGCCGCCGCCCACGCTGCACTCGATGTCAATGTCCTTGTCCGCGTCCGTGTAATTAAAGTACCCGCCGGTATAGGTGCCGGACAGGGTGGCGGTGTAGCCGAAGCTCCCCGGCCTGATCTGCGAGCGGTCAAAGGTGCGCACGGCCCGCTTTGCCTTGTACTTCTCCCGGTCATACACCCACAGCCTCCGGGCGTACACTTTCAGGATAAGCCCGTAGTTTTTGCACAGGCTGTTGTAGTAGCTGCTGTCCGTGCCGTCCTGCTCGTCGCACTCGATGTCGTAGTCGTCGGCATCGTAGGTGAACGCAAGGCCGTACCGCGCGGCGATCTTTGCGCCGATACGCTTGATGCTGGTGTTCTTCCAGATCACGTCCCGCTCCAGCTCCGAAAAGTCGCTGTCGCTGGGCTTGCTCACGCCGCCCACCTGCAAGGTCGTCGGCGCGTCCGAAAAGCTCACATCGTCCAGCACGAACAACCCGCACTCCATGATGCTCCGCTGGCCCTGCCGTTCCCAGTTGTAGCCGAGAACACGCGCCCGCAGCGTCGCGCCCTTTTCCGGCATCCAGCCCAGCAGCCATTTCCTGTCCTGCGCGTTGATGGTGATGTCGATGCTGTCGCTGTTGTCCGCCGCGCTGTCGGTGTAGGTCAGGCTCTCGATGTCTCCGCCCACCTGCCCGGCAAAAGGGTAGCTGTTGTAGCGCACATCCAGCGCCAGCCGTCTTGTCTCAATCATAGCTCGCCTCGTATTTCCACGGCGGCATCAGTCCGTCCCGCTCTTCCTCCAGCGCCGGGGTGTTCAGCTCCACCCCGGCGTTGAAGATAAACGTGTCGATCTCCTGCGGATTGGCCGCCATCAGCACGTCGGCGTGGTACTCGCTGCCGTATACCTCCTTGGCGATCACATCCCATGTGTCGCCGCTCTTGGTCGTGTACATTGCGTTTCCTCCCGTCAGTATGCCGTGCGGGCCTGTCTGCGCTGCATCTGGAGATACCACGCTTCAAACCGTGCCTGCGCCTCGGCCAGAGCCTCCTCCACCATGCTGCGGTCGGCGCTGCCCTGAATGTTGATCACCGGCGCAAAGGTCATGCCGCCTCCGCCGCCGGAGCCGCCGCCGTCGATTTCCGCCAGCTCCACCGGCTTCACGCCCAGCATTTGCCCGGCCTTTGCCCAGATGTCCAGATTGTCCCGCCGGGCCGCCCGCTGGAAGCTGATCACCGCCTCCGTTCCGGCCTCGCCCGCGATGCTTGCGCCGTTTGTAAAGCCGCCTTGCGCAAGCATGGGGATTTCCGGGATATTGATGGAGAACGACTTGCCGCCCAGCAGCGGCACCCAGTCCGGGATGGTAATGCCGAGACTGTTGATGCCTGCGATTGCCTTGTTGATCAGGGCGATCACCGCGTTAATGGGGGTCTTGAACAGAGCGCCCAGCGTATTGAAGATGCCCACGAAGATGGATTTCACACCCTCCCACGCCATACGCCAGTTGCCGGAGAACACGCCGGTGATGAAGTTGATCACGCCCTCAAAGATGGTCTTGACCCCGTTGATCGCGCTGCTGATGCCCTCGGCAAAGACACCGATGGCGGCCAGCACCGCCGGAACCACTACCTGACCAATGTGCAGCAGCACCGTGATCACCGTCTGAATGATCGGCATAAGGAACTGAATTGCCTCGCCGATGATCTGCGCCACCGTCATGACCACGGAACCTACGCCGCTGATGATGGATGCGATGGATGGAGCCGCCGCTGTGATGGTTTGCAGAATGACCGGCACCACCGTCTGTGTGATAAAGCCGAATAGGCTTTCGATGATGGGCCGCACCGTCGTCTGCGAAAATGTCACGAGCTGGCCGATCACGCCCATTACCGATTGCAGGATGGTGGTAATGCCTCCAAAGGCTGCGCCCGCGTCCTCGCCGAACAGATTGGTGATGCTCTCCTGCAGCGGTTGCAGCGCCTTCGCCACACCGCCGTCCTCGAACAATCCCAGCAGCGCGTCCTTGAATACCGTAAACTTTTCCAGTCCCGTGTCGCCGAACACCCGCTGTATGATTTTGTCCAGCCCGCCGAACTTGTCCGTCAGGATGCTCACCACGGCGATGATGCCGGAGATCACACCCACAATAGGCAGCGCCCCGGACAGCAGACTACCGAGGCCGCCAGCAATAGGGCCGTAGATACTCCCCAGCAGACCGGCCCCGCCGCTGAATATGCTCCCGACAGCTTTCCCGGCACCGGAGTTTGCGATACCGCTTACTACGCCTCCCGCTTTCCCCAGCAAACCGGAAAGGCCCTGCCGGAAGATGCTGCCCTGAATGGTAGCCGCCGCTCCAATGCCCGCGATGCCCTGTCGTAGCGGCATGGTCAACTTACCCAGCGCACCGCCCGCCTTTCCCATAAGGCCGCCCGCAAATTGTCCGGCCCGGCTGTTGGCGAACATCCCGCCGAGATTTCCGAGGGAGGAGCCGATGCCGCCCAGCCATTGCGCGGTCTTGCTGTTTCCGATTGCCCCCCGCAGGACGCTTCCCGCGCTTTGGTAGCCGGACAACAGCCCCGGCGTTCCCGCCGCCGCGCTCAAAAGTCCTGTGGTTCCCCTAATGCCGTTTCCACCGATCAGACTGGAGATTGCCGCCCCCAGCGTCGTGCGGAAGCCGTTGCTTCCCGATGCGCCCCGGAACGCAGAGAAAAGCCCTGCGCCCGCCGCGCCCGCACTCTTGCCGCTCTTGAACAGGCCAGCAAGTCCGCCCTTTCCGCCGGAGAAAATAGCCTCCGCCGCCGGGGCGAACTTCATGCCAACAAACGCCGCCGCCATGCCGCCCAGCACACGCACCACCTGCTCGCCGTTGTTGATCAGGTAGTCAAGCCCCTTTTGGATGTACGGCAGCGCCGTGTCCATAGCGCTCCCCAGCTTCTCCACGCCCCGGCTTGCCAGCGTTCCCAAGCTCTCCGCAAGCTGCGTCAGCTCCGGCATATTCTTTCGGATGCTGTTTAGAAAGTCGATCATGGAGAGATTGAACTGTTTTTTCGCCGGGAGGAACGCATCGCCGATCTCGATTTTCAGCGCCGTCTTGGTGCTTTTCAGCATGGTCTCGATGGCCTCCGGGGTCTGCGATTTGATGTTGAACTCCCGCTCCATGCTTCCCGTGTACAGGCTTGGGTCGCTCACCATTTCCAGCGCCTTTCGGTACACATCGAGATTGTTGACGATCTTCGCGCCGCCCTCAATGGCCCATTGGCCGAACAGGGTGGATAGCGCCGCTACCTGTCGCTCCTGCGGCAGATCGTTGATGGCCTTGAAGATGGTATCCAGCGTTCCCACGCTGTCCTCCTGCATGGCCTTGGCGACCCACTCCGCGCTCATGCCCATCTCCTCGAACTGTTCTTTCTGGGCTTTCGTCGCACTTGCGCCCTTGCTCAAATTCACGATCATGCGCTTGATGCTGGTGCCGACGCGATCAGTCGATACGCCTGTTGCCAGCATGGCATCCGCCAACGCCGCCGTTGTGGCCGCGCTTACGCCGCCCACTTGGCCGAGGCTCGCCGCAGAATTGACCGCCTCCGCGATTTCCGCCGCCGTGGTCGCGCTGTTTGCGCCCAGATAGTTGATCTGGTCAAAGAGCACCATGACCTCCTCGTGGGTCATTTTCAGCGATTGCTCCCACTTGGCGGCCCAGTTGCCCGCCTGATCGGCGCTGATGTCCATGGCCGCGCCGGTCATGGCGATGTCCCGCAGGAAACCGGTAACATTGCCGGAGCTGTCGATCTTGATCAAGTCCTCCATAGACTTGCCGGATTGGCCCGCCGCAGCGGCGAGGCGTGTCAAATCCTCCTGCGTATAGGGGATTTGTGTGCTTAAATCCTTGATTGCGTCCTTCATGGCCTCGTAGTTCTGCGCGTAGGTCTTGCCGTTATCCGCCACCTTGTCGCTGATCTTTCCGGTAGCATCTGCCAGACCGTCCACATACTTGACCACATCCGCCATGTAGTTTTCAAACTTCGCCGCTTCCTTGGTGCAGCTTGCGATGGTCGCCACAGTCGCCGTCGCCAGCGTCCCCATGGCCGCAAGTCCCGCCGTTCCGATGGAGCTGATGCTGCGGGCAAAGCTGCTGATCTGGCTCTGGCTCCCGTTCAGCGCCGCCATCAGGCTTTTGTCCATCTTACCGGCGATCTTGATGCTTAACTCTAATGTTTTATTGTTCGCCATTCCTCCGCCACCTCGCTATTCAGCTCAATAAAGTCCCGGACAGGCATTTTCAGATAGAAGTCCACGCCCGTCCGTGTCACCGAGGACAGCCGGATAGCCGCTTTCCGCAGGGCCTTGGCTCCGCCCTTTATCCGAAAAAATCCGCGTCGTTCACCGCGTTTTTCAGTTTCAGCAGCTCATACAGGGGCAGCGTGGTAAAGAACTCCTCCGGGATGCCCGTTGCCATGGCGGCGATCACGCAGGAGTACAGATAGTTGGTGCTGTTCTCCGTCACCACAAAGCCCTCGCGGGCCATGCGGTTCTCCGCCTCGCTCTCATTCAGCGTGTTCAGGTCTGCCACGCCGTTCAGGTCGATGTCCCGGTACTCCTTGCCCTTGTAATGGCGCGGCTTCTCCAGATGCATCACATGGTTTTCCGTTCTGCTCTCCACGTTCAGGTGTCTGCGCACCGCACCTGCCACGCGCTTGAAAGCGCCGCGAGGCATCAGCTTGAAAAACTCAATGGGCATTCCGGTGGCCTTGACCGCCATGGCGCGGGCAAATGCCGTCGTGGTCTCGCACAGCACCGAGGCCGCCGCCTCGCCCTCACCAAAAAGCTGCCGTTGCACGTCGATAGCGTCCTGCACGGTCAGCTTCTCCAGCCCCGTCAGGTCGATCTCTCCGTACTCCTTGCCCTCGAACACGTAGGGCCTTGCCAGCTCCACGATGTTCTCGCTCGTTTTTGTTCCCTCGTTTGCGGTCTCCGCCGCCGTGATCTTGTCCTCTGCCATTGGTGTTCGCTCCTTTCAGCGTCGTTTCGTTGTGTGAAAACACGGCCCGCCCCCGTTTGCGCAGGGACAGGCCGTATTGTTTTGCGCCCGTTAGATCAGGCTGTTCACGCCCGCCAGCATATCCGTGCCGTTGACCTTGTAGATGCCGTTGAGCTTGTCAACCTCCAAGAGCTGCTGGCCGTCCACCTCGATCATCAGGTAGGTCAGCTCCAGCGTCACGGTGGCCTCCATGGCCTCGCCCTTTTCCACCTTGCCGGGGTTGAACTTCTTCACGCGCCCGATCTCCACCACGCGCAGGCCCTTGAAATTGTAGCCGCCCTGCTTGTCGTAGACCTGCTGCGAGGCTCGCAGCGTCAGGTTCACCGTGGACAGGGGAGAGAGCATATCCATGGCGGAGCTGTAGAGCGTGTTGAACTGGATTTCCTGCTCCATGCTCTCAAGCTGGCCGATGGTGGGGCTGTCCAGCTCGCCGTTCACGCCCACGCCGGAAACGGTGCTGGTTTTCATGTTGACCTCCGGCAGCGTCACCGACGCGGCCACGCCGATCATCTTCGTGCCGTCCAGATAGGCGTTATACTCGTTGATCTTCTCCGGGATATAGTTGTTGGAAATCATCTTCTTTTCCCTCCCTTATCAGTTCAGCGCGGCGGAAAGAGCGTCGGGGTCAAACTCGATGATGTCCCCGATGTCCTCCGCAGGGGTGAACGGGGTGATGTACTGGTGGAACGTGATCTTGCCGTCCAGCAGATCGGCGGTGGTGTTCTCGTCCTCGTTGAACGTGATCTCATAGCGGGCGCACACACCACGGGCCACAAAGCCGTTGCCGCGCACGTTCTCGCTGTCCACGATGGCCTCGATCAGCCGCTTGTTGGCGGGGCTGTCCACTTTCTGGAAGTAGGTCAGGATAAACGTGTTGGCCGCCCACGTCAGGAAGCGGCGGACGCTGAACCAGCGGTCTTTCGGGTCGCTGATACCGGGGTAGGCCGCCGTGTTGTTGCCCCACAGGCGGAAGCCGTTCATGTTCAGCCATGTTGCCACACCGAAGCTGTTCACGGTGTTGGCCTGCTCCTGATCAAGCACCACCTCCGTGCCATCTTCGAGGCAGGCGGCGGAAACGGCGATGGTCTTGTTGCTGGGGCTGACGTTGGGCGTGTCGTCGTTCTGTGCGTCGGTGTAGGCTGTCAGCGCCGCCGCCAGTGCGCTGCCGCTGTACACCGTGTTTCCCACCTTGGCAAAAGGCCAAACCGCGTAGGCGTTTGGGTCGCTCACCGCCTGCGCCTCCTTGGTGGTCTTGACGGCGGTGTACTTGGTCGCGCCGGTGTTGCTGCTGTCGATGTCCACAACGCACACCGCACCGAACACGCTGTTGATGCTCTTGGTCTTGGCCTGCAATGCCGCCGCCACCGTCGCGTCCTTGCTGAAACGCGGTGCCAGCAGGATGCCGGGTGTCATGGACAGCTTCGGATAGACCTGACGCACCACCTCAAGGCCGGTCTCCTTGCCGGTGGAGCTGTCCACACCGCCCACGATGTCCGCCGCCGTCACCTTGCTGGGGTCGATCTTGTTGCCGGTCACAGTCAGGCTCGTTGCTTCCTTACCCGCGCCGGTGGAGAGCACCACGATATTCAGCGTACCGTCGTCGTTCCATGTGGTGGTGTAGTCCGTGCCTGCGGTCAGCGTGGTGGAGCCGCTCTTAACGGTCAGCCCCTCCAGCAGAACGCCTGTCTCCTCCAGCACCGCCACGCCGTCGTTCACCTGAACGGTTCCGCCGGTGATGGCGATCTTGTGCTTGGCAGGGTCAAGCACATTGATCAGCACCATGGGCGCGATACCCACAACGCTGAAATTTGCGCTGATGCACTCGCAGAGGGTGTAGTTGGCGAAGTCAGGCAGATAGCCCACCGCCTCCACGGCCTCCTTGTAGCTGCTCACCAGCAGCGGCACGTTGACCGCCGCCGCCGGGTCTTTGAGCATATTCACCGGGGCGGTGCCTACGATCACCTGCAAGCCCGCCGTGCCGGTGATGGGCGCGACCATGCTGGTCGCAACCTCGCTCGTGTATACGCCGTGTTTGTATGCCATAGTCTTTCTTCCTCCTTACAGTTCGGATTTGATCTTGCCGTACAGAATGGCCTCCGCCGTTCCTGCGGTCTCCAGCCGCTTTCTCGTCTCGGCAAAGCGCTCCACGTCCACCACCAGCGCCCCGGCCTCCGGGTGAATGGCGATGAACGCCTCCAGCGCCTCCGGGATGCCGCCGTGAAATACCGTGTACTGCTTGGCAACGCCGCGCACCGTTGGGCCGCAGTAAACCTGCGTCACGCCCGCTTTCTCCCGCTCCGGGGGCGCGGTCTCGGCAGCGGTCTCCGCCGCCGGGATGGCCGTCTCATTCACAGCGGCATCCGCCGCCAGCTTATCGTTTTTCTTGCTCATACCAGTCCCTCCATTTCTGTGTCCTGTGTCATGGCCGGTGCGGTGCAGGTCAGCGAACACGCCCCGAAGTAGTACGGGTAGGTGTCGTCCTGCTGCATGGCCCATGCGATGGGTTTCAGCACGGTGAACGCCCCGCCGAAATACGGCTTGGTGCATAACCGCTGCACGATGTCCTCCTTGATGTTGGCAACATCCTGATAGCCCTCTCGCTCCTTGCCCTCGTCGTAGGCGCACACGATCAGGCTGAACTCAACCGCCTGCGGCCCGTCGTCGTTCTTGATCTCGCCGCCTGTCATGCGCACAACGATGTACGGGGCCGCCGCCGCGTCCGTGTCCACATCCGCGTCATAGTCCTCCGGCACCGGCAAATCCTGCTTGAAGATTTTCAGCTCCTTGCGGCTCTGCTGGCCGTTATACTTCTTCCCGGCGAAAAGCTCCTCCAGCGTTTCGATCAGCGCGTCTTGGCAGAGCTGGGGAGTTCGCCCGATGCCTGCGGCCCTCACCGCATCCATATAGTTCTTCATGGCTTACTTCCTCCTCGCCGCTCGCGCCAGCACCCGTTCGGTCTGCTCCATCAGTCGGTCTTGCAGATACTCGGACACCTCCGGCTCCACCATCGGCCAGACGGTAGAGTGCATCGCCGAGGCCGACGGGCTTCCCATCGTCACCAGCTTTTCCACCTTACCATCCTTGTTTCGCCACCTTTGGTGGCCCCGCTCCGTGACCGTGTGGCTGGAACTGGAGCCGATCTGTCGTTGCACCATGCCGATGTGACCGCTCTTGAACTGCACAAGAAAGCCCTTGCTCATGTTGGCATTGCCTGTCAGCGCCGCCATGGACGAGGCTTTCAGAACACGGGCTTTCACATACTTTGGCGCGTGGTGCAAAACCTCGCGCCCGGTAAAGCGCTCTGTCGGCCTGTGCTGGAAATAACCGAGATCGTTGCGCATCTTTGCGATGTGCAGCTCTGCGCTCAAACTGGTGTTGCTGGCCTTTTTCCGTTGCACAAGGTCTTTCAGGTGCCGCCTGCCCGCCGCGTTCACGGCGTACCGCGCCTTTGCCTTTGCGATCATCAGCTTGCGGGCCTGCCGTGCCGTGGCGTTGATGGCTACCTTGGCCGCCGCCGGAGTCTTTTTCTTCAAATCGCCCAGCGCCGCCGCCACGGTGTCCAGCCCGTCCACTTCGATGGTCAGGTTCCCTGCGTCATAGGTTACTCTGCTCATTGCCTCGTCCTTTCCATGGAAATGCGGTACACGCCCGCCTCCTCCTCGCAGTTGAGGATGGTGTACGACCGCTGCCGATTTGTTCCCTTGTCCAGAACAAGGTGCTTTCCCACTTTCGGCTTCGGCCCGTAGTCGCTCACGCGGATATACAGCACTGTGTAGGCCGTATATAGTCCCGTGTCGAAGTTCTGCTTGGCTCCCGCCTCCCAATGGGCGCTATGCTCTTTGAGCCGCTGATCGTCCACGATCACCAGTGCGTCCTTGCCGTCAACCGTATGCCAGTCCGCGTGTTCGTCCTGCTCAAAGAAAGCCGCGTCGATGTCCGCTGCGGCACAGTCCTTAAAGGTGAGCGGAGGGGCAGCCCCCTCCGCTCCGCTGTATTCCTGCTTTAGCTCGAACAGCGCCATGTCAGCACACGGTCGCCACCAGCCAGCTATCCACCTTGTCGGGGATGGGCAGCGGGTGCGCCTGCAGCTCCACCATGCGGCGGTCGGGATGATGCTCCACATAGCTGCGCAGGACGCGGCTGGTCTGGGAGGTCACCCACAGGCCGGATGCGTCCTCGATGTAGGTGCAGGCACCGTAGGCCATCATATAGTTGGGTCTGGAGCTGATCAGGATGATCATGTTGTCCGGGATAAGCGGCTTTGTCTCCGGCGCGTCGGGGTTAGTCCAGTCGTCGTAGTAGACCTCGCCGTAAACGTACATGTCAAGGCTGGGGTCATTCAGGTGGCCGAGGTACTTCACGCCGTTGGGCAGGTCGCGGGGGGCGATCTCGCCGAGGTTCATGCGGCGGTTGTCCAGCATCTTCTGCACGTTGGCATCGGCAAAGAACTTTGCCTTGGCCGTCTTGCCCATGATGATGGTGTCCACGTTGGCAAAGCCGCCGTGCAGCACCGCATCCGTCCAGTCACCGAGGTTGCCGAGGATGTCGGCCTTGGTGCCGCCCCACTTGTTGTCGCCGGTCAGGGTTTTCTTGTTGGTCAGGCCGAAGTCGATGGTCTCGTTCACGCCCTCTCCCACAATGGGAATGGTGCCGGTCACGATGGCCTGCACCGCCATCCACTCCTCGCGGCGCGTGGTCGCGTCGTTCAGCGTGGCGTACTCCTCCATGAGCTTCTGCGCGGCCCTCTGCGCAGGGGTCATGCCGCTGTACAGATCTTCGCCCGGCAGGCGGGTCATGAGCTGGTCAGCGGTGGTCACGTCGTAGGGGTTGATCAGCGGGGGCTTGTAGCTCTCGGTCTGGTAGCCGTTGGCTTTCAGCACCTTTCCGCCCACGCGGGGATGGACAAAGGCCGCCATGCGGCGGTCGCCTTTCACAAGGTCGATGTCCACGCGCTCGGTAGCGAACGTCTTGACGTTGGTGAAAAAGGTGTCGCGGAAATAGGTGTGTACGGCAGGGGTCTGTCTCACCACCTCCGCCAGATAGCGGGGGGAGTAAATGTTCACTTCGTTAGCCATATTCTTTCTTCCTCCTTACTTCAAGTAGATGCCGAGGTTGCGCAGAGGAACCTCCACGTCCGCAGCGGTGGCGTTGGCGGGCAGCACCAGCGCGTCGGCGAAGAACTCGCCGGAGAGGTACACGATGCCGTCCTCGCCCGACGCGACATCCTCCGCCAGAATGCCGTACAGGCCCGTGGTGGTCACGGTGTAGGGGGCACTGCTGCCGCTCACGCTGATGGCGGCCAGCTTGCCGTCGCTGTTGAGAACCACGGGAGCGCCGCGCTTCAAGGCAGCGGATGCCTCCTTGACTGCCGTAACGATCTCCGCATTCCCTGCGATCAGGTAATCCGGCTGCGTGGAAAAGGTCTTTTTCGCCAAATCCATACTCATGTTCTTTCTCCTCCTTTACTGCTTCTTGCCCATGGACTTGATCGCGTCCATGAACTCGTCCTGCTTGCCCACACCGCCGCCGGTGCCGCCGTCGTTCTTCACGCCGCCGATGCCACTCTTGTCGGCATCGGCCTTTGCTCCGTTGAGCCATGCGTTGCCGCTCTCCTTGGCAGCTTTCATCATGGCCACAGCGTACTCGCTGGCGCTCACCGGCTTTGTGAACTTGGCCTCGTTCGTCAGCGCCTCGCTGCCGGACAGGGCCATGTCCTCGATGTCGTGGATGCGCTGGCGCTCGTCGCTCGTCGCTTTGTTCGCCGCCGCCTCCTCGATTTCATTGACCAGTGCGGGATAGGCCCCGCGCAGGTCGTCCACGGTCTTGATCTCGTTTGCCATGTTCGTTACCTCCTTATGGCATTTGTTATTTACAGAGCAGGAGGCGGGAGCTGCCTTGCTGCTTTGTACAAAGTTGGGTGCCTTGTCGAAAGGCAGGTGTGTGTTGACGCTGTTGACGAACAGTAGCCCGTCCCGGTTTTCGATCACCGTTCCGTCCGCCTCGTCCGTCAACTCGTCGATAAAGCCGTTTTCCTTTGCCTGCGCCGCTGTCCACCAGCTTGTCTCGTCCATCCATCCGGCCACCTCGTCCTTATCTCTGCCTGTCTTTTTCACATACAGGCCCACGATGCTTTCCCGGATGGCGTTCATCGCCTCGATGTACTTCTGCAATTCCTCGGCGTTATAGTAGCCGTAAGCGCCCATGTGCACCGGATGCACCATGTAGGTGCTGTCGTTTGCGGCTATCACCTTGCCGCAGTGGCAGGCGACGATGGTTGCCGCGCTGGCACACAGGCCGTCGATCTTCGCTGTCACCGCCGCCGGGTGCTGTTCAAGCTGGTTGCCGATTGCCTGCGCTGCGAACACGTCGCCGCCGCCGCTGTTGATGCGCACTGTGATCTCGTCCAGCGCTCCCAGACCGGCCAGCTCCTCCGCAAACTGCTTCGGGGTCACCTCGTCGCCCCACCAGCTCGTCTGCGAAATGTCGCCGTAAAGCAGCAGCTCTACCTTGTTTCCTGCCTGATTGCAGAATTTCCAGAATTTCTTGTTTTCGGGCATTTCTGTTTTCCTCCTATTCTCCCGCCGTCTGCGCTTTTCCGATCTCGTCCACCTCGCGCTTGCGCTTGGCCTCCGTCACGCGCAGTTTGATGTTGCGGTTGTAGTCCCCGCCGGTCATTTGCGCCGTCTCCTCCTGCGCCGTGCTGAAACCGGCATCCACTCGCTTGATGGCGGCATCCACCTCCTGTACGGGGTTCAGGTTCGTCCGTGCCGGGCCGTTCCACGCGCAGGCCGTGTACGCCTTGCGCCGCGCTGGGTCGGTGAAAAAGCCCGGCGCGTGGATACGCCCACGGGCGACCGCCTCTGCGAACCACTCCTCATAGACCGGCTGGCAAAAATCGTCCGTGAACCAGTCCCGCTGCATACTACAGGTGCGCCAGAACTCGTTGAGTGCGCCGCGAGCCGCCGAATAGCTGGTGGTGAACTGCTTCATCATCACTTCCGGCGGTATCTCCAGCCCCGCGCCGATCAGGCGGATGGTTGCGTTCGTGAAGTCGTCGTACCCGGTGTTTGGGTGCTTCGGGTCTGCAAACTGCACCTCTTCGCCGGGGTTCAGGTCAATGATGGCCCCCGGCCCCAGCTCGATGCTGCTCTGGTCGGCGCTGTCGATCAGCTCCTCCGCCGGTATCATTTCTCCAAACGGTCTGCCGTCCGACGGGTTTTGTGACTTCACGAACACCGTGAACATGGCGCTGATCACCGCCGCCGTGATCTCCGCGTCCGTATAGCGGCCAAGCTGTTTCAGGCTCTCCAGCACAGGGGCCAGCAGGGGAACGCCCCGCCGCTGGCCGATGCGCTCGCGGCTCATGATGTGCAGCACGTTCCGCCGCCCGGTTGTATCGCCGTAGGCTTCCACTCTTTGCCACGTCAGCCCCGCCGCGTCCACGGCGCTGTTGCTGCCCAGCGGATGCCGGTTGCATATCCAGTAGGCTGTCACCATACCGTCCGCGTCGGTCTCCACGCCCTGTACAATGCTCTGCACCTCGTAGCCCTGCACGGTACATGGCATCAGCCGGTCAAAACCGTCCGGGCTGCATACCCGGTCTGCCTCGATCAGCCGCACACGCAGGTCATACGGCACTCCCGCCTGATGCTTCATTGGCAGCAGGGCGATGGTGTCGCCGTTCATCAGGTAACTCAAAAAGGCGAGCTGCTGGAGCTGATAGAAGTTGTCCATCCGCTCCGCGTCGCATACCGGCGTGTCCGCCCACAGGGCGAACTCCCGCACGATCTGCGCTTGCAGCTTCTCCGCCGCCGCCTTGTCCAGTCCCAGATAGTCGCTGTCGAGCTGCGGCGCAGGCATCAATCCGCCTGCTACAACGTTTGTCCGCATGGTTTTCAGTGCCGCCGTTGCCGTTGGGATGCCCATGTAAGCGTCTCGGCTCCGCTGCCGCAGAATGTCGATGTTGTCCTCGATGTCCTCCTTGGCGCTGCCGCCGTTGTACATCCATCCTCTCATGCTCTTTTTCGTCAGGTTGGCTCCGTAGTTGCCGTACCCGCTGTTGATCACGCTCAGTGCGGCCCTCGCCGCCGCCCGCTTTGCCGCGTGGACGGGAGCCACGGCCATGATTGCCCGGTCAAGGATATTCGGTTTCTCCATGCGCTCCCTCCTCACACGTCGCGGGCCACGGCACGATAGGCGCGGTTTCGTCCGCCGTGCTTATCCTCTGCCTCTGCCTCGGCCAGCTTTCCGGCCCAGTATTCCATTTCCTCCCGTACCTGCTTCAAGTCAGCTCGCGTCAGCATACGGCTGCCGATCTGATAGCTCTGGCCGGTGGCGATGGCCTCCTCCGCCGCCAGCCATGTGTTCAGTTTCTTTTGGCACACTTCTTTCGTAAAGACTGCCAATTAAATCCCTCCTCGCCTCCGGCGGCCCGCCGGACGTTTTCTGATAGGTTTTGCGATCTCGCCCTCCTGCAAAATGGGGTTAGCGATCTCCAGCGCCGCCGTAGCGTAGTTGCGCAGGTCAAGCGGCTCGTTGCGCTTGTGCTTGCTGTCTTTCAGCTCCCACGCCACAACGCTTCTGCCCTTGCGCCAGCGCACCACCATTTTCTCGGCTGTCAGGCCGATAAAATACTGCTCGTCATAGCCCGCTTCCTCATTGAGTGGGAAGTGGCAATAGTTCGGCCCCTTGGTCTCGTGCCGCAGTCGTTGATACAGCAGGGCCTTTCCCGCGTCCACGCCGATGATGAACAGCGGCGTTTTCACGCGGTTGTTAGTGGTGGGGTTTCGGATATACGGCACATCCGCGCCGCCCTTGCCCTTGATCGACCATATCTTTCGCTCCCACCGTTCCGCCGTGAAGCGGTATACCTGATCTGTGTGGTGGCCGCCGGTGTCGATGCAGGCGCTCATGATATGCAGCACCGTCCCGTCTTTTTTCTTGAAGCCGCCCAGCAGAAAATTGTCGAGGTCTTGCCATACCTGCTCTTTCAGCATATCGCCGTATATCTTCTGGTAGCGGATGCCCCAGCTCTCCTTGCCGATGCCCCAACCGACCACCTCTACCTCGAAGCGGTCGTCCTGCACGTCCACACCGGCTGTCAGCACCAGCACTCCCTCCGGCACGTCTGCGTCGTACAGCTCCCGCCGGTTCAGCAGTGTGGCATCCTCCACCTGCTCGCCCTGCTCCTCCCACGTTTCTCCCAGCTCCGTGTTCACCCAGACTTTCATGCCCTCCGGGTTTCCCTGATCAAGCTGTTCTTTTGCCACAAGGAATTTCTGCACGATCTCTTTCCATGAGCAGAATGTGGAGGCCAGCGTATTCAGGTGAAAGCCTCGCGCCTCCGCGCCGGGGTTCTCCGGCACAAAGCGCCCGCGTTTGCTTGCTTGCTTCCACTTGTATTCTCCGTTCACTACGCCGCAGCGCTCGCACTTATACAGCACCTCACCCTGCGGGTCGTCCTTGTCAAACACCACATTGGCCCACACAAACGGCTGGTAATGCCCGCACTCCGGGCATGGCACGTTCCATTCCTCCCGCGTGGACTGGTTGAACTCCGTCTCGATGCGGCTCTGTCCCTTAATGACCGGCGTGGACACGATCACCGTCTTTTTGTCCCAAAAGGTCGTCTGTCGCTTCTGGGCCAAGGAAAGCGGGTCGCCCTCCGTTCCGGCGCTGGCCGGATAGCGGTCAACCTCGTCCGCCAGCAACACCTTGATGGGACGGCTGGCAAGGCCCGTTGCGCTGTTCGCGCCCACGATGGTGATGTGGCCACCGGGGAAATTCTTCTTCATGATGGTGTTGCCGGAATAGCGGCTTTTCACGTCGATCTTGTCCCGCAGCTCCGGCGTGTCCCGTATCATGGGCGCGAGCCTGTCTTTGGAAAAGGTCTGTCCCATGTCCAGCGTCGGTTGCATCACGAGGATGGGAGCCGGGGCGTAGTCCATGTAGTAGCCCAGCGGATTGAGGATGAAAGCGTCGGTCTTGCCGATCTGCGCCGCGCTCATGATCACCACCTTGCGGATGTGCGGGTCGCCGATTGCGTCCATGATCTCCCGCTGGTATGGTGCCTTGTCCGTGTGCCAGCGCCCCGGCTCCGCGCTGCTCTCCGCCGACAGCACCCGGTATCGGTCTGCCCACTCCGAAAGCGTCAAAGCCGGGGGCGGTTTCAGCACCGCCGCGCACCGTGCCAACAGCTCCAGCGTCGGCTTTGGCAGATCAATGATCTTTCGCTTTTTCATCGCTCTGCTTCCCCTGCGGCCAGTAGCGCTCATATTCTTTTCTCACGCAGCGAGGGAACATACACAGCACCTTGTCCTCACTGGTCTGCACCCGCCACACGCACCCGCTACATGGGTGTTTCTTTTTCTGCTTCTCCATCGTCCTCACCGTCCTCCGCCGCAAAGGCCACCCGGTAATCGCTCATTTCCTCCAGAATTTCCTCGATGGCCCCTTTCAGCTCGTCGAAGATACCCGTCTGATCTCCGCCCATGGTGGACAGGGTGGGAGAGAGCTTGGCGGGCAGCGCCAGAAAGCGGCTGCGGATGTTCAGAAACATGGACTGGATGCCCCGCTCGATGTCCGCCGTGCGGTGTACCTCACCCCGCCGCAGGTCGTTTTCCATTTCCGCCGCCTCACGCTTTGCCCGCGTCAGCATCATGCGCTCGTTTGTCAGCGTTTCCTTGCCCGCGCCGCCTATGTAGGTGATGTACCGTGCCACTGTTGGCTGTAACTCGTAAAGCCCCGGTCGGGCCTCCACGATCACGCCCTCGTCCCGAAGCTGGCGCACCCGCCGCTCCGTCAGGCATAACCACTGGGCCACCACTTTGCTTGTGTAGAGTGTCATTTCATCTACCGCCCTTCCCCCAGACGAACTGCTGTGAAGATTGCCACAATCGCCGTGACCAGCATACCCAGCATTTCCAACTGCGTGACTGCCAGAAAGCAGCACACCGCTGTCCATCCAGCTATGACCACCGCCGTCGGCACAATCCCCCACGGATGTGGAACCGCCAGCGCCCCACCCAGCAAAGCCGCAGCCAGCAACACACCGCCCAGCAGGATTGTTAAAATGCTTTCCATTATGCCATCTCCTCTGCGTCCTCTCCATCCGTTTCCGGGTCTGGTACATCCACCGCGCCGGTGGCTCTCATACGCAGCAGCTCCAGCTTTTCCCGCTCCAGCGTCATGCGCTTTTCGCTCTCCTCCAGCGCCCGCAGACTGTCCGCAATCTTGGCGATGCGGCCCTGCACCTTGTATAGCGCCTCCTGCAATTTCAGCACACGGCTGAACGCGCTGTCCTTGCTGTACATTCCCATGCTCTGTAAGGCACCGTCCTGCTTGTCCTTGCCGCGTCCGCCCGGCACTCTCATGTCCATCAGGCTGTTGATGTACAGGCTGTCCTCCGGGGCTGCCTCATACTCCGCGATTTTGGCGAGTATCTTATGCTCCCGGAATTTCAGGATTTGCATTTCATGCTCCAGCGCGGCGCGGCTTCCCAGCGGTGTTCGCTGTACGATCTCCCGCTCTGCGTCCGAGAGCATATCAAAAAAGACGGCGCTGTACGCTCCGTCCTTTTCTGCGTTCTTATTTCCCGCCGGTGCGCCCGCATGGCTTCCGGCAGCGTTTTTCTTTCCCACGCTGTTGCGGTTTCCCGGTTGACCGCCCCGCCGCTTCTTTGGCAGAGCTTCATCCCACTTGTCCGCTGCTTTCCAATTCCGCAGGGTTTGATAGCTCACCCCCTGCTCCTGCGCCAGCTCCCGCAGGCTTACTTCCTCGCCCGCCGCCTTGCGGGCGATGTATGCAGCCTTGGCGGTGTCGCGCGACTTGCTCCGCTTCGGCATTTCACACCTCCAAATAGCTGTGCGTCCCGCTCGACCTACGGAAATACCCCGCGTAGGAACGCAGGGCTTCGACCGTCGCAGGACGCACCAATGGCAAAGCCCGCAGCGTTTCCGCCACGGGCTTTATTCCACGGTATGATATTATCACGAAAAACCTGCGGAAGTTGCTAATCCCGGAAAATTTTTTCGGGCTATCCGCCTTAATATCCTCTGACCTCTTTTCTGCTCAAATAGAGAACGTGTGATATGTAGTATTCAAGTGCGCTCCCCGCATCGTGGTTGATCTGTTCCTGTATCTTCCACAGAACTTCTTTTTCATAGTCAAAAAGCCCTGTCAGTCCGGGACATCTTATCGTTTCGTTGCACAGGCTTTCCACATTGTACCTCAATGCCAGCCTATCTTCACATCCTCGCATCAAGCCCGCGATCAGGCAGGCCCGCAGCGTGTCCTTAAAATTCCTCGTGTTCTCCAGTTCCCACATCGGATAGGTTTCTATAAACCTAAACCTGCATCGAGGAATATCATAGTGTGCGAATATAGTATGCTTCTTTCCCGAAGTGTGCGCAAAGCCCCATTTTTTATCAAAGTCTCGGTAGGCTGCAACAGCCCCACCATAGTTCAGATTTCTAAGCGACATTGCGGCGCAACGTATCGCCGCTTCCTCGTCCGCGCGGTACTCCAAGATAACGTTCTTTCCTTTTTCCGTAAGTCGGAACAAACGCCCCCTGTGCTTTCTCCGGTCGATCTTAACGCCGCCGTTAAGCAGCTTTTTGGCGAGTGTGTGCTTGTTCCCGCTTTTTGAAACGCCGTGTTCTTCGGCAAGTTTCTCCATTTCTTCCCTCGTATAAAGCTCCGCCATTTCCTCGCACGGCTCCAGCGGCGCAATCAGCCCACTTTTCCGCAGAGCTGAATAAGCCGTACTCTTTTTCCCAAAGTCAAGATAGGAAATATCCTCATCCGAAAACGGTCTTTTTCTCTCCATGTTAAACAGAAGTATTGCGTACACAAGTCCGCGAGGGTCAGCGTGTCCCTCTCCTGCCAGCGTCTCGAATGTAGGCAGCCCTGCCGGATATAACCATTCCCACTCGACCGTCATATCTTTTTGGCGGTATTCCTCCGCAGGAGTTCCATATTCGACACCTGCTTTTTGTTCTTCTTTGGCTTTCCCTGTGCCGTTGTTAAATCCGTCCCAGAATGCCCTTACCAACTCCCGCAACACTCCCATGATACGCCGCCCCTCCTCTGCACATTATCCCTCGTCACCGCGTTCTCCGCCTCGGCATATTGTAAATCTTTTCTACTTTTTTCTCTGCTTTCCTATATTTTGTAAATCTTTATTACAAGATTATCCATAAAAAATGGTATTGTCAAGCAGAACAGGAGGGACGGCTTATGAAAATATATGATTACTCCGGGCGGGCCAACATCTCCGGCGACCGAATACATCAGGCGCGAACTGCCCAACGCCTATCCCAAGATGTCCTTGCCGCCAAGATGCAGGTCTATGGTGTCGGTCTGGGGCGAGAGGCAATCAGCCGCATTGAGACCGGCGACCGTTTCGTTACCGATTATGAGCTTGCCATCTTCGCCCGCGTCCTCGGTGTTTCCCTCGTATGGCTCACCGGCGATTTGGAACAGAAAGAATAATAGCGGAGCTGCCAACAGACTGTAGGCAGTTCCGCTTTTCTATTTCCCGTCGCGGCATCGTCGTCCCGCTCTCCCTCTGACCATTTTCGTGATGCCACGAAAATGATACCCGCCGCCAGACGCTTCATCGCCGCCGACCTCGCCGCAGCCTGTAACCTCTCGCGCATACGCGAGCGCCCGCCCGTTCCATATTACAGCCGCCCGCCTTTCTCGCCATCAGCCGCCGCATAGGCGGCTTCTTTTTTGCCCAAAACCGCCCCGTTTTCTTCCTCTGTCGCATTTTTGACCCCGCCAACTTTTCCCGCCCCGGCTCCCCGGAAGCGATTTTTCGACCCCTTACCTAAAAAAATTTTGGGCTTCCGAACCCGCAAAGGACGACCGCCGCGCCTCCAGTACCTCGCGCGGGCGCGTTTAGAATTTCGCGCGGGCCTGCGCGTCGTGGTATCTTCGCGGGCGCGGGCGTTTGGTATCTCCTGCGGCCTGCGGCCTGCTGGCCTGTAGGGCTGGCGGATAGCTGGCCGCTCTGTCGGCGGATGGCTCGCGCTATGCTGCGCCTGCGGGCCTGCGCGGCATGGTATCTCTGCGCGGGCCTGTGCGTTTAGTATCTCCCGCGCCTGCCCGACTGGCGGCGCTGGCGGATGGCTGGCCGTCCTGCTGACTGCCGGAGCTGGCCGCCGACCTGCCGACCGTCTGCCCGCCGTGCCGACACGCCGCCCCCATCGGAGCCGCCCACCCCGACCGCCTGCCGCCGGTGGAGGATCTGCCGCCGCGACCGCCTACCGCGCCGGTCTGCCGATCTGCCGCCGGGCAGGCCGGAGCCGCCGCCGAGGGTATTTACCGCGCCCGGTATCGTCCCCGGATAAGCTAAGTTAATATGCCCCCTATAGTCCCCCAAACGCAGCGATTTGCACAGAAAACGCCACGGAATTTTGTGCAAAAAAACTTCCCCACGTCCCCCCTAAAGGGGGACTGGGGAACGAAAACAGCCCTATTGACGGCGCAAAAATCCGCCGCTATCATGCGGGGCAAGCGGACGGCCACAGCGACCGCCGCCCAGCGAACCGCCGACCACGGCGACCAGAAAGGGGAGGTGAACATGACCACGCCGAACACAGGCGAATTGCTTGTACAGCAAGCGCAGGAGGCCGAACGGCTCCGGCTCTTGATACTCGCTGACGAGTGCAAGACCATCGAGGAGTTCCGCGAAAAGCTCCGCGAGCGGCTGAACAAGTAAAACGCCGGGCCACCCCAGCAAGGCACGGCCCGGCGTTCTTCCCCCGGCACGGGCGGCGAGTTCGCCGCCGCCCGGCCACGGCTAAAGCATAGCACACCCGCCCGCAGAACGCAAGCCCAGCAGGGCAGGCCGAAAAAATTTCCCCCTACGGGGGAACACCCCAGCCCCGAAAAAAATTTCAAAAAAACGCTTGACAAAATACACGGTGCCGTGTTACATTCGAGCCACAGCAAACAACACGACACCGTGTACAGGCCGCCAAGGCCGGAAAGGAAAAACGCCATGACTAACAACGAGATCATTTTTGAGAACGTCCGCGCCAGCTTCACCCCCGCCCAGCTCGCCGAGCTGGTGCAAGCCACCTACACCGCCGAGCAGATCGCCGCCCGCCGCGCCAACATCACGATCACCGTTGACGAGGGCAGCGCGGACACCGCCGAGGACATCTTCACCGCCATGCTCGCCGCCGATCAGTTCCACACGTTCGCCGAGTGGAAGCGCATGGGCTACAGCGTGAAAAAGGGCGCAAAGTCCGCCATCACCTGCCAGCTCTGGAAGTACACCGACAAGCCCGGCAAGGCCGCCCGCGATGCCGCCGAGGCCGCCGGGAAAGACGCGCCGGAGACCGACCCGCATTTCTACATGGCAAAGGCCCATTTGTTCCACGCCTTACAGGTGGAGAAGTCCAAGCGTTGACCCAGCGCAAGCGGATACTTTAGCAGGGCTGCACCGCACAAAGCAACCCAGCCCCAGAAGCAAAACCCAAAAACAAGATCAGGAGGAACACAAGATGAAATTCACAGGACGCTACACCGCCGCCACCGCCAAGGCCCTGAAAGGCTCGCCGCGCCTCGTCTGCCAAGTCACCGAGGACGGCACGATCTACGTATGCAACGGCTTTCTTCTCTGCACCATGAACCCGCCGGAGTACGCCGCCACCGTGCAGGGCTTCACCTGCTGCGAGCCGGGCAACTGGACGCTTGACAAGGACGGCAAGCACGAGGACGACGCACACAAGCTCGATCTCGTCAGGCTGTACGCCGACACGCTGAAAGCCAACGCCGACGCGCAGCCCCTCCAGCGCTCCCCGCTGACCGTGCAGACCCCCAAGGCCGCCGCCGTCTGCTACTACAACGCCGCCGCCGATTTTGCCGCGATCTACGACACAAAATTCATCGCCGCGCTGCACCCCGCCGCCCAGCTCCGCACCACGTCCGCGATCTCCGCCGCCGTCGCCTATTGCGACGATGAACCGTTTGCCGTGGTCATGCCCATTAAGGCCGAACCCGAAACCGTTCGCGCCGTCCGGGCCTTTTTCACCGAGGCCGCCGAGGACAACGCCAAAACCGGCGATGCTGACAAGCTCCGCGCCGAGCTGGCCCAGTCTCAGGAAGAAGCCGCCGCCCTGCGCGGCGATCTGTACCGCGCCGCCAACGAGATCGACGAGCTGAAAAACAAGCTGGCCGAGCTGCACGAAACCAAGACGGAACAGCCCGCCGAGCAGAAGCCCGAACCCAAAACCGCCGCCGAGATCATCGCGGCCCGCTGGGCCGAGGTGGACGGCCTGACCGCCACCATCAAGGGCGCGACCACCGCCGCGCCGGTTGTCTGGCTGGCCGGAGACACAAAGCCCCACGAAAAAGAGATCGAAGCCGCCGGGGGCAAGTGGAGCGGCAAGAAGAACGCCTATTATTTCCGCGTCGCATAACAAAACCCAAGCCGAAACGGCCCGCCGGGGCCGTCCGCCGGGAATGGCCGCCCGGCGCTGATGATGGCAGGCCGAACACAAAAACGAGGAGGTAACAAAATGGAGATCATCAAGCAATACCGCGACGGGAACGAGCGGCATGACATCGTTTGCCTTGCAGGTGAAACGCTGTTTGAAAACTGGTATTCCGTGCTGGAGGATAGCTGCTGCCTGCGTCACCCCAGCAGCACCGCCGGATATTTTCACAGTCTCGACGAGGCCGAGACCGCGATGCACAAGCACCGCCCCGCCGCCGTCGAGATTAGCGAGGAGGCTTGACCATGTACACGCTAGAATACAAGCAGCTTTACATCCCCCGCGAGGCGCTGACCAAAAACCGCTGTTTTCAGGGCTACCGCTGGAAGCAGTACGCCGTATGCGAGGAACGGGAGCCGCTGGAGCAGATCAAAGCCACGAAGAAAAGGCCGGAGGAGTGGCGTGTCGTCCCGCTGGCCGATAGCGTCTGACCCCCGCCGCCGGACACCTTGGACGGGCCGCACCGAACAAAGCGACCCGACCCCATGCACAAAACCAAATCACAAATCAGGAGGTACACAAAATGGCATGGCTTTACATCCCCGCCGAGACAGGCGAACGCATCGAAACCATCTGCAATCAGCACTACAACCCCGGACGCGGCGCGTGTGACTGCCCGCTCTGGCCCGCCTGCAGCTACTCGAACGATCTCGCAAAATCCAACGCGGAGAACACCCGAATTTTTGAGCAGGGCATGGCCGCCGCTCTGGCCGCCCTCGACAACGAAAACAGGAGGTAACAACATGGCAACCATCGAACGCAAGATCAACGGCACCTTTGCCCCCGTCCCCGGCGGCTACGCCCAGCAGATCAACGAGCAGACAACACTTTTTGTCCCGGACTTCTCCGCCGCCCGCTACGACCCCAAAACCGGCGAGCTGTTCGGCTACGCCCCGGACTACGCCGCATTAGAGGCAGAAAAGGCCCCCGCCGTGCAGGCCGACAAACCCGGCGAATATGTCTACTGCTACGAAATGCAGCAGGCCCCCACGGGCTGTGACTTTGCCGCCGATCTTTCCTACTACGGCAAGCATTACTTTCTCCGCCCGCTCCGCGACGACCTGCCCCAGCTCCACGGGCGCGGCATCAGCTACGACGAGGAGCGCAACACCTACACCGTCACCACCCGCGCCTATGACAAGCTGAAAGAGCAATACCGCATCCGCTATGAAACCTGCCTCGACTGACCACAAAACCGGATACCTTGGAGCCGCCGCACCGGACAAAGCGACGGCACCCCATAAGTGAAACCCCAAAACACAAAACGGAGGTACACACCATGTACGAACAGACAAGCATGATCTCCACGCCGCAGGCCGAAGCAAAGCCCGCCGCCCGCTACTACGAGATCAACGAGGACACGGCCCGCAACGCTCACTACTGCGTCCACATGAGCGACTACCGGCCCGGCAGCGCCACCAACGGCTACCGCGCCGCCGTGGACGAGGCCGCCGCGCTGGTGGAGGCGCGTAAATCCAAGGTCAGCCCCTACTACCACGACAAGCTCGACGCGCTGCTTGACCGCTACGCCCGCCGCCTCGCTCAATGGACGAACGACTACAACCGCAATCAGGCCAGCTATCCCAGCCAGTTCATTTCCGGCGCGGGCAATTACAACATGAAAAAGCACGAAAAGCAGATGTCCCGTGAGGGCACCCTCTGGAAAGAGTACGACGAGATCAAGGCCATCTTGAACAAGATTGAGGCCGTCGGCACCGGCGCGGTAGACCTTGCCGACCCCCACGCCCGCGAAATGCTCGCCGACCAGCTCCAGAAGCTCCAAAGCAAACTCGACGAAAGCAAGGCTCTGAACGCCTATTACCGCAAGCACAAATCCTTTGACGGCTTTCCCGGCCTGACCGCCGAGACCGCCGCCAAGCTCACCGCCGACTTTGCCGACACCTGCCAGCGCTGCCCGTGGGTAAAGCACCCCATCCCCGACTATGAATTGACCAGCCTGCGCGGCAAGATCAAGCGCGTACAAGCCCGTCTTGACGAGCTGGACAAGCGCACGGAGCAGGCCGAGCAGCCCGCCGAAAGCACAAAATTCTCCGGCGGCGAGATCGTCCGCAACCTCGAAGCCGACCGCCTCCAGATACTCTTTGACGAGAAGCCCGACGAGGAGACCCGCGCCGCGCTGAAACAAAACGGTTTCCGCTGGTCGCCCCGCTATAGCGCGTGGCAGCGCCAGCTTACCCCCAACGCCGAAGCCGCCGCCCGCCGCGCCCTCGGCCTGACCGAATAACAAAACCGCCCAGCAAGTTACCAGCAAGTTACCAGCAAGTTAAACGCCCGCCCCGGAGGTCACGAGGGCAGAAAGGACACAACATGAACAGCTATCCCAACATCATGTATTTCTTCCATGACGGCAGCACCTACCTCGTCCCGCACTATACAAACGTCTCCGGCCTCGCCGTTATGTTGGACGAAGCGCGACGGGCCGCCTATCTGGATATGACAAAAAGCAGCGCAGATCACGCCGTCTACGCCGTGAAGCATTACGACCCCAAAACCGGCGATGTCGTAAAGGCTGACATTTATGTCCCCGCCGTTCTTCTGAACGAAGCCGAGTTTACCGAGCGCACCGACGCACAGATGCAGGAAAGTCCCGGTTGCTATATTCTCGCGCTCCACGCCAGAAAATAACCACAAGCTGACCTATCGGCAAAACGGGGAGAAAGGGGCCTTATGAAAGCCAAACTGAACGATGCGCAGGCCCGCGCATATATCGCGGGCGACCCAAGCGAACCCGCGCAGGAGATCGAGCGCAAGCACATTCTTCATTTGACAGCCTGTTTGCAGGAAGCAGCGGGCCGCCCCGGCATGAACCTTGCTGGCCTGTGTAAAACCGCCGAGCGCTATGTCCAAAACCATCAGTGCACAGAAAACCGGCAGGAGTTAGCCTTGCTGATCGCGGCCCGCGATGCCATTAAAGCCCGCGCCTCCGCCAAAATTGCCCCGTAGACTTTTACACGCCCGCGTGTTATAATGCGACAAAACAAAACCGAACAGGGAGGCAGACCATGAACGAAGTCCCCGAAGTATTCCCCGCGTACCGCCTCGTCGCCGAATTTGCCGACGGCCAGCGCCTCACCTTTGACGGCCTCACCGAGCAGCAGGCACAAGACCGTATGGAGGCGGCGCAGGCCCAACACGGCGATATATGCTGGTATGACGGCGTGACCGATCAGCACTACGAAAACGGAAAATATTACAAGCTCACCCCGCAGCCGCCGGAGATCATCGTGATCGACCTGACAGACTGCCCCGACGAGCCGGAAAAGGAGGATTGACCATGCCCATACCCGAAAGCAAGCGCCGCAACAACGATATTTACAACGCCAAATGTGACCGCATCAGCGCCCGCCCCATTAAGCCCATCGGCAACGCCATCCGCGCCGCTGCCAAAGCCGCCGGGCAGAGCGTACAGGCGTATGTGCTGCAAGCCTGCGAAGAACGCATGAAGCGCGAGGGCCGACCGCTGGAGCTTGACAGCCCCGCCGACGAATAACACAAATCCGACGTGCTATCGTGCAGAACAAAACCCCGGCAGACCGTACTAAAACGGCCCGCCGGGGCATTTTTATCTTCTCTTGCTGCTGTACAGGTATCTGCACCGCCGCCGGAGCGCTTTTCGCCTCGCTCTCCGCACAAAAAGCCACCTCACGCCCTCCACCAGCTTTTCCACAAAATCCACGGTCTTTTCCTCCCATTCGCAAATTGTTTTTCCAGCGCCGCCCCGACGATCACGGAAACCCTTTCGCGCCACACGCGAAGTCTTGAAAAACTTGTTCCTATAAGGCCGGTTTTCCTGTTCCGCCGCCGTGGTGTTCCGACGCAAGATCAGGCGGCAAAGCAGCCCTTACTCACCCCCGCCTGACAGGCCAAAATTTTTTGCCGCTTATTATGTACGCGCGCGCGACGCGCGACGGGCCAGCGCCTCCGCTTCCGGCAGCTCCTCCAGCACCTCTCCCAGCCGCTCCATGGCTCTTGTGTGCCAGTCACGGGCCGTGCTGTCCGCCGTCCCCATCCTCGCGCTGATCTTCGCCCAACTGTACCCACGCACATAGCGCATCACAATGACCTCTTTGTACTTACCGTTCAGCGCGTCCAGACAGGCGCGAATACAGGCTTCATCCCCGGACAAAACCCGCTCCGCCTCCGCGATCTCCGCCAGCCGCTCGCTCACGCCGTTTTCCAGCGCCCGCAGCCCGCTTTCCTCCGTCGGCTTTCCCGGCGACGAACCGCGCGGCATCCCGTCACACGCCAGCCCCCGCAGTCCGTAATAATTGCCCTCCAATTCCGTCCGCTCCTGCCGCAGCAGGCGCAGCATCCCCGGAATTGCCTTGTAGTACAGGGCTATATGCTTCACGCTGCCATACCGCATCCGTCGCCTCCTGTTCTTGGCTCCGCGCCAAATCTCCTTGCCTGTGGTGTCAATCCAACGTTTTTCCGAAGATCGGCTCTTTCGCGTCGCTCTCGTCCACGTCCACCGGCTCGCCGAGAATGTCTGTCATGCGCCGGGCCAGCATATTGTAGCCGAACCAGTCCCCGCCCTCGGCCCACTCGTTGAACTGCCGGAATACGTCCTCCGTGGCGCGGACGGTCTCATTCAGCCGCTCCACGCCAAAGCCGAGGGCCTGACGCGCCCCCAGCGCATAGCATTTCACCACGATCTCCGCAGCTTCCCGCCGTTCGCCCAGCAAGGCCCAATCCCGGTTGCTTTTCGGCGCTTTTGACGCTGGCAGCACAAAATGCTCTGTCAGCAGGCCCTCCAGCTCCTCGTTCAGCTTCTTTTTCGCCCGCTCCATGCCCACGCCGCGCTTGTTGACGGCAAACCGCTCCAACGCGCCGTTTGCGGCGTTGATCACGCGGTCAAGCCGGTCTTTCCCGATGCCGTAGCGGTCATGCAGCGCAACCATGAAGCACAAAGAGATCACATGGCCCGCCGCCTCCCGGTTTTTCTCCACCCGCTCGCTCTCCGGCGTTTTTCCCCGCAGATAGCGCGTCTGCGCCTGACGTGCCGCGTTGGTGCCAAAATGCGCCGGGATATGCTTATTTCTCCTCATGCTCCGCCTCCAGCTTCCCGCAGAACCGCCCGCACATGGGGCAGAACTCCGCGCACAGCACATTCAGCCCGCCGCCCCGCGCCGTGCTGTCCATCACAAGGCGGGGCCTGCCGTCCTCGCCGTATTCCAGCCAGAACGCCGTGCCGTCCACGGTCTCCAGCTTTTGGTGCCGCTGGCACAGGCCGCACACGGGCATTTCCTCCCGTTTCTGCTCCCTGTCCTCGAACCACGCCAGCTTTGCAAGGGCCACCTCGTAGCCCCTGCTGGAATACACGCGCCCGTCTTTGTCGTAGTGCGTCAGCCGTTTTTCCCACATGATGATACCTCCTCCGCCAGCTCCCGCCAGCGTTTGATTTCTTCCTTGTCCTCCGCCGTGATGATCTCCGTGAATTTCCAGCCCGCCGGACGGGCGATCAGCTCCAGAAACACCCGCCGCCGGACTGGATAATCCCGCTGCATCCGCCGGACAAACTTGCTCTTGATCTCCACGATCTCCACGGTGCCGTCGGCATAGGTCAGCCGGAAATCCGCCGTGTACTGAACGCTCCGCAGCTTCACGCCGTTGTATTCCCCCGCCGGGAACAGCAGAAAGCATGGATGTGCCTCCCACTTCACGATTTCCCCGCGCCCTACCTTTGGCGCGACGGTGCCGACGTAGTATTCATACTCGCCCCGGCTGTCAAATTTCAGCCCGGACATGGCAGCGGCACGGGCCGCCGCCGTTACGGTGTCGCCCCGCTTTTTCCCGCGCCCGGCAAGCTGTGCCTCTGCCTGCGCCCGGTAACGCGGCGGCAGATCGGATAGCTCCAGCCGGTACGCCATTCACAGCACCTCTTCGTGCTTTTCTCTCTGCGTCGCTATCATGTCCGCGTAATGCAGCTCCAGCACAAGCGGCGTTCTTTCCATGGCGGCATTCAGCGCACGGCTCCCTCCACGGAAAGCATCGTCATACGCGCCCATGTGCCAGCGGATGGCAAGGGCCTCGTCGTCCGTCAGCTCCATGCGCTTCATCACGAGATAGACAGACTTCTCCCCGTGTCCCATGGGTATCTGATCTTTCACGGTATAGTCAGGATATTCCCCGGCATAGTAGTTCGCCTTGCACACGTCATGCAACAGCGCCACGATGGTCTGTGTCTGCGGCGAATACAGACCGCGCAGATTGAAATTCCCCAGCAGGGCATAATACACATTCAGGCTGTGCTTCACCAGCCCGCCGGGATAGGCCCCGTGAAACCGTGTGCTGGCCGGAGCCGTGAAGAAATCCGTGCTTTTCAGCCACTCCAGCAGCTTGTCCGCGCCCGGCCTCGTCACCTGTGACAGAAAAATTTGCTCGAAGCGTTCGGCATCGTTCATTTTCATTTCCTCCTTGGTCGATATATATTTCCTCGCCCGTGCCAGCACTCGGCGCGGCGCAAGATCACAACGGTATGCCGCTGCCCGGCGTTGCTCACCTTGGTTTCCACGCGGTTGAGCGTGTAGCCGGGGTATTTCTGTTCCCAGAACGCAGCGTCGTCTATGTACACGGTGCTGGCCTCCTCCAGCTTTTTGCGGCTCCACTTGGTATCGTTTGGCGGCGGTGTCTTGGGCTTTTCCAGTCCACGGCTCTGCCGCCAGCTTCGGGCGCACCGTTTGTTCTTGTTGATATATTTTACAAGGCCCTCCACGCTTCCGTGGTCAACGGTGAGATATTCCCCTCGTGTTAGGCCAATGCTGTTTCCGTTCTTATCGCTCCACAGCTCCTCCAGCACGTCACGGGTCAGTCCCTCTGTGTGCTGGATGATCGCGTGGTGATGATGACGGCCACAGATCGTCCCGTCTGCCATCACCGTTGTGTACTCCGTGGCGTCTACCCACTTCGGGCGCTCCACGCCGTTCTTATCGCACCAGCGATACACCCGCTTGATGTAATTCGTCCAGTCCATATCCGCCCGCTTGGTGTCTCCCGGCGCTGGCAGATGATCGTCGTCATAGGTTCCCGTCCATGAGAAGTCGCCCTTTCCGAAGTTGGCGTTTACAAGTTGCACATGGTATCTCTTGGAGCGGTTGTCGTTGTAGGTCTGCTGGGCGAGGGTACAGGCTTCTTTCTTCTTTGCTCTCCGGCTCGCCTTGTGCTGCTTTGGTGTCACGGGGTACAGATCAACCTCCATGTACCCCGCCGTGGCGTAGTCCTTGCCGCAGATATGCTTTTGTTCCCGATAATACAGGCTCATGCGGCCACGCCTCCCTCGTTTTTGCGTGTATGCGCCGTCACCGGCTTGCATACGGGCCATTTCAACAGTCGTATGCCGTCAGGCACACCCCTGTTTCATGGCTTGTCCCTTAACTTACTGCTGGTATACCAGCCCATTGCGGCCCCTCGGCCGCAACAGAAATTCTCTCCGGCACCGCCGGAAACAGGTCTCGCTTCAACCGGCAAGGCCGCGCCGCTCTCACGGCGCGACCGCATCCGGTCGTCAGATTGTCGTTGTCTCCGTCAAGATCGGTGCGAGCATCTTTTCTCTCGCCGCCTCGTAGAAACTCTTGTCCACCTCGAACCCGTAGGCGCTGCGCCCCAGCTCGTAGGCGGCGCGTAATGTGGTGCCGCTCCCGGCCACCGGGTCGATCACCACGTCGCCGGGGTCTGTGAACACTTCGATCAGGCGTTTCAACACGCCCACCGGCTTTTGCGTGGGATGTATCTTCGGGTACTCCTTTCGGCTGTCCCGCTCCCAACGAAACCAGTCAAAAACCATGTGCTTTCCGCCGTCCTCTCCGACGTTGCGGAACTTCGGCAGCTTGTCCCGGTAGAGGACGACTGCAAATTCCGTCGCGCCCACGATCTTCATGTTGGCTTTTAATACCTGCGCGGAATAGTTCTTGCAGAAAAATAACGGATAGCTTTTTGCAAATCCGTACCGCTTTCCGTACTCGATCACGGTCTGCATCTGCTCAAAGGCGCAGAACACGATCATGGCCGGGGCCTGTCCCTTTTCCTTTGGCTCTTTCTTCAACAGCCTGTTGCAGAAGTGCATATACTCCGCGATCTTGAACGTACCGTCCGTGTGGAAAAAGCTCTGCTTTGCCAGCTTGCTTTCCCCGTTCTTGTTGTCGCCGCCCTGATACCACATGGGATTGCTGGCATAGGCATCCGCGCCGATGTTGTATGGGATGTCCGCGATTACAAGCTGGGCTTTCGGCACATTGTACCGCTTGAAATTCTGGAAATTATCGTGGTATAGCTCACATTTCATATCGTTTTCTCCCTGCGCCGCCGCATCCGGTAGCACAGCTTCCCGCACCTGCGGCAGACGATGTAATTTGTGTGATACTTCCCGCCGTGCCGGTCGCTCCGGCGGCGTGTAACCTCTATGTATTCCGTCTTGCACGGGCTGTGCAGTCCCAAGCGGCAAAGCAGCGGCTTCATCGTCCGTCACCTCTGATTTTACGCTCAAACTGCTCGATTTCTCTCACGAGAAGCAAGCAGAGCCACGCCAGCACAACACCGTCAACCCTGCTTTCATGCACGATGCCCTCAAAGACGCATTCTGCGCCAATCCAGCACAGGTCGAGCATCACATACAGGAACAGAAACAGCAGCCCCTTTGCCGCCGCGTTCAGAATACGCTCTGTTGTTCTCCCGCTCATTCCGTCTCCTCACTTTCCAGATGCAGCAGTTGTTGGAGCTGCTTCCAGATGCGCAGCGTCCGCTTATCCGTCTTATTGATACACGCCTCGATCAACCGCAGGCGATACAAGATGTCCTCCCTGTCCTGTCGTTTCCCGATCTCGACCTGTCGTGCGAGCTTCGTATAAGCGGCTTTTCGCGCCTCCTCTGTTCTGTACCACACGCCCAGCTCTTTCCCGCCGGACAGGCCCAAGAACAGCCCATATTGTGCATCCCCGCCGCCCCTCCTCGTTTCGATGTATGCAACCTGATCAGGCGGCACAAGATAGTAGCCCTCGAAGTCGATCATTCCGCACCCTCCATCAGAAACACCATCTTTTTCCCGACATACTCACACCAGTGCTTTTCAAGCTGTGCGCCGGGGCTGTCCTCCCAATCCGGCAGGAACACCGCCGCGTCGGCGCTCTCCAGCATGGCAAAGCAGATGCGCATATAGTCCGCCTTTTTCAGCCCCTCCGGCGTGACCGCCGGAGAAATCACCGTTACACCGGCCCGCTCCTCCAGCTTCTTCGCCGCCTCCGCGAATTTCTCCCTGTAGTTCGGGTCTCCCGTGATCTTTCCGGCCAGATACACTTTCATTCCCGCTCGCCTCCCAACTTCGCCATCTGCTTCCGCTTCCAGTTTTCTGTGTACTGCTCCATGCTCCCGTTAAAGCCCGTGCAGAGAAGCACATCATGCACCGTTTTTCCCTCGTGGGCGCAGTCAGAGCAGTTCAATCCGTTGTTGCACGGCGTTTCGCAGAATTGGCACATACAGTTGTCATTGTCGAACGGACACGGATTGACCGCTTCCACGATGATCTCCCGCCCGCAGCCGGGGCAGAAGTGCCAGCCGTTTTCCGTCGGCCCGTCCGCCTCGAAATTCTCGATGTACCCACACGCCCTGCACCGCCAAGCGTCATGCTCCCGGTCTACGCACTCATATACCGCGCTTTTCTCGCTCATGGTTTATCCCTCCAGAATTTTCTTTACGGCGCGGAGCTGTTCGAGGGTATAGCGGCCTATTTTGTCCCAGCCAGCGGCAACCCGCACCCACTCTTTCAGTTCCTCACGTTCTTGGTACTCGCGTACAGCATCCTCCGACGGAAACAAGAGACGCGGTGAGCCATACTCTGTTTCCTCAATGAGATACGGCATATCCCTGTTGTGCGCTTCCCGAAACCGTTCTCCCCATCTTCCGCTGATGGTTACATACTTTCGGCCCACCTTTGCGACCTCCGCTTTTACTGCGGAAAATTTATCTCTTGGCCGCCGTGCGTCTCCAACGATGTACACGGTCTGCCTCGGCTTAAAAGACTTAATATCCATGGCATACCCTCATACGTTCACATATCGGTTTTGGCAGTTCACATTGTTGCAGAAGCGCTCGCGCCCGATCTCCCGCAGTCGATGCCCACAATACTGGCAATAGTCGCCCTGCTGTCGCCGTGGTTCTTCCTCTGCGTGTGTCCCGCAGTATCTCATGCGGTTCATCAGACATATCACGGAGCCGGGCTGCACCACCGCCGCGCAAACACTTTTCGCTTTGCAGTTGTAGCAATCCATCACTCCACCTCCGCTATTCTTCTGGCGGCCATTTCTACATACGAGGGATTGATCTCACATCCCATAAAACCGCGCCCCATGCGTTTGGCCACCACGCCTGCTGTGCCGCTGCCCGCAAATGGGTCAAGTACAACGCCGCCCTCTGGGCAGCCCGCTAAAATACACGGCTCGATCAGCTTTTCCGGGAATGTGGCGAAGTGTGCGCCGCGAAATCCGTTTGTGCTTACGCTCCAGACGCTCCGCTTGTTCCTGCGTCCCGTCTTGTTTTTACTGTTCCCGTGGCTCTCACGCTCCACCTGTGCGCTGTTGTCGTGAGATCGACCGCCGGTATAGGCTCCGCCGCCGCGAAACGTCCTTGCGTTTCCTTTGGCCGATGTGACTGGTTCGCTGATTGCCGCCGCGTTGAAATAATAGTGCGCTGACTTTGACAACAGGAAGATGTACTCATGTGACCTCGTGCATCGGTCATTTACGCTCTCCGGCATACAGTTCGGCTTCTGCCAAATGATGTCTTGCCGCAAATACCAACCGTCTGCGCGGAGGGCAAAGGCCAACTGCCAAGGTATGCCGATCATGTCTTTTTTCTTGTATCCCTGCGGTACGCGCTTTGCGGTGTGTCCGCAGGAATTGCGGGTGTTCGTCGGCGGCTGGCTCCCTGATTTTGTGGCATAGCTATCGCCCACGTTCACCCACAGAGTTCCGTCTGGCCGCAGTACCCGTCGAACCTCACGAAAAACTGCGACCAGCGCCTGCAGGTATTCCTCCACACTGCCCTCGTTTCCGATCTGCCCCTCTACTCCGTAATCTCGCAAATTATAGTAGGGTGGGGAGGTTACGCAGGTATGTACGCTTTCTGGCGGCAGCGTCCGCAGCAGCTCCAGCGCGTCGCCTTGCAGAATAGTGCAGTTCATCACTCTGCCTCCGCGTCCCAGTCAATGGCCTGTCCGCATTGCCCGCAGAAGCGGCAGCGGTTCCCGTCCTCGTTGTGCAGGTATTCGCCGCTCCCGCAGGACGGGCAGGCCAGTACACCCGCGTCCCCGTCAGGGTATGGGCTTTCCGGCACACGCCGCCGCAGCGCCTCCACGCCCATCCGGCAAGCCTCGTTCACCGGTTCAAGGCTCTCATACGCCTCCCGGTGTTCCGGGTCTAAAATCTCAATGGCCCGTTCATTCTCCATCTTTTGTCTCCTCCATCGCTTCGGCCTCAAACCGCTGCTCCAGTTCAAACACGCCGCGCGGCAAGCCGTTGTACCATCCTTTCATCGGTCTGTCGATCTTCCGTTGCAGGTCTTTCAGCCGTTCCCAGTATTCCGGGAGATAGCTGTACACGTTCCGCAGCTCCCGCAGGTTCTTGTTGCAGCAGCACCAGCAGGAAACGCGGTCTAAAATATCATATAGCCTTACGCCGCTTTCCTCCCAGAAAAAGCCGCTTTCATAACAGCGGGCAAGAGCGGCGGCTTCCGTCACGCCCCACTCCGCCAACGGATGCAGCTTGTATGGCTTTTTCTTTTTTGCCAAGCGCGGCGTTTCGTCCGTTGCAATCCCAATATAGACCTCCGCACCCAGCGCCTCTGCATACCTGTCTATGGCTTTCAGTTTCTCCGTGGTTCCCCATCGGCACAGGCCGCCGCACCAGCCATATCCTCTGTGTGCGCCCTTTTGTCTGCTCTGTACCGGCCTTTCCAGCATATCGAACAGGAACGGGTTTTCCGGTTCCAGCCTTGTGTACTTGATGCCCAGCCTCTCCAGCTCCGGCAACATCCTGTCCTGCGTGTCGTAGATCGCCTGAAACTCCATGCCCGTGTCGTAGAAAACTACCTCGTCCAGCGGCCAACTCTTTTCAATCAGCAGCAACAGCATGGCAAGGCTGTCTTTGCCCCAACTGACGCTTGCGATGTGCCACTTCGCCGCGCCCCGTTCATTCTCCATCTTCCACACCCTCCATTCCGATCTGCCCCGCGTCCTCCGCGTCGTCCTCGGCCTCCTCGATAACTGCCTCCCGGCGCTCCTTATCCTTGTAGAACTGCTCCATGCAGAGCGCCTGAAATTCCGCAAGATCGTTGATGTACTCCTCTTTCAGAATGTTCATGGGCATGATGGCTGCCAGCACATCCATGCCGTCATGTACCACAAGATACCGCTGTCCCGCTTCGGTCTGCCGCGCCGTGTAATAGATGTATTCGCTTTTCTTGATCTCCTCCGCCAGCGGCGCAAGATACGCCTCGTTGTAGAAGATCAGCTCGCCGTCCACCTTGCAGCGGCAGGCGGAACACCATAGCCCGTTGGGAGCCGCCGCCACTTTCAGCTTCTCTGTGTCCTGCTCGCCCTGCGCATACGGCGCAAGGTTCAGTCCCAGCACATTGCTGACGCTCTCCGGCCAGTCCTCGGTCAGATACACCTTTTTCCATGCGTTCGCCGTCATGTCCAACACCGTGCGCACCTGCTCGCTGCCCTCCATGTCCGGCAGCTCCGTCGCCCGGTAGATTGCCGTGCCGGTAGATAGCCAAATCCCGCTGCCCGCCACATGGAGTACGGCGCACCGGCCTCCGTTCTTGACCAAGTTTGCAAATTTCGATAGCTTCATTCCCGCTGCCTCCTTTACCCGAACAGATACAGAATACAGAATTTCAGCAGGGCAGGCCCGGCCAGCGCCAGCGCCAGCCCCCAAATCACCATCAGCGCAAGCAGCAGCATCGCGCCCAAGCCATACAGAATATCTTTCATCGCTTTCCACCTCTCACGCCGATGGTCACATAGGCGGTGCCTTTCCCGTTCAGCTCCATATCCACGGGTGCCTTGCAGTCCTAGCAGCTATGGGTGATGGTCTCCGTCTCCGCATTGGTCTTGTAGCGGAACGACTTACCGCACTTACAGTGCATGAACATGGGCCGCAGACCCTCCAGCGTCGTTTCGTGTCCGCACTCCCGACATCGGAAGCTGTACGTTTCCCGCTTCGCGCAGAACGCCTTGACCGCGCCGCACTCCTCGCACACCACCAGCAGAAAGCCCTTGTATGGCCCCTGCGTCCTGTCGTCCTCCGCCGTGGCCCAGCTCTCCCGCTCGCCGAACATTCGCTCCACGCGGCTGTTCCTCTCCGGCTTGTTCCGTTCCGCCGTGCCGCCGGTATGTACCTGCTCGCCGGTGCTGCCAAAGCCGCCGCGATCACGGTTGCCCAAGCTCTCCACCTGCACAAACTCCATGTCCGGCGCTTTCTCCACAAGGCGGAACTGGCAGATGCGCGTTCCTTTCGGAATGCGCGTTCCCTCTTTCCGCAGGCACAGCGCCGGATAGCCCCACACATCACCGTCGCCGCAATAGTCATTCTCGATCACGCCCATGCTGTTCGCCAGCAAGATACCCCACTTGCCAAAGGTCGAGGAGCGGGGAACAACGTGCGCGTAGTAGCCCGCCGGTATCTCAATGGAAACACCCAAGGAAATGATCTTGTACTCCAGAAAGTCCAGCGTGACATCCTCTGCGGTGCAAAGGTCTATCCATTCGCCGTGAACCTCCGGCAAGGCATTTCCATGGGTGTTGATTTTCACTTTCATATTCAGTTCCTCCCGCAAAATTCTTTTGGTATAACCACCGCCGTTCCGGGCGGCACGGCCCAGACCTCCGCATCTCGGATGTCTGTCCACTCACAGCCCCAGTATTCCGCCGCGTTCAGTAGTGCGGAGTAGTTCGACCTGTGCGGCACCACCACGGCTCCGTACTTCGGATGCACTACCCGCGCCCGGCCTCTGACCCTCCAGCGCTCCTCACGCGCCCGCCGGACGCTTTTCTGGTAACTGTCGCGGTCAGAATACATCTTCGTCCCGCTCCCGCCGCAACCATTCCGCGTCCTTTTCCTGTCCGTAGAACGCATGACCCAGCCATCCGCCCAACAGCATCAGACCGAGACCGGCAAGCCCGCCGAGGAAGATCACCGTCAAATTCTCCGCGCCGCCTATTGCCATCAGGAGCAGAAAGCCCAACAGCATCATGGCCGCGCCGATGTTCTCCCGCACTCGCACCAGCTTCCGCCGCTGTGCTTCCGTCCGGCTCCGCCGGGAACGGCGCTCGACTGTCAGGCCGCCGCACTTCGTTTCATAGTATGCCGTCCTCATGGCTTGTCCCTCCGCTTACTCGGAGGCAGCGCGGGCCGTCCTGCGCCGCCTGTAGTTGTTGATGATCTCCTGCTGTGCCAGCTCTGCGCTGTAACCGATGCGCCCGTTTCCGTCCATTTCCCCGGTGTCTCCCCGTTTCAGTTCGTTATATACGGTAGACCGATGCACTTTCAGCTTCGCGGCGATTTCCTCAACGCCGCGTCCCTTGTTGTAAAGTGCCTCCAGCTCTGCGCGATCTTTCAGCGTCAAATGTCTCTTGCCCAAGCCGCTCGCCTCCTCCTTTTCCATGTAAATAGATAAAAAAATAAATGCGGGAAAACTCTTTTCGAGTTCTCTCGCATTTATTCTAAATATTCAGC
>ENA-UOJF01000261-UOJF01000261.1-human-gut-metagenome-genome-assembly--contig:-P74-NODE-261-length-54132-cov-24.111545_pt1 | contig 54132 bp, 51 predicted proteins | sample MGYA00242344_ERZ723891 | MGnify/ENA metagenome assembly ERZ723891 | reverse complement strand
TTGGCAGATAGGTTATGCCGCTACAGAAAAGGAGGTAATTATGGTAGCGGGTCATCAGCAAACCAAGAAAGGTTATTACTATATTGTGCTGAACATGAGGTCCGACACCGGCGCCCGCAAGACTAAATGGATTGCGACGGGCATTCCGGAGGGCGGAAAAAAGAATTTGAAGCAAGCCGAGGCGCTGCTGACAAAGGCCAGATGTACTTATGAGGACACGGTAATTCATACCGAGCCGAAGTCTAAGACGACCGTTGCCAGCGACATCCTTTTCGCCGACTACATGATCAAGTGGTTGGGTATTATTAAAAACTCTGTGGAGGTAGACACTTATGCGGGATATGTAAATAACGTCAAAAAGAGAATCGCTCCGTACTTCCGTGAGCTCGGCGTGACTTTGAGGAATGTCACTGCGCTGGATATTGAGAATTTCTACAGCTACTGTTTCAATGAACTGAATTTGAAGGGTACGACTGTACAGCGTTTCCATGCCAATATCCATAAGGCCATGAAGTATGCTGTGAAGCATGATTTGATTATCGCAAACCCTATGAACAAAGTGGAGCGGCCCAAGGGTCAAAAGTACACCGGTTCTTTCTACAGCATTTCTGAACTGGAGGAACTGTTTGATGCAATCAAGGGTGATCCTTGTGAGTTTCCGGTTCTGATGGCAGCCTTTTATGGTCTGCGAAGAAGCGAGATCATGGGCTTGCGTTGGCAGGCGATTGATTTTGAAAATAATCAAATCACCATCGACCATACCGTGGTACAGTGCGTCTGTGACGGTGTGGCGATGACCGTAGAAAAGGATCGGACTAAGAACAAGTCCAGTTGTCGGTCAATGCCGTTGGTTCCGCAGTACCGTGAACTGCTGCTCAGTATGAAGGAGCGACAGGAGAACTGTCGGAAGCTGTGTGGTAACTGCTACACAGAGAGCGATTATATTTTTGTCAATGACCTGGGTGTTCCGTATAAACCCAACTATGTAACCCAGCATTTTAAGCTCGTCTTGCAGAAGCATGAACTGCGAGACATTCGTTTTCATGACTTGAGGCATACATGCGCCTCGTTGCTGCTGAAAAACGGTGTGCCAATGAAAGATATTCAGGAGTGGTTGGGACACAGCGATTACAATACCACGGCAAATATTTATGCCCACCTGGATACAACATCCAAGAGCACATCGGCAACGAGAATGACCAGCGTGGTCAGCATCAATCCCAGTATCTGCGTGAACGTGTAAGAGAGAACACGGAGAGAACAGGGCAAAATACCCTGCATTTTCGTAGATAAAGCGTAGATAAAAAAGGAAACGCTTGATGCCTCAAATGCTGAGGGATCAAGCGTTTCGGAGGATGGTGCCGGTGGTGGGACTCGAACCCACACGGAGTCGCCCCCGGCGGATTTTGAATCCGCTACGTCTACCATTCCATCACACCGGCGATAACAAAAGCTATTATAGAGGACGCTGCGTCGATTTGCAAGATAAATTTTTCCGGTGAAAAGTGCAAAAGGGGACTACCCTTTTTATGCGGCTTGTGCTATGCTATACTCTGTATCGGTAGATTATGCCCAAAGCGGGACAAGGGAGGGGAAAGCATGGCGAACCATGGCAGAAAATTTGCCCGCGCGCTGGCGCTTGCGGCGCTTTGCCTGCTGCTCGGCGGCTGCGCGACGAACGTCTCGACCGACAAGCTCTATGCCTTGCCGAGCCTTCCGGCGGAATACGCCTCGCTTGAAGCGGAGATCAACGCCCTGCTCTCCGACGGCGCGGAACACGCTGCGCCCATCTCGGGCAGCAACCTCCAGAGCGTGCAGATGGTCGATCTCGACGGTGACGGCGTAGAGGAGGCGGTGGCCTTCTTCCGCAAGGCGACGGACGAGCGGCCCGTGAAGATCTACTTCTTCCGCTCCAACGGCGACAGCTACGAGCAGATGGCCCTCATCGAGGGGACCGCCAGCTCGATCTACTCCATCACGTACTATGACCTCGACGGCGACGGACGCCGCGAGATCCTTGTCGGCTTCAAGAGCGGCACGGAGCTGCAGGTGCTCGCCGTTTACACCCTGCGCGGCAGCGAGCCGCTCAACCTGCTCACCACCGCCTACCTCCGCTACGCCGTGAGCGATCTCGACGGCGACGGCCGGCAGGAGCTGACGGTGCTCTACAGCGGCGAGGAGAACCGCTGCATGGCGGACTGCTACACCTGGGACGACCGCGAGCTGAGCTGCATCTCGACGCTCGAGCTGTCCTTCTCTGCGTCCGAGCTTTCGCGCGTGGCGGCGGGTGCTCTTTCGGATGGGCAGCAGGCGCTTTACGTCACCGGCGTGGCGGATAACAGCGTGGCGGCCTACGATATCCTGACCGTGAAAAACGGCGTTCTGCGCAATGTCACGCAGAACACCGCCTCCTCCGCCGTGGACGGCGGCTTCCGCTTCCTCTCGCTCTATCCGACCGACATCGACGGCAGCGGCGTGATCGAGATCCCCGAGCCGATCCCCTTCCCGCCGCTCGATGAGGAGAGCGAGACCTACTACCGCATCCTCTGGCGCGATTACGACAGCGCGGGAAAGAGTGAGGTCGTGTGCCGCACCTTCCACAACGCCGCCGACGGCTGGAGCCTGCTCCTGCCGGAGACGTGGGACGAGCGGGTGTCGCTCCTGCGTGCCGGAACGCCCGATGAAAACGCGGTCCTTTTCTTCTGCCGCAGCAGCGACGGACAGCTGCAGCCGTTTCTGGAGATCTGCGCCCTCACGGGCAGCGCCCGCGAGGAGCACGCCCGGCGCGGTGACCGCTTTGTGCTCGCCCGACAGGTCGAGACCGTTTACACCGCCGAGCTCCTGCCCTGCGACGACTGGGACGGCGCGGTCGACGAGGAGACCGTGAAGAAGAGCTTCAGCCTGATCGTCGCCGAGTGGACGACGGGCGAAAACTGAGAAAGGAACCGAGATACGATGAAAAAAGTGTTGGTCCTGGAGGATGAGTCCAGCATCCGCAGCTTTATCGTCATCAATCTGATCCGCGCCGGCTACGAGGTCGTGGAGGCCGAGACGGGCGAGGAGGCGCTGGAAAAGCTCAGCGAGAATCCCGATGTGCGCGTCACGCTGCTCGACATCATGCTGCCGGGCATCGACGGCTTTGAGGTCTGCCGCCGTGTGCGCGCGGCCTACCCGCACATCGGCATCATCATGCTCACCGCCCGCTCGCAGGAGATGGACAAGGTCACGGGCCTGATGACCGGCGCGGACGACTATGTCACCAAGCCCTTTTCGCCCGCCGAGCTGACCGCGCGCGTGGACGCGCTGCTGCGCCGCGCGGGCGATGCGCCGCTCGTCAGCGCTGCGGTCGGAGAGATCTCCCAGCCGCCGTTTCTGCTGAACATGACCGACCGCGTGGTGGAGAAAAACGGCAAGCGTCTCAGGCTCACGCAGCTCGAATATCAGATCATGAAGCTCTTCATGGAGAACCCCGACAAGGCGCTCACCCGCGAGGAGATCCTCGACACGGTCTGGGGCCGCGGCTACTTCGGCGAGGTGAAGATCGTGGACGTCAACATCCGCCGCCTGCGGCTGAAGATCGAGGACGACGCGCAGGAGCCGCGCTACATCGCCACCGTCTGGGGCACGGGCTACAAGTGGAGCACGGACTGAGCAGGCAGAAAAGATTTGAAGCAGAAAGGAAGTGACCGCCATGTCCGCAAAGCGCGGCTTGCGCATCCGCGGCCTGCGCCAGCGCTGGCTCGTGAATGCCGTGCTGCCCATCGTTCTGGTGGTCATCGCCATCGTCACGGTCTACACCCTCGGCGTGCGCCGGACCTACTACAGCGCCATGCGCTCGGGCCTTGAGACCCGCGCCCGCGTCGCCGCCGACAATTTTTCGAGCTACGGCCTCAAAAGCTACAGCGAGTATTTCCGCTACGCCTCCATCACGGCGGAGACCTTTGAGGAAAAGGACCGGCTTGAGCTTCAGTTCATCAACGTCAACGGCCGCGTGCAGGTGTCGAGCTACGGCCTGACCGCCGGCACGCAGCCGGGAACGAGCGATGTGACCGAGGCCGTCGCCACCGGAAAGCCGGCGAGCTTCGAGGGCCTTGACCCGCAGACGGGGGAGAGGATCCTCTCCGTCTCCGCACCGCTCCGGTTCAACGGCCGCGTGATCGGCGTGCTGCGCTACGTCACCGCGCTGCACGAGGCGGACCGCAGCGTGCTCGTCAGCATGGCGGTCGCCATCGGCGTTGCGCTGCTGTGCGTGGGCCTTGCCATCTTCTCCAACGCCATCTTCATCAACAACGTCGTCGAGCCGGTCGCCGTCGTGTCCGACGCCGCACGGCGCATCTCCGCCGGCAGCTACGGCATCCTGATCGACAACCACTACCGCGACGAGCTCGGCGAGCTGGTGGACAACATCAACGATATGTCGCTCAAGATCTCGCAGTCCGAGAAGATCCAGCAGGAGTTCGTCTCCTCCGTCTCGCACGAGCTGCGCACGCCGCTCACCGCCATCAACGGCTGGGCGGAAACGCTCGCCGCCGATCCCGGCGCGAATCCGGAGCAGACGCAGCGCGGCCTCAACATCATCGTCAAGGAGTCCCGCCGTCTGACCACCATGGTCGAGGAGCTGCTGGACTTCACCCGGATGCAGGACGGGCGCTTCACCCTGCGCGTGGAGGAGACCGACCTGCTCGCCGAGCTGGAGGACGCCATCTTCACCTACCGCGAGATCTTCAGCCGGGAGGGCATCGAGCTGCGCTACGAGTGCGCGGACGACCTGCCTCCCATCATCGCCGACGGCGAGCGCATGAAGCAGGTCTTCTGCAACGTACTCGACAACGCCGCCAAGCACGGCGGCAGCGGCAAGCGCATCGACGTGTCCGTGGCGGCTGAGAACGGCAGCATGGTCATCCGTGTGCGCGACTTCGGCCCCGGCATCCCGGTCGAGGAGCTGCCCTACGTCAAGCAGAAATTCTACAAGGGCTCGTCCAAGGCGCGCGGCAGCGGCATCGGCCTCGCCGTGTGCGACGAGATCATGCGTCTGCACAACGGCACGTTTGACATTGCCAACGCCTCGGGCGGCGGCGCGGTCGTGACCATGACGCTTCCTATGGAAAAATAAATTTTAGAACAGCTGTTGTAATTTTTTAAAAAGTATGATACCATCATTGCAAGGAGAAACCTACATGGCAGAGCAAAACCAGACAAAACCCAAATTCCGCACCTCCATCGGCGGTCAGGCGCTCATTGAGGGCATCCTCATGCGCGGACCGGAAAAGCAGGCCATCGTCGTCCGCTCCAAGGAGGGGCTGGTCGAGAAGGTCGAGGAGCTGAAGCTCATCCGCGACCGCTATCCCATTCTCGGTCTGCCCGTGCTGCGCGGCGCTGTGACCTTTGTGGACTCCATGGTCCGCGGCGTGAAGGCGCTGATGTACTCGGCGGACTTCTTCCCCGAGGAGGAGGGCGAGCCGTCGAAGCTCGATCTGTGGCTGGAGAAGAAGCTCGGCAGCGAAAAGCTGCAGAAGCTCGTTGTGGCGCTGGCGGTCGTGCTGTCGCTGGGCTTGACCATCGGGCTTTTTATGATCCTGCCGACCTTCCTCGCGGGCCTGCTCGGGCGCTTCATCCCGAACGTGGTCGTGCACAATCTGGTCGAGTCCGTCATCAAGCTGCTGATCTTCTTCGGCTACCTGCTCCTGTGCTCGAAGCAGAAGGACATTCAGCGCGTGTTCCAGTACCACGGCGCAGAGCATAAGACCATCTTCTGCTACGAGGCGGGCCTGCCGCTGACGGTGGAGAACTGCCGCATCCAGCCGCGCCACCATCCGCGCTGCGGCACGAGCTTTCTGTTCGTGGTGGTCGTGGTGTCCATCCTCGTTTCGAGCGTGGTGTTCAGCTTCGTCGACTGGCGCAATGTCTGGGTGCGCATTGGATTGCACCTGCTGCTGCTCGTGCCGGTCGTGGGCGTGACCTATGAATTCAACCGCTACGTCGGCGGACACGACAATCCCGTGACGAACGCGCTGGCAAAGCCGGGGCTGTGGCTTCAAAATTTCACCACCAACGAGCCGGACGACAGTATGCTCGAGGTCGCCATCCGCGCGATGGAGCTGGTCATTCCCGAGCAGAAGGGCAAGGACGAGTGGTAAATGGCGATCAAGTACAACGACCTCTATATGGACCTGCGCAGGCGCCTGCGCGAGGCGGGCGCGGAGGACGCGACGCAGGCGGCGCGCGAGCTGGTCTGCACCGCATCGGGCAAAACGAAAAATGAGCTTCTGCGCGACGGGCTGCTCTACGCCTCGCCCGAGGTCGAGCGCGCAGCGTATTCCCTGTGTGCGCGGCACCTTGCTGGCGAGCCGGTGGCCTACCTCATCGGCGAGTGGGAGTTTTACGGCCTTGGGCTGGATATTTCGCCCGCCGTGCTCATCCCGCGCCCCGACACCGAGGTGCTGGTGCAGACGGTCGTCCACGAGCTGGACTCCGGCGCGGACTGCCGTGTGCTCGACCTGTGCGCGGGCAGCGGCTGCATCGGCCTCGCTGTCGCCAGTCAGGTGCTGCGCAGCCGCGTGCTGCTCGGCGAGTGGGACGAGGAGGCGCTCAAGGTCTGCCGCCAGAACATCCGCCGCAACCAGCTCTCCGCGCGCGTGACGAGCCTGCGCATGGACGCGCGCGAGAAGCCCTCGCGCCAGCTCGGCGAGTTCGACTGCATCGTTTCCAACCCACCCTATATCCCCACGGCGGACATTGAAACGCTCGATCCCTCCGTGCGCGACCACGAGCCGCACCTCGCGCTTGACGGCGGCGCGGACGGACTGGATTTCTACCGCGTCATCGCGGATAAATGGCGCGACGCTCTCTTGCCGAACGGACTCATGGCCTTCGAGGTCGGCATCGGGCAGGCGGACGAGGTGCTGCGCATCATGCGCGCGAACGGCTTCGGCGACATCCAGATCGTCAAGGACCTGCACGGTATCCCCCGCGTGGTCTACGGACGGCTTTGCAAAGAGATCTGACAAAAAATTTTAAGATACAGAAGCAGAAACAGGAGGATGAACCAATGGCAGCAGAGAAAGTGACTAAGGCGGCGCCCACCGCGCCCAACGCCGACAAGAAGCGCGCCATCGAAACGGCGATGGCACAGATCGAAAAGCTCTACGGCAAGGGCTCCATCATGCGCTGCGGCGACGAGCAGGCCGCGAACGTGGAGGCCATCTCCACCGGCTCGCTGGCGCTCGACCTCGCGCTCGGCATCGGCGGATTGCCCAAGGGCCGCATCGTGGAGATCTATGGCCCCGAGTCCTCCGGCAAAACGACGCTCGCCCTGCACGTCCTCGCGCAGGCGCAGAAGGCGGGCGGCGAGGTCGCGTTCATCGACGCCGAGCACGCGCTCGATATCGGCTACGCCCGCGCCCTCGGCGTGAATGTGGAGGATATGCTCGTCTCCCAGCCGGATACCGGCGAGCAGGCGCTCGAGATCACCGAAGCGCTCGTGCGCTCCGGCGCGATCGACGTGATCGTGGTGGACTCCGTCGCCGCGCTCGTGCCGCGCGCGGAGATCGAGGGCGAGATGGGCGACAGCTTTGTCGGCCTCCACGCCCGCCTTATGTCGCAGGCGCTGCGCAAGCTCGCCGGCGCGATCAACAAGACCAACTGCATCGTCATCTTCATCAACCAGCTGCGCGAGAAGGTCGGCGTGATGTACGGCAACCCCGAGGTCACCACCGGCGGCCGCGCGCTGAAGTTCTACGCGAGCGTGCGCATCGACGTGCGCCGCATCGAAACGCTCAAGAACGGCAGCGAGATGATCGGCAACCGCACCCGCGCCAAGGTCGTGAAGAACAAGATGGCGCCCCCGTTCCGCGAGGCGGAGTTCGACATCATGTACGGCGAGGGCATCTCCATGCTCGGCGAGCTCATCGACCTCGGCGTGAAGCTCGACCTCGTGCAGAAGAGCGGCTCGTGGTACTCCATGGGCGAGACGCGCATTGGCCAGGGCCGTGATTCCGCCAAGCAGTATCTGCGCGACAACCCCGAGATCGCCGCGAAGCTCGAGGCCGATATCCGCCGTGATTTCCACAAGCTCATGAGCAGCCAGTCCAAAATCGCCGCCAAGGCGGCGGGCCGCGCCGTGGACGTCAGCGCCGACGATTTTGAGGGCTGATGAAGGTCGAGCGCATCGAACGGTCAAAGCATAAGCAGGAGCGCGTTCTCGTGTATCTGGAGGGGGGGAACCTTCTCCGGATCACCGAGAGCGAGCTTCTGCGTTTCGGCTTATATGTGGGGCTGGACATTTCGCCCGAGACTGTGGTACAATTACAAAAAAGCGGCGCGCGCAGCGAAACGCGCGTGCGCGCGGCCAATATGATCTCCGCCCGCCCGCTCTCAAAAAAGGAGCTGACGCGCCGCCTCGTGCAAAAGGGCGCCGAGGCGGACGACGCCGGCGCGGCGGCGGCGTATCTGGAGAATATCGGCGCGCTGGACGACGCGGCCTATGCCGCCATGCTCGTGCGCCATTACAGCGCACAGGGCTGCGGTCCCGCCCGCATCCGCGACGAGCTTTACCGCCGCGGCGTCCCCCGCGAGCTGTGGGACGAGGCGCTGGAAACAGCCCCCGACGCGCAGGAGACGCTCGCGTGCGTCATCGCGTCGAAAACGCGGGGGAAGCCCCTGAACGAAAAGGACTATAAACGCTTGTCGGACGCTCTGCTGCGCCGCGGCTTTTCGTGGGGCGAGGTCAAGACCGCCCTGCGGACGGCGGGCGCGGCGTTGACGGACGCGGACGACGGGCTGTGACCGAAAACGATTTTTGCCGCCGGTGCGCGGCGGACGGGAAGAGGACTATGGCATACAAACTTCACTTTATTTCGCTCGGCTGCGCGAAAAATATGGTCAACTGCGAGCAGATGATGGCCCTGTGCCGCGATGCCGGCATGGAGCTTTGCCCGTCGCCCGAGGGCTGCGACGCTGCGGTGGTCAACACCTGCGGCTTCCTCTCGAGCGCGAATGAGGAGGCCATCGAGAACATTCTCGCCATGGCGGAGCTGAAAAAGGCCGGCAAGCTCAAGAAAATTTTGGTCACCGGCTGCATGACGCAGCGCTATCAGGGTGAGGTGGCAAAGGAACTTCCCGAGGTGGACGGCATTCTCGGCACCGGCAGCTACAAGGACATTGTGGACGCGGTCGAGACCGTCATGGCGGGCGGCACCGTCAGCCGCTTCGACGACATCAACGCGCCGGTCGACGAGTTCGGCCGCGTGCTCACCACGCCGGGTCACTACGCCTTCCTGCGCATCGCGGAGGGCTGCGACAACTGGTGCGCCTTCTGCATCATCCCCAAGCTGCGCGGCAAATACCGCTCCCGCACGATGGAGCATGTTCTCGCCGAGGCAAGGCAGCTCGCCGATTCCGGCGTCAAGGAGCTCATCGTCATCGCGCAGGACATCACACGCTACGGCATGGACTGGGACGGCAAGCCCCATTTGGCCGACTTTTTAGAGGAGCTTTGCAAGCTCGATTTCCATTGGATCCGCCTGCACTACCTCTATCCCGAGTGGATCGACGACCGCCTGATCGACGTGATCGCCCGCGAGGACAAAATTCTGAAATACCTTGACATTCCGCTCCAGCACTGCAACGATAAGATCCTCAAGAAGATGAACCGCCGCGGCGACAAGAAATACCTCTGCGCCCTGCTCGATAAGCTCCGCGAGCGCATCCCCGGCCTCGTGCTGCGCACGTCCATCATCGCGGGCCTGCCCGGCGAGGGCGAGGAGGAGTTCGACGAGCTGTGCGATTTCCTGCGCGAGCAGAAGCTGCTGCGCGCGGGCGTGTTTCCCTATTCCCCCGAGGAGGGGACGCGCGCGGCGAAGATGGAGCGCGTCGACTCCGACGAGGCGGCCCGCCGTGCCGAGCGGATCGTGGACATTCAGAGCGAGATCATCGACGCGTGGAACGACGAACGCCAGGGCGACGTGATGGAGGTCCTCTGCGAGGGCTTCGACGGGCAATCCATGCTCTTTGTCGGCCGCAGCTATGCAGAGTCGCCGGACATCGACGGGCGCATCTACTTCTCCGCCCCGCGCGACGTCGCGGCGGGCGAGTTCGTGCCCGTGCGCATCACCGGCGCGATGGACGGCGAGCTGACCGGCGAGCTGGCCGAGGAATAAGACGCCGCGCGGACGCGGCAAAATAGAAAACCGGCGCGCGAGCGCCTTGAAAGGACTGTTCACAGATGACGACTGCCAATAAGCTCACCCTTGCGCGGGTGGCGCTCATCCCCGTATTTCTTGTGATCCTGTATCTGGATTTCCCCTATGCGCGCTGCGCCGCCTTCGGCGTGTTCGTGGTCGCGTGCCTCACGGATTTTGTGGACGGCTACATCGCCCGCCACTACAACCAGGTCACGAATTTCGGCAAATTCATGGACCCGCTGGCGGACAAGGTGCTCGTCATGGCGGCCATGTGCTACCTCGTCGAGATCGGGCAGATGCCCGGTTGGTGTCTGGCCATCGTGCTGCTGCGCGAGTTCGCGGTCTCCGGAATGCGGCTCGTTGCCGTCGAGCAGGGCCGCGTGATCGCCGCAGCGTGGTCCGGCAAGGTCAAAACGGCCTCGACCATGGTCTGCCTCTGCGCGATGCTGCTCAACGTTTTCGGCGCGTACGCGTGGTTCGATCCCCTGTGCAATGCCGTCATCGTGCTGACCACCGCCTATTCCGGCATTGAGTATTTCATCAAAAATGCCGACGTGTTCCGCGAGCCGGACTGAAGCCAAGTTAATTTTGCTCTGAAAAGGAGTTTCTGTATGTACCTCTATAATTCCGCCACCCACAAAAAGGAAGAGCTCAAGACCCATACCCCGAACCACGTCGAGATGTACACCTGCGGCCCGACTGTCTATCACTTTGCCCACATCGGCAATTTGCGCAGCTACATCATGGAGGATGTGCTGGAGAAGTACCTCCGCTTCGCAGGCTACAGCGTCAACCGCGTCATGAACATCACCGACGTCGGCCACCTTACGAGCGACGCCGACGAGGGCGAGGACAAGATGCTCAAGGGCGCTAAGCGCGAGCACAAGTCCGTCATGGAGATCGCGCAGTTCTATACCGACGCCTTCTTTGCCGACTGCCAAAAGCTCCACATCAAGCGTCCCGACGTCGTGCAGCCCGCCACCGGCCTCATCGACGACTATATCAAGATCATCACCAAGCTGCTTGACACCGGCTACGCCTACCTCGCCGGCGGCAACGTCTACTTCGACACGAGCAAGCTGGACCGCTACTATATCTTCAACGACCACAACGAGGAGGACCTCGCCGTGGGCGTCCGCGAGGGCGTGGAGGAGGACACGAACAAGAAGAATAAGAACGACTTCGTCCTCTGGTTCACCAAGTCCAAGTTCGAGGATCAGGCGCTCAAATGGGATTCGCCCTGGGGCGTCGGCTATCCCGGCTGGCACATCGAGTGCTCTGGCATCTCCATGAAGTACAACGGCGAATACCTCGACCTGCACTGCGGCGGCGTGGACAATGCCTTCCCGCACCACACGAACGAGATCGCCCAGTCCGAAAGCTACCTCGGACATCCTTGGTGCCCCCACTGGTGCCATGTTGCCCACCTCAACACAACGGACGGCAAAATGAGCAAGTCCAAGGGCGAATTTCTGACCGTTTCCCTGCTTGAGCAGAAGGGCTACGACCCGCTGGCCTACCGCTTCTTCTGCCTGCAGAGCCACTACCGCAAGAGCCTCGTGTTCACCTGGGAGAATCTGGATAACGCCGTGCTCGCCTACAACAAGCTCCTTGCGAAGATCGCCAACCTCAAGGACGAGGGCGGCGTGGACGAGGCCGTGCGCGCCGAGTACCGCGCGAAATTCTCCAAGGAGATGGACAACGACCTCAACACCGCCATGGGCGTCACCGTGCTCTACGATGTGCTCAAGGCCAAGACGAGCGGCGCGACCAAGCTCGCGATCATCGCCGACCTCGACGAGGTTCTGAGCCTTGACCTTATCGCCAAGGCCGCCGCGCTGCGCGAGAAGAACGCCGCGGCCGCCGCGCAGAGCGCGGGCGCGTTCACCGTCATCGCCGAGGACGGCACGCCGGACGAGGCCATCGAGGCGCTGATCCGTCAGCGCGCCGACGCCAAGAAGGCGAAGAACTTCGCCGAGGCCGACCGCATCCGCGACGAGCTGAAGGCACGGGGCATCGAGGTGACCGATGTACCGAACGGCGCGAAGTGGAAGCACATCTGAAAAAAACAGGAGGGCATTGCCATGCGTAAGATTCTCGTCGTCATTGATATGCAGAACGACTTCATCGACGGCTCGCTCGGTACGAAGGAGGCGCAGCAGATCGTTCCGCGCGTTGTGGAGAAGATGAAGGAGTACGACCCGTGGAACATCTATCTCACGCGCGACACGCATTACGAAAACTATCTCGACACGCAGGAGGGCCGCAACCTGCCCATCGAGCACTGCATCGAGGGCACCCACGGCTGGCAGCTCAACGATGCGGTCGCCAAGGCCGCGGAGAAGGCGACCGTTATCGACAAGCCCACCTTCGGCTCCAACCGGCTCGCCGGTATTCTGATGACCGAGCGCGCGCAGGAGGCGCTGGAGATCGAGCTGGTCGGCCTCTGCACCGACATCTGTGTGGTGTCCAACGCGCTGCTGTTCAAGGCGGCGATGCCCGAAGCGCCCATCACCGGGCACGCGCGCGGCGGCGCGGGCGTCCCGCCGGCGCGCCACCGCCCCGCGCGCGAGCCTATGACGAGGGGCCAGATCACGGTCGTCAACTACTAAATAAAAACGGCAGGCGTCCCGCTTGCGGGACGCTTCCCTTTTTCAGCTCTCCATGTGCCTGCCGAGGAAGGAAGCGATGGTCTGCGCGAGCTTGTACTCCGTCTCGCCGACGTGGTTCTCACCCTCGTTCTCCACAAACAGCACCAGCCCCAGCGCGTCGCCCTCGGAAATGATGGGCGCGGCGATGGCGGCACAGCAGCGGTCGAGCGTGTCGGTGACGTAGACGCTGCGCTCGCTGCCCTGTGCGCGGTAGATGGCGCGGTCCTCCATGATCTGCTCCAGCTCGGTGCTGATGCGCTTGCCGATCAGATCGCGCCGCGCGCTGCCCGCCGCGGCCACCACACTGTCGCGGTCCGTCACGGCGACGGTCAAGCCGGTGGTTTTGTTGAGTGTTTCACAGATCTGTGCGGCAAACTCGTCCACACCGCCCATGAGCGAGTATTTCTTGAAGATGACCTCGCCCTCCTTGCTCGTGTAGATCTCCAACGGGTCGCCGTTGCTGATAACATTGGCACGAAAGACCTTGTCCGGACGCATTTTTGCGCTTTGGACGATGGTAATGGTTGAGATATCTCCCGTGCCGTCAGGAAAATTTGCGGTGCCCCCCTGACGGGCCATGGCGGCAACGAAGTCCTCCTCATGCGGCAGCTCTCCGCAGCGGAGCAGACAGTCAATGTCGGCTTTCAGCCGAATTTCCAGATGATCCTCGTAGACCTTAATTTTCTCAATGATAAGCTGTAGATCCTTGCGGTCAAGATGTTCCTTGCTCAACAGATCATCAAAGACCTCCATGGCGGTTTTCGCCGCACGGTTCACTTGGATAATGGTATTGCGTTTGTCCGCCGCCATTTGCAGCTGGTTTTGCAAGCCGTTGATGCGCTGAATCAGGTCATGCTCCAGTTCGTCATAGGTCTCCTCCAAAATGGCCTCCTGCTCCGGGTGCCGCGCCATATCCCGGATACGCTGGCGCTTGGTGGCTTTCAGCTCCTCCTGTGCGTCCAGCAGCAAGGTTTCCAGATTCTCCGCAGTGCGTTCCGTTTCACTTATGTCCTCCTGCTCGTGGGCAAGGTCGGCGTTGAGACGCTCCAGCATATTGGCGGAGTTGTCCTTTACCTTTTTGAGATACAGCTTCATCAACTCGTCCAGCTTGTCCACTCGGATGTGGTGGCTGGTGCAGCCGGACAGTCCCCGGCGGTGATAGGTGCCGCAGGTGTAGGCGGGGCGCAGATCCCGGCGGCTCATAGCAAACATAGGACTGCCGCAGTCACCGCACTCCAAAAAGCCGGAGTACACATTGTCATTGATTTTCTTCCCGCGATAGTGGTTGGTAGAGCGCTGTTCCCGCAGGGCGCGAACGGTGGCAAAGGTGCGGTAGTCGATGATGGCCTGATGGTGGTGTTCAATAACAATGTGTTCCAACTCATCCCGCTTGACATCCTTACCGTTGATTTTGGCGCGGGTGTACTTGCCCTGCCGGAGCGTGCCAATATAAAAATCATTGTCCAGAATACCCTGCACCGTAACAATAGCCCAGTCCTTTTTCACCGTGCGGCGGGATTCCTCCCCCTCCGCCTCTTTGCGAAGTTGCTCTGACATCCGAGGGGTGGGCACACCAGTATCTGTCAGGTGGTTGGCGATTTTCTTATATCCCCAGCCGTCCAGATAGAGCCGGAAGATTTCCCGCACGATCTCCGCCTCCGTGGGGACGATCTCAAACTGCTTTTGTTTGTTGAGAAGATAGCCATAAGGTGCGGCGCACAGCCACGCGCCGTCTGCCTGACGGCGGCGGATGACGGACTTTACCTTCTTACTGGTGTCCGTCACCGGCATTTCGTTGATGAGAAACTGAAATTGAATTTTCAACCAGTCATCGTCGTTTGGGAAGTCAATGTTGTCTCCGATGGAGATGATACGCACGCCGGCGTCCCGCAGATCCTCCAGTTCCACCAGCCCGCGGGAATTGCGGCGGGAGAAACGGGAAAAGTCTTTGACAATTAGAATGTCGTACTTGTGGCTCATCAGCCCTCGCCGCATTTCCTGATAACCCTCCCGCTGCTCGAAGGTATAGCCGGAGCGGTCACGATCCTCGTAGAAGGTCAGCGTGCTGTCGGGGAAGCGGTGCTTCACGAAATCTTCGATGATAGCCTTTTGGTTCTCGATAGACACATTGTCGCGATTCAGTTCCTCGTCCACCGAAATGCGCGCGTAGCCCGCTATGGCAAAGCGTTCGATCATAGCTTGTCACCTTTCAGATATGCAGCGATCTGCCGGTCAAATTCGGAGATGTATTCGGCGTCCTGCTTTTTGCGGAATTCTTCGTAAATAGTACCTACTTTTTTCACTGCCGCCTCGTGGGAGATGCGGCCCTTGCCCTCCGGCACCTTGCGGCGGTTGTTGGTGAGGAACCGGTCTGTCTCCTCCAGCCAGTCCTGCATACTCATGAGTTGCTCGTCCTCCGCCATCAACTCGGCGTAATCGATGAACATGGCCACAAGACGATTCAAGCGGCTCAATTCTTTTTCATTTAAGTAGTTCTTGGCCACCAACGTATCGCTTTTCAGAATTTTACCGTCCGGCGCACCTTTCCATGTAGTCAGGCCCATGGTGGGGCTGTCCAGAGTTGCGCGCTCAGAAATCAGCTCTGCCGCCGTCTTGCCGGTGACGGCAAAGTGGAGCTTGTTCTGCACGAAGGCGTAGAACGCTTTCGTGGTCTCGCTGTTTTTATCATAGTCGTAGCTGCACTGCTCAAACACATCGGCAATTTTCTGGTAAGCCCGGCGCTCGCTGGCCCGGATCTCCCGGATGCGTTCCAGCAGTTCATCAAAGTAATCTTTGCCAAATAGACGGCCGTTCTTCATCAGTTCATCGTTGAGGACAAAGCCCTTCTGGATGTACTCTTTCAGGGTCTTGGTGGCCCATTGGCGGAAGTGGGTGGCCTTTTTGGAGTTGACCCGGTAGCCTACGGCGATGATGGCGTCGAGATCGTAATGGTCAATGCTGCGCCGCACTTCGCGGCTGCCCTCCTTGCGAACTACCGAGAATTTCTCGGTAGTTGCCGCCTGCTCCAATTCACCGTCCGCATAGATGTTTTTCAAGTGCAGAGAGATGTTGTCAGCGGAGCAGTCGAATAATTCTGCCATGCCGCTCTGTGTCAGCCAAAAGGTTTCGTCCTTGAACACCACGCTGACAAACTGCTTGTCAGTACCGTTGTCGTACAGTAGAATTTCGCCGTGTTGTGGAAGGATTCCACTCATAGGCACACCGCCTTTCTATCAAGATTGTTCTGTCTGTTGATTTCAATTTGCAGATAATATTGTATCATGGTTTTTTTATAAAAGCAACCGCAAATCGCATTTCGTTTCATCGGTTTGACTAAGCGGCATCGGTCAGTACCGATACCGCTTGCGCTTTTTATTCCATCACCGGTGCCTGCTGTTTCGCTTCCAGCTCTGCCGCACGGTTTCGATTGTAGAGCAGGAGCTGATGGGTCTGCTCATACAGATCTTCCGTGCCGGACTGAAAGACTGCTACGGTGTATTTTTTGCCGTTGTATTCCTGATAGATTGGACGGATCTGTTCACGCAAAGCGGCATCTGCCTGTTCCGAATGGCTGAGCCATATCTCTACGATCTTACGATCATCATGGACATTGATTTCCAAACGCATCACGCTCCTTTTCCAATAGTTTCCTCTGCTTTCAAGACTTTATACCCGATGTCTGCCGTCATAGTCCTCCCATCGTTTGCTCATGCTGTTGCTTTTTCTGTTCTTCCCGCGCGGCCTGTTCATCCAATTTTTCTTTTATCGCCAGAGCTGCGCCCGCGGCGAAGCCGATCACCGCGCCGAAGTTTTCGGCGGCGATTTTCGCCTCTATGCGCCGCCGCTTTTCCTCGGCGTCCTCATCCTCATCCATCAATGTCCCCACAGCGGTCAGTCCGGCCACGGCGGGGATCAGAGGAACAGGCCGCGGATCGCCGCCGCGCCATACCACCCCGCCAGTGTCGCCGTGCCAAGGATCAGCACCAGCATGATCCACTTGAGGGCCACCAGCAGGCTGAAGTCCGGGAGCCAGTCGATCCACTTGGAGGAATACTTCTCGCTCAGGTTCCCAACCCGTTCCAGCAGTTTGTTCGTCTCGGTTAGCGATCTCTGAATCTCCGCCAGAGACTGCTGCACCGGCGTCAGGTCGATGTGTGGTTTCAGTTCCGGCAGGGTCTTTCGAATTTCCTCCAGCTCCCAGTTTATTCCGTCTGCCTGCTCCGTCAGCTTGTTCATCGCCTGCGGCAGATCGCACTGGATCACAATGGGCTGGATCGGTTGCGCTGTTTGCTGCGGCGCGCTGCTCGGCTGATTCATCCGCTTCAATTCCGCCATCGGTTTCCTCTGCTCGACGGAGTTTTCTCTTGATGAGATCTGCGCGTATTCTGAATTCATGCTCCATGGCCTCCTTGCAATACTTTTCTTCGTGCAGTTTGTTATCGCGACACTTCATGCCGTCCGGCGTGGTGTAGGTGATGTACTTGCGGGTGTTCTCCCACCTCACCTGATAGCCTTCGGACGCCATCAGGGAAACAAAGGCGTCCTTGTCGGCGGCGTATTTCATGCACTCGTCGATGGCGTTCATGAGCCGCAGCTTCCAGCTTTGGCCCTTCAGCGCCGTGTGATATTCCGCGCCGCTCATGCCGCGGGCCTGCTGCGTTGGTGCGTCAAAGACCGGCAGACCCATTTCCTGACAGATCGCATCGTTGCGCCGCATTAGTTCCTGGATCTGCTCTTTCGCCATGTGCAGCTTTTTGCCGGTCTCAAAGTTGACAGAGTTGATGACGCAGTGGGAGTGGATGTGTTCCCGGTCCACATGGGTGCAGACCAGCACCTCGCAGCCGTCGAAGTATTCCGCCAGCCGTCGAGCGGCTTCGTGGGCCTGCCGGGGATCGACCGCCGCGCCTTTTGGGAAGCTCTGTACCATGTGGTAGAACATCATGCCGCCGTCCTTGTGGTAGAGTAGCTTCGTGTTCAGGAAATCATCGTAGACGCTCTGCGGCTGGCAGTTGATGCCGCTGACGAGCGGCTCGCCCTCCCATGTGGTTTTCTTTTCCTGCATGACGTAGAGCATCACGCCGCGCATGGCGGCGCGGGATTGCGTGCCCCGCTTGTAGTTCACGAAATGTACGATGGCCATACGGCTCACCGCCCTTCCATGACTGCCCGCAGGGCGGCGCTGACCTCGGACAGCTCACCGGCAGCTTTTTCCAGACCGATGACCTGCACCTTGCCCATGTTGGCGAGGATGGTGAGACGATTGATGTTGCTGCCGATGCCCTTGAGCTGCCGGAGCAGTTTTTTTTGTTTGTCGATGACCACGATCCGTTTGCCGAGACAGCAGGCGGTGACATAGTCGCTCATAGACATGTGGACTTTTGCCGCCAGAGCCTTGATTTTCTCGCGGTCAGCAGATGCCATGCGCGTGCTGAATTTAATATCTTTTTTCATAATGGATTACCTTTCTGGAATTATTTCTTTCGTCCCCTCGGAGAGCTGGGGGTTTCTCAAAGGGGGACTGGTTCCCCTTTGAAGCTGCGCCGCCGGAGGCGGGTAAAGCGTTTCCGCAGAAACGCTCGCAGCTTCAAGTGGGTATGGGCTTCTGCCCGAAAATGGGGTGCGGGGCCACGCCCCGCCCAGAGCATTTGGCAGGGCAGCGGCTTCGCCGCAGACCAGACAAATGCGATGCTGGCCGTCGTCCGAGCGGACGACGAATCCCTCGTCCCGCCGCAAGCGGCAGGACTCGCTCTCTCTGTCGCTCGTCCTCTTCCCACCGAAACCGCTTCGCTGGGTTTCGGCGGGAGCCCTGTTGGGGGAGGTGATTAAACTCCCATTTTGCATTTTTTCGGCATTTCTGTGTGGGGGGGGTATCACTACCCTCCGGCTGCTGTGGCTGTGTCGGAACAACCCCGCGCGGGGTTTATTTCGGCAGAAAAACGGCTTTCTCAGAGCGGGTGCTCTGCACCGACGGACGAGCTGTTCCCTCCTGCACGCAGTGCTTTTTGGGCACCTCTATGCGTGGGGCGGTATCACTACCCTCGGCGTGCGCTTCATGCCGTTGAAACGCCGGACGCGCAGGAGTTACGGCGGCGTATTCGCCGTTTTTATGCCGCCCCAGAATTCGCCCTGTGCGGGCTGAATCTCCCCTCGTCGGGCACACACGCCACCCCAGCCCCTAACCGCGCACACAGCGGCTCACACGCCGAAACACGGCGGGTTCTCAGGGTCGATGGTGACGATGTTTTCGGCAGCGGGATCATCGACACCATCGGCCCTTTTCAGGCAGATCAGCCGATCTCCGTTGCTCTTGCGGAAGAACACCGTAATGCCGTTTCGCCTTAGAGCGTCAACGCTTTTGCGGATTCGGTGGGAGAAGCTGTTGGGGGTCAGTCCCTCCGCACCGGTAGGGTCGATCTTTTCCAACAGCACCTTGGCAGGGGCGCTGATCTCCGGCTGCCGGCGCAGCAATTCAGAGAGAAGAAAAAGAATCCGCTCGTTGGGTTGCTCCGCCTGTTCGCAGTCATCTGACAGCAGTTTCCAGACATGATCCTCACCATCGAATTCCAGTGCCAACTCGCGGTAGGGGATGTCCCGCCCGGTGCAGTAGAGCGTGGCGGTGTTCTCTCTGCGCTGACTCTTGCGGAGGACAAAGTTGCTGTCGGTGGCACCGCTGAGTCCGGTGGTGCCAGAGATCATATTCATGGGATCATCGTCATTCATCTTCCGCAAGTGATGCACCAGCAGAATGGCGATGCGGTGCTTATCCGCCAGCGCTTTCAGAACGCCGATGTCCCGGTAGTCGCTGGCGTAGGGATTCGCGTCATTGCCCGCGGTGCGGATGCGCTGGAGCGTGTCGATGACGATGAGCCTGGTCTGTGGATGCTCCTTCAAGAATTGCTCGATCTGTTCCACCAGCCCGTTGTGGAGCTGCTGGGACATGACGGCGAAGTGCAGCGTGGGCGGCGCGTCCTCCGTAAGATCGAAGAGGCGGCTCTGGATACGCTGAAAGCTGTCCTCCAGACAGAGGTACAACACCTCGCATGGCCGTGTGGCGAACGTCCAGAGCGGTTTGCCCTGCGCGGCGCAGAGACACAGCCACAGCGCCAGCCACGATTTGCCGATCTTCGGCGCGCCTGCCAGCAGGTGCAGTCCCTGGGGCAGCAGATCGTCGACCACGAAGGAGACCGGCTCGTAAGCGGTGCTTTGCAGCGTGTCCGCGTCAATGGTTTGCAGTCGGTTCATAAAAATTTCTCCTTTCCAGTTTGTCAATGTGGTATACTGATACTGTAAAGGAAGGGAGATGGTTTTTACATGGAAGAGTGGTTTTCGAGATTTTTCCAAGACTTGCAACTACAGCTCGGACTGCGTGACCCCAAGTTGACCGCTCCCGAAAAGAATATCTCCGGCATCTTTTTGGAAACAGATACCGGAGAGAACATCGATATTTTATTGGTTGGCAAGGATGGGCGTGCAGAAGAACTCAGGGGTCGAACGCCAGCGGAGGAACTGGTTCGGTTTACTTCTCTGGATTTTGCGGAATACCATGCCGTGATCCAGCGGCTCTGGACGGAGCATCCTCTGTTTTTGGAACGCATGGATGTTCCCTATTCGGACTATGAGGATTTTGAAAAGCAAATCGGCGACTTGCCTGATTGGATCATGAAGATCGATACCATCTCCGCTTTTTATGCCGCTGAACATCTTCAGGACGCAATGGCAATGCAGGACAATGGTTCGCCGATTTTTCCGTCCGAGAAAGGTGCCGCAGTTCTTCGGGCACTGGACGAGCCGTGCAGGGCACAGCTGCGTCTTCGAAATCTGCTGGAGATCGGGTTTGCCGATTATGAGCGCGCCGCGCAGTGGAAGCGGTATGGAGCGTTGGAGGAGGCATACCCCGCGTTAATGCACCAGTTCTTTCCTTGCAGGCCGATGCCGTTCGGACATCGGTTGCGGTATACGGCTGAAAATATCTTTGAGCTGTACCTGTTGGAATTGCAGCTTTATTTCCGCCAGAAGAAAAAGCGTATCGCACGGTGTGAGTGCTGCTGGCAGTATTTCATTCCGAAAACCTCTGCGGAAACGCACTACTGCGACCGTGTGATCGACGGACTGTCCTGCAAGGCGCTGGGGCCAAAACTCAAGGGCAAGGATGGTGCGGCATTGGATGAGGCACTGCGGATATACAATGCTCTGCGACATAGGATGGAAGAACGGCGGAACCGTTATGAGGACGCTCCGCCAGACCAGCGGGATCGGCTGAAGCCTGTGAGCGACGCTCGCTATCAGGAATGGATCAGTGCAGCGGTCAAGGTCAGAGGGAGGTATCTCAAAGGAAAAATCTCCGCATCGGATTTCCTGCGGGAGATCGATATCTTTGGGGAACTGGAAACCTATGAGGTCAAGCAGGTGTCTCTGCCGGAGCCGGACAGCACAGCATGGCGTCGGCATATCAAGAGGAATCTGGACTTTGATCCAGCTATCAACTACCGAGGCTTCATGCATCTGGACTTGAGAGAGGAGAATGCAGAATGGAAGGTTTGGACGCCAGAGGAACAGGAGAATATCGCCCGCGGCGGGCATGGGAGCTTAAGGGAGAAGTATAAAAAGTAAGGACTGAGGGAGTTTTACTCCCTCAGTCCTTACTTTTCCAAAGATTCATAATAGGATATGATGCAAATACCTCTTTTTCTTCTGGGCAGAGCCGGTCATAAATTAAATGAGCCTCATAAAAACTCTCCAAAAGAATATTGGCGGCTAACTGATATTGCGCAGGGATTCCCTTGGTTTTCATGGATGAAAGGTACTGGATTTCTTCTGGATTCAATTTCCGACGACGCTTCTCTGTCTGCAAACGATTAATTTGATATAGATCCACTTGCGAAGAATCCTTTTCACTCAAAAAGTCAAGCAACTGAATTACTACATCTAAGATGGTAGTATCTTTTCTCCTGTCATATAATTTCAAAAGTTCCAGAATAAGCAAGATAATATGTTCCCCATATACAGCGGAATACGGCTGTTTTTGTATTGATGGAACAATTTCTGATAGGTCTGCATTATCTATTGTTTCAAGCTGTTCGGCCGTCACGAGAACATAAGGGCTTACTCTTGTTCCATGTTCAGGTGAATCATCTTTTCCCGCTAAAACCAGATCGTCAATTTCAAAGAAGTTACGAATGAAGCAGCCTGTTTCATTATCCGCCTTTTTCAGCACAAGCAGAAGTGATATATTCCCTATTGAAATTTTCCCAACAGCGGGTTGCTCCGAACACTTCAAAGGAACTGTAGAACCATCCAATATACCATCTACGAGGTAATTGAGATTGCTTGTTTCTTTATCTGTTAGACTTCCCAATGATAAATCTTTTTGGACATGGAGTTTCTTCAATGTGGCATCTGCGCGCAGGAGAGCGGACAAACGATTCGAAACCTCGTCCAGCGTATGTCCATGAAAATCGAGAGAAGAAAAGACAGGCATTAAAACCTTACCGATGTAAATGGGTTGTTTTTGCATCATTGCTGATATGAGTTTCATTTCTCGGATTTGTTCTTGTAGCGTTCCTTGGAATTTATAGTTCACATTAAAATGACGATTATTTGCGGTGATTGTAATATCGCTACCAAGTTCAAAATGCCGTTTCTTATTTGGCGCTCGAATGACATCTATGTGGTCATACAAAACTTCTCCATTCACAACTATTTCGTTCTTTTGTCTTGTTATAATTTTTTGAGGATATATCTTATCTACAGCAAAAGCAAGGTCAATATTTTTCGGTTTCGCATAGATGTATTGGGGATGGCTCAATAATTCTTCAAAAAGGTCATCTCTGTTTTTTAAGCCGATACTTGGCACAGAGAACTGCAATTTATCGATTTCTAATGACGTTTTTTTCAAATCCTGAACAGAGCAAACATCGGGAAGTAAACTGGCTTGCTTCCGCTTATTTGTCAAAAAATCATAGCAAACTCGTATTATGCCATCTTTATATCTGTGCGGGAATAAATCCAATTTTATCTGCTTGGTTTTCTGCGAACCAGCCGAATCCAATATGCGTCTGAGGTCAAATGGCAAAAGCGAAGTATAATAAATTTTGTAATCATCATAATTCTTGCTTTGGATAAGGAAAAAGATAACACCACCATCATTTAGATAATTACGTAAATCACTGACCTCAGCTTGAAATGTTGCCTTGTTTTTTTGAAAGCGGTCAACCCAAGTGCCCTTGACTTGGACAGGAATCCGCCCCGCTAAATTGGATTTATTAAATTCACTTGAGTGATATAGTCTCATTTCCCCATCCCACGAGGGTGTTTTATCGTTTTCATGAATGTCGGGTTCGATGACGCCTGTCCTTAAAACAGCATCTGTCAGTTTGTTGATTGAGTACATTTCTATAACAGAAGTATTAGGCTTCTCTTCCATATCTTTGCCACCTCTTATATGCCTGTTATCAAATCTCCCACATGGTTTCATCTCCGCAGATGTTACGGATCTTCAATCTAACCGGTTTCTTTTCGCTGCGGATAGCTCCGTCCCAGAACTCCTTGGTTTTCTCGCCGTTGCGGATGACATAACCCAGCTTGTCGATCTTGATCTCGCTGTCGGAGTGCCATACGCCGTCAGCGGCGGTGCAGTCAAGGCTCAGATACTCGATCAGTTCCAGCCCCTCCTCGCTGATTTCAATGGGCTTGAAGGGCTTCTTGGGCGAGGCGTTCATGCGGGCTTTGTTGTTGAACTCCGTGATCTTTTGCAGCACGCGGTCACTGACGAAGCTGTCGATCATCACCTGCCAGCCGCCGAAGAGGTCATCATGGACTTCTGTGCAATGGAACGATACCTCGTCCCCAATGACCACATCGTCCAGCACCGTTTTCAGGTCGCGCAGCTCAATCTCCACGGTGGTACTGTCGTCCGCGGCGATAAAGCGGCGAATTTCGTCCTCGTCGGTGATGTCGATGTAATACACGATGACCTTTTTCACACTACTATCCAAGTCAGGGATGGCCTGATGGAGAATGCGGTTCATCAGCACCACATCCAGCAGCTTGGAGCTGCTGTCCATCAGGTTCGGCACATAGACAGGAATCATGCCCAGCTTGCTGTCAGAGATGGCTCCCTCCCAGAAGGAGTCCAAATCGTCCTCGTTTTTTAGACCGGGAATGAGGGACTTGATCTTATCCATCGTCTGAACGGGGTTGCGGTAAAGCTGTACGCCGTCCTTGATCTCCAGTACATCAAATTCCGCGCCATCAGTAACGAGGCGGTCGCGGGCGGTCTGGATGGAGTTGAGCCCGATGTCGCAGTGGATAAAGCGCCGCCCCAGCTTGTTGGCAACGGCGGCAGTCACGCCGCTGCCGCCAAAGAAGTCGGCAACGAGCATGTCACTGTTAGAGGAAGTGTTAATAATTCTTTCAAGTAGTTGTTCCGGTTTTTGTGTGGCGTAATTTGCATTTTCAACGGAGCCGCCTTGAACAGGTGCAATATCAGTCCAAATATCCTGTAAGGGAACACCGGGAGATTCATCCAAATAATTCTTTTTTTGAGGAACAGCACCTGGCTTAGTTTGAACAACCAATCCTCTTTCTACCAACTCCTGTATTGTCTTTTGACTATAACGCCAATATCGAGAGACACCCATAAACTCATAAAAAGGATTTCCTTTTGCTGCACCACCTGTACCAATCATGGACACTAAGCGGTAGCGGCGGCCATCATCATCTGAATACCGAAAGAAGTTATCGATGTACTCTTGTGAATAGGGGGTATAGACCGTATTCAGTGTATATTCATCGCTCATGCTGTATAGGAAAATCACATCGTGAAGCCGACCAAGATGTTTTGCACCTTGGCCAACATCAGAATGAGAAAATGTCCGTTTCCAGACAATCTCGTTTACAAAGTGATTTTCACCGAAAATTTCGTCCAGCAAGATTTTAACATAGTGTCCAATGTGGTTGTCCAATTCAACCCAAATAGACGCATTCTCGCTCATGACGCCCTTGATCGCCATGAGGTTTTCGTACATCCAGCTCAGGTACTTTTCCTTATCCCAGACATCGCCGTACATCTTTTCCTCAAAGGCTTTCAGCTCGTCCACATCCAGTTCCCGCTCCGCCTGCGCGATGGCCTCGGCAACCTTGGGATTGCGGCGGATATAGACCTTTTTGGCGTAGTCCGCGCCGCTGGCAAAGGGCGGGTCGATGTAGACCAAGTCAACCTGAACGCCCTGCTCTTTCAAATAGGCGCAGGCAGACACGCATTCGCCGCGAATGACCATGTTGCCATCGGTGTTCTCGCCCACGGTCTCCTGCTTCTCCATCTCGTACAGGGGCATTCCCCGCTGGAGCGTCATGGACAGTTCGTCCGCGCCCTTGTAGCGCAGAATGCGGTTGAAATTGCCCAAAACAGCCTGCCCCTCCACGAGTTCGGGAATGAAGGGAATGTATTTAATGGGCATTATCCTTGTCCTCCATTCTCCATGTGGTGTATGAACTGTTCAAGTGACATTGCCATCCCCATGGAGGCAAAACATTCTCGAGCCAGTTGCTGGTTTTGTTCCGGAGTTAGTTGATTCAGCGCTTTAATACATTCAATCACTTTACACTTTGCATTCAGATATTTGTCATCAAAATCTACTGTAGGTCTGATATTCATTGTTTGTCCTCCCCTTGTTTTAATGTGATCAGGAGACGAATGATGTTACCTGTTTGATACATAAGGTATTCCAGAAGTCTGTTGCTTGTGGCATCTCGATGCTTTGCGTAGTTGTTCATAAAGCTTGTATATGCTTGAAGCAATGTTTCAAAATTTCCACTTACTTCTTTAGGAACTCCTTGACTTTTCAAATATGTCCCATATGTATTTTTGTAGTTTTCGAGTGACTTGTTGCCTCCAAAAAACTCTTGGAAAAAGTTTTCCAAGGTTTTGCGAAATTTGTCCGCAATATCGCTGGCGTTATCCGAAGTTGTTTCTGAATACTCTTTTAGAGCTTTTACAAATGCCTTGCGCGACTCAGGATAATCAGCTAACCACTCTAACGGCTCAGAAACAAGCGCATCATCCAATTCTTTTGCGCCTTTGGGGAAAGCAAAGTATTCATCGTCATTCTTTATCAACTCAACCGGAATGTGCGATTCGGTTAACATTTGGACTAATAAGTTCGCAAAATGCGCTCTTGTCCAATTTGAGGGAAGAGCCTTTTGAGGTTCTATTGAATTTGTGAAGGCAATATAATAAGCCAAAAACTCTTCTAACCTGTTGCGGTGTCGATCTAATATGGTTAAACACTCGTTGAAACGCTCCCGATTTTGGCAGTCAGCAGAAAGCTGCGGATTACACCGAGAACCTGTTGAGTTACAGAAAGAAAAATACTCACTACTTGTAACACATCCTGAGTATGTATATTCAGAAATGCCGTTTAAGAAGTTAAATATTTTTGTGAGGAAAAAGGTGAATTTCTCCCCATCATAGCATCCAATCCCTAATTTTTCTCTATAGTCTAAAAAATCCATACTATACTCCTTCAAAAAATCCGCAGATTTTCTCATGTGTTTGTCTGATCCGTTCCGCATCTGCCAGAGTATCCTCCAAATAGAGATACTCAAACCGCTCATAGCCGAACGCCTGATTGTTATAGCGAGAGAACTCCATTTCCATAAAAGTCCGCTTATCCTTGAACGCAGGGTCATTGGCATAAATACCGCCCTTAGTTTCTACGATAATGGCCTTGTGAATTTTACTATCCTTGCGCTGGAGAACGAGGAAGTCCGGCGTGTACATTCCAATATATCGCCAGCCACCGTTCAGGCGCTGATAGCACTTGATCTTAAATTCCGTCATGGCACGGTCGCCGTTGTAGTAGACCTCCAATCCAAGCCGCTCAACCTCATCGAAGGTCAGGACTTCTTTGAGGAAAGTCTGCTCAAAGCCGCTGTCTGTGTGATAGGGCAGATAGTGGAAGGTGCGGTCTTTTTGCGGATGGGACGAATTTTGCTTGCGAAGCATCTCCAAAATGGCGGTATTTCCGGTTTCCTCTGCCAACTCCATCATGGCCTGCTCTTTTGCGCTGACTTTCAACTTACCTTTATCATCCAGAATGATGCGTTCTACCAAGTCCTGTGCGGGGTAGTAATCGTCCGGTTTCTCTGTGTGGACTGTGGGAGTGAAATTTGCGATATTCAGCAGGCTGGTTTCTTCTGGAATAAGTTCTTCCTTTGTGTGGAAGGTGCGCTTTTCGCAGAACGCCTTTCGGATATTTGCTTCCACCATAGCATGGTCGTAGCGGGAACTGTAGTAACGAACGCCGTCGCGCTCGTAGGTCACGGTCAAATAGACCTCCCGCAGCAAATCGCTGTAGCGGCTTAATTCCTGCATGGTCAGTGAACCAAAGCTGCCCTTGACAATACGAAGCAGCCACGTGGCAAAGGTCGCCTGTTCTGTGCCGCGCTCAGTATCATCCACCTTGATGTTCTGAGTCTCCATAGTCAGGTCGGTGGTCTTGATAATGTCATCAGACACCTTCGCTTCGTCTGCGGCAACAGGGATCTTTGATTCCGGATCGGCAGGTTCCTCGGTCTGGGTTTCGTAATTGACTTTGAACTGGTAGAAATCAATTTTGGGCAACTTTAAGTAAGCGGTGCGGTCATACCGCTTGATTTCAGTTTTACCGTGGCTGGCCTCGGTGAATTCTTTCAGAGAAATGCGGTGCTGTTGTTGGAGTTGAGCATTGAGCTTGTCCGCGTTGCTGTCGTTCAGGTAGATGAGTGCCGTTTCCGGCGCGTTCTTATCCACCTGACGAAGGCATCGGCAGGAGGTTTGCAGCACCATATTCTTCGGGCAGTCGCCCTCCTGCGAGAGGATGATCCCCGTCAGGCTGCGGCAGTCCCAGCCCTCCTTGCCGATTTGAACCAGCAGAACAACGCGGATTTTAGAAATTGCTTTATCCAGTGAATCAAACTGCATCTGGCTGTCGGTAGGCTGGGGGTACTGCTTATTGCCCTTGTGGAACTTGAGAATGGTGTCGCTGCCAAAGCCGCATTCCGCGGCGATTTTTGCGACAAGCGGGTAAACAAGTTCTTCCAGCTTTTCGATGGTTCCGCAGTAGATGCCCAGCTTTGCGACTGTGCCATTGGCATAGACGGTATCCTTGTAGGTTTCAAAAAATTCACGCACACCGGATTCAATGATACGGCTGCTGTCCGCAAACTCCGCGATCTTCACCACCGGACGCTTGAGAAAATTTCCAACACCGTTAATGAGCGGGTAGTAATACACGATATTTGTGATCTCCGCTGTGGCGACTGACAGATTGTCCACCACGGTGATTTTCTCTGCTTTTTCCAGATACGGCGTACCGGAAAAGCCGATGACTGAATTGACCGTATCATTTTCCGCCCAACGTGTGACAACAGCACGCAGTTTGATTTCATCGCTGACAGCGTGGTGTACCTCGTCAATGAAAATAGACAAAGCGGGGAGTTTGCCGATCAGGTTGCGCAGTTCATTCGCCTGACGATCTTTTTCGTCATCACTTTCCTCAAATAGGTTGATTTGACCTTGACTTTCCTGAATACGGTCGAGAATGACTTTTTCCGCGTTAGTGACGGCAACCAGACCGAACAACTCCGACAGCGGCTGATGGTTTGCAATTTTCTGCACATTCGGGTTTTTCGTCTTGTTGGACTTCTTTGCCGTTTTGCTCTGATCCAGTACCTCAAAGGAGATCATGCGCTTGAGTTCCGAAGCGGCCGGTTCGGGAATGACCCATGTAGGATCAAAGTTTTGAATGGTTTTCAGACTGGGGACAACGGAGGACTTCAGACCGGAGGGCGCAAAGACAATAAAGTTATGTGCGAAAGCAGAATTTTTCGGCTCATTCCGCGCAAAGTATAAGTCCAGATAGATAAAAGCCGCCATCAGATAGGTCTTGCCTGCGCCCATGGGGAGACTGAACAGGTAGTCGGTGTAAGATAAATCATAAAAGGCTTTGTGGAAGAACGCATGGCAATCAATGCTTTCCGGTTCTTTGCGGATTTGCTGTTCCAGCTTGGGAGAGACCTGCTCTCCTGCATCGTTGGTGAGGCAGGCGTATTCAAACAGTGCTGCAGCAGCTTTATTTACTTTGAGGTATTCACGGGTGCTGTGCGATACCTCCGAATCATCCAGATCCAGCGTATTGAACGCCCCCTCGCAGAACAACTCTGCTAAAGGCTTGCAGCCACACGCGATTTTTAAAAACAGATAGGTTTTGATTGCCTCAACCTGCGCATCGCGCATTTGCCCGGTTTTTACGATGTAGTCAATGACCGCCTTGACTGTGCAGGTCTCCGAAGCCAACCACTCATTGCGCTTGGTCTCGATCATTTTGTAGAACATAGTAACACCTCGCTACCCTCTCACAGTTCCATCGCTGTTTCGTTCAGCAGGAATTTCTCGATGCCCACATACAGGATCCCGTTCTCATCGTGCCATGGGATGATATTGTCCTTCACCACCACGATCTTCTTAAAGGAGTCCCCCACGCGGTTGAGGGAGTTTACTTCCTGCGCCCGCTTTTCCTCGTCCGCCACGGTCAAGGCAGATTGGATATAATACCGGCGGCTCCCCTTGTTTGCCACAAAGTCGATCTCCAACTGTGTGCGCTTGCTCTTTTTCTGCTCATCCTTGTAGCAGTACTCCACCACGCCCACATCCACATTGAACTCACGACACAGAAGTTCATTATAGATGATGTTTTCCATGATATGATTTTCTTCCTGCTGGCGGAAATTCAGTCTGGCATTTCGCAAGCCCACATCGCTGAAATAATACTTCAGCGGCGAGCCGATATATTTTCTGCCCTTCACATCATAGCGGTCTGCCTTGTAGATCATAAAGGCATCCACGAAAAACTCCAGATACCGGCTGACAGTCTCATCGCTGATGTTGACCTGCCGCTCGCTGCGGAAGGTCTTGGCAATTTTACCCGCGTTGGTCAGGGAGCCGACCGAGGAGGAAATGATGTTCAGAATATCATCTAAAACGGACTTATCGTGCAAGATCTTGTTCCGTTCGATGATGTCGCCAAGATAAATCTTATCAAACAGGGATTGCAGGTACTTTGCCTTTTCCTCGTGGCTCTTTTTCATCATCACGAGGGGCAGGCCGCCGTAAGTATAATACTCCTGCCAAGCGTCCCGCTTGTCGCCCTCGTAGGCATGGTAAAACTCTTCAAAAGACAGGGGATTGACCCGGATCTCATCGCCGCGCCCGCGAAATTCGGTCAAAATATCCGAGGACAGCATTTTCGAGTTGCTGCCCGTCACATACACGTCAATATTATCGTGTTTCATCAGGCCGAGGACCACGTCCACAAAGCCGATCTTATCCTCCGCGCCCTGAATATAGGGGTTCTGAATGGTTACGACCTTCTGGATCTCGTCGAGGAACACATAATAGGTCTTGCTCTCATCTGTGGTCATGCTACGAATGTATTTGCCCAACTCCAGCGGATTGCGGTACTGGATGTTTTCGTCATCGTCCAGCGCAAGGCAGATGATCTGCTCGTCCTCCACACCGATGGATCTCAAATAGCTCTTGTAGATATTGAACAGCAGATAGGACTTTCCACACCGCCGGATGCCGGTGATGACCTTCACTAAACCGTTTTCTTTTCTTGCGATGAGCCGTTCCAGATATTTTTTCCGTTCAATCATACCCATACCTCACTCGGGAATTTTGCGTAATTACGCAGTTTTCTTGACCTCATTATATTGTACTCCCGAAAGCAAGTCAATATTCGCTTTCGGGAATTTTGCGTATTTCTCCAATTTACAATGCTGTCATCAAATTCAACCAGCAGTTCAATGACAGCGCCAACAAAACAGACTATAAATATAATTGAGCCGCAGGCTTCGGCCTGCGGCTCAATTTCTGCAATTTTCAATTCAGGCTTTGCGGCAACTAAGATCTCATCCATCCGTACATCCAAGAGAGCACTCAGGGCGTAGAGGTTATCGACGGTGGGCAGGCTTTTCCCGCTCTGCCACTTGTAGATGGCCTGCGGTTCTTCAAAACCGAAAAACACCTGTACATCACGAACCGTCAACCCTTGCTCCAGACGCAAGCGCATAATGTTTTTGCCTGTTGCAGCAGGATCAATGACCGGAAACGATACAAGGCTCATTTTCTCAGCCTCCTTGGTGAATTTCCCAGTGGGAGATTTTAGCATAGCGAATTTCAAGCAGAAAAACAACTATTTTCACCAAATTGTAATGAAATTGCAACAAGAGGTTCTATGCAACACGCACTTTGTTCAACTTGAACGCCATTCCCTGCTCTTTCGGCACTATGCTTTTGTGGATACGAAAGACTATCTTGCGGATCAGCTATTCATTCAGGAGAAAGTGCGGGTCTATTTTAGACAGGAAACCCATCGCACCGACAACGACTACTGCGTTATTTTCTGTAAGGTCAGGAAGCGTGACGAAACGGCTTTTCTGACCGCCCTTCAAAAACTGCCGGCTAAGATGCTTCTTTTGGGACATGCTGGCTATCTTGATTTTTGCCGTAGCTTTCAAGAGTTACTTAATGCACCACAGAAGGAGGGACTTCATGAATAAATTGACCCCATTAAAAAAGCAGGCGAAATGGGCACAGCGAGCCTTTTACACAAAGCAGCGCGGTTCCTGGAACGGCCTTTGTCCGGTCACAAAGCGGATCGAGAGTGGAAAGACCTACTGCCGAGCAAAGAGCAAACGAGAACTTCTCCGTGATACCAATAAGGGGGTATGACCGATGAAGCGATTCTTACAGGAGTACGATGAGGATGTGCGTCATAGAAAGAAATCCAAAACCTCCAAGACTTCAAAAAGTGTCCAACGTTCTAACCACAAACACGAATATGAAAAAGTTATCATCCGAGAATTTATTGGGTATGCATGGGGCGGAAGATGCAGGCTCTGTGGAAAATTTCGGAGCCATTACGGTCAGTTTTCTGCCAGTCGCTATATGGATTTCCGCAGGCCGGACTCCCTTGGGCAACAAGGAATTTCCAACGAGTCCTTTTTCAGCTTAGAGGAGATCCGTGCAAAATTTCCTGATGTACCGATCTACGAATTTTCCTATGAGGATGTGCAATATCATTTCGTTCCATAAGTAGTCGGGATCACAGCGGTTTCCACCCCGGCCGCTTGGCTAAATCCATCATTCCGAAACAAAACTGCTCCCACGGCGCTAATGTAAACCGCAAATGTTCAATTTGTATTTTACAGAACTTCAAGTGGTCCTCGTTCTACGCTGTTGCGTGGTCTTCCACTCAATCATGTTTTCGGAGAAACCTTGCCAAACTGAAACGAAATCTGTACAATGAAAGCAACAATGGCAAATTATTTGCCCATAAAATAACTTTTAGAAGGAGGTGAACGCATGGAAAAGTATACAGATGATGAAATCAGAGCAATGCCTAAAATCACGATCAAAATCGCAGCGGATTATCTCGGGATCTCTACGAACTTGTTGACACTCGGCATGAGAAACAATGTGTTGCCGATCGGGTTTGCCGTAAAGAATGAAGACGCTTACCGTGAAAGCTGGAGCTACTCCATCATTCCGGAAAGATTGATTGCTTATAACCACGGCAAAATCAACGAGATCCAGGTGGAAGGGATCGAAAAGAATCTGAGTCGGATCATTTCTCAATTTGAGGACTTGAAGCGGGATCTGGTTTTTCTATTAAGCGAAAAAGAAGAATAGGAGGGATCAAACAATTTTGTGCGCTCATCGGAAAGCCATTAGAACCACAGAATTCCATAATGGCGGAAAACGATGATGGTACGAAACCCAATACGCTTGCTACAGAGAAAGTCATTCCCCCGCAAGACCAGACAGTCCAAGGCTCAAAAAGAAAGGAGGTGTCAACTGTGCAAATGACAGTCATTCGATTGACACGGAAGCAGCTATATGATGAGATCTGGGAAATCTCCGCCGCCGGAACAGCGAAGAAATATGATATTCCCTATTCGCAGTTTCTAAAGCAGATCAAAGAGGCTAATATTCCAATTCCACCGTCCGGATATTGGACAAAAATAAGTTTTGGGAAACCTGTGGAAAAGACTGCGCTGAAAAAGCCGTTTGATAAAGTCGTTTCGCTCGTAAAGGAAGTCTCTTTGCCCAAGGGGGAGAAGCCCGAACCGGGATCTGATCCAAACAAGAAACTCTCTGATCAACGGGAAAAGGTACGGCAACTCTCTGTATCGTCAACCGTAGTACAGGAACAACAGGTACCCGACGAGACGCATAAAGTTGACGTGGTTGCGGAACTATTTCAGGAACCAGAAACCATCAAACAATGGGGCCAAACTTACAATGTCTATGACCGAGAAACACTCTACAAGGAGGTCTGGGCTGCCCCGGTGACAGAGGTCGCAAAGAAATACAAAGTGTCAGATGTTGCCATCCATAAGGTGTGCAAATCCCTTGAGATCCCAACTCCGTCACAGGGGTATTGGGCAAAACTCAGGGCTGGAAAGCCTGTTGCAAAGACACCGTTACCTCAAAGCACCAAGACTGCAAAGAAAATCGGCGCACAAACAGGATACACTCCACCATCTGAAACAAACCAAAATGTTCTTGAGTTTCTGGGGGATGAAGAGCGTGCTGTTGTGATGGCAGTTGCGTCACAAATTCTTTTGCCGGATGAAAACGAACGTATGCATTCCAAAATCATTGCCCACCGGAAGGTGATTGCGGAATGGAAAAAGCAAGAAAACCGCAATGCCAATGACAAATGGCGGCCGCGCAATACACCGGCACCACCGTTTTTAGCAAACACGATATCCAACACTTCTATTCCACGTGCCTGCCGCATCATAGACGCCCTGATCAAAGCAATGGAGCCGTTGGGCTGCAAGCTTACTGATAATCTGGAGTTTGCTGTTAATGGGGAAACTGTTTGTGTTTCTTTCTCTGAGTCACAGGATAAAATCAATCACATCCCGACAAAAGAGGAAAACCGCCAACTTTTAGAATACGAAGAAAAGCGCCGGAAGTATTCCTATGCATCAAGGCCCCAGATCAGCAAGTACGACTACCAATACAATGGCCGTCTTTGTCTCAAGATCAACAATCAGAAAAGCTTCCGCGATTGTAAAGCATATCAACTGGAAGACCGTTTGGGCGACATGATGTTGGAGCTCTATGCGGCTGCTGAGGGATTGCGACAGCAGCGACTTGCGCGGGAAGAGGCTGAACGCAAACGTCAGGAAGATGCGCGCAGGGAGGAAGAACGCCGCAAGCGGTATAATACAGAGGTCGACCGCACTCTTGCGCTGGCTAATATTGCTGATGACTATGACACCGCTTGCAAGATTCGCCGCTACATATCAGCGTATAAAGTAGCCCATCTGGATGAAGATATTTCTGAATGGCAGGAGTGGGCAAACGCAAAAGCGGATTGGTACGATCCGACCATATCCCGAGAGGATGAGCTTCTGGGAAAACGAGATCACGCAAAAGCAAAGGATGAAAAAACGCCAAAACATTCCGGATATTGGTGGTAAAAGACGGCCTGACTCATGCAAATGACATGAGTCGGGCCGTCTCGACATTATGTATTAGTTCCAGCCTTGCCGTTTTGCCAGATCCAGCATGGCGAAGCTGAAACGCTGCCACAGTGCCAATGTTATCTGTGACGGGTCGCCCTCGCGGATGCGCATGGTGCGGCGGATCTCCTTGGGAATGACCACACGGCCAAGGTCGTCGATCCGGCGCACGATTCCGGTTGCTTTCATCTATGCCGATTCTCCTTTAACGTCGTTTTACTGGCCTTAGTCTTTGAAAATCGCGCCAGTTTATCCAAGGAACAAGCTGGAAGATTTTTGACAAAAAATGGTCCGCATCCATTTCGAATGCGGACGGTCCGATGATCTTATTGCTTTTGCGCTGCGGTCTGCTGCCCGAGCAGGCGGAAGCACAGCGCCGTGAGCAGGGGGATGGCGTAGGCGAGCAGCTGCGCCGTGCCGCCGACGCTCACGAGCAGGTTATAGATGGCGTGGTAGATGATGGCGACGCAGAGCAGGCCGAACAGGCACGCCGCGCGGAGCGGGCGGCTGCCCCATACGGGGCGCAGGACGCGGCCGTACACGCTGCCGCAGACGATGTGCATCGCGCCCGTACCGAAGCCGCGGATGAGCAGATAAACGAACTGCCCCGCGCCGTTCTGCGTCAGGTAGCAGACGTTCTCGAAGGTGGCGAAGCTCGCGAGCCACGCGAGGTCGGAGACGTAGAAGACCTGCGGCGTTTCCTGCCGCAGCAGCAAATGCAGCGTCCAGTAGAGCGTTCCGAGCGCGAAGGTCGCATAAAAGCAGGTCAGCAGGAACCAAGGCCGGCGGCGCGCCCGGTAGTATTCCCGCAGCGCGGCGCAGAAGCCGTAGGCCGCCGCGCGGATCGGTAGAGGTATGCTCGAAAGCCGCCGTCGCGGATGCGGGGCTGTTTGGCGATCAGGTAGGCGAACACTTCGATCATCAGGTCCTCGGACTCGTGGAGATCGTGAAGGCAGCCGTCGAGGTAGAGCGTGAGTTTGTCGCCGTGGCGCTCCATGAGAGCGCTCAGGCTGTCCTCGTCGCCGCCGAGATAGCGGCGGTAGAGAATATCGTCAGTCACTATGACGCGCCGCCTCCCGTGCTTTTTTCTCCATTATAGGGGATAGCGGTCCCGCTTGCAAGGGGAAACGTCTCTGCGGAACGACAGAAAAAACCGGCCGCCGAAGCAAGCGCTTCGGCGTCCCATGCCGCTGTGGTCAGATCCTGGTGAGGTAGATGACGCCCTCGACGGCGCTGAGCTCCCGAAGGATATCGTCGAGCGATGTACGGCCCTCCGCCCAGAGGGTGAACGTGCCGCACACGAGGTTATCGCCGTAGCCGGAATCGGCGTACAGCTCCAGCTCCGAGAGTGTGCAGTCCTTTTCCCGCGCGAGGCGGACGAGCTGCCCGATGCTCAGCTTCGAGCGGAGCTCGAAGTAGACGGTGGCGGTCTTCTGCCGGCTCTGGATGCGCACGTCCACCAGCCGCAGCACGTTCATCGCCAGCAGAATGAAGGCGTAGCACACCGTGCCGCCCGTGTAGAAGCCCGCGCCGATGGCGGTGCCGATGATGGACACCGCCCAGAGTCCGGCGGCGGTCGTCAGGCCCTTGATCTCATGGCTCTTGGTGACGAGAATGGTGCCCGCGCCGAGAAAGCCCAGACCGGTGATGACCGAGGCCGGCATACGAACGAGGTCGGTCGAGCCGAAGACATCGCCGATGTAGAGGTTCGTCATCATCACCAGCGCGGCAGCGTCCGCGACAATGATGTAGGTGCGGAAGCCCGCCGCCTGCCGGTGCCGCTCGCGCTCATAGCCGAGCGTGCCGGCGAACACGGTCGTGAGCAGCAGCCGCACCGTGATGGAAAGGAGCGAGAGCGAGGAGAGCTGCGAAAAAAAGGTGTCCATCCGATCATTCACCCGCCTTAAAGAAAGAATGGCCGCTTTTGGCGCGGCCCGTTGTGGTCATATGGGAGAAAAACAGCAGTCCAAATCTCCCATACGTTTGGAAGGTTATACCACAACTGAACGGAGAATGCAAGAGAAAATCGTCCGCCGCGGAAATTTTTTTCCGCAGCGGACGATCGGGAGGACTCAGACCTCGTGCCAGACGGCGTCGATGACCTCGGTACGACGTTTTATTTCAGAGACGATATAGCTCCGGCCGACGGTCGTGAAAGACGTTGATGGAGTTGCGGACCTCCGCAAGGACGGAAAAATCGAGCGCGGCGGTGACGATCTCCTCGCTCGCTCCGGCGGCGGCGAGCAGCTCGCCGCGGGGACCGAGGATGCGCGACGCGCCGCCGAACACAGTCTCGCCCGCCGTGCCGCAGGAGTTGCAGGCGGCGAGGAAGAACTGGTTTTCGATGGCGCGCGCCGCTGTGAGCGTTTCCCAATGATACCGCCGCGCGGCGGGCCACTGCGCGGGCAGGAGCAGCAGCTCGACGCCCTGAAGCGCCAGCGTGCGGAAAAGCTCGGGGAAGCGGAGGTCGTAGCAGATGAGCAGGCCGCATTTGTGCCCGTCGAGCGAAAAGGTCGTGAGGTGATCGCCGGCGGCGTAGTGCTCGTGCTCGCCCATCGGGGTAAAGAGATGCGTTTTGTCGTAGGCTGCGAGACACGCGCCCTGCCGGTCAAAGACATAGGCGGTGTTGTACACGCGCCCGCCGCGCCGGTCGGAGACCGAGCCGGCGACGATGTTCATGTTCAGCTCGCGGGCGAGCGGCGCGCACAGCGCCTTCACCGCCTCGCCGCCGCGGTCGCTCCGCTCCGGCAGATGATCGGCGGGGAAGAAGCCGGTGTTCCAAGTTTCCGGCAGCAGCGCGGTGTCCGCGCCCTCCGCCGCCGCGCGGCGCAGCAGCGCCTCCGCGTGCGCGAAATTATAGGCGCTCTCACCCAAACGCATATCCATCTGAATGACGCTCAACCTCATGCGCAGACCTCCTTGAATTTGGTTCGGACCGGCAGCGACGCTCACGCGCCGGCGCTGTAGGCGTTTGTGTAGAGGTTATCCTCCGTGACGCCCTCGAACACGGCGCCGCGAGCGCGGCGAAAAGAAATCTTTTCATGGTTCCGTTCTCATGTTCTCATTCCTCGGCAAAGCGCGTGCGCGCCCGACCGATCTTTTTCTCGTAGCGGTCCTCCTCGGAGAAGATGCAGCCGCAGTATTTCTGGAGATAAAGCCCCATCTCACGAGCCTTTGCCTGTCCCGCGCGGAAGCCGGGGCGGAAGTCGCGGTAGAGAAACTCCACGCCGTACTTTCTCGCCATCGTCTCGCCGACCGCCTTGAGCAGCTCGTGGTTCTGGTAGGGGGAAATGAGCAGCGAGGAGGTGAACGCCTCGTAGCCGTGCTCGCTCGCGTACTTCGCCGCCGTGCCGAGACGGATGGTGTAGCAGTGCGCGCAGCGGTGGTCGATGTCCGCGGCGACGGCGCGGACGAAGTCGCGCAGGCCGTAGTCCTCTAAGATATGCACCTCGACCCGCTCCTTTTCTCCGTATTCGAGCAGGGTGGAGCGGCGCTGGTCGTACTCCGTCCACGGGTGGATGTTCGGGTTGAACCACAGCGACACCGGCTCGATGCCCTCACCGCGCAGGGTGTCCACGCAGTAGACCGAGCAGGGGGCGCAGCAGGAATGTAAAAGAATTTTATCCATAAAAGTCATCTCACGAAACGTTATCGGTGTTTTCTTGGACGGGCGAACGCGGAAAAAGGTTCCCGCGAAGGAGCCGTTCTTCAAAAGTTTAACATATTGTAAAGCCTTTGACAACGCCCCTTTTTTCAATTGACGAACCGTGCGCGATTATAGTATAATACATTGATTTAATATGCGGCGCTGTGCGCCGGCGAAGGAGATAGAGCCTATGTGGATCGCGGACAAGTGGGAGGATTACGAGCTGCTCGACTGCGGCGGCGGCGAAAAGCTGGAGCGCTGGGGGCGGCAGATCCTCGTGCGTCCCGACCCGCAGGCCATCTGGGAGACGCCGCACGCGAACCGCGGCTGGAAAAACGCGCAGGGACGCTACCACCGCTCGTCCACCGGCGGTGGACATTGGGACAAGGAAAAGCTGCCCGAGCAGTGGCAGATGCGTTACCGCGACCTGACGTTCCAGTGCAAGCCCATGAACTTCAAGCACACGGGACTCTTTCCCGAGCAGGCGGTGAACTGGGACTTTGCGCGTGAGAAGATCGAGCAGGCGGGCCGTCCCATCCGTGTGCTGAACCTCTTTGCCTACACGGGCGCGGCGAGCGTCGCCTGCGCCAAGAGCGGCGCGAGCGTCTGCCACGTCGACGCCGCCAAGGGCATGGTCGCATGGGCGAAGGAGAACGCAAGGGTCAGCGGTCTGGCCGACGCGCCGATCCGCTGGATCGTGGACGACTGCGCGAAGTTCGTCGAGCGCGAGATCCGCCGCGGCAAGACCTACGACGCCATCATCATGGACCCGCCGAGCTACGGCCGCGGCCCGGGCGGCGAGGTCTGGAAGCTGGAGGATAACCTCTTTCCGTTCGTGAAGCTCTGTTCTCAGGTGCTCAGCGACAAGCCGCTGTTCGTCATCATCAATTCCTACACCACGGGCCTTGCGCCCTCGGTGCTCGGCTATATGCTCCATCTGCTCGTCGCGGAGAAGTACGGCGGCAGGGTGACGTGGGACGAGCTGGGTCTGCCTGTCACCGAGACCGGGCTCGCGCTGCCCTGCGGCGCGACCGGAAGATGGTGCAGTGAATAAACAAAGGAAGAAAAATTATGTCAACCATGCTGCGGACTGAAAACCTGACCTATTCCTATCCCGCGGGCGAGGAAAACGAGCAGCCGACGCTTGCGCTTGACGGCGTGACGCTCGCCATCGAGCGCGGGAGCTTCACCGTCATCCTCGGCCACAACGGCAGCGGCAAATCCACGCTCGCCAAGACCTTCAACGCCGTGCTGCTGCCCTCGGGCGGCAGGGTGTACGTCGACGGCATGGACACCACGGACGAGAAGCTGCTGCTCGAGATCCGCCGCCGCGTGGGCATGGTGTTCCAGAACCCCGACAACCAGATCGTCGCGAACGTGGTGGAGGAGGACGTGGCCTTCGCACCCGAGAACCTCGGCGTGCCGACGGAGGAGATCCGGCGGCGCGTGGACGACGCGCTGCGCACCGTCGGCATGGAGAAATTTGCAAAGCACGCGCCGCATCTGCTCTCCGGCGGACAGAAGCAGCGTATCGCCATCGCGGGCGTGCTGGCGATGCGCCCGCAGTGCATCGTGCTCGACGAGGCGACCGCCATGCTCGACCCCATCGGCCGCAGCGAGGTCATTTCGACCATCGAACGGCTCAACCGCGACGAGGGCATCACCGTTGTGCTCATCACCCACCACATGAACGAAGCCGAGCACGCCGACCGCGTGATCGTGATGAACGAGGGCCGCGTCGCCATGGACGGCGCGCCGCGCGAGGTGTTCGCGCAGGTGGAAAAGCTCAAGTCCATCGGCCTGACCGTGCCGGACACGGTGGAGCTTTTATACGAGCTGCGCGGCGCGGGCTGCGACCTGCCGCTCACGGCCATCACCGTGGACGAGTGCGCCGACGCCATTGCAAGGTGCTTTGGAAAATCCGCAAAAGAGGACAACTGAGTTGAACGAGATCATTCGTATTGAAAATCTGACCCACACCTACGGCGAGGGCACGCCCTTCCGCCGCAGCGCGGTGGAAAATCTGTCGCTCGACATTTACCACGGCGAGTTTCTCGGCCTCATCGGGCACACGGGCAGCGGCAAATCGACGCTGATCCAGCACCTCAACGGTCTGCTCAAGCCGACGGGCGGCTGCGTGCTGCTCGACGGCGAGGACATCTGGGCCGACCCGAAGAAGATCCGCAGCGTGCGCTTCCGCGTGGGGCTGGTGTTCCAGTATCCGGAGTACCAGCTCTTTGAGGAGACCGTCTACCGCGACATCGCCTTCGGCCCCACCAACATGGGCCTGACCGGCGCGGAGCTGGACCGCCGCGTGCATGACGCCGCCCGCTTCGCGGGACTGGACGAGGGCCTGCTGCAAAAGTCGCCCTTCGCGCTCTCCGGCGGGCAGAAGCGCCGCGTCGCCATCGCGGGCGTGATCGCCATGGAGCCGGAGGTGCTGGTGCTCGATGAGCCGAGCGCGGGTCTTGACCCGCGCGGACGCGAGGAGCTGCTTGCCCATATCCGCGCCTATCACAAGGAGCGCGGCAACACCGTCGTGCTCGTCAGCCATTCGATGGATGAGATCGCGCAGAACGTGGACCGCATCGCCGTGCTCTCCGACGCCCATGTGCTCATGAGCGGCACGCCGCGCGAGGTGTTCGCCCGCGCGGACGAGCTGGTCGCCGCGGGCCTTGACGTGCCGCAGGTGACGCGCGTCGCCATGGCGCTGCGCGCCAAGGGGCTGCCTATCGACCCCGCGGTCTACACGGTCGCGGAGCTGAAGGCGGCGCTGCTTGCGCTGCGAAAGGGGGGAGCCGTATGCTGAAGGACATCACCCTCGGCCAGTATTTCCCCGGCGACACGCTCGCCCACCGGCTCGACCCGCGCACCAAGCTGCTGGCGACCGTTCTTTATATCATAGCCATCTTCCTGGCAAAGGGCCCCATTGCCTACAGCGTGCTGATCCTGACGCTGATCGTCTCCGTGCGCATCTCGAAGGTGGGCGCGAGGGCGCTCTTCCGCGGCCTCAAGCCGGTGCTGTTCATCATCGCCTTCACCGCGGTGCTGAACCTCTTCTACACCCCCGGCACCGTCATCGCGCAGCTCTGGATCTTCCACGTCACGCGCGAGGGCGTGATCACCGCCATCGCCATGATGCTGCGCATCTCGCTGCTCATCATGGGCACCTTCCTGCTGACCTACACCACCAGCCCCATCCGCCTGACCGACGGGCTGGAGGACCTGCTCGGCCCGCTCAAGAAGCTCGGCGTGCCGGTGCATGAGCTGGCGATGATGATGTCCATCGCGCTGCGCTTCATCCCCACGCTCATCGAGGAGACGGACAAGATCATGTCCGCCCAGCGCGCCCGCGGCGCGGACTTCGAGAGCGGCAACCTGCTCCAGCATGCCAAGGCGCTCATCCCGCTGCTCGTGCCGCTGTTCGTCAGCGCATTCCGCCGCGCGGACGAGCTGGCGACGGCGATGGAGTGCCGCTGCTACCACGGCGGTGAGGGGCGCACGAAGCTCCATGTCCTGCGCTATGAGGCAAGGGATTATCTGACGCTGGCGTTTTACGCCGCGCTGTGCGCGGCGATGATCGCCCTGAAAAAGTTTTTCTAAAATTCAAAAAAAGGACACGAATCATGCGTAACATTGCGCTAAAATTGATGTATAACGGCACGGCCTATCACGGCTGGCAGATGCAGCGGACCGAAGCGAGCGTGCAGGAGACGCTCCAGCGCGGTCTTTCGATGGTCTGCGGCGAGAGGGTCAAGCTCACCGGCGTCGGCCGCACGGACGCGGGCGTTCACGCCGAGCGCTATGTTGCGAATTTCCGCACGAGCTCCCGCATCCCCATCGACCGCCTGCCTTTCGCCGTCAACACCCACACGCCCGAGGACATCGTGGTGCGCGAGGCGCTGGAGGTGGCGGACGATTTCAACGCCATCGGCTCGTGTCTGAAGAAAGAATACACCTACCGCATCTACAATTCGCGCATCAAGAACCCGTTTTATGTGAACCGTGCGTACTTCTACCCCAAAAAGCTCGACGAGGCGGTGATGGACGCGGCGGCGCGGGCGTTTGAGGGCACGCACGATTTCCGCGCCGTGCGCTCGGTCGGTACGGAGACAAAGACCACCGTCCGCACCGTGCACTACTGCCGCGTGACGCGCCGCGGCGAGCTTCTGGAGCTCAAGGTCTGCGCGGACGGCTTTCTCTACAACATGGTGCGCGCCATCACCGGCACGGTGCTCTACGCCGCCGAGGGCAAGCTCACGGCGGAGGACATTCCGAAAATACTCGACTCCGGCGACCGCACGCTCGCCGGCCCCACGGTGCCGCCGGGGGGACTGTACATGACCAGACTTTGGTATGAGGATGAACGGCTCAATGACTGACAAGGATAAGCTCTCGCGCGAGGATCTGCGCGCGGACCGCGCCGCGCCGCCGCGCCGCGGCACGCTCCACCGTATTCTGGTACTGGTGGCGGTGCTCGCGGTCGTGCTGGGAGCGGTGCTCGCCGCGGCGTATCTGGACCTGTCGAATTTCGACAGTCTCCGCCGCGCGCTGAGCTACGATAAGGCCGACGCCGCGGGCGAGAACACCTATGATTACGACAACGACCGCACGAACCGCTTCGCCCTCCTCGGCGACCGCCTGCTGGTCGTTTCCACCACGCGCGTGAGCGTGCTCGCCGACGACGGCAGCGAGGTCTACGCGCAGGAGGTCAAGCTCGATTCGCCCGCCATCGCCCTCGGCGGCCGCACCGCCGCGGTCTACGACGTCGGCGGCACGACGCTCTATATCCTCGGGGAAAGGGGCCTTGTGCGCGATCTGAGTACCGAGACGGAAAACGGCATTATTTCGGCGAAGCTCAACTCCTCCGATATGCTGGCGCTTGTGACGGACAAGAGCGGCTACAAGTCCTCCGTCTCGGTCTACAACGCCTCGGGAGAGCGCGTGTTCACCTTCAATTCCTCCAACCGCTACATGATCGACGCCTGCGTGGAGCGCGGCGGCAAGCACGTCGCGGTCGCGACGCTCGGCTCGGAGGACGCCATGTTCGTCAGTACGATCCGCCGCTACGCGCTCGATCAGGAGACGGCGGTCTCCGCCTGCGTGCTGGACGATTCGCTGCTCTACGAGCTCTCGAGCTTCGGCGGCACGCTCGTCGCCGTGACGGACGACCGCTTCCTCGCGCTCAGCGGCGACGGCTCGCTCGGCGGCTCCTACGACTACGCCTATCCCTATCTGCGCGGCAGCACGCTCGGCGGGACGGATTTCGGCGCGCTCGTGCTCTCGCGCTACCGCTCCGGCAGCGCGGGCAAGCTCGTCACCGTCGGCGCGGAGGGAAACCTTATCGCCTCGCTCGACACGCAGCGCGACGTGCTGGACATTTCGGCGGCGGGCAAGTACCTCGCCGTGCTTTACAGCGACGAGCTGGTCATCTACACCTCCGACCTTGCCGAGTACGCCTCGCTCACCGACACGCAGTACGCGCGCGGCGTGCGGATGCGCGCCGACGGCTCGGCGGTGCTGCTCGGCTCGCAGCACGGCTGGCTCTTTGTGCCGTAATTAGAAAAATGTTTCACTTGAAAGGTAAGTGAAAAGCATGGATAATGCACTTATCATTGATCTTGTCCTGGCTGCCGTGCTGGCGGTGTTCGCGCTTCTCGGCGCGCGCAAGGGCCTTATCCGCAGCCTGATGGCGCTCGTGAGCGTGGTGGTCGCGCTCATCGGCGCGACGCTGCTCACCGCAATGTTCGTCGAGCCGGTCACCGACCTCGTCTATCCCAAGGTGGAGGAGAGAGTGCTTGAGCAGTTTGAGCGCGACATTCCGTCCGACGCGCTGGCCGCGGAGGACGGCGACCTGAGCGCCGGCGGACTGCTGCCCGACGAGCTGAGCGATCTGCTCGGCGAAGCGCTCGACACGCTCAAGCGCTTCGGCGTCTCCGACGACGCCATCGACGGCGTGACAAAGAGCGTGACCGATTCCGCCGTTTCCGCGGCGGAGCGGGCGGCGTACCTGCTCGTCAAGACCATCGTGCAGGCCGCGCTGTTCCTCGCGTTCTTCCTTGCGCTGATGCTGCTGCTCCGCCTGCTCACGCACGGGCTCGACCGCCTTTTCTCGCTGCCGGTGCTCGCGCAGCTCAACGGCCTCGGCGGCGCGGCGCTCTCGCTCATGGAAGGCGCGCTGCTTATTTTTCTCATTGTATTCCTCGCGCCGCGCCTCGGCGTGACGTGGTTTGCGGACCATGCGGCGGGCACGCACCTGCTCGCGTGGTTTCTGAACAACACCCCGCGATCCATCATCGCATCTCTCACATAACGGAGGTTTCCCATTATGCAGCCACAACTTTGCTCCAGATGTAAAAAGAACGTTGCCGTTGTCTTCATCACCCGCATGGAGAACGGTAAAAATATCAACGAGGGTCTTTGCCTCAAGTGCGCCAAGAATCTCGGCTTGCCGCAGGTGAACGAGATGATGCAGCGCATGGGCATCACCGACGAGGACCTTGACAACATCTCCAACGAGATGATGAGTGCTTTCGGCGGCGCCGAAAACCTTGAGGGCATCGACGCGCCCGACGGCGACGACGAGGAGGACGGCAAGACCGCGACCTTCCCGTTCCTCGGCCGCCTTTTCGGCGGGCAGAACGGCGACGCGCCCGCGCCTGCGGACGGCGCGGCGGACGGCCCGGGCCGCGCCGAGCGCGGCAAGAAGAACGACAAGGCCGCTAAGCATAAATTTCTTGACAGCTATTGCATCAACCTCTCCCAGCGCGCCCGCGACGGCAAGCTCGACGCGGTGATCGGCCGCGACGAGGAGATCGAGCGCGTCGTTCAGATTCTCAACCGCCGCCAGAAGAACAACCCCTGCCTCATCGGCGAGCCGGGCGTCGGCAAGACGGCCATCGCCGAGGGCCTTGCCCAGCGCATCGCCGCGGGTGAGGTGCCCTTCAAGCTCCGCAGCAAGGAGGTCTATCTCCTTGACCTCACCGCGCTCGTCGCCGGCACGCAGTTCCGCGGCCAGTTCGAGAGCCGCATGAAGGGTCTTATTGAGGAGATCCGCAAGCTCGGCAACATCATTCTCGTCATCGACGAGGTGCATAACATCGTCGGCGCGGGCGACGCCGAGGGCAGCATGAACGCCGCCAATATTTTGAAGCCCGCCCTCTCGCGCGGCGAAATTCAGGTCATCGGCGCGACGACCTTCAACGAGTACCGCAAGCACATCGAGAAGGACACCGCGCTCGAGCGCCGCTTCCAGCCCGTCACGGTCAACGAGCCGAGCATGGAGGATACGCTCAAAATTCTCAAGGGCATCGCCCACTACTACGAGTCCTTCCACGGCGTGAAAATTCCCGACGGTATCCTGCGCCAGGCCGTCGTGCTTTCCGAACGCTACATCACCGACCGCTTCCTGCCGGACAAGGCCATCGACCTGATCGACGAGGCGTGCTCGGATATGAACCTGCATGACAAGAACATCAACCGCCGCATGGAGCTGCGCCGCGAGCTGGATGATTACGCCAAGGAGCGCGAGCTGCTCGAGGCGGAGACCGAGAACCCCGACTTCGAGCGTCTGGCTGAGCTGAAAAGTCTGGAGCTTCAGGCGCAGAGCGAGCTGGACGCGCTTTGCGCGCAGGGCGATCCCGAGCTGACGATGGACAATCTCGCCCGCGTGATCGAGCTGTGGACGAAAATTCCCGCCAGCCGCATCCGCGAGGCCGAGTTCAAGCGCCTGAGCGAGCTGGCCGACCGCCTGAAAAAGCACATCATCGGGCAGGACGAGGCCGTGGACGCGGTCGCCGCGGCCATCCGCCGCGGGCGCGTGGGCATCAGCCCGAAGCACAAGCCCGTGAGCTTCATTTTCGTCGGCCCCACCGGCGTGGGCAAGACGGAGCTGGTCAAGCAGCTTGCCGCCGACCTTTTCGACTCGCCCGACTCGCTCATTCGTCTCGATATGTCAGAGTTTATGGAGAAGCACTCCGTCTCGCGTCTCGTCGGCTCCCCTCCGGGCTACGTCGGCTATGACGAGGCCGGTCAGCTGACCGAAAAGATCCGCCGCAAGCCCTACGCTGTCATTCTCTTCGATGAGATCGAGAAGGCGCATCCGGATGTGCTGAACGTCCTGCTGCAAATTCTCGACGACAGCGAGGTGACCGACGCGCACGGCCGCAAGGTCAACTTTGAAAACACCGTCATCGTCATGACCTCCAACGCCGGCAGCGACCGCAAGGAGGGCAGCGTCGGCTTCGGCCGCAGCGTCAGCGAGCAGAACCGCGAGCGCATCATGAAGGCGCTCGGTGAGTTCCTGCGTCCCGAGTTCATCAACCGCGTGGACGAGATCATCTGCTTCAACCGTCTCGATGAGAAGAATTTCGTCGCCATCGCCCGCATCATGCTCGACGAGCTGGCGGCCAGCCTGAAGGAGAAGGGCTTCACCTTCACCTACGACGATGCCGTCGCCGCGTATCTGGCGAACAAGTCCTACTCGCTCACCTACGGCGCGCGCAACCTGCGCCGCACCATCCAGAAGGAGCTGGAGGACGTCATCGCCACGCGCATCATCGACTCCTACGACCACCCCGTCACACAGCTGCGCGCCGTGATGAAGGACGGCGCGATCGACCTTTTGAGCCTATAATAAAAAGAAAGAAAAAGGGGAGAGAGGACATGAGAAATCCGTTCCGCAAGGACATTGAGCCGCGCTGTGCCTACTGCGCCCACGGCTCTGCGGTGAACGAGTGCGAGGTCGCCTGCTCGCGCAGGGGCGTGGTGGACGGCAGCGACCACTGCCGCCACTTCCGCTACGACCCTCTGCGCCGCGTGCCGCCGCGGCCCGCCTCGCTCGATCCCAAAGCGCACTCGCCGGAGGATTTTTCCCTCTGAGAGTTATATAAAAATGAAGAGAGAAGGACGCATCATGGAGATCAAAACCGTTTACGCCGTCTATTTCAGCGCTACCGGAAGGACCCGCAAGGTCGTCACCACCCTGGCAAACGCCATTGCGCAGACGCTGGAGCTGCCGCTCGAGACCGTCGACTTCACCCTGCCTGCCGCGCGGGAGGAGACCTATGCCTTCACGGACAAGGACCTCGTGATCTTCGGCACGCCGACCTACGCCGGCAAGGTGCCCAACAAGCTCCTGCCCTTTGTGCAGACCGGCTTTGCCGGAAACGGCGCGCTTGCTGTGCCGGTCGTGACCTTCGGCAACCGCAGTTTTGATAACTCCCTCGCCGAGCTGTGCGCGAGTCTGGAGAACGTGGGCTTCCACACCATCGCCGCCGGCGCGTTCGCCTGCCAGCACGCCTTTTCGGATACGCTGGCTGCGGGCCGTCCCGACCGCGAGGACATGACCGTGCTCGCGCAGCTCGGCGCGGCGGTCGTGACGAAGCTCGGCAAAATGACTGAGATCCCCGCGCCTGTTCAGGTCGACGGCGACGCGGACGCGCCCTACTACCGTCCCCTCGGACTGGACGGCGAGCCGAAAAACTTCCTCAAGGCCAAGCCGCAGACCGACCGGAGCAAATGCACCGGCTGCGGCGTGTGCGCGGCGCTCTGCCCGATGGGCAGCATCAGCCGCGAGGACCCCGCCGAGGTCACGGGCGTGTGCATCAAGTGCCATGCCTGCGTGCGGAACTGCCCGACGGGCGCGAAGTATTTCGACGACGAAGCCTTCCTTTCGCACAAGGCGATGCTTGAGCGCGACTACACCCGCCGCGCCGAGGATAAGCTCTTCCTGTAAAGCAGCAAAAAGGAGTCCCCTGTCCGTGCGGACAGGGGACTCCTTTTCATCACAGGAAGTTGGCGAATACTGAGGCGCCGGCCACGGTCAGCAGTCCGGCCACGACGATGGACAGGCCGCTCATCGCGCCCTCCACCTCGCCGATCTCGATGGCCTTTGCCGTGCCGAGCGCGTGCGCGGCGGAGCCGATGGCTACGCCCTTGGCGATCGGCTCGGTGATGCGGAACACGCGGCAGACGGCGACGGCGATGACGTTGCCGAGGATGCCGGTAATGATGATCATGGCAACGGTCAGCGTCACATAGCCGCCGAGCTCCTCAGAGACGCCCATGCCGATGGCGGTCGTGATGGACTTCGGCAGGAGCGTGACGTACTCCTCATGCGAAAGACGGAAGGCGAGGCTCAGCGCCAGCACGCTGCACAGCGTGGTGAGCACGCCCGAGAGGATACCGGCGAGAATGGCCCTCCAGCTGCTGCGCAGCAGCGCGAATTTCTCATAGAGCGGGACGGCGAGGCACACGGTCGCCGGCGTGAGCAGGTAGCTGAGGTACTTCGCCCCGGCGTAATACACCTCGTAGTCGATATGCGCGGTGACGAGCACAAGGATCGTGACGATGACAGAGAGGAGCAGGGGATTGAAGAGCGCCAGACGGAAGCGCTTTTGCAGTACCACGCCGAGCCCGTAGGCAAGCAGGCTGAGCGAAACGCCGAAAAAGACGGAGTGTTCAAAAAATTCCATGCTCATACCTCCTTGCCGCGGCGCAGGAAGAACTGCGTGACGCGGCCCGAAACGACCATGACCAGCACGGTCGTGATAACGGCGATGGCGAGATAGGCGAAGAGCTTCGCGCGGATGATGCCCCATGAGGTCATCAGTCCGGTGGCCGCGGGAATGAACATCAGCGGCATGATCTCGATGAGAAAGAGCGCCGTATCGCGCACGTCCTCCAGACGGAAGACGCGCAGCTGCAGGCACAGGAACATCAGCACCAGCCCGTAGATGCTGGCGGGCACGGGGAGGGGGAGCAGGTAGTTGAGCGCTTCTCCGGCAAAGGAAATGAGGAGAATGATGCCGAATTGCTTGACGTATTTCATAGGCGGCCTCTTTCAGGAAAAATAGAACTTGATTATAGGCGCGGCGGGGAGGAATGTCAATGCGCCGCGCAGCTTTTCTCTCAAATGAAAAGAGACCGCCCCGCGGGGCGGCCTCTTCCTGTTGAATCCGTATAGCTCACACGCCGCTTGCGCCGTAGTTGGAGAGCACGCGGGCGGAGGGGTCCTTGACGTCGCAGCCCTCCCAGTCCTTGTTCGGCATCCAGAAGTCCTTGACCATCTCGGCCTGCCCGGGGTAATACTTCTCGAACAGCTCGCGGTAGAGCAGGCTCTCCTTTGTGAACGGCGTCGCAAAGGAATACTGCTTCCGCTTTTCCTCGTACTCCTCGTCGGTGTACAGGCTCTCGGCGTATTCCTTGAGATCGTCCACCATCGAGTGACCGACGGCGTCGGAGAAGGCGGCCTTCTGCCGCCAGAGGATGTCCTCGGGCAGGATGCGGTCGGCGGCGAACGCCTCGCGCAGCAGGTACTTGCCCATGTGGTAGCTGTTGACCTTGAGCTTGGGATCAATGCTCATCACATATTTGACAAAATCGAGGTCGCCGAACGGCACGCGCGCCTCGATGGAGTTGACCGCGATGCAGCGGTCGGCGCGGAGCACGTCGTACATATACAGCTCGTCCATGCGCTTTTTGGCCTCCTGCTGGAAGGCCTCGGGCGAGGGCGCGAAGTCCGTGTACTTGTAGCCGAAGAGCTCGTCGGAGATCTCGCCCGTCATAAGCACGCGCACGTCGGTCTGCTCGTGGATGGCCTTGCAGCACAGGTACATGCCCATGCTCGCGCGGATGGTGGTGATGTCGTAGGTGCCGAGCATGGCAACGACCTCCTCGAGCGAGGCGAGCACCTGCTCGCGCGTCATGATGACCTCGGTGTGCTCGGCACCGATGAAGTCGGCGACCTCACGGGCGTACTTGAGGTCGATGGGGTCAAGGTCCATGCCGATGGCAAAGGTGCGGATCCTCTTGCCGAGGAGCTTGGCGGAGATGGCGCAGACAAGGCTGGAATCCAGACCGCCGGAGAGCAGGAAGCCGAGCGGCGCGTCGGCGTCGAGCCGCTTTTCCACGCCCGCGATGAGCTTCTCACGGATCTTTTTGCACACGGTGTCCAGATCGTCCCTGGAGTATTCCGTCACCGTGGTGAGGTCGGCGTAGCGGACGAATTTGCCGTCGGCGTAGTAGTGACCCGGCGGGAAGGGCATGATGCGCTCGCACAGACCGACGAGGTTCTTCGCCTCGCTGGCGAAGAGGATGCCGCCGTCGGCGAGATAGCCGTAGAAGAGCGGACGGATGCCGATGGGGTCGCGCGCGGCGACGAGACGGTCGGCCTTGGCGTCATAAATGATCATGGCAAACTCGGCGTCGAGCTTGGCGAACATCTCCACGCCGTACTCGCGGTAGAGGGGGAGAATGAGCTCGCAGTCGGACTCGGACGCGAAGGTGTAGCCCTTGGCCTCCAGCTCCTTTTTGAGCGGACGGAAGCCATACAGCTCGCCGTTGCAAACCGCCATGTCGCCGCCAAGGTGGAAGGGCTGCATCCCCTCCTCGTGCAGGCCCATGATGGCAAGGCGGTGGAAGCCGAGCATACCGCGGCCGGCCTTTTCCATTCGGCTCATGTCGGGACCGCGGGAAATGGTGCGGTCAAAGTAAGGACGGATCTCCTGCTCCGTCAGAGTGGGGGAATCAAAACCGATGATAGCGCACATAAAAAGCACCTCCAGATAAAATAAAGCAGCGACGTCCTGTAAATTTTAGGACGAATCGCTGCGTATCCGTGGTGCCACCTAATTTGCCGATCCAAGGATCGGCCCCTTTGCGGGGTTCCAACAAACCCCTGTGCCTTAACGCCGCACGCCGCGTCTTTCCTACCGGGCCGAAGCCGTTCAGATCGCTGCTCCCGAGTGTTATTCGCATGGCCTCTGTGTATCGGGCTCCCACTGTCCCCGACTCGCTGTGACCGAATGGCGCATGGTACTTGTCTCGATCGTTGCATTTCGCTTTATTGGATTGAATGAGTGAATTATAGTCTTGCGGGAGTAAATCGTCAATATTGCAGATACCCAACGTTTTGCACAAAATTTTTACAAATTTTCGGCTGTTTGCATAAAAAGGGCGGCCTGCCTTGGCAGACCGCCCGAGAGAGCCTTTTTACTTGTGCAGCAGGGGGGAGAGCGGCTTGTAGATCAAAAAGCACAGCGCCACGTCGAGCAGGCCCTTGAAAAATGTGAAGGGCATATTGAACACGAGCAGACATTCGAGCAGACCGTCGACCGAGGGACGGATGGCCTGGTACATCCCGATGATGGTCTCGAGCGGCAGGTGATAGCACACGACGTAGGCGGGGTAGACCACGAAGTAGTTCAGCGGAACGGAGAGCACCGCCATGAGCAGCGTGCCGATGACTGCGCCGAGCAGCGCGCCCCGGCGGGACTTGTTGCGCCGGTAGACAAAGCCGGCGGAGAAGGCGAACACCGACCCCATGAGGAAGTTGAACAGCTCGCCGACGTAGGCGGACGAGGTGCCGTGCAGCACAGCGAAGAGCAGGTTCTTCAGAAAGGCCACCACCACGCCGTAGACGGGGCCGAGCGAAAACGCGGCGAGCAGCTCGGGAAGGTCGGAGATGTCGAGCTTGACGAAGGCGGGGATGAGCGCGGGGATGGGAAATTCGATGAACATGAGCACAAAGGCGACGGCCGAGAGCATGGCGGTGACCGTTACCTTATGCGTGCGGCTGCGGCCTGCGGCGCGGGCGGAGGGGATGGCGTTGACGTTGGGTTCGGACATGAAAAAACACTCCTTTTGTTCATTTTCCTTGAAAGAACGAGTCTTCCAAGGTGCATGACGCAAAAAGAGCGAGGGAATTGCGTGGTAACAGCGCGCAGCACATCTTCTCTCATCCGGACTGTGACCGTCGGTTCCGGAATCGCACCGGATCGTGCGGCAAAAATGCCGCTTGCGGACTATACCGCCGGTGGGGAATTTCACCCCGCCTCGAAGACCTGTATTTCAAGTTTGGCTAAAGCATAGCACAGTGCTTGGAAAAATGCAAGAGGAAAAAACAATACTTTACAAATAAAAACGAATGTTCTATAATAAAAAGAAAACGACGAGGGGAGGAATGCGGGTGCGCGGAAAACCGGTGAGCTGCTGCTTCACGGGTCACCGCCCGGCGAAGCTGCCGTGGGGGACGGACGAGGGCGACGAACGCTGCCTGCGGCTCAAGGCGCGGCTGCGCGAGGTGATCGCCCGGGCTGTGGAGGACGGCTATACGCACTTTATCTGCGGCATGGCGGAGGGCTGCGACCTCTACTGCGCCGAGGCGGTGCTGGCGCTGCGCGAGCGCCACAGCGAGGTGACGCTCGAGGCGGCAATCCCCTGCCCGACGCAGGCGGACGGCTGGAGCGCGGCGCAGCGCGAGCGCTACCGCCGGATTCTGGAGCAGTGCGACTATGAGACGATGGTGCAGGAACGCTACACGCGCGAGTGTATGCAGCGGCGCAACCGCTACATGGTCGACCATTCCGACCTGCTCATCGCTGTGCACGACGGCCTGCCCGGCGGCACGCGCTACACCATCGAATACGCCCTGCGCCGCGGCGTGAATATCATCGACGTGCCCATCGAGGAATAAAAAAAGGACGGCGCACGGGGTGTCCCAATAAGAAAACATTGTTGGGTTTGAAAGAAACGGTATAGCTTCGGCTATGCCGTTTCTTCATTTTGCCGGATATCGAATACCCTGGACATTTCCAAGATACCGATGCCCTTGTAGTAAATATCGACTTCCTGTTTGCGGTTGGTTTTGCTGTGGGGATCGGTGGCTGCGTGTACGACGATCTTCTCCACAAACTCATGCAGGATATGGGGTGTCAGTTCCGGGATTTCTGTGTACTTTCGGACAATGGACAGAAACCGTTCCACATTGGCACACTTGCTTTCCTCCTCCTGGATTTCTTCCCGGAGGCTGTTTGCTTGGGTCTGCAAGGCTGCCTGCTCTGCTTCATAGTCAGCGGACAGTTTCTTGAACCGTTCGTCTGTCAGTTTGCCCGTGATATTGTCCTCATACAAATGCTTGAAGATTCTATCCAGCTCCGAAATCCGTTTCTCTGCATCGGTCAGGAGCTTCTTCTTTTTGGCAAGGCCCTTGCTTCTCTCCTTCTCGTCCATATCCATGACCATCTTCACAAACTGATCTTCCTGTTCCCTTGCATAGGAAACAACCTTACAGAGATTTTGCAGTATCAGTTCTTCCAGAATGACCGTCCGTATGGAATGGGTGGAGCCGCATATATCCCGGCTTTTCCGATACCCCGCACACAAATAATACTCCTGCTCCCGCCGGAAGCCGGTTGCCCTGCATTGGTACATGATTGAGCCGCAGTCAGCACAGAACATCATGCCGGAAAACATCCCCATCTCTCCCATTTTGGTTGGCCTGCGCCGGGTCTGCCGTGCCAGTCTTACCGCATCGGCAATGGATTCCGTCCAGATCGGTTCGTGGGTATTCTCAAAGATCACCCACTCACTTTCGGGATTCTGAATCTTCTTTTTGCTTTTGTAGGATTTCTTCGTGGTTTTGAAGTTTACTGTGTGCCCCAGATATTCCCGCCAGCGGTCAAGGATATGGGCAACTGTCGAAGCATTCCAGCCATAGGGATCATCCTGCGGTTTTACATTGCAGTTGATACCCTTACTTTCGTAGTAAGCGGCAGGGGTAAGGATCTTCCGCTGCTTCAACAGCCTTGCGATTTGAGAAGGCCCGTATCCGTCCATCACATACAGACCAATATCATAAACCACATTGGCTGCATCGTTGTCCCGTACCCATTGCTTCGGATTGGCAGGGTCTTTCATATACCCGTAAGGTGCATTGGTGGTCAGGTGTTCTCCCGCATTTCCTTTGACCTTCATAACGGCCCGGATCTTCTTACTTGTGTCCTTGGCGTACCACTCGTTGATGATGTTCCGAAACGGGGTAAACTCGTTGTCGCCCTGCTTACTGTCCACTCCATCGTTGACAGCAATAAAGTGAACATCGTGCTCCGGGAACATGATCTCAGTATACATTCCCACTTGCAGGTAGTCACGGCCCAGACGGGACATATCCTTGATAATGACCCGCTTGACAATACCTGCTTCAATGTCCGCAATCATTTCCTGGAACCCAGGGCGGTTAAATAATGAGGTGTGATAGCGATAGCGGCAAAAAGCTAATAAAATCAATGGTTTT